>Ga0080006_1146883_pt1 | contig 317045 bp, 284 predicted proteins | sample RS3BMetagenome_FD_69209 | JGI IMG/M metagenome (GOLD analysis project Ga0080006, IMG submission 69209) | Ferric oxide microbial mat and aquatic microbial communities from Rainbow Spring, Yellowstone National Park, USA - RS3B (SPADES... ... | reverse complement strand
AGAAAGCGGGAGAGCAGCCGCACGTCCTTGTAGTCGATCTTCGGGGCGTTGGGTCCGCAGAACGGGCAGGATTTCCGCCGCCGGTAGAACGGCCGGCGCGCGCCCACCGCAATGCGCCGGGTGGCTGGGCTTACCTCGTGTGTCTCAGACATGGCTGCTTATTCCTCTTCGGACTCCGGCAGGCTTGAAAATTCGTCCAGCAAGCCTGCGCGTTCATCGAATTCGTCGGGCTCGCGGGCGCGGAATTCCTCGCGTTCTTCATCCGCGCGGCGGCGACCGCTGTCAAACCGGCCGGCCGGTTTCGCACCGCGCAGGCCGCGCTCGCGCTCTTCCGAGCGACGCGCCAAAATCGGCGAGGGCGCTTCCTCGATCGCCGGCACCCGCACGGTGAGAAAGCGCAAAATATCTTCGTTGATGCGAAGTTGCCGCTCCATTTCGGTAACCACCGAAGGCTTCACATCCAAGCCGAGCAGCATGTAATGGCCCTTGCGGTTCTTCTTGATGCGATAGGCCAAGCTTCTGAGGCCCCAATATTCGCGTTTTTTCACCGCGCCGCCTTCGGACTCGGCCAGCGATGCGATTTGGTCGGCAATCGATTCGACCTGCTGTTGCGTCACTTCGCTGCGCGCAACCAGCACGCATTCGTAAAACGGCATCTTTCTTAACCCCTATGGCTGTTTCGGCCCTTGCGGGCACAGCCGGAACAATCCATCCTCGGGACGCCCGATTTCTTCATTCCGGCAGGGAAGCCGCGCGTAAAGCACATCGGCGCGGATTCCGCAACTGGGAAAGCTGCAAGGCACGCACGGGCCCTTACGGTTGGAACAGCGCTTGGCGCAGCGCCTGCCAGCTGGCTTCGTCGGGGGCGCAAATCAGGCCCCCGGTCGTGACGTGCGGCCGATACGGTCTGCCGTCGAACTGCGCCGAGAACCCGCCGGCCTCACGGTGCAGCAGCCAGCCCGGGGCATGATCCCACGGCATGAGCCGATTGAAAATCACGAAATGGCAATGGCCGGCGGCGACCAAGCGATATTCGTGCCCGGCGCAACGATAATCCCAGCACGCGGCCACGCGCGGTAGGTTCCGACAGACCAACTGCCGTTCGGCTTCGGGCAGAAACCGCCAAGAGATGGTGCCGGTCATCCGTCGCGCCGGCGCAGGCTCGGCGACCGCAAGCCTTCGGCGGTTGCCTTCTCCATCTTCCAGCCACGCTCCGCCGTCCTTGCGGGCGAGTGCCGTGCTGAGGCCGACGGGGTCGTGGATCGCCGCGGCGATCACCTCGCCTTCCCAAAGCACCGCGCCCATGCAGGCGAACAACGGCAGGCCCGCGGCGAAGTTGGCGGTGCCGTCGAGGGGATCGATGACGAAGGCAAGCCGTGCCGAAGCCAGCCGCTCCAGCCAATCGGATGCACGTGCGCTTGCCTCCTCGCCGATAATCACGGCGTCGGGAAAGCGGCGCAGCAGCGCCTCCGTGATGGCGGCCTCGGCGGCTTCATCGGCATCGGTGACAAGGTCCAGCGGGCCGGATTTCCGTCGCACCTGCTCGAGGCGAAGGCGCTGAAACCGCGGCATGATCTCCGCCGCCGCGGCATGGCGCAAGATCGCTGCAAAATCGGCGAGCTCCTTTTCCCCGAAAGTCATTCGGCCTGCTCGAAGCGCGCGCGATCGGAAGGCCAAAGCCGCACACGGACGCGAATGGCGTCCTCGGCGTCCTGGCGCTCGATCACCTCGCCGTGTTTGTAGAGCCAGGCCAGCCGTGCCCCTTCGCTCGGCGCGAGCGCATAATCGGCAATCTCCATTTTGGCCGCGAGCCGCTCGTCGATGGCGCGGCGCAACGCGGGCAGCCCTTCGCCGGTGAGCGCGGAGACGGCAACCGCCTCGGCCCAGGGCGGCATATTCTCCACCCCGCCCAGCAGGTCGCACTTGTTCAGAACCTCGATGGTTCGCTCCCGCCAGGCAGGATCCAGCGTGCCGTCGCGGGCCATGGAGTCCAGCACGCCGATGACATCGGCGCGCTGGGCCGCCGTGTCGGGGTGCGCCACATCGCGGACGTGCAGGATAAGGTCCGCCTCGGCCACTTCTTCCAGGGTGGCGCGAAAGGCGGCGACCAGCTCGTGCGGAAGCTCCGAGATGAACCCGACCGTATCGGAGAAAATGACTTGCCGTCCTGAGGGGAGCGTCACCCCGCGCATGGTGGGATCGAGGGTGGCGAACAGCTGCTCCTTGACGAAGACCGAAGCGCCGGTGAGCGCGTTGAACAAGGTGGATTTGCCGGCGTTGGTGTAGCCCACCAGCGCGATGATGGGGTAGGGCACTTTGCGGCGTGCGATCCGGTGCAGATTGCGGGTGCGGCGCACATCTTCAAGCTCGCGCCGAATGCGCGCAATGCGCTCGCCCAGCAAGCGCCGGTCGGTTTCGATTTGCGTCTCGCCCGGGCCGCCGAGAAAGCCGAAGCCGCCGCGCTGCCTTTCGAGATGCGTCCAGGACCGCACCAGCCGCGAGCGCTGATATTCCAGATGCGCCAGCTCGACCTGCAGCGTGCCTTCATGGGTGGCGGCGCGCTCGCCGAAAATTTCCAAAATCAGCCCGGTGCGGTCGATCACCTTGGTGTTCCAAGCCCGCTCCAGGTTGCGTTGCTGAACAGGCGTGAGCGGGGCGTTGACCACCGCCACGCCCACATTCAGCCCGGCCAGCGCGCGCGCAATCAGCTCCACCTGCCCCGCGCCGAGCAGGGTTGCCGGCCGGCGCACGCGCAAGGGCAGAATGGCCGAATGCACCACCACCAAGCCGATGGCCGCCGCCAGGTTAATGGCCTCGGTCAGCCGCGCATCGGCGGTGCGGTGCTGCGGATGATGGTTGGGCCGTTCCCAGGGCAGGATCACCGCTGCCCGTGTCGGCGAGGAAGCGTTCGAGGCGAGCAGGTGCAATTTCGGCCGAAGCGTTCTGGGTTCCGGGATCAACCGCTGCCGACCGATGCCGGCTCGCGGTTCGGGGCGCGCTCAGCTTCCGCTTTTGTCGCGTCGAACAATTGCACGGGGGTTCCGGGCATGACTGTACTGACGGCATGCTTGTAGACGAGTTGGGTATGCCCATCACGCCTGAGCAGCAGCGAGAAGTTGTCAAACCAAGTAATAAGCCCCTGAAGTTTCACGCCATTGACCAAAAAAACTGTCACCGGCGTTTTATTTTTGCGAAGGTGGTTCAGGAATACATCCTGAACATTTTGGGATTTGTCATTGGCCACGACGTCATTCCTTTTTGCATCTTTATCTGTAACAACCGACTTGCCCACGCGTGGCGTGCTGGGTCACGCTATTATTTTAGGAAGCCCCTCCGGCTTGCGCAAGCATGCCTGGTTTGAGCAGGGCTTATGCGATTTTGCGGAGCAGCGCTGCCAAGGCAGCCGCGTCGGGGGCATGAATGTCGGGCGAGAGGCTTTGCACGCCGCCGTCATGCTCGGCATTGCCGAGCAGGACCGCCGTGCACCCGGCTGCCCGCGCAGCTTTCATATCGATGGCGCTATCGCCGATATACCACGCATGCCGGGCGGAAGGCAGAGCCAGCGCGGAGAGCGCCAGCCGCAAGGGGGCAGGATCGGGCTTGTCGGCCGGGGCATCGCCCGAGCCGATGGCGATGTCGAAGCGGTCCTGCCAGCGGAGATGGGCAATCTCACGGCGCAAGACGGGGCCGGATTTGTTGGAAACCACCCCTTGCGGCCAAGCCCGGCCGATGTCCAGCAATGCTTCCACCCCGGGCTTTGCCGAAAGCGCGCCCAGATGCTCCTCTTCGAGCTTGGTGTAGAAAATCTCGCGCGCACGAGGCCAATCGGGGCCGAACAAATCAGGGAAGGCCTCGCGCAGCGAGCGTCGCGCGCGCGCGCGCACCTCTTGCACCGACCAAGGCGGCATGCCGAATGCCGCAAAGGCGGCATTCATGGCGGCGGCAATCGCGCTCCAGCAATCGACCAAGGTATCATCCCAGTCGTAAAGGAGTACGTCGGGGCGGATCATGCCGCTGTTCCCGCCGGCGTATCGGTTGTCTGCTCCGCAACATGGCGGGCAAACACATCAAAGACTTTGCGCGTCAGCTCTCCCACCTGACCATTGCCGACGGGATTTTCGTCAATCGCGGTGATGGGGCGGACAAAACTGGTGGCGCTGGTGAGAAAGACCTCGCGCGCTTGCTGCAGTTCAGCCAGGCTGAATGCGCGTTCCGTCCAAGCAATCCCCTGCCGGGCGAGCAACGCCGCGACGGCCTCGCGGGTGCAGCCGGGCAGCACCGCGTGATCCAGCGTACGGGTGCAAAGCCGGCCCGCCGCGTCGGCAATCCAGACCGTGGAAGAGGCGCCCTCGGTCACCATGCCGTTGGCGTCAATCAGGATTGCTTCTTGCGCGCCCCGTTCGCGCGCCGCTTGCTTGGCGAGCACATTGGGCAGAAGCCCCACGGTTTTGATATCGCAACGTGCCCAACGCTGGTCCGGATAGGTGATCGCCGCTGCCGCCCAAGCGTTGAGATCTTTCGGAAAGGCCGGTGCACGCCGCATGGTCATGACCACCGTGGGCTTCGGCAAAGGCCTTGGGAAGGCGTGCTCGCGCGGTGCGGCCCCACGCGTGATTTGCAAATAAAGCAGCCCGTCCGGCAGGCGATTGCGCCGGATCAACTCCGCCATCAGGCAAAGCAAAGCTGCCTGCGACATCGGCGGTGAAATGCGGATTGCCGCAAGCGAGCGGTTAAGCCGCGCCAAATGCAGTTCGGCGTCGATCAACCTGCCGCCTTTGACGTAAATGACCTCATAGACGCCGTCGGCGAATTGAAAGCCGCGGTCTTCGGCCAAGACCATCGCGGCGGAGAGCGGCAGAAAGCGGCCGTTGACGTAAGCAACCCGGCTCATTGGCAAATCCTGTCGATGGAGAAATTCATGCGAGGCTCCTTTGGCTTTGTATCGTTTGAAACGAGCCGCCGCCGCTGTCCAGCCCCTGCGGCAGGGCCTGCGAATTCCACGCAAAAGCCGAGGAAATGCTTGCATCCGAGACCGAAGCGGGGCAAAATAAAATGGGGAGAGAAACAATGGCCGATTTGTTTATTGTTTGCCTGTCCGGCTCGCGCGAGCGCTTGCAATTTGCCGCCATGACCGCCTCTGTTGCCGCCGTTTCCGGCCGGGCGGTTTCGGTTTTCCTCTCCATGAATGCGTTGCCCTATTTTGTTGCCGGCAGCGCCGCAAGCCCGGAGCCGGAGGGCGCGGTGGGCGCGATGCTCGATGCGAAACACGCGCCGAGCGTGTTGCATTTGTTTGAGCAGGCGGTGGAATTGGGCGAGGCGAAACTCTATGCCTGCTCGATGGCCATGGATGTGCTGGGCGTAAGCGAAGACGGGCTGGCCCCGATCCTTTCCGGACCGATGGGTTTAACAAAATTTTTGAGTGATGCCGAGTCCGGCCAACTTGTCGTATTCTAAGCGGGAGGCGCAGCCGCTTGCGGTCGTCGGATAAGGAGATGTTCGCGTTATGGAAACCCGGATTGTGGATGCTCGTGGCAGCTTTTGCCCCGGGCCGCTGATGGAACTGATCACGAATATGAAAATGGCTCAGGTCGGCGAAGTGCTGGAATTGCTCTCGACCGATAAGGGCTCGGCCATGGACGTGCCCGAATGGGCGAAGAAAGTGGGCCATGAGATCGTGCAATCGCACCAGGATGAACAAGGCGTCTGGCACATTCTGGTTCGGAAAATGAAATGAGACCAGGGAACGGAAGGCTTCATTAAAGGCTTAATCAAGGGAGGGTTCATATGCGGATCGTGGTGGTCGGCGGCGGCATGGGCGGTACCATCTTTGCCAACAATCTGGCACGGAGGGTTGCCTCGGAGCTGAAGTCCGGCAAAGTCGGCATTACCATGCTTTCGGCAAGCGACAAGCATGTTTATCAACCGGGCTGGCTTTATGTGGCGCTGGGGCGTGCGACACCTGATGAGCTGGAACGCGATCAGGAAAGCCTGCTGGAACCCGGTATCAAGTTCTTTGTCGATCCGGTCACCGAATTTCACCTCGCAGATCGTTACGTGAAGACGATAAGCGGAAAAGTGCACGAGTACGATCTTCTGGTGATCGCCACCGGCTCGCGTCCCACTCCGGAAGACATTCCGGGGATGAAAGAAAATTCCATCAATTGCTATTCCGCGGAAAATGCTCTGCGCTTTTATGAGCGGCTGGATTATTTCAAGGGCGGACGGATTGTGATCGCGGTGGGCCTGCCGCATAAGTGCCCGATGATTCCGCTGGAAATAACGTTTACGCTTTATGATCTGTTGAAGGAACGCGGGCTGATTGATAAGACCGAATTCTATTACACCTATCCGATCGGCCGCGTGCACAGCCTTGAAAATGTCGCCAAGTGGGCGGTGGGGGAGTTCGATCGGCTTGGCGTGAAATACGAAACGTTGTTCAACATCAAGGAAATCGATGGGCTGAAAGGGGTTGTCCGCAGCGAGGAGGGAAGCGAAATCGCCTATGATCTTGTGGTGTCGGTGCCGCCGCATCGCGGCCAACAAGTGATTGAAGATAACAAACTCGGTCAGAACGGTTGGATTCCCACCAATCGACACACGCTGCACATGGAGGCCGAGCACGGAGACCGCGTGATCGTGCTGGGTGATACGACAAATTTGCCGATCAGCAAGGCGGGATCCACAACCCATTTCGAGGCGGAAGTGGCGGCGGAAAATGTTGCCGCGATGATCAAGATCGGCCGCTCCGTTAGGAATTATGACGGCAAGGTGTTCTGCTTCATTGAGGCCGGCAAGGATCGCGCGACTTACGCCATGTTTACCTACACCCAACCGCCGCAGCCCAAGGCACCGAACGCGCCCATTCATGCGTTCAAGATGGCGTATAACAAACTTTACTGGGCAACGGCGCGGGGCCTCTTGTAGGAGAACCGAAGATGTCCACGACAACGATGGAACCGGCCCCGGCCACAGATGCCGATTTGGCGGCCGGGCGCCAAGCCTTGGCAAAGTTGATTGCGAACGGCGATCTGGATAGGTTGGTGGAGCTTGCCCGCCTGATCGGCAGCGCGCAGGACGCGCTTTCCGATGATATTGTCAGCCGCGTTGCGGGCATGACGGCTGATTCGCTGGTGCTGCTCGATCGCGCGCTGCGTAACAATACGCTCGCGCGTCTTCTGCAACTGCTCGAGCGGCTGCAAGAAACGGGCGTGCTGGATTCGCTGATCCATGCGCTGAGCAGGTTGGTGACGAACGGGGATCTGGATAGGTTGGTGGAGCTTGCCCGCCTGATCGGCGCCGCGCAGGACGCGCTTTCCGATGATATCGTCACCCGCGTTGCGGATGTTGCCTCGGATGTTTTGGTCTTGGTCGATCGCGCTACGCGGCGCGGGGCGTTCACCCGGCTTTTGGATATGACCGAACGGGTGGAGCAGGCACGGCTGCTGGAGTTGGCCGAACGCTTGGCGAAGACGCGCTTGCTCGACATTGTCGAACGTTTGGAGCAATCCCGGCTCGCTGACGATATTTTGGAAAGCGTCGAAAGTGCGCGGGCGGATCTGGCGAAAATGCCGCCGGCGCGTGGCGGGCTGGCCGGGCTTTGGCACCTTGTCAAGCAGCCGGAAACGCAACAGAACCTGCAGTTTGCGATGCGCATCATTGCGCATCTGCGCGAGCGGCGCGCACCGGCACAGGGCTGAGGAAAGGCATATTCCTACGCATCAGGCGGGTGCCGAGCACCCGCCTGGTTTGCGTTGGCGAAGAAGCTGACCGGCCGGTTAATCGTGTAAAGTGGAGAGATAAGCGATAATAGCCTTTCGGTTCGCTCTGTGCTTGAGGCCGGAATAGTGCATATTCACTCCGGGGATCCATTTTTGCGGATTGGTCAGATAATGATCGAGCTCCTCCGGCGTCCACGTTCTTCCCCAGACCTCTCCGAACTTTCGCATGGCTTCCGAATAGGGATATCCGGGCACGCTGGCGACTTTGCGGCCGACAACACCGTAGAGGCTCGGCCCGATGCGGTTCACGCCTTTTTGGTCGGAATGGCAGAGATGACACACCAGATTGAAAATTTCGTGTCCCCCTGCGACGAGCGCCTCCTTGGTCACGACTTCCTCGGGCGGGGGCTGCTCTGCGGGCTGGGTCTGCTGTGCGAAAGCAGGCAAAGAAAGCGCGAGCACGCAGGCGAAAGCGGTGCTTGCAAGCAGCCCGCGCCGCTGCGGCGGGCGCGCGAGAGAGCGCGCCCACGCCAGGTATGGTGCCAGGTATGGAAACCGGCCTTTGTCATTTCGGTGCAACATCACGTTTTCCTCGCTTCTTGAGTGTCGCCATGCTTTCGGGACCGTCTAGAAGATCAGCCAGACATAAAGATAGAGGGTATCCATACCGCTGGCATTGTGTCCAAACCCATCAAAATTCTTGGTTCCACCATTGAATTCGAGGTAATGCGTGTATTGCAGACCGACTTTGATATTTTTCTCGAAATCCCAGCCCGTTGCCGCAGATTTGCCAAACGGAACCCAGTCGAGCTCGAACGTGAGCGCCTTGTAATTCGGCGTTCCGCTGGCACTGCCGACGATCGGCGCGGCCGCGTAGAGGATCGAGTCACGGCTGCCCCAGGTGTCGTTGTAAGCAATCGTGAAGCCGTAGGTGTTCTGGAAATAATAGTCGGCGGCAATGCGGTATTGGCTGAGGAAGTTTGAGGCTTTGCCCGCCGCGCCGGCGTCGTAGGCGCCGCGCAAATCAGCGCTTTGTTGAATGAAGTTGGTGGCCACGGCAAAGGTATGATCGCCGTTCGTGTATTGATAGTTCGCATCGATGCCGTAGTCCGCGAAGTCGTTGATGCCTCCGGGCCCAAATCCGTCGGTGGTCGCTGCCTCAGCATAGAAGAACAGGCCACCCAATTCCAGGAAATTGTTGCCCCAGAGCTTTTGCCACGCGAGCCGCACATAAGGAGCGACGCCGTCGATGAAGCCAATGGAATTGGCTTCGCCGAGTGCGTTGAGCCAAGTGGTTCGCAGGGATTTATAGCCGCCGACGTCAAGATACCATGTTTGATTGATCCACCAATAGTTCGTCAGGCCAAGCGTGTTGGCTGCCATTGCGGAAATGGCAAGCTGCGCGGTAGATGGCGTGGGGGCAAGGCTCGAGAAAACGTAGGGATAGTTGTACTGATATAATGTATTGTAAGGATCTTGTACTGTCGGGGCGTTATTCAAGCTCAGCCCGCCGCGGACGTCGTTGCCTTCAATCTGGAAGAGCTTGGTTAGGCGAATGTCGCTATTGTCAAGCGCCGTGGAACTGGCTTTATCGGACGTCGTGATTTGTACCATACCGCCCGCGTTATCCGTGATTCGGCCTGCCAGGAAGAAGGAGACCTGATCCAGATTGTAGTTGTTGTCCCGGGCATATGTGGGCGCGACGATATTCTGCACCGGGCTTGCCGTATTGGTGAAGGATTGGTACGCCATCACAGACAGCGGCACAAAAGGCCATGGCGTATCCGGAGCCGCCAGTGTGTAGCCCGACATCTTGAAGGCGATGCCGAAGGGCGTGAGCTGCGGGCCGAACGCCCCGATATGGCAAGCCGAGCACGGTTGGGCGGTTTACCTGGCAAAAGCCGGAATTGCTTCTGCCTTCCTGTGCACGGCGATGATGCTCAGCACGGTAAGGACCGTGATGCCGAGCACACGCGTAAAGGATCGTTTTATCATCCCTCTTCTCCCGCGATACGACGCGATACAAATCGCTTCCTTTGCGTAACCTCTCTGTCATGATGAGGCAGAGAAGATTGATCATTGATGTAGATCAAGCCGAACTGTTATTCGTAAAAAGGAATAGAAAATAGAAATCTTTTGGCGCTGTCATTGCGAGGCAATTGCAATGATGCTGGGACTTTCGTTTTGCGAAGACCACAAAGCCGACGATGGAACAGAACGTTCCATCGCGGCCGGCTTTTGCAGGAGCCCGTTAACGTGCTTGTTTCTCGGATTGGGCCTGATCGGATGAAGGCGTTGCCGATGAGGGAAATTCCCGCAAAAAGCGCAAGAATGCGTCGTCGTTCGTCAGGATCAGGCGGCTCAACCCGGCGCCAAAGCCGTTTCGATACGCTTCGAGCGTTCGCCATGTCGCGTAGAACTCGGGATCTTTCTGAAATGCGGCGGCGTAGATCATGGCGGCTTGCCGCTCTCCTTCGCCGCGCAGCCGTTCGGCCGTGCCGCGCGCTTCCGCCAGCAACACGGTGCGCTCGCGTTCCGCCTCCGCGCGGATGCGGGCGGAGGCTTCGGCGCCTTCGGCACGCGCTTGACGCGCCACCCGCTCACGCTCGGACTGCATGCGGCTTAAAATCGCTTCGGTGTTTTCTTCCGGCAAATCGGCGCGGCGGATGCGGACATCCTCGACATCGATCCCGAACCCGCGCATTTCCGTGTTCACCTCCGCGCGGATTTGGCCCATGATGCGGTCACGCGCGGCGGAGAGAACGTCCAACAGCCGTTCCTGGCCCAACACGCGCCGCAAGCTTCCCGACACCACCGCCGCCAGCCGCGCCCGCAAGGCATCTTCGGTTGCCCCGACGGCCTGAAAGGTTTCCAACGGTTTGACGATGCGAAAGCGCGCGAAGCTGTCGACAATCAGGCGGCGCTGATCGCCGAGAATCACCTCTTCGCTCGGCACATCCAGATCCAAAAGGCGTTTGTCAAAGGCGATCGTGCTTTGAATCAGCGGCAATTTCGCATGCAGGCCCGGATCGGTGATCACTTTGACCGGCTGGCCGAGCTGCGTGATCAACACCTGTTCTGTTTGCGAGACCGTGAACACGGAGGCGTCCAACAGCACGAGCGCCAGGATCGCCGCCACCAAAATAAGACCGAGCGCGCGCATCACGGGCTCACTTTCGCGGCAGGAGGGTTTGGTGGACTGCCGCCTGCCGGCGGTTTCGATTCGGCAGGCGGTTTCGATTCCCAAGGCGGAAGCGGCAGCAGCGGAAGCACGCCCTGCAATTTTTTATCCATGATCAACGTGGGCGTATGCAGCAGAAGCTGTTCCATGGTTTCAAGGTAAAGGCGTTGCAAGGTGATGTCTTTCGCCGCTTGGTAAGCCGTAAGAACGCTGTTAAAGCGCTGGGCACGCCCGGTGGCGAGCGCAATGGCGGCTTCCTTTTCCCCTTGCGCTTCCGCAACGATACGCGCGGCATCGCCACGCGCCCGCGGCACGATATCGTTGCGGTACGCTTCCGCCTCGTTGCGCATCCGCTCGGCATCGGTGTTCGCGCGCTGCACATCACGAAAGCTGTCGATCACGGCTGCCGGCGGATCCACTCTCAGCAACTGCACTTGGGTGATCTCGACGCCCGCATTGTATTTATCCAAGACGGCTTGCGTGCCGGAACGCACGGATTGTTCGATCTCCGCGCGCGCCGCCGTCAACGCCGGCTGAATCGGCGTGCGCCCGATGACCTCGCGCATGACGCTTTCGGCGACCGACTTGATGGTGGTCTCCGGGTTACGAATGGCGAACAGAAAAGCGGGTGCATTGCTGATCCGCCAGAACACGGTGAAGTTGACGTCGATGATATTCTCATCCCCCGTGAGCATGAGGCTTTCGGCCGGGACATCCCGCTGCGGTGTGGGCTCGCCGGTTTCCTCATCACGCCCGCGCGAGCGATAGCCGATTTCGACTCGGTTGATGCGGGTGACCGCCGGCCGTTCCACGCTTTCGATCGGCCAGGGGAGATGGTAGTTCAGGCCCGGGGCAGCGGTGCGGACGAAGGCGCCGAAACGCATCACAACCCCGATTTGGTCCGGTTGCACGCGATAAAAGCCGCTGACCAGCCACAAGAAAATCAGCACGCCAAGCAGCAGCAACGCGCCGCGCCCGGCGCGCCGGCCGCCGCCCCCGAACCGAGCGAACAGCCGTGCCACGCTCGGCCAGAGATCCTGCCAGGGCGGGCGCGCCCCCCATGGCGGTTGCGGGCGAGGCCGTCCCGGGCGGCCAGGCTGCCCCCAGGGACTAGGACCACCGGGAGTCCAGGACATTGGTGCTCTCCTGCCAAATGCTTGCGCGCTCTGCCGCAAGCTTCTCTTTCAGGTTTTCGGCAATACCAGGTGTTGGAAACAAGGCTCTGACACTGCATATCGAGGCAAGCGGATGAACGCAACGGCAAGCTCTCGTCGGGTAAAGGCGCGAAGCGTGATCGCCGGGGCAGAGAAAGGATGGCAAGCCAATGAATGAGACCATGGTGGAAGCGCTGCGGGACGTCTTGCGCACGGTTCGTGACCCGCAGACCGGCCAAGATATCGTCACCGCCGGCCTTGTCGAGAGTGTGCAAGAGCGCGACGGGCTGGTGCAAGTCACGCTACAGGTGGAGCGGGCCCAGGTGAGCGCCATGGAGCCGGTGCGCCGGGAAGTCGAACGTCTGCTGGCGCAACAACCGGGGGTGAAGAACGCCGCAGTGATTTTGACGGCGCATCGTGCACCGCCCCCGCCGCACGCGCGCCCTGCCCAGCAGCGCCCCTCGCTTCTGCCCGAGGTGAAAGCGATTCTGGCGGTTGCCTCCGGCAAGGGCGGGGTGGGGAAATCCACCGTTGCGGTGAACCTTGCCGTGGCGCTGGCGCAGCGCGGACACGCGGTGGGGCTGCTGGACGCGGATATCTACGGCCCGAGTCTGCCGCGCATGCTGGGGCTTGCGCGCAAGCCCGAGGTGCGCGGACCGAAGGGCAAGGAGATGATGGTCCCGCTCACCGCTTGGGGGTTGAAGGCCATGTCCATCGGCTTTTTGGTGGATGAGGAAACCCCGATGATTTGGCGCGGGCCGATGGTGATGGGCGCGCTGGAGCAGATGATGGGCCAGGTGGACTGGGGGGCGCTTGATCTGCTGGTGGTGGATATGCCGCCCGGCACGGGGGACGCGCAGCTGACCATGGCGCAGCGTGCCTCGCTGAGCGGTGCGGTGATCGTCTCCACCCCGCAAGACATCGCGCTTTTGGATGCGCGCCGCGGGGTGCGGATGTTCGAGCGCGTGCGCGTGCCGGTGCTCGGAATTGTGGAAAATATGAGCTATTTCTGCTGCCCGAATTGCGGCCATCGGGCGGAGATCTTCGGCCATGGCGGCGCGCACCGGGAGGCTGAGCGGCTTGGCGTTCCGTTTTTGGGCGAGGTGCCGCTGCTTTTGGAAATCCGCACCGCTTCCGACCGCGGCGCGCCGGTGGTGGCCGCGGCGCCGAACAGCGACAGCGCGCGGGCTTTCGCCGCCGTTGCGGAACGCGTCTGGCAGCGGCTTCAGGAGCAGATCGCGGGCGCGCCCCCGCCGCCGCGCATTGTGATCGAGTAGCGGCCGAAGGCGCGAAGCCGCGCCCGGCGGCAGCCAGGCTCAGCCCGGCTCGGAACCTGCGCGATCAGGCAAAAGCGGCGGCGCGTTTGACGAAAGCGGAAAGCCGATGGCGGAACAGCTCGGCGCGGGCGGCGCGGTCGTTCGTCATGTAATTCAATTGCAGGACATAGCGCGTGCCCAGATATTGCTTGTGCCCGTGCCAGGCATTCGGGGAATTGGGAAACACCAAGAGCGTGCCGTCCACGGGCGGAACCTCCACCACGTAATCCTCGAGGCTGTGCGGGCCGCGCAGCAGGCGGAGGCAGCCTTCATGCTGTTCCCACGCCTCTTGCGCCGGGTTGAGATAGAGCAGCACGGTGACGCGTTTGGCGGCCGAATCGCAATGGATCAGGCCGTCGCGTTCCGTGGATTGACCGCGCAGCGTGATCATGGTGGCCGCATCCGAAAGATCCAGCCCGAATCGCTCGGCGATGATGGTCCGCAGCGTGGGCCCTTCCATCTCGGCGACCAACGCGCGCGCGGCAGGACCCAAGGGGAGTGCGGAAATCGGAAACGAGCCCCGGCGCTGCATCCGCGGCAAATCCTTCCTCACTGCTTTCAATTCTTCGGGCGGCACAAAGCGGCGAACAACGAGATGGGGGAAGGGATCGCTGGCCACCGGCGTTTCCCGGAGCGCCGCATAGTCAAGCATGGGCATGGAATCCTCGTTTGCGGAAATAGAGAGCAAAATTAGCACGATTTCGCCGTTTTGCCCAGTAAGTGCTTGGTGAAACGGGCGAACCCCGCGGTGTGGAAAGGCGGCTGGCCGATTGATCCGGCGTCTGCGCGTGGCTATGGGGTTGCCCCGTTATGGACGCCATTTTCCCGGAACCGGCCTTGAAGGGGCCGCTGGCCGCCTATCGCGCCAAACTGCAAGCCGGCGAGCTGCAAACAGATCCGGCGCAAGCCTTGCTGGCGGAGCGGCTGCAGGATCTGTGGAAACGCCTGCGCGGTTACGATCCGCCGCCGCGCCCGGCGGAGGGCGGTCTGCTCGAGCGGATTTTACGCCCGCTGCGGGCCGGCAACGGCGCTGGGCGCCCGCCGCCGCAAGGGCTTTACATCGTGGGCGATGTGGGCCGCGGGAAGTCGATGCTGATGGGGTTGTTTTTTTCGGCGGCAGAGGTGACCCGCAAACGGCGCATTCATTTCCACGCTTTCATGCAAGAAGTGCATGGCCAGTTTCACGCATTGCAGCGGAACAACCCCGAGATCGGCGACCCTATTCCGCTGCTCGCCGATATCATTGCCGAGAGCGCAAGCCTGCTCTGTTTTGACGAATTCCAGATTGTCGACATCGCCGATGCGATGATTCTCTATCGGCTGTTTGAAGCGCTGTTCTCGCGCGGGGTGGTGATTGTTGCCACATCCAACACCGCGCCCGAGAATTTGTTTCGCGGTCAACCCGGACGCGACGCGCTGCTGCCCTTCATCGCACTGATCAAGCGCCACCTGGAGGTGTTGGTGTTGGAGGGGAAGCGCGACTGGCGCCGGGGCCGGCTGAAGACGCTGCCGCGGTGGTTCGTTCCCGCCGACGAAGAGGCGGACGCCGCGCTTTCGGCGATTTTCGCCGAGCTTTCCGAAGGTGCCCCGCCACGGCCCAAACGGCTTTCGGTGCTAGGGCGCGAGCTGGAAATCCCGCTTGCGGCCGGACCGGTGGCGCGGTTCGACTTTGCCGCCCTGTGCGCCCGTCCGCTAGGGCCGGCCGATTATTTGGCGCTTGCCACCCATTTCCCGGCTTTGATCGTGGAGCGCATTCCACGGCTGCTTCCCGAACAGTCTCAGGAGGCAAGACGGTTCATCACATTGATTGACGCAGTTTACGAACATCGCGTGAAGCTTTACGCCTCTGCTGCGGCTGCCCCGGACGGCTTTATCCGTCCGGAGAAGAAGCGGCGATGTTTGCCCGCACCGCGTCGCGGCTGATCGAGATGCAAAGCGAGCAATACCTCGCCTTGCCGCATCTGACCTAAGCGAGCAAGGCCAAGCATGCACGGGCAAGGATCGAGGCACGGAGCGCCGTTTCCCGGTTTGGCTTGCAGCCCTTTCAGCGATAAGGTAGTGACGAAGCCCCTTGGGAAGGCTTCGCCCTTGAATTTCGCCTGCTTGGTTTCGGCACATCCGTTTTGGCGGTTCGGCTTTGGTTCTTGGTGAGGAGCGTTTTATGGCCCGGAAGAAGATTGCACTCGTTGGCGCCGGCAATATCGGCGGAACACTCGCCCATCTGATCGGTTTGAAGGAACTCGGGGACGTTGTGTTGTTCGACGTCTTCGGCGGGGTGGCGGCGGGCAAAGCCTTGGATATTGTCCAGGCGGGTCCGATCGAAGGTTTTGATGCCGAAATAACAGGCGGTTCGGATTACGCGGCCATTGCGGGGGCCGACGTGGTGATTGTCACCGCGGGGTTTCCGCGTCAGCCGGGCATGTCGCGCGATGATTTGGTTTCCAAAAACGCTGGCGTGATTGCCGAAGTGGCCGCCGGCATCAAGCAGTATTGCCCGGAGGCGTTTGTTATCGTCATTACCAACCCGTTGGATGCGATGGTTTGGGTGATGCAGCAGAAATCGGGCCTGCCGCCTCAGCGCGTCGTGGGCATGGCCGGGGTGCTCGATTCCGCGCGTTTTCGCCTGTTTCTGGCGCAGGAATTCCGCGTTTCCGTCGAAGACGTAACCGCCTTCGTCTTGGGCGGGCACGGCGATACCATGGTGCCGCTGACGCGCTATTCCACGGTTGCCGGAATTCCCATCCCCGATCTCATTGCGATGGGATGGACCACGCAAGAGCGCATTGACGCCATTGTGACAAGAACCGCCAACGGCGGCGGGGAAATTGTGAAACTGCTTGAGAAAGGCAGCGCATTTTATGCACCCGCCTCGGCGGCGATTGCCATGGCGGAGAGCTATCTGAAAGACAAAAAGCGGGTTCTGCCTTGTGCCGCATGGCTGAATGGCGAGTACGGCGTGAAGGATCTTTATGTCGGCGTTCCGGTGGTGATCGGCGCGGGCGGTGTGGAACGTATTGTCGAGATCAAGCTGAACGAGACCGAACGCGCTTTGTTTGAAAAGTCGTGCGAAGCGGTGCGGGCGGTGATCGAAGCAGCCAAGCGCCTGGTCGGTTAGCAAATGAACATCCACGAGTATCAGGCCAAGGCGCTGTTGCGTCGCTTCGGCGTCGAGGTGCCGGAGGGGCATGTGGCCTGGACGCCGGAGGAAGCGGAGCGTGCGGCAAGAGCGCTGCAGGCGCCGCTTTATGTCGTCAAAGCCCAAATTCATGCAGGCGGGCGCGGCGCCGGGCATTTTGCCGATGACCCCTCGGGCAAGGGCGGCGTGCGTTTGGCGAAAACCCCGGAAGAAGTGCGCGCGGCGGCCAGCGCCATGCTCGGACACGTTTTGATAACGAAACAGACTGGCCCGCACGGACGAAAGGTGCAGCGGGTTTATGTGGAAACCGGGTGCGAGATTGCGCGCGAGCTCTATCTTTCGATGCTGATCGATCGCAGGATGGGGCGCGTGGGCATGATCGCATGCGGCGAAGGCGGGGTAGAAATCGAGGAACTGGCCGCGCGTGCACCCGAGAAGATTTTGCACGTGAGCCTTGATCCGGCCGCGGGCGTGCAGCCGTTTCATGCACGCAAGCTGGCATTCGCGCTCGGCTTGGGGGCCGGTTTCGTCCAGCCGTTTGCAGATTTACTGGGCGGGCTCTACCGCGCCTTTCTGGAGTTGGATGCTTCGCTGATTGAAATCAATCCTTTGGTTGTGACGAAATCGAACACGCTGATTGCGCTGGATGCCAAACTCGGCTTCGACGACAATGCGCTGTATCGGCATCCGGAGATTGAGAAGCTTCGTGATGAAGCGGAGGAGGATCCGAAAGAGCTGGAAGCGGCGCGGTATGGGCTGAATTATATCGCGCTGGACGGCACGATCGGTTGCATGGTGAACGGCGCAGGGCTTGCCATGGCCACGATGGACATTATCCGGCTTTACGGCGGCAAGCCTGCGAACTTTCTGGATGTCGGCGGCGGCGCAACGCAAGAGCGCGTGGCTGCGGCATTCCGAATCATTCTTTCCGACCCGCATGTGGAAGCCATTTTGGTGAATATATTCGGCGGCATCATGCGTTGCGACATTATTGCGGAGGGAATTGTCGCAGCGGCACGGGAAACGGCTTTGAGCGTGCCTTTGGTGGTGCGTTTGGAAGGCACCAATGTGGGCTTGGGAAAAGAGATTCTCGCACGTTCCGGCTTGCCCATCATCTCTGCCGAAAATTTGGCCGATGCGGCGGAAAAAGTGGTGAACGCGGTGCGGGAGAACGTCTGATGGCGATTTTGGTCAACCGAGACACGCGCGTGATCACGCAAGGATTTACCGGCGCACAGGGAACATTTCATTCCGAACAAGCAATTGCCTACGGCACCCGCGTTGTCGGCGGGGTGACCCCGGGCAAAGGCGGAATGACGCATCTCGGCTTGCCGGTGTTCAACACCGTGGCCGAGGCGGTTGCCAAGACCGGTGCAACCGCAACGGCCATTTACGTACCGCCGGCCTTCGCGGCGGATGCGATTTTGGAAGCCATCGATGCTTGCGTCCCTTTAATCGTCTGTATTACCGAGGGGATTCCGATTTTAGATATGGTGCGCGTCAAACGCGTGCTGGAAGGCAGCCGATCGCGACTCATCGGCCCCAATTGCCCCGGCGTCATCACCCCCGAGGAATGCAAGATCGGCATCATGCCGGGCCATATTCATCGCCGCGGGCGGATCGGCATTGTTTCGCGCTCGGGAACGCTCACCTATGAGGCGGTTGCGCAAACCACGGCTGCAGGGCTTGGGCAAAGCTCCTGTGTCGGGATCGGCGGAGATCCTGTGAAGGGAACGGACTTCGTGGAAATCATCGACATGTTTTTGCACGATCCGGAAACCGAGGGAATTATCATGATTGGCGAAATTGGCGGCGAGAGCGAGATTGAGGCCGCGGAATTTATCGCTAAGCACAACATCAAAAAACCGGTTGTCGGTTTTATCGCGGGGGTCACCGCGCCTCCGGGCAAGCGCATGGGGCATGCCGGCGCCGTGATCAGCGGCGGGCGTGATACGGCGCTTGCGAAGATGGAGGCGATGCGGGCGGCAGGCATCACCGTTGCCGAAAGCCCCGCTGCGCTGGGCAGCACCATGTTGCGCGTGCTGCAGCGTTAGCGGTGCCCGGTTCCAATTTTCGTTTCACACGGCTTCATGCCGATTGGTCGATCGCTACCATCACAGAATCGCGCAAAGGAAGGAAAACGCAATGCCGGGCGTTGACATTCTCGCTACCGCGTTCAACGGTACGAATGCCACGTTTCTTGCAGATATGTATGCGAAATGGGTGAAAGACCCGACATCGGTCGACCCGGGTTTTTCGCAATTGTTTAGCGCGCTGAACGATGAGGCACGCGCGGTGCTGACGGATGCCATGGGGGCTTCCTGGGCGCCGCGCAAGGCCGTCTTTATCGAACAGGCGGAGGCCGATATCGAACAGGCGGAGGCGGAAACGACGCCGCGCCCCGCACCCAGCAAAGAGGAGATTGTTGCCGCAGCCCGAGATTCCCTGCGTGCGTTGATGCTGATTCGGGCCTATCGCGTACGCGGGCATCTTGAGGCGAAACTCGATCCGCTCGGGCTGCAAATCCCGAAACCGCATCCCGAGCTTGACCCTGCGTCCTACGGGTTTACCGAAAACGATTACGACCGCCCCATTTACATCGATTTCGTGCTCGGGCGGGAATGGGCTACTTTACGCGAAATTCTCTCGATCGTCCGCGAGACATATTGCGGGCCCATCGGCGTTGAGTTCATGCATATTCAAGATCCGGATCAAAAATCCTGGATCCAACGCCGCATGGAGGGAGCGCCTTGGCGTAACCGGTATCGTGCGGAAGAACGCCGGGAAATTCTGCGACAATTGACGGAAGCGGAAGGCTTTGAGGTGTTTTGCCAAAAACGCTTTGTCGGCACTAAGCGTTTCGGCTTGGAGGGCGGGGAAGTTCTGATCCCCGCGCTGCATACCATTATTAGGCACGCGGTAGCGGACGGCGTGCAGGAAATCTGCATCGGCATGCCGCATCGCGGACGGCTGAACACGCTTGTGAACGTGATGCAAAAATCCCTTGCCGCGGTGTTTAGCGAATTCCAAGGCGGCAGCGCCAACCCCGAAGATGTGCAAGGTTCAGGGGATGTGAAATACCACCTCGGCACGTCGACGGACATCGAAATTCAAGGTCGTCGCGTGCATCTTTCGCTGCAACCCAACCCCTCGCATCTCGAGGCGGTGGATCCCGTGGTGGTGGGCAAAGTGCGCGCGCGCCAGGATATGGCTGGCGATATCGTGCGAAGGCGTTCGGTGATGGGCATCCTGATGCACGGCGATGCCGCATTCGCAGGCCAGGGTCTGGTCTATGAGACGTTGGCCATGAGCCAGCTGATCGGCTATCGCACCGGCGGCACGGTTCATATCGTGGTGAATAACCAGATCGGATTTACCACGGTGCCGGCGCATGCTTATTCGGGCCTTTATTGCACGGACGTTGCGAAATCGATACAAGCGCCGATTTTTCACGTCAACGGCGACGAGCCGGAGGCCGTTCTGTTTTGTGCAGAAATGGCAGCCGCGTATCGCCAGCAGTTCGGGGCAGACGTGGTGCTGGATATCGTGTGTTATCGGCGCCATGGCCACAACGAAACGGATGAGCCGGCATTTACCCAGCCGGTGATGTACAAGACCATTCAATCGCGCCCGACGACGCGGGCCATTTACGCCTCTCGCTTAACGCGCGAAGGCATCATCACGGCAGATGAAGCGCAAGCGATGATGAACAGCGTTATGGAGAGATTGGAACAGGCCTTTGACGCTGCGCAATCCTACAAACCCAACAAGGCGGATTGGTTGGAAGGGCATTGGGCGGGGTTGAAAGAGGCAGACCAGCAGACCGAATGGGTTGGCGAAGGCACCGCGGTGGATATCGCTCTGTTGCACAAAGTCGGTGAAGCGTTGACAAGGGTGCCTGAGGATTTTCATGTGCACCCGAGAATTGCACGTCTGCTCGAGGCCAAGCGCCAGATGATCGAACAGGGAGAGGGGATCGATTGGGCGACGGCGGAAGCATTGGCGTTTGGCACGCTGTTGCTGGAAGGCCATCGGGTGCGGCTTTCCGGTGAAGACAGCCAGCGCGGCACATTCAGCCAGCGCCACGCGGTGCTGATCGATCAAATTACGCAAAACGAATACGTGCCGTTGAATAACATCGCTCCGGGCCAAGCAAAAATCGAAGTCTATAACTCGCTTCTTTCCGAGGCCGGGGTGCTTGGTTTTGAATACGGTTATTCTTTGGCCGACCCGCATACGTTGGTGTTGTGGGAAGCCCAGTTTGGGGACTTCGCCAATGGCGCGCAAGTCATTATCGACCAATTTATCGCCGCGGGGGAGATGAAATGGTTGCGCATGTCGGGGCTTACGCTTCTGCTTCCCCACGGCTACGAAGGCCAAGGGCCGGAGCATTCCTCGGCAAGGTTGGAGCGATATCTCCAGCTTTGTGCAGAGCGTAACATGTCGGTGTGCAACCCCACCACGCCGGCCAATTATTTCCATGTCTTGCGGCGTCAGCTGAAGCGCAATTTCCGCAAGCCGCTTGTGTTGATGACGCCAAAATCGCTCTTGCGCCACAAATTGGCGACTTCGCGGCTTGAGGATATGGCCGGGGGGACGCTGTTTCAAACCGTTCTGCCGGAGATTGATGATATCGCACCGGCAGATAAAGTGCGCCGCGTTATTCTGTGTTCCGGAAAGGTCTATTATGATCTGCTTTCGGAACGGCGCGCGCGCGGGATCGATACGATTGCGATCATACGCCTTGAACAATTGTACCCCTTCCCGGTGATTTCCTTGCCGAAGATTTTGGCTGCCTACCGCAATGCGGAAGTCGTTTGGTGCCAAGAAGAGCCGGAGAACATGGGCGCTTGGAGTTTTGTGGATCGCCGCTTGGAACAGGTTCTTTCCAAGCTTGAAGTTGCAGCGAAGCGCCCGCGCTATATCGGGCGTGAGAAGGCGGCAAGCCCGGCAACCGGCCTTGCGAAAGTCCATGAAGCCCAACAGGCGGCTTTGGTCAACGCGGCTCTCAGCCTCGAATGAGCGCAAAGAGCAAGAAGGAGCAAGAACCGCAATGATGGCGGAAATGAAAGTGCCTGCGCTTGGCGAGAGTATCACCAGCGCAACCGTTGCACGCTGGTTGAAACATCCGGGCGACTATGTGGAGCGCGATGAACCGGTGGTCGAGCTGGAGACCGAAAAGGTAACGGTGGAAGCAAACGCCCCGGCCAGCGGCGTGCTTGCCGAAATTCGCGCGGCCGAGGGAAGCGAGGTTGCGGTGGGAGCGGTGCTTGCCGTGATCGACACGGAGGCGCGCGCCGCGGCGGTTCCCGAGCCGGCCCCGGCGGCGCATCCCGCTGCCGGCGTGACAGCGCCGCCGCGGCCTTCCGGACCGGTGGCACGGCCGGCGACGCCGCTCGCCGATCGCGCGCCGCGCACGCAAAGCGCACCGAGCCCGACGCATCCGCCGATGCCCTCCGCTGCAAAATTGCTGGCCGAACACGGCATCAGCCCGGCCGCCGTGGGCGAGGGAAGCGGCAAGGACGGCCGCCTTACCAAGGCGGATGTTCTGGAATTCCTCAAAACCGTGCCGCCTTCGACGCCGAGGCCGGCGTCCGAGGCTCAGCCTGCCCCGGCTCCGGCAATCGCCAAAGCCCCTCCTGCCGGGCCAGAACGGCCGGCCGAGCCGCGTGAAGAGCGCGTGCGCATGACCCGGCTGCGCCGGACCATCGCGGCGCGTTTGAAAGAAGCGCAAAACACGGCGGCGATGCTGACGACGTTCAACGAAGCCGATATGTCGGCGGTGATTGCCTTGCGCAATCAATATCGCGAGATGTTCGAAAGGAAATATCACACGCGGCTTGGCTTCATGTCGTTTTTCGTGAAAGCCTGCATTATTGCGCTGAAGGAATTTCCTGCCGTCAACGCCGAAATTGACGGCGATGACATCGTTTATAAAAATTATGTGCATATGGGGATTGCCGTCGGCGGCCCGAGCGGGCTTGTTGTGCCCGTCATTAAAGATGCTGATCGAATGAGCTTTGCAGAGATCGAGCGCGCCATTGAGGATTTCGGCAGCCGCGCGCGCAGCGGTACGCTGAAGCTCGAGGAGCTCACGGGCGGAACCTTTACCATTACGAACGGCGGCATTTACGGCTCTTTGCTGTCAACGCCGATCCTCAACCCGCCGCAATCCGGCATTCTCGGCATGCATCGCATCCAGGAGCGCCCGGTTGCGGTGGCGGGAAAGATCGAGATCCGCCCCATGATGTACCTTGCGCTTTCCTACGACCATCGCATTGTCGACGGCCGGGAAGCCGTTTCATTTCTGGTGCGGGTGAAGGAAAACATTGAGGATCCGCACAGAATTCTTTTGGACATATGAGGTTGGCGCCATGTCGGAAACAGCGGACGCGTTTGATGTTGTGGTCATCGGCGCCGGACCGGGCGGTTATGTGTGCGCCATTCGCGCGGCACAGTTGGGAATGCGCGTGGCATGCGCCGAAGAGCGCGAGACACTGGGCGGAACCTGCCTGAATATCGGCTGTATCCCCTCCAAAGCGCTCTTGCAGAGTTCCGAAAATTACAGCCGCGTGCAACATGCCATGGCAAAGCACGGCATTATCGTCGGTGACGTGAAATTCGATCTTTCGCAAATGATGAAGCGGAAGGACGAGGTTGTTAGCGCGAATGTCAAAGGAATTGAATATCTGTTTCGCAAACACGGCGTGACGTGGCTGAAAGGGCGCGCGCGCATTGCTGGCCAAGGCCGGGTGGACGTTGCCAGCAAGCTTTATCAGGCGAAACACATCGTGCTGGCGACGGGAAGCGAAAGCATGCCGCTTCCGGGCATCGAGATCGATGAAAAAACCATTGTGACCTCCGCCGGTGCGCTTTCGCTGGAGCGGGTGCCGAAGCAGATGGTGGTGGTGGGGGGCGGATATATCGGCCTCGAGTTGGGCAGCGTGTGGTCGCGTCTGGGTGCGGCGGTGAGTGTTGTGGAGCTGCAGGAACGGCTGTTGCCGACCATGGATGCGGAGCTTGCCCGGCAGGCCGAACGCATTTTGGCGCGGCAGGGGCTGAAGTTTCGCTTGAACACGAAAGTGCTGGGAAGCGAACACACGAACGAGGGTGTTGTGCTTCGCGTGGCGCCGAGCAACGGAGGCCCGGAAGAGGAGATCCGCGCGGATGTGGTGCTTGTGGCGGTCGGGCGCCGTCCGTTCACCAACGGGCTCGGCCTTGCGGAAGCGGGGGTGCGCCTGAATGCCGGCGGCCGCGTGGAGACGGATGATCAATTTCGCACAAATGTTCCCGGAATTTACGCGATCGGCGATCTGATCCGCGGCCCGATGCTTGCCCATAAGGCGGAGGAAGAAGGGGTTGCGGTTGCCGAGATTCTTGCCGGCCAAGCGGGCCATGTGAATTACGACGCCATTCCTGGGGTGGTTTACACCTGGCCGGAAATCGCGAGTGTCGGCAAAACCGAGGAAGAATTGAAAGCCCAAGGCGTGGACTATGCGGTGGGCAAATTTCCCTTCTCGGCAAATTCGCGTGCGCGCACCATGGGCGATCTTGACGGATTTGTGAAAATCCTTGCCGAGCGCGGAACGGACCGGATCCTGGGCGCGCATATCATCGGGCCGGATGCCGGGACATTGATCGCCGAGCTTGCGCTTGCCGTGGAATTTGATGCCGCCGCGGAGGATCTCGCGCGCACGCCGCATGCGCACCCGAGCCTGAACGAAGCGGTGAAGGAAGCGGCGCTTGCGGTGGCGAACCGCGCCATCCATATCTGAATAAGATAATTTGAGGCCCGAGAATGCTTGCACCCCTTGCCGTGACGATGGGTGAGCCGGCCGGGATCGGCGGAGAGATCACCATCCTGGCATGGCGAAAACTTCGCGCCGAGGGGCCGGTTTTTTTTGCCGTGGATGATCCGGCGAGGTTGACCGCGCTCGGTGCGCCGGTGCAGAGCATTCGTTCTCCGGACGAAGCGGCGCTGTATTTTGCAAAGGCTTTACCGGTGCTTCCGGTTTCGCTTGCCGTTCCTGCAACGCTCGGGCAGCCGGATCTCCGCAATGCGCGCGCTGTCATCGATTCGATCAAATCCGCCGTTCGTTTTGCAAGAGAAAAGAGCGCGGCCGGCATAGTGACAAACCCGATCCATAAGGCAACGCTTTATGCGGCGGGTTTTGACTTTCCAGGTCATACCGAGTTTTTGGGTGCGCTGACCGGCGTTTCGAACCCGGTCATGATGCTGGTCAACCCGTATCTGCGCGTCGTGCCCGTGACCATCCACGTGCCGCTGCGGCGCGCGATAGAAATGCTTTCGGCGGACATGATCGTTGCGGCCGCGACGATTGCCGGGCATGCGTTGCGGCGTGACTTCGGCATTGCGAAACCGCGGCTGGCGGTTGCCGGCCTCAACCCGCACGCGGGCGAAGGCGGCAGTTTGGGTGATGAAGAGCAACGCATCATTACGCCTGCCATTGCGGCACTTCGTGAGAGAGGCTTCGATGTTTCGGGGCCACATCCGGCCGATACGATGTTCACCGCAACGCGGCGCACGCGCTATGACGTTGCGATTTGTCATTATCACGACCAGGCGTTGATTCCCCTCAAAACGCTGGACGTGGCCCAAGGCGTGAACGTAACCATCGGCCTGCCGATTGTTCGCACGTCTCCCGACCACGGCACGGCGCTGGACATTGCCGGAAAAGGCGAGGCAGATCCTGCGAGTTTGATTGCCGCGATCCGGCTTGCCGCCGCGATCGCGCAAGAACGTGGAGCATACGAGAATGAAACGGCTGCGGCTGGGCGTGAACGTTGATCACGTGGCCACGCTGAGAAACGCGCGCGGCGGCGTGCATCCGGACCCGGTGAAAGCCGCCGAGCTCGCGCTTGCCGCCGGAGCCCACGGCGTTGTGGCCCACCTTCGAGAAGATCGGCGCCACATTCGTGACGATGATATGCGGCGGCTGCGCGCGCTTGTCGCTCCGCTCAATATGGAGATGGCGCCGACCAAGGAAATGATTGCCATTGCGCGCGCGCTCCGGCCCCATGCATGTTGTCTGGTGCCGGAGCGGCGGATGGAGTTGACCACCGAAGGCGGGCTTGACGTTGCCGGGCAGGAAACGCTGATCCAAACCGCGGTGGCACAGCTTGCCGATGCGGGAATACGGGTTTCGCTGTTTATCGACCCGGAACCCAGGCAGGTGCAGGCGGCGCATCGCACCGGCGCCCCCGCCATCGAGCTCCATACCGGCGCCTATGCGTCCGGCGGGGCGGAAGAACTGGCCCGCATTCAACAGGCCGCTGCCCTGGCGGCCGCGTTAGGGCTGGAGTGCCATGCCGGACACGGGCTGACATACGAAAATGTCGGGCCCATTGCCGCGATTGCCGAAATTGAAGAGCTCAATATCGGGCATTTTCTCATTGCGCAAGCGGTTTATGACGGGCTTGTATCCGCTGTGCGCACCATGCTTGCGCGCATGGAGGAGGCGCGACGCGGCGCCGATGCCGGCTGATATCAGCCCGCGCCGTTATCCTCGCTGCCTTGAAAGAAGAGAAGAGCTACGTCACGGCGCGTGCGCTGAAGGCGAGGCAACCTCCACGGTTTCGAATTCGGCCGGCATGATGATTTCCAAAACCTCGCAATCGGCGGAATAGTCAAGAACGGTGTGACGAATTCCCGGAGGCTGGATCCATGCGCTGCCTTCGCGCATGAGATGCTCGCCTTGGCCTTCAAATTCGTTTTTGATCCATCCTTTCAGAACGTAGACCATCTGAAATGCAACGTTATGGTAATGACGCTTGCGCACTTCATCCGTGCATGGCGGCAGAAAGCGAATGACATGCGCGCGCACCATTCCGTTTGTGGCCTCTGCAATGCCGAGATCGCGATAGCGCGCGTAATCTCTCAGGCCGCCTTTCTGGAAATCTTCCGCTCGCAGGTGGCTCACCACAAAGCGCTGTTTGGCGCCGGCCTTTATGATTTCGGCGAGATCGAGGGGCGGCTTTGAGGAGCTGCTTGCGTTTGGCGGTTGTGAATCGTCCATGTTGCGCCTCTTTGATAAAGCTGGATGAGCCTGCCGCGTGTTCACCCGCGGCACGGGGAGAGCCATCCCCGCGCGGGTTCATCAGCGCAAGCAGTGTGTCGGCTTGTTATTTCAAGGCATCCTTGGCTGCGTCCAAGCCGGCCTGTGCGCAGACCTCATCCTGATCGGATGTCGCGCCGCTGACGCCGATTGCGCCGATTTGAACACCGCTTGCCGTTTTGACCGGCAGGCCGCCGGGAACGGTGATAACGCCGGGCGCAAACGCAAGCCCCGGGACCGGTCCGCCTTTCAGGTCTTTGCCATAGACCCGCTCTTGCAAAGCGCGCGTGGGGAAGGGGAATTTCGCGGCCGCCTCGGCTTTGCGCAGCGCGATGTCGCGGCTGCCCAAATAGGCGCCGTCCATCCGTTCGAACGCAACCAGATTGGCGCCCGCGTCCACCACGGCGATATTCATCTTCCAGCCTTCTTTCTCGGCTTTGGCTTGGCAGCCCGCGATCAGCGTCTTTGCGAGATCCAGGGTCATGACCGGCTGCTGCGGCAACGCGAAGGCGATGGAGCCCGTCATCAGGCAGATCGTTGCCGAGGCGGCGAGCAATGAAGCAAATTTCATATCTTCCTCCCTTTCCGATAGGCCCAAAAATCAGCATGCTAGGATCATACGATAGCCTTGCCAGTTGGGGATGTGAAGGCGCGAACCAGATGTCGTGAAGCGGCGGTGGGACACTCTGCGGCAAGCCGAGAGATGGGGCAGCCGCTCTTTGTCGCGTTTGGCAAGCCATGAAACGATCCCGTATTCGGCAATGGCAAAACCGATACGATAAGAGGGCGAACGCGTAAGGAGACGTTCATGGCTTCTTCGAAAACGGATGCGCAAACAGTTTCGCTTGCTCTCAGCGTTATGCCGGAGGATTTTGCCGAACTTTTGTTTGGCGCGTGCGCCGAGGAAGATCTCGCGCGTTATCCCGAGGCTCTGCTGAAGACGCTGGCGCAGGAGGCCTATGCACATCTTGCGGCACCGCGGCCGGCAAACCGGGAGAGCATTCGCCTCACCGAGCATGCCTATGAGCAAGGCGGGCGCATGCGGGAATTCACCGTGCTTGAAATTGTCAACGACAATATGCCGTTTTTGCTTGATTCAACGCTCGCCGAGCTTGTCGAGCAGGGCTATGACGTTCATCTCGTTGCGCATCCGGTCTTGGCCGTGGCGCGGGACCAGGCAGGCGGCCTGCAGCGTTTTGTCGGTCTTGCCAAAGCCGCTGTGCCGACCGGCACACACAAGGAAAGCCTGATTCACATCCATCTTGACCGCATTGATAACGAATCCGCCCGCGCGCGGTTGGTCGAGGCGCTTGCGCGCGTCTACGCGGATGTTCGTTCGGCCGTGCAGGATTGGCCTGCCATGCGCGCCCGCCTGGCGATGGCGGTGGAGGAGTATAAACTCAATCCGCCTCCGTTATCTTCGGATGAAGTCGCCGAAGCTGTGCAGTTTCTGGAATGGTTGGCGGATGATAATTTTCTCTTTCTCGGTATCCGAGAATATCGCTTCGCGCAACGGGATGCCGCCGCCGATCCCGTGGCAGGAACCGGGCTTGGCATTCTTCGCAACCCCGATCTTCGGGTGTTGCTCCGCGGCGGGCAGCCGGTGGTCATCACGCCGGAGATTCGTGCTTTTCTTTCACGGCCCGTGGCGCTGATTATTACCCGGGCGGATATCAAATCCCGCGTGCACCGGCGGGCCTATCTCAGCCATATCGGGGTCAAAATTTTCGCCGATGCGGGCGAGCTTTCCGGAGAGCTGCAGATTATCGGCCTGTTTACATCGAATGCCTATACCTGTTCCACGGCGGACATTCCCTATATTCGCAAAAAGGTTGCGTATGTTATTCAACGCGCGGGCTTCGATGCCGCAAGCTATTCCGGCCGCGCACTGGCGCATGTGTTGGAAACTTATCCCCGCGACGAAGTTTTTCAAATCAGTGCCGATCAGCTTTATGACATGGCGCTGGAGATTTTGCATCTCATCGAACACCCGAGGCTTCGCGCGCTGCCACGCATGGATGAGTTCGGCCGTTATGTATCGGTCATCGTCTTCATTCCAAAGGATCGTTACGATACCCAGGTCCGTATCAAGGTCGGCGACTTTCTTGCCAAAGCGTACGGTGGGCAGGTTTTGGCGTCTGATCCGTATTATCCGGAAGGACCGCTGGCGCGCACACACTACATTATTGGCGGCCACGAGAAGCCCCCCGTGCATATTCCGCGCCAAACCCTCGAAGCGGGAATAGCGGGGATCGTCCGCACCTGGTCGGATACGCTTCGGCTGACGTTGGAGGAAAAAATCGGCGGCGCTAGCGCGAGAGTCTTGGCGATGCGCTATGCCGATGCGTTCAGCGCCGCATATCGGGAGGCCTTTTCCGCAGAGGAGGCGCTGCAGGATATCACAACCATCGAGACGTTATCGGAATCACAGCGCCAGGCTGTCATCCTGTTTGAAAAACAACGAGACGGGACAAATTTTCCCGCGGTGAAAATCTTCTCGCGTGGATCGGCTTTGCCGTTATCGATTCTTGTCCCAAGGCTCGAGCGTTTGCGCTTTCGCGTGCTGGACGAGCGCACTTACAGAATTGTGCCCGCCGACAATGCGCATGGCGTACCCGTCTGGCTTTACGAGATGGTCTTGGAAAACCTTGCTCCTTCCGTGCCCGCGATTGATCATATTGCCGCCGATGTCACGGCTGCGCTGGTTGCGCAGTTCCAAGATATTGCAGAGTCGGACGCATTTGACGGGCTGATTACCGCCGCAGGGATGAATTGGCGGGAGGTCGCGCTGTTCCGCGCGATCGGATATTATCTCCGTCAACTTCGCATTCGCTTTGCGCTGGACTATTTGGCCGAGGCGCTGATCCGACAGGGAGAGATTGCGCAAACACTGATGGCGCTGTTTCGCGCGAAGTTCGATCCTGCTCTCGACAGCGCGCAACGTCAGTCTCAAATGCAGGAGTTGCGGCAGCGGATAGAAAAGCAGCTGCAAAGCGTGCTGAGTTTGGACGATGATCGCATTTTACGCCGTTTCTGGAATATCATCGAAGCCGCCATCCGGACGAATTTCTTTCAGACACGCGAACACGGAAAGGTGAAAGCGCCACAAGAAGTTATTGCCTTTAAACTGGATTGCGCGCGAGTGGACGGCATGCCGAAGCCGCGGCCGCGATATGAGATCTTTGTCCATGGGCCGCGTGTTGAAGGAACGCATGTCCGCTTCGGCAAGGTGGCAAGAGGGGGCATCCGATGGTCGGATCGGCCGCAGGATTTCCGCAGTGAAATCCTGGCGCTGGCCAAAGCCCAACAGGTGAAGAACGCGGTGATCGTGCCGCTGGGCGCAAAGGGGGGATTCATTGCCAAGCGGCTGCCGCCCAAGCCGGGTTCGGCCGAATGGTTCGAGGAGGGTAAGGCCGCCTATCGCATCTTTATCCGAACTCTTCTCGATCTCACCGACAACCTGGTCGGCCAGCAGGTGGTCCCGCCGAAAGACGTCGTCCGGTATGACGACGACGACCCGTATTTCGTTGTCGCTGCGGACAAAGGCACTGCAACCTTTTCGGATATTGCCAACGCCATCGCGCTTGAAAAAGGTTTTTGGCTGGGTGATGCCTTCGCATCCGGCGGCAGCCACGGCTATGATCACAAAAAACTCGGTATCACCGCGCGCGGGGCATGGGAAGCGGTCAAGCGGCACTTTCGGGAAATGGACATCGATATCAACGAAAGACCGATCACGGTTGTTGGCGTCGGTGATATGTCGGGAGATGTTTTCGGCAACGGAATGCTGCTTTCCAAAAAGCTTTGCCTTGTTGCTGCGTTTGATTATCGTGATATTTTCCTTGACCCGAACCCGGATCCTGAGGTTGCGTTTGAGGAACGCAAGCGCCTTTTCGAAAAACCTAACCCCAGCTGGCAGGATTATAATCGCGCTTTGATTTCCAAAGGCGGCGGGGTTTTTTCGCGCTCCCTGAAAACCATTCCTCTCTCGAAAGAAGTGCAGGCAGCGCTGGCGATCGATCAGGCCGAAGCCACCCCGGAGGAAGTGATCCGCGCCATTTTGGCGGCGCCGGTTGATCTTCTCTGGTTTGGCGGCATCGGAACCTACGTTCGGGCAAGCGGCGAGACCGACGATGAGGTTGGCGACCGGGCGAACGATGCGCTGCGCATCTCGGCGCGCGAGCTCCGCTGCAAAGTGATTGGCGAGGGCGCCAATCTCGGCTGCACCCAGAGGGGGCGGATTGAGGCCGCACAGCGGGGAATCCGGCTGAACACCGATGCCATCGACAATTCTGCAGGCGTGAATACCTCAGATCTCGAGGTAAACATTAAAATCGCCCTGAATATTCCGATGCAGGAAGGAAAACTTACGCTGTCGGAACGCAACGACATGCTGGCCGGGATGGCGGATGACGTGGTGTGGCTTGTGCTTGCGAATAACTATCGTCAGACGTTGACGATTTCACTCTCGGAACGTGAAGGCGCGGCCAGCAACGGTGCGGCGGCGAGACTGATGCAAATGCTCGAATCGAATGCGGAGCTTGACCGCGCCGTGGAGTATCTTCCCGACGAAAAGGAGCTCGCGGCGCGCAGCCTTCGCCGGGAGGGGTTGACGCGGCCGGAATGGGCCGCGCTTTTGGCCTATGCCAAGCTCGATACGTACAATGCGTTGCTGCATAGCAAATTGCCGGATGATCCTTATCTCGAAAAGGAACTTATTGCCGCGTTGCCGCAAGCGATCAGCAAGAAGTTTCCGCAGGCGATCCGGCAGCATCCGTTACGGCGAGAGATCATCGCAACCCATCTGGCCAACGCGATGATCAACCATGCCGGGCCGACGATCCTGCCGCGCATTGCCGACGAAGCAGGGGGCGATGCGGTTTTGGCCGCGGCTGCTTTTGTTGCGGCGTGGAATTTGTTCGATATCGGAGATCTGGTGCAGGAGATCGATGCGTTAGACGGGCGCATCCGCGGCGCGTCGCAGCTTCGCCTTTATGCGGATCTGCAAAACGCGCTGCGCGAGCAGATGGTGTGGCTTGTGCAGAACGGCAATCTGCATAAACAAGACCTTTCCGCGGTGCTGCGGCATTTCCGAGAGGGAATTGACGCGGCCGCGCCGGTGTTTCTCGAAATCGTGCCGGATCCGTATCGAGCGGAAATGGCGGCGCGGGAAGAACGCTACCGTGCCGAAGGCGTTCCGGCGGAGCTTGCGCAGCGTCTGCTGCGCATTGCCCTTTTGCGCAGGGCGCCCGATATCGTCGCCATTGCAGAAGCCACCGGGCGCAAGATTGCCGATGTTGCGGCGACCTATTTCGCTTTGGAGGACTGGTTCGGCATCAACGCGGCGCTTGCCGCCGGCGCGGAACTGACAACGGTGGATTATGTGGAACGGCTGGCCTTGGACCGAACCATGATCGGGATTCTTGCCGCACTGCGAAGAGCCACGGCGAATGCGCTGCTGCGCGCCGGCACGGGTGAAGCCGCGGCGAAAGCGTGGTTGGAAGCAGCCGGCGTGCAGGCGATGCGGGCGAAGGCGGCGCTTGCGGAATTTGCGCATTCCGGGCTTGCCTTGCCGAAGTTGGTTGTCGCCGCCGGGTACCTTTCCGACCTCAGCTTCGGCTGAATCGGCTAAAGCAGGGGCGGGCGACGATCGGACCACGGCCGGGCCGCCTCGAAGGCGGCAGCCGCCTGAAGCACGCCCGAATCATCAAACCGCCGCCCGACGATCTGCAGCCCGACCGGCAAGCCCTCGCGTGTCCAACCGCAAGGAACCGAAATCGCAGGGTTGCCCGCGAAGTTGAAGGGATAGGAAAATTCCGCCCAGGCGATCCAATCCCAGGCATGTTCGGGCCAGTCGGCGGGGCGCACGCGTTCGGGCGGAAAGGCCGGGACCGAAACCGCCGGCGTGAGCAGGAAATCCCAGTCCTCGAAAAACCGGCTTATGGCATTTATATATGAGTACTTACGTTCGCGCATGCGCAGATAATCGAGCAAACTGAAGGGCTCTGCTGCACGGATGCAGGCCACAAGCCCCGGGTCCATCCGCGTCTGCCAGGCCGGGAGTTGCGGGGCGTGAATTGCCAAATGCGCCGGCCAGAAAAAGCGGATCAGCTCCGGCCCTTCCGCCGCCCAAGACGGCACGACCTCTTCCACATGCGCGCCCAAATCCGTCGCAAACACCGCGGCGGCTTGGCGCACGCACTCTGCCACCTCCGGATCCACGCGGGCGTGGCCGAGATCCGGGCTGAAGGCGATCCGCCGATTACGCACGCCGCGGCCGAGCTCGGCCGTGTAGGGCAGGGGCGGCGCTTCGGCGCTGGAATGGTCCCACGGATGCGGCCCGGCCATGACCTCCAGCATGAGCGCGAGATCGGCGACGGTTCGGGCGATCGGGCCGTTGTGGGTGGTGTAATCGTTGTTGGAAAGCGGCCAGTTTGGAACCCGCCCGTAGGTGGGCTTAAGGCCGGCCACGCCGCAGAAATGCGCCGGCATGCGAATGGAACCGGCGCCGTCGCTGCCATGGTGGAGCGGGCCGAATCCGCAGGCGGCCGCGGCCGCCGCGCCGGCCGAAGAGCCGCCGGCGTTCAATCCGGGCCGCCAGGGGTTGTGCGTGATTCCGCTCCGTGGGCTGCGGCTCAATCCGCACCAGCCGAACTCGGGCGTGGTGGTCTTGCCCAAGACAATCGCCCCTGCGGCTTTGAGCCGGGCAACCAAGGGAGCATCCTCCGGGGGCACAAACCCCGCCCGGAGGTGAGAGCCGTATTCGGTTGGGATTCCGGCCGTCCAGGTGAGATCCTTGATGGTGATCGGGATGCCGTGCAGCGGACCGAGCGGCTCCCCGGCGGCAAGCTTTGCCTCGGCGGCCTTGGCCGCATCCCGCGCCGCCTCGGGCAGAAAGGTGGCGAAGGCGTTGATCTTCGGGTTTAAGGCTTCGATGCGCCGCAGCACGGCCTCGGTCAGCTCCAGCGGGGAGAGCCGTTTGCTGCGAATCTCGCGCGCCAGCACCACGGCAGGCGCGTAACAGAGCGCGGCTTCGTCCATCTCGCCCTCAGACCGCGGCGAGGGCTTCGGCGGTCAATGGCTGGGTCCAGCCGTGAGGATCGGGGGCCGCGCCATATTGAATGCCGATGATCGCATCATAGAGCCGTTGCGTGAGCGGCCCGATACGACCCTCATTAATCACGATGCGCTGGTCTTTGAACCCAAGCTCGCCGACGGGGGAAATTACCGCCGCGGTGCCGGTGCCCCACATCTCACGCAGTTTTCCTTGTTCGTGCGCGGCGAAGACTTCGTCGAGCGCGATCGGGCGCTCTAAGGCCGGAATCCCCCATTCTCGCAGCAGGGTCAGCACGGAATCGCGCGTGATTCCCGGAAGGATTGCGCCGTTCAGCGGCGGGGTGATGACCTCATCGCCGATGCGAAGCATGATGTTCATGGTCCCCACTTCGTCGAGGAAGCGGTGGCTTACCCCGTCCAGCCACAGCACCTGGGTATAGCCTTTGCGCGCGGCTTCTTCGGCGGCATAGAGGCTGGCCGCATAGTTGCCGGCGGCTTTGACGGCGCCCGTGCCGCCCGGCACCGCGCGGACATATTCGTGCGTCGCCAGGATTTTCACCGGGTTCATCCCCTCGCGGTAGTAGGCGCCGACGGGCGAGAGAATAACATAATAGAGATAGCTCGCGGAGGGATGCACCCCGAGAAACGTCTCCGTCGCGATGACCGTGGGGCGGATATAAAGCGCGGTGCCCGGTTTGCGCGGAACCCAATGCTGGTCCACCGCCACCAAAGTGCGGATGGATTCGACCACGAGCGCCGGATCGAGCTCGGGAATGCACATCCGCGCGCATGAGCGGTTGAACCGCGCGGCGTGGGCCTCCGGGCGGAACAGGCGAATCACCCCGTCCTGTCCGCGAAACGCTTTCAGGCCGTCAAAAACGGCCTGGGCGTAGTGGAACACGCAGGTCGCCGGGTCGAAGCTGAAATTGTGATAGGGCTCGATTCGCGGATCATGCCAGCCGCGCCCTTCATGGTACTCCATGAGGAACATATGGTCGGTGAAGACCTTGCCGAATTGGAGCTCATCATCGGGCGGCGGCGTTTTGGGTTTTGTCGTCCGTGAGATGGCAATAGCGGTCATGATCGGGCTCTCTTTGCGAAACGGCTCTGCTGCCTATCCCCAGCGTATGGGGTGAAGCCCGGTATTTTGGCGCGAATGGAGGGGTTTGTCAGGCCCCCTTTGCGGCTCTGCCATGCTTGCCTTGGCGACCTGCCTGGCATTTGCGCAAAAGCGGCCGATGCGGCGGTGGTTGGCCGCGGCGTCCGCGATTTACCACGTATTAATAATTCTATCCTATCCTTTTGCTCTATTGAGTATCTAGAAAGAATTTCTCAAGTAACTTTTAAGATTGTTCTTGGGTTAATGCGCGTGGGAACTTGCGAATACTGAAGAAATGCGGGAAAAATCTCGCGGGATGCTGAAAAATGAGCGGAACGGCACAAAAATCAGGGCCTAAAGTCAACCATCCTCGGCAACCGGAAATCCCGTTTTTGTGGATTCCGGAATGGGGCTTCGTGCCTCGGCCGAAGGCCTGCCGCGGCGGAAACGCCGGCGGCTGAGGCCGGAAAACTCTCTCAACCTTCTGACCGCGTCACGCCATGGCCCCGGTCACCCTGCCCGGCATCGGCGGGGCAACCATCACCATTCCGTATCAGACTGCGCAGAGCACGCAAGCGGCGATGTCGTTGCTGCAGAACGTGTATCTCGCGCTCCGCAACGAATCCCTGTTTCAACAGATCGCTTCCGCCAATACGCCCCCGCCCCCCGCCGGCACGCTCGGCGAGCTGGTGATCGACGGGAGCCTTCCGAACGTCTCTGCCCCGGTGGGCGATGCGTTGATTGTCGATGCCTCGCCGGCAAACCCCGTCACTGTCGCGGGCAGCGCCCAGGCCAATGAAAGCGTGTTTGCCGGCTCTTCCGATCTCACTTTCTACACCGATGGGGGTTCGGGCACGATCATCGGGGGTGACGGCAATAACCTCATCGCCAGTCCGACCAGCAACGGCGGCAGCTGGGATTTGGATTTGCAAGGGGTCGGGTCCACCACGGTCTTCGGCGGCGCCGCCAACGATGAGATCCTGAGCGCAAACGGCCGGAACCTGCTTTTTCTGGGGTCTGGTCAAGATACGGTGTTTTCGTCCGGGGCGGATACCATCGTCGGCGGCTCGGGGGCCGAGACCGTGGCCACCGGAGCTCCCCAGTCTTGGGTGTTTGCCGGCTCCGGCAGCGCCCTGTTGGTCAACTCCGGCGGGGCGGACACGTTTTCCGCAGGGTCCGGGGCGGAGACGATTTTCGCCGGGGCTTCGGGCGGCCTGTATTTTCTGAACACCAGCCCGAACCTGATTTTTGCGAGTATCGGCGCGTATGCGAACACCATCGTCGGCGCGGCGGGGAACGCCACGGTCTTCGGCGGCAGCGGCAGCAATCTCATCTTTGGCAACGACGAGAACCTTGTCGTGAATCTCCAATCTTCTGCCGGGACCATTGTCGGGGGAGCGGGCAATACCACGGTTTATGCCGGCACCGGCGGCAACCAAGTGATGTTCCAGGGAAGCGGGGCGCTGCTGTACGACGCGCAGAGCAGTACCAGTACTCTTATCAGCAATCCCAACTCTCCGGGGGCGGAGATTTTTGCCTCTGACGGGGGCTCCGTGGCGTTGTGGGGCAGCAATAACGGGAATACCTTTATTGCCGGCCCGGGGAACGTCACGCTGCAAGGGGGGGGCGCCACAGGGGCAAATGTTTATTTTGCGGGAACGGGCGCCGATGTCTTGGTGGCTGGCAGCGGCAACGACACGCTGGTCGCCGGCACCGGTGATGCCACCATGGTCGGCGGTGCCGGCCGCGACCAGTTTGTTTTCATTAACGGAGCGGCCGGCGGTTCCGTTCTGATCGAAAATTACAACCCGTCCGATCAGCTGTCTTTGTTCGGTTACGGGAATTCCTCGATTGTCTCCTCGCAGGTGATGGGCGGTTCGCTGGTATTGACGCTGTCCGACCACACCACCATCACTCTTCAGGGCATCAACCCGTTTTCCTCCGCTCAGGTTCACGAGTTATAAACCGCTGCCCAGCGTAGAGGCTGGCAGAATCGAACAGCCCGCATGCGTGGCAATGGTTAAGCCCAAGAAAGCTGGGTGAAGCGACGGTTTTTGCTGATTCTGGTCGGCCATAGGTCGGCGCTTGCGCTGGCCTGCTGCCGGGGACGCACCGCAACAAAATCGTAAAAAACGCTTCCGTGAATCTGCTTGCTCCGGCCGGCACATGGATTGTGGCGTTGAGTCAAAGACTTAGCGAAATCCGCCTTGAGAGTGGCGCAGGTGCTGTTCACGAAGTTTTGATCATTGCTGAGTGATCAAGCGATGGAAACTCCCTTGCTTTTTACGTCGGCATCGGTTAACAACTCCCTACCGAGGAAGGGGAGTGAAGGTCATGCCGATTGTTACGGTTCCTGGGGTTTCTGGAACAACAATCGATATCTTTTATTCACAAACGGCCAGCGCAAATGCAGCAACGTCGCTGTTGCAGACGATTTACTCTGCATTCGGCAGTAACAATCTGTTTGTGCAGAATTTTGCCGGTGCCCTCACGCCGACTGTCCCCTCCGGCAAGATCGGCGAGGTTGTGTTTACCGGAGCCGTTAACCCCGGCACTGTTCCCGGCGGCTATCAGGGGATCATCGACGCAAGCTCCTATCAGATGACGATCCAAGGCGCCGCAGGCCAAACGGGCGAAAGCGTCATTGGCGGCCCGGCAAGCTTCACCTACTACATGGCTGCTGGAGAATCCGGCACCATTGTTGGAGGTGACGGCAACAATCTGATCACCGGCCCGACCGCTTCTGGCGGGAATTGGTTCATAGACCTGGAAGGGCTGGGCACATCTACGGTTGCCGCCGGCTCGGCCAACGATTTCATCAAAACCGGGGGCAGCGGAAATTTGTTGTTCCTGGATACCGGAGCCGACACGGTTTATTCCGGCGGTGCGGATACGATCGTTGCCGGAACCGGGAACGACACCGTGAACTTGACCGGCTCTGGCGCAATGGTCTTCGGTGGAACTGGGAATCTGCTCGTGCAAAACACCGGGGGGGCCGATACGGTCTCTGCCGGCTCCGGCGCCGAGACGATCTCTGCCGCAGCTTCGGGCGGGCTTTACTTCCTCAATAACAGCTCGAGCACCCTGTTCGTCGCCTCAGGCTTGACCGCAAGCACCATCGTGGGCGGATCTGGCCCTGCCACGCTCTTTGGCGGCTCCGGCAGCAATGTGATGTTCCAACACAGCGGCAGCCTGGTCTTTGATGCGCAGAGCAGCACGAGCATTGTCGTCAGCGATCCGAACAGCCCAAGTGCGCAGTTCTTCGCCTCCAACGGCGGGCAGGTATGGCTCTACGGTTCCAATAACGGGAACCAATTTGTCGCTGGAAGCGGTAACGTCACCCTGCAAGGTGCCGGAGCTTCGGGCAACAATCTCTACTTTGCCGGCTCCGGGGCGGATTCGATGGTGGCGGGCGCTGGCGCGGATACCATGGTTGCCAGCTCCGGTTCGGCGACCATGGCCGGCGGCGCGGGGGCCGATCAGTTTGACTTTATCAAGGGCACGACGGGTGGCACAGACCTCATCCAGAACTGGACCGGTGCCGATGCCCTCAATCTGTTTGGTTATGGCAACTCGCCGATCGTGTCTCAGCAGGTTGTTAACGGCTCGGTGGTGCTGACGCTCAACGATAACACCAAGATTACGTTCCAAGGCATCACGTCGCTCAATCCCAACCAGATCCACATCGCTTGATGTAACCAAGCCGGGATTGCTCTGAGGCAATGCGTTGAGAAGTGCGTTGAGAAGAGGGTCATGCCGCGGAGGCTGGCTCTCTCTTCTTTTTTATGGCGACACAAACCGGGCCAGGCGAACGGCGGTGTGCCCGCGACGCGGCAGAAGGCTCGGCATCACAAGCAGGCAATTGTCGTAAGGGGTGCGAATTTCCGTCTCGCCGTCCCAGGCGATCAGCGTGCCTTCATGGGGCACGATTCTTCCGCCTTCAAAGGGCTCGACGAAGCGAAATGCATCGGTCAGGGCAACAACATGCGCCGTGACCTCCGCGAGCCGCGGTTGCTGGGATTGCGCCGGGGGCGGAGGCAGGATCGGATCGTCGATCGCAGCAAGCCCGATTGTGCGCAGGAACTTCGCAACCGCAGCGAAGGTGATGGTTACAGTCTGTTGTTGCCAATGCTGGCCGGCTTCGACCAAATTGGCCGCTGCCGCCGATTGGCTGCTGCGAAAGCGCGCATAATCAATAAGCCGCCGGCCGGTTGCATGGCCGGGATCGACCACCACGAGGGAAGGCTCGGCGATCGCCAGCGCAAGCGTGCGCGCTTTTTCTGTGGTATTGCACAAAATCAGCGGCTCGGAAGGCCAAAGCATGGAGTGAAGGTCAAGCAGGAAATCGACCGTGTCGAAAATCCGGCGCATCTCCCGCGCACGGTCGAGCTCGCAACTCCGTCGCGGGCCCTCCAGCACGGCTTCATCCCAGACACGATTGAGATCTTCGTCCACATAGCGCGAAGCGGCCGGCTGCTTGGGATCAAAGCGGGCGAACGCCGCAAGATTGGCAAAACCAAACGTCAGCTGGCCGCGGAGAGGCCGGAAATCCTTGCGAAGCAGCGTATCCAGCACGATCGCGCCGGCATATTCATTGCCATGGATCAGCGAGACCAAAGCGACATGCGGTCCGGCACGCCCGCTTTCTCGCGTCAGAAAGCCGCTCACGCCGCAATTGCCGGGAACCCAGGGATCCAAATCGGGCGGCGTCAGCCGCACCGAAAATTGTATGGGCGGCGGATAAGCGGCTTCAGACATTGCTCAAAGAACCCTGAATTTCCCGGATCCGTCGGCCGCAGCGAAAACCACCATCGAACGCCCCCATGTTTGCAAGCGCAATGCTTTTTCTAGCGTGACGGCAAGGTTGAGCAAGCCTCCGGCGCAGGGGTGCGTCTTGCAAAGCCTACTTTCTCTCACCACAACCTGAAAATTGCCGATTGGCTGTGCAGACCCGCTTGCGCCGCTCTTGCGAACAGCTCAGAACTCTCGGAAACTTCCGGATCGATGGAGACCTATCGCTTCGACGTCGTCGTGATCGGTGCCGGGATCGCTGGGGCCTCGGCCGCCGCAGCTTTGGCCGCCGATCGGCGGGTTGCTATGCTTGAGGCGGAAGCAATCGCAGGGTACCACAGCACGGGCCGTTCGGCGGCGATGTGGATTTTGAACTACGGGCCCCCGGACGCCCGCGTTTTAACACGCCTTTCCCGCGCATTTCTGCTCAACCCGCCCGCCGGTTTCACCGAGCAGCCCTTGGTTTCGCCGCGTGCGATTCTGTTTGTGGCCCGCTTGGGGCAGGAGCAGGAGCTTGCGAGGATGGTGGCGGAAGGGGAGGGGATTCGGGAAGCATCGCTTGCAGAAGCGCGTGCGATGGTCCCCGCGTTACGAACCGATTACACCGTGGCCGCCGCGCTGGAAGAGCATGCTTTCGATATCGACGTTGCCAGCCTTCACCAAGGGTTCCTTCGCCAAGCCCGGGCCCGCGGGGCCGTGCTTGCGCTCTCCAGCCGTGTGACGCGGCTGACCAGAAGCGGCGGGCCATGGCTGATCGAGACGGAAGTCCCAGAAGTGCGTTTCCAAGCCCCTGTTGTGGTCAATGCCGCCGGCGCGTGGGGCGACGTGGTGGCGGAAAAGGCTGGCGCGGCAAAGCTCGGCCTGCAGCCCTGTCGTCGCACGGGCGTGATTATCAATCCCGCCCCCTGGCACGTTGCGAACTGGCCGGTGGTGCATGATGTTGCTCATAACTGGTATGTCAGGCCGGAAGCCAGAACGCGCCTGATGGTGACGCCAGCGGATGAAACCCCGGTGCCTCCCCATGATGTTCAGCCCGAGGAGTACGACATTGCTTTGGGAATCCACCGCATGCAACAGGCGCTGGCCATTGACGTGCAACGGGTGGAGCGTGCTTGGGCCGGCTTGCGGACCTTCACACCCGACCGAAGCCTGGCCATCGGCTGGGACGGCGCGGTGGAGGGGTTCTTCTGGTGCGTCGGCCAAGGCGGTTATGGCATTCAGACCTCTCCGGCGGCCGGTCGGCTGGTTGCAGATCTGATTGCCGGGCGGGATCCCGGTGCGGCGGCAGAGGCGCTGCCGCGCCTTGATCCTCGCCGTTTCGGGCTGGCAAACCGTCAGCCCAGTTAGCCAGAGATTAAGCAAAGCCTGCGATTCTCTGCCGGCAGCAAGGAGTGCGAGACCGGCAGATGAGCAGACGGGGCAATCACAACACCAACCAGCAGCCGGTCGTGATCCGTAAGGAGGAAGCCGAGGAAAGCGGCCATCATGGCGGGCAGTGGAAGGTCGCCTATGCCGACTTCGTCACGGCCATGATGGCGTTTTTCCTATTGATGTGGCTGATCAATGCCACCACCGAAGCGCAGCGGCGCGGGCTTGCCGATTATTTCAGCCGCGCGAATATTTTTGCCCATCAAATGTCGGGTTCCGGCAAGCCTTTCGGTGGAAAAACCCCGTATGAAGCCGGCGCCTTCGTCTCCGACGAAGGCTCTGCGCGCGTCATCCGCGGCCACGCCGAAGCAATCCCCGATCCGGATGATAACGACGCAGATACCCCGGCAGAGCCGCGTCCGCCCCACGTCTTGGGTGATGAAGTCGCGGTGGAAACAGATGCCGCCGGTCCTGCCGACCATACCAGCGGGAACGCGCGCACCACCATCAATCCCAACGGCGCGGGTGCTGCGGTGATTACGCTTCCGCCTGCCGCGATCATGAAAGATAACTCCGCCTCGGTGACACGCCAGGCGCCGGAGCGAAAGGCGCAACAGGCCGAGACCGCCGTCCAGCAGGAGGAAACGGCTTTCCGCAACGCGGCGGAGCAAATTCGCCAAGCAATTCGGAATGATCCTGAACTTGCCGAGCTCAGCCGCCAATTGGCTATCGATGAAACCCCCGAAGGCTTGCGCATCCAGATTCTGGACGAAGAAAACCAACCCATGTTTGCCACGGGCGATTCGCAACCGAATCGAAGAGCGCTGCAGCTTTTGCGGAAGATCAGCCCTATTCTGCAGCATCTGCCGGAAGAAATATCCATTGCGGGCTATACGGATGCGGCTCCCTATCACGGCGGGGAAAAAACAAATTGGGAGCTTTCCACCGAGCGCGCCAACGCAACCCGCCGCATTCTGCAGCAAGAAGGCATACCCGAAGCCCGGTTTCGCACAGTGATCGGTCATGCCGACCGCGATCTTTTGCTTCCTGCCGATCCGCTGGCGGCTGCCAATCGCAGAATTGCCATTGTGCTGCTACGGCAAGCCCAAGGCAAAGACGGTGTTTCTCCGCGCGCGATTCTTGCACCGCAAGTCCCGGCGCCTTCTCTCGGAAGCATGCCCCACAGCAGGGTAAATACGACGCAAGGATAGCCTCGCTTCCATGCCAACGCTCGGCGGTTTTGCTTTTCTGCTTCTCTGCGTCTTCGGAACCTACGCCATTACTGGGGGCGCCATTTCCGTCCTTCTCGAGGCGTTACCGTTTGAGTTTCTCACCGTTGGCGGAGCTGCCATCGGCACAATGATTATGGCGGATTCGCTTCACGGCTTAAAGCATACGCTGGCAGGGCTGGCGAAAATCCTCAAAGGGGCAAGCTTTAAAAAACAAGATTATATCGATCTTCTGAGCCTTCTTTTTTTCTTTCTCCGTCTCGCCAACAGCAAAGGCAATATGGCGCTGGAGCCGCATATCGAAGCTCCCGAGAACAGCGAGGCGTTTCAAAAATACCCGAAAATTCTTGCCAACCGTTTCGCCACGTTGCTGATCTGTGACTACCTCAGAATGGTGGGAATGAATGCGGATGACCCCAATCAGATCGAAGACGTTATGGCACGGGAGCTTAAGAAAAAACTCCAAGAAGATCTTCACGGTGCACATGCTTTGCAAAACGTTGCAGACGCACTTCCCGCGCTCGGGATTGTGGCTGCCGTGCTCGGCGTCGTAAAAACCATGGCGCATATCAATGATCCGCCGGCAGTCCTGGGGCAGATGATCGGCAGTGCGCTGGTAGGCACCTTTATGGGTGTACTCTTGTCTTACGGCCTGGTCGGACCATCGGCGACGCGGATCCAAAAAGTGGTGCAGGAAGAGGCGAAATACTATGAGGTCATCCGCGCCGTCTTGGTTGCGCATCTTCACGGCAATGCGCCGCAGGTGAGCATCGAAACCGGGCGGAAGATGGCTCCGAGCGAGCACATGCCGCTCTTTCAAGAGCTTGAGGAAGCCGTGCAATCCGTTCGCGTAAAGTAGCGCGGCGGACACTTGCCGAGCGGAGAATGAAAAAAGAAAATCAAGAAACGAAACCATAGGCTTTCAGAGATTCTGCCCGAAAGGATGAACATGCCCTTCCTACCTCCCGCCTCCCGTGCCGTTGGCCGTTCTTCGCCCATTCTCCGCCTGTGCGGAATCGCCGCGCTGGGTGCGGCGCTGCTCGCCGCCTCCGCGCGTTTGGAGATCCCGTTCTGGCCGGTGCCGATGACGATGCAGACCTTTGTGGTGCTGATGCTTGGCGCCACCGCCGGGCCGGAGGGCGGGGTGGCATGGGTTTTTGCCTACCTTTTAGCCGGGTTTGTCGGGCTTCCGGTCTTTGCCGGCGGCGGCGGGCCGCTCTATTTCGTCGGCCCCACCGCCGGCTATCTCGTGGGCTTTCTCCCGGCGGCAGCCATTGTGGGTTTCGGCGCGCGGCGTGGCGCGATGCGCAGCTTGCCCGGAGCGCTTCTCGTCATGCTGGGGGCTGACGCGGTCCTGTTTGCCTGCGGCCTTGCCTGGCTGAGCGTCCTGATCGGGCCGCGCGCCGCGCTGACCCACGGCCTGCTGCCGTTTCTGCCGGCCGAGGCGGTGAAGATCGCGCTGGCGACGGCGCTAAGCCGCGTGATGACGAAACGCGCGGGCTAACCCTTTAACGGCCTTGAAATTTTGGGGGTTGCTTGGCGAGGAAGGCGCGCACGGCGTTGTGAAAATCCTCGGTTTCCGCAAAACCGTTGGCTTGGCGCTCTTCTTCCGGAGTAATCGGCAAGCTGCCCCGCAGTTTGCGCAACGCCTGCTTATGGAACCGCGCGGACAGCGGGCTGCCGCTGGCAATCCGCGCGGCTAAAGCGAGCGCCTCGCCTTCAACCTCCTCATCGGCGACAAGCCGGGACAGCAGCCCTTTTTCATAGGCCTCGCGGCCGTTGAAAATGCGGCCTTCAATAAGAATTTCCGCGGCAACCGCGGTGCCGACCATTTGCACGATCACATCGATCGCGGAATACGGGTACCAAATGCCAAGATTGCGGGCGGTAATTCCGAAGCGCAGGCCATGGCCGCCGACGCGGAAGTCACACATGGTGGCAATGCCGGCGCCGCCCCCGATGGCGGACCCTTGCAGGGCGGCAACCACCGGATGGAGACAAAGCCGGATGGATTGCATGCTCTCGTGCAGCACTTCGGCGTAGATGTCTTCCTTTTCCCGGGTGCCCCGCTCCTCAGCGAAAGCCGAGATATCGGCCCCCGCCGAGAAATGGCCGCCGGCGCCGCGCAGGACCACGCAACGCAAAGACTCGTCGGCCGAGAGTTCTTCCATGGTGGCGCGCAATTCCCGCCACATCGCCAGATTGAAAGCGTTCCGTACCCGCGGCCGATTGAAGGTGACGATGGCGATCTCCCCTTCGCGGCTGCACAAAATGCTCTTTTCCGTCATCAGATTGCTCCTTTCAAATGCGTCGCATCATACCGGCATAAGCTCGTCCATGGCAGGCCGGCCCGTGTGATGGCGCCAGAAATGCCACAACAGCCGCGCGGCAAAACTGCGCCAGGGCCGCCAGTCCTCGGCCAAAGCTGCCAGGCGCGCCGGTGTCGGCCGAGCATCAAGCTTCTTTAAAACCGCGGCCGCCGAAGCCAAGCCGAGATCAGCGGCCGGAAACACATCCGGGCGCTGGAGTGAGAACAAAAGGTAGATTTCCGCGCTCCAACGCCCAAGCCCGCGGATGGAGGCGATGGCAGCAATCGCAGCGTCATCGGTCATTTCCGCAAGCGCCGAGTCCGAAAGTCGCCCCTCGGCAAATGCCTGCGCGAGCGCGCGTGCATGGCCGATCTTTGGGCGGGAAAGCCCCACCGCGCGCAGCGTTTCATCGGAGAGAGCCAAGAAAGAAGCTGGATCAAGTGCCCCGGGAACCGCGCTCAGCCGCCGCCAGATTGCCGCCGCGGCTTGGTTGCTGATCTGCTGGCCGACAATCGTTTGCAAAAGCCCGGGAAACCCGGCCGGCCGCGTCCGCCATGGCAACGGGCCGGCCAGGGTCTCGATCGTGCCGAAATCCGGGTCTTGGGCGGCAAGCGCAGCGATCGCCGCGCGCGCCGCCTGGGGTGGGCGAGGAAACTTCACGCCCACCACGTTAGCGGAAAAATTTTCGCTCGTCAGCCTATGCGATGAAATTCTCCGGTTTTCCGATCCACCTCAAACCGTGCAATCACGCCGCCCTCTGCCGTGGTATAGGCAAAGCTGATGGTGTGATTGCTCTCCTCCTTCACCTCTGCCACCTTCCACGTGTGATTGCCGTGCCAAAGCAGCAGTGCCTCGGCGATTTTCTGCACATCCGCCGTCGTCAGCGCACGATCTTGAACGGGAGCGAAAAGCGAGAAGGTGCGCATCATATGGAAGAATCGATGCATACCCATCGGTCCCCCGCGCCCCCACCCGTCTTTGGCAGATCCGTGTTCCTCGAGCTCCATACGCGGCCCGGTTGGGGCGGAGCCGGCGTCGTTATCGTCGGCCAAGGCGAAGTGAACGGTGCCTGCGGTTCCGACACCGAGCGCACTTGCCAAAATTGCGGCGAGGATCATTTTACGCATGCTGACCTCCATGGTCTGGCTTCAAGGACGGCAAGCCTGCCAGGGATGGATTGCTTCCGTGCAAGCAGGCTTTGACAAAATGCAACAGAAAGCAACAACTCTTGCCCGAGGGCTTCCTTATTCGCCAATTTTTAGGTTTATGGAACAAACCCCTCATATCTTGGTGGTTGATGATGATCGCGAAATCCGCGATCTTCTCGCCCGATTTTTGCAGTTGCATCAACTGCGTGTCACCACGGCCCGGGATGCGCGCGAGGCGCGACGGCTTTGGACACAAGGGCATTATCATCTGGTGGTGTTGGATCTAATGCTGCCGGGCGAAAGCGGGCTTGACTTTGCCCGTTGGCTGCGGAGTGAATCCGCCGTTCCGATGGTGATGCTGACGGCCATGGGTGAGGAGACCGATCGCATTGTCGGCCTTGAGCTCGGTGCCGACGATTATGTGGCCAAACCCTTCAATCCGCGCGAGCTGCTGGCGAGAATTCGGGCCGTGCTGCGACGGGCAGGCGAGGGGGCGGAACCCAGGGGGCAGCGCGCTCAAGTCCTGCGCTTTGCGGGCTGGACATTGGAGCCGGCAAGGCGCCGGATGCTCAACCCCGCAGGTGTGGAGGTGCCGCTGACGGCGGGCGAATTTGACCTGATGCTGGCTTTTGCCGAGCGCCCCAATCGGGTGCTCACGCGGGATATGTTGCTGGATTTGCTGCGCGGGCGCCAGGCAGGGCCGTTTGACCGCGCCATCGACGTGGCCATCAGCCGGCTCAGACGCAAGCTGGAAGATGATGGCCGCAGCGCTCAGCTGATCAAGACGGTGCGCGGCGGCGGCTATGTGTTGGCGGCAACCGTGGAACGCGGATGAAGCTGCGCCTTTGGCCGCAAAGCCTGGTCGCGCGTACCACCGCAACCCTCCTTGCGGTGCTCGCGTTCGTGCAGATCGCGGGATTTGTCATCAACGCGCTCGATCGGGTTCGCCTGCAGCGGTTCGAGCAAGGCCGCCATCTCGCGTTGCGCGTGATGGAGCTTTACATCACCGTTGCGAAAACCCCGGTTGGGGAAAGAGCGGAACTTTTGCGCATTCTGAAGATGCCGGCCGGCTTTTCCGCGCGGCTTTCCGATAAACCGCCTGCATCGCTTCTGATCAGCCCGCTGGAGGAACAGCGGGTGATCCGCCTGAATATGGCGCTGGTGCCGATGCCGCATGATTTGCGGCCCAGCGAAGTCGTGCTGCTCGGAAGTCTCCAAGAAGGCCTGATGATGATCGGCCTGCATTTGCCCCAAGGAGAGTGGCTCGACATCACGGCAAAGATCCCGAGCCCCAGCCCGTGGTATGCACCAGGCTTCCTTGTGGCTTTCGTGGTGATGACGGTGATCGCAGGAGGCGTGATTTTTTGGACGGTGCGCCGGCTGATTGCGCCTGTCGCGACGCTTGCCGAAGCGGCGGGGCATTTGGGAAGAGATTTGCATGCGCCGCCGCTGCCGGAAACCGGTCCCACCGAGCTTGCGCGGGCGGCCGCGGCGTTTAACCAAATGGCGGAGCGATTGCGCCGCTTCGTGCAGGACCGCACCTTTCTTCTGGCGGCCATCGGTCATGATTTGCGCACGCCCATCACCAGGCTGCGGCTGCGGGCGGAGTTCATTGCCGACGACGAACTCCGAAACAAAATCCTTGCGGATCTCGATGAACTGGAAACCATGGTCCAAGCCACCATGGCGTTTGGCCGCACCGCAGCAAGCCGGGAGCCGTTGGCGCCCATCGATTTGGCCGAGTTGGTGCGCACGGTGCTGGACGAGGTGGGGGATGCCAAGCCGGAGCTTGCCGAGAACCTGCGCTACGAAGGGCCAAGCCATCTCACCGTACAGGCGCGCTCGCTGGCGCTGAAGCGCGCGGTGGCAAACTTGATTGCAAACGCGGCAACGTATGGCGGAGGAGCCCGGGTGGTGTTGCATCCGCCCGATGGCAAAAATCCCCAAGTGCGCCTGGAAATCGACGATGATGGGCCGGGTCTGCCGCCCGGCGATATCGAGCATCTCTTCGAGCCTTTCCGCCGCGGAGAAGGCAGCCGAAACCGGGAGACCGGCGGGGTTGGCCTAGGCTTGACGATTGCCCGCGACGTGGTGCGCGAACATGGAGGGGAAATTATCTTGTCCAATCGCCCCGAAGGCGGCACGCGCGCCACGGTGCTGCTCCCGGTTTGAACCCAGGAGTTGGGCCGGGGCACGACTTGACGGGGCCAACGTGGCGTGGTGCGCTGGCGGCGTTTTCATGAGCAAAATTTTGCAAAAGGGGAGGAAAGCCATGCCGATCATCCCAAATCATGCCCTCCGCCGGTTGCGTGATGGGGGGCTTGCCCTTGGTTTGGGCGTGCACCATCTGCGCACCGTTGCCACTGCACAGCTTGCGAAAGCCGGCGGGTTTGACTGGCTGTTCATCGATACCGAGCACGGGGCTTTTTCGGTGGATCAAGCAAGCCAGATTTGTCTCGCGGCATTGGCCACCGGCATCACCCCAATCGTGCGCATTTGCCACGACGCCTTGGACGAGGGCACGCGCGCGTTGGACAACGGCGCCCAAGGCATTGTCGTGCCGCATGTCAACACTGCGGAACAGGCCCGCCGCGTGGCGGAGGCGTTTCACTATCCACCGCAGGGCCATCGGAGCTGGGGTGGGCCGGCTGCGCTTTATGCCTACGAGCCGCCCGATGCCGGCACGGCGCAGGCGGAGATCAACCGCGAAATTCTGATCGTCGCCATGATCGAAACCCCCGAAGGCGTGGAAAACGCGGAGTCCATTGCAGCGGTTGCCGGGATCGATGTGTTGATGTTCGGCACTTCGGATCTCACGGCGGAGATGGGGATTCCCGGTCAAATCGGTCATGAGCGCGTGCAACAGGCTTATGCCAAAGTCGGGGAAGCTTGCCGCAAGCACGGCAAGTTTCTCGGTATGGGCGGGGTTTACGACAATGAGTGGGCCAGGGTCTATCTGAGGCAAGGCGTTCGGTTTGCGCTTGCCTCTTCCGATCATAGTCTGATCGTCTCGGCAGGGAAACAACGCACCCAATTCCTGCGCGGCGTGCTCTAAGGCCGTTTTCCCTATTTGCCCCTCTTCCGCCAATCCGTCCACGCGCCTGAGGGAATTTCCCTTGCCCGAGGGGCTGGCCGGCGGCGCAAAATATAGACCCAAGCCAGCCGGGTGCGATTTTCTTCAAGCGCGGCAAAAGGGATATGACGTTCCGAAACCGTTATGTGCTTGACCGGCAGAAGCCGGCGCACATATTCGCGGCTGCCTTCGTAGCGATCCAGAGCACCGAGAACCTCCGCCACCTGCGGCGCCGGCCCCTGAATTTCCAACAACTCGGCGATGACGGTGCGCGAGGGATCTTCCGGCGTATAATAAAGGCCGGGGTAAGCGCCGCCGGCGAGAACGTAAAGGCGACCGGGAATAAGACAGTGCCCGCAGGGCTTCAGCCGCGCACGGATCCGGCGCGGAAGCGGATTTTCCTCCCCGCTCATCAGCGTCCCGTAGGCGGCAAGGTAAACCGGCGCATGCATCCGCAGCGCCAGACATTCTAACGCAAAAACGGATTATGCCGGCGTTCATCGCCGAATCGCGAACCCGGCCCGTGGCCGCAAATGAAATGCACGTCATCGCCGAGCGGCAAGAGCTTCTCATGAATGGCGCGCAAAAGGGCCTCGTGATCCCCATACGGAAAATCCGTCCGCCCGATGGAGCGATAAAACAGCACATCCCCCACAATGGCAAAGCCGGCTTTGGCATTGTAGAACACGATATGGCCCGGCGTATGGCCGGGGCAGTGGATGACGGAGAATTTCTCGCCGGCGATATCCACTTCCTCTCCCTCCGTCAGCCACCGGTCCGGCGCGGCATTTTCCAAGCCGCTTATGCCAAACCTGCTCGCTTGCTCGGAAATGGAGGAGAGCAAAAACGCATCGCGCCGATCCGGGCCGATAATAGGAACGGCACTTTCATCACCGAGCCGCTCGCGCAATGCCCGCTGCAAGGCGGACGCCCCGCCCGCGTGGTCGAGATGCCCATGGGTGAGGAAAATGCGTTCTACGGTTATCCCCGCATGATCGATGGCAGCGAGGATTTGCTCGACATCGCCGCCGGGATCCACCACCGCGCCGCTCAAATTGCGCGGATTCCAGATCACCGCGCAGTTTTGTTGGAAAGGCGTTACGGGAACAATCGTGATCCGAAGTCTGAGATCGGCACGCATGATTTGCCTCATTTTCCTCGCAGCAGAGCCGCAGCTTCGGCCGCGAAATAGGTCAGCACGCCGTTTGCGCCGGCGCGTTTGAATGCCAGCAGGCTTTCCATCATGGCACGCTCGCGATCAAGCCAGCCGTTGCGGACCGCGGCCATGATCATCGCGTACTCGCCCGAGACCTGATACACAAATGTCGGCATACCGAAACGATCTTTCACGCGCCGGACAATATCGAGGTAGGGCATGCCGGGTTTGACCATCACCATATCGGCCCCTTCCGCGATATCAAGCGCGACTTCGCGCAGCGCTTCATCGGAGTTGGCCGGATCCATCTGATAGGTTTTTTTATCGCCTTTGAGCGCGCCCGAGGATCCCACCGCATCGCGAAACGGGCCGTAAAACGCCGATGCATATTTTGCCGCGTAGCTCATGATGCGCGTATGAATCAGCCCTTCGCGATCAAGGGCCGCACGAATGGCGCCGACGCGCCCGTCCATCATATCGGAGGGTGCAATAATGTCGATTCCCGCCGCTGCCTGCACCACGGCTTGCCGCGTCAGCACTTCCAAGGTTTCATCGTTGGCGACGTAACCGTCGCGCAGCACGCCGTCATGCCCATGGGTGGTATAAGGATCCAGCGCGACATCGCCGACCAAGCCAAGATGCGGAAATTCCTGCTTGAGAAGGCGCGCGGCGCGGCACATCAAATTATCGGGGTTGGTCGCCTCGGTGCCTTCGGCGTCTTTTCTCTCGGGCGGGGTGACCGGAAAAAGCGCCAGAGCGGGAATGCCGGCCTCCACCGCAGGGGCAACATGGCCGGGGAGGCGGTCGAGCGTGACGCGCTCAACGCCGGGCATGGACTCCACCGCCATGGTGCGGTTCTGCCCTTCCATAATGAACACGGGCCAGATGAGGTCATCGACGGAGAGGCGATGTTCGGCGACGAGCCTTCGTGTCCAGGCATCATAACGGTTTCGCCGCATCCGTGTGGTAGGGAAACGTCCAAGCGTCATTGCCAAAATCCCCGTGTTTCTCAGGACATTCTGGCGCATCGTTTGCGCCAGCCAAGTCAGAAATGGCTCCAGCCGCCGCGCGCAAAAACCAGCGCCGCACCCGAGGCATCGCGCACCGTCACTTGCGGAGGACCTGCAACGAATTGCCCGATCCGGGTGATCGGCACATCGGCTTCTCGAGCCTCAGCAGCCAGTTTTGCGCCATTTTCTTTCGGCACGGCAAGTGCGAGTTCGTAATCGTCTCCGCCGGTGAGGCAGGTTACCAGCCAATCCCGGTTGGCATCCACCGCTTTGCGGGCGGCGGCGGAAAGCGGCACGCAAGCGGCCTCAATCTCCGCGCCGAGCCCGGCCGCTCGGCAAAGATGGCCGAGATCTTGCAAAAGCCCGTCGGAGATATCGATGGCGGCATGCGCCGTGCCCCAAAGCTTTATGCCAAGCCGAGGTTCGGGGAGCCGGTAGCGCTTGATCAATGTTCCGGAAGGGTCCGCAAGCCGGCCCTGAAGCACGGCAAGGCCAAGGGCGGCATCCCCGATCGTGCCGGTGACGTAGATTTCATCGCCGGCTTCCGCGCCCGCGCGGCGCACCATTTGCCCTTCCGGCACTTCGCCCAAAATTGTCAAAGAGAGGGAAATCGGGCCCGGGGTGGAGGTGGTATCGCCGCCCAGCAACGCCAGGCCGTAGCGGGCTTGGTCCTCGGCGAGCCCCTTGCTGAAGTGTGCAAACCATTCCTCCGGCAGATCCCGCGGCACCGAGACCGACAGCAAATAGCCGAGCGGCCTTGCGCCTTTCGCGGCCAGATCCGAAAGGTTCACGCGCAGCAGCTTCTTGGCGACCTGGTCCGGAGGGTCCTCGGGCAGAAAATGCACCCCGGCAACCAGGGTATCCAGGGAAAGCACAAGCTCGTAACCGCTTCGCGGGCGGAGCAGGGCGGCATCATCGGCAAGCGCAAGCCCGCCCGGGCCGGCCAAGGGCGCGAAGTAGCGGGCAATGCGCGCGAATTCGGCGGGAAGCGGTGCGGCGCTCATTTTTGCACGGGGTGCGGGAGAATTTCATCCGGGCGAAGGGTGCGGGCCACCTGCTCCAGCACCGCATTGGCAAGCCCCGGCTCATCGCCTTGAAAAAAACCGTGCGCCACGTCGAGATATTCGTTGATCACCACTTTCGCCGGCGGCCCGTCCGTCATCGCAAGCTCTGCCGCGGCGGCCCGCAACAGCGCCCGCAACACCGGGTCAAGCCGGTGCCAGGGCCAATCCGCCGGCAACCAGGGCTTGATCTTGCCATCCAACTCGGCCAGGCGCGAAAGAGCTTCCTGCACGATGCGCTGAAACAGCGCGGCGTCGGCCATCGGGATTAAGCCCTCTTGCCAAGCTTCCGCATCCGGCATTCCGCGCAACCGATACTGCAAGAATTCCGCAATGACGGATTCGGCGGTAACCCCCGCGAGCTCGGCCTGAAACAGCGCCTGAACGGCCGCAACCCGCGCGGCGGTGCGTGGACGGGCAAATTTGGCAGCCCCGGCGGTTTGGGTTGTTTTGCTCACAGCGCGCCAAACCTGCGTCCGAAATCAATCTGGCGAAGGCAGGCGGCGGCGGCTTCAGCCCCCTTGTTTGCGCGCGTTGCCTGGGCGCGGGCTTCGGCTTGGGCCAAGGTTTCCACGGTCAGGAGCCCGGAGCCCAGAGCGATGCCGAAGGTCAGTGCAACCTGCATCAAGCCTGCCATCGCTTCCCGGCAAATATGTTCATAATGGCTGGTTTCCCCGCGCACCACGCAGCCGAGGGCGATGAAGCCGTCAAAGCGCCGACTGCCGCGAAGGGCCAGGCGGATCGCCTGCGGCAACTCAAACGCACCGGCCACCTCGGCGATTTCGTAAAAGGCTGGCGCCTCGTTCAAAACCCGAATTGCGCCTTCGGTCAGGCCATCGACAACGGTGCGATAATACGGCGCGCGCACAATAAGAATGCGCGGCGGAGCCCCGTCAAGGCGCGGCACGACGAGGGCGGGCGCATCTTCGGTGCTCATCTTTCGGCGGCACCGAGAGGGATGGGGCGCTGTTCGATGATGTTCAAACCATAGCCCTCCAACCCGATAATCGTCCGCGGGGGTGTGTTGGACAGCAAGATCATATCGCGAATGCCGAGATCCAGCAGGATTTGTGCGCCAATTCCATAATGGCGCAACTCGGTTTGCGGGCGGGAGGCGTTGGCCAGCAACCGGACCCGTTCCGAAAGCGCCGTGGCGCGCCGCTCGCGTAGCAGCACGACCGCGCCGCGCCCGGCTTCCGCAATCAGGCGCATGGCGCCGTGCAGGCTGGATGCGTGCGGTCCGCCAAGCAGGTCATCGAGCAGGTCGACCGCATGCATCCGCACCAGCACCGGGGTGCCGGAGGCGACATCCCCCTTGACCAGAGCCAAATGCTCCGCATACTCGACCGTTGTGGCGTAGATCATGAGTTGCCACTCGCCGGTGGTGGGATGATGGAACCGGCCCGTTTCCACCCGGCGTATCAGCTTTTCCGTACGGCGGCGATAGGCGATCAGATCCGCAATGGTTCCAAGCTTCAAATTGTGACGCTGGGCGAATGTCACGAGGTCGGGGAGCCGCGCCATGGTTCCGTCATCGTTCATGATCTCACAAATCACCCCGGCAGGGTAAAGCCCGGCCAGGCGCGCGATATCCACGGCGGCTTCGGTATGGCCCGCCCGCACCAAGGTTCCGCCTTCCCGCGCCACAAGAGGAAAGACATGGCCGGGGGTCACAATATCGTTTTTGCCTTTTTCCGGATTGATCGCAACGGCAATGGTATGGGCGCGGTCTGCAGCAGAAATGCCGGTGGTTACCCCTTCGCGCGCTTCGATCGAAACGGTGAAGGCCGTTTGATGGCGCGACGCATTGGACTGGCTCATCAAAGGAAGGCCGAGCTCTTCCACCCGATGCTGGGTGAGTGCGAGGCAGATCAACCCCCGCGCATAGCGTGCCATGAAATTGATCACATCGGGTGTCGCATACTGCGCGGGTACCACAAGGTCACCCTCGTTTTCGCGGGTCTCGTCATCGATGAGGATGAACATGCGGCCCGCGCGCGCTTCCGCCACGATCTCTTCGGTCGAAGAGATGAAGTTGCAATAGCTTGAGACATTCAGCACGTCTTTCATCGGAACTCCGCAAGCCGCGCGACATAGCGCGCCAGCATGTCGATCTCCAGATTTACGGCATCCCCCGGCTGCAACATGCCAAACGTGGTCACCGCTTCGGTATGCGGAATAATGGTGACGCCAAACTCCGCACCTGCAACCGCATTGACCGTGAGTGACACGCCATCGACCGCAATGCTGCCCTTTTCGGCAATGAACCGGGCGAGCGCTTCCGGGGCGCGGAAGCGCCAGCGCGTGGATTGCCGGTCTCGCTCTGCCGCAAGTGCCTCGCCTGTGCCATCGACATGGCCCGAGACGAGATGCCCGCCCAATTCGTCGCCGAGCTTCAGGGCGCGTTCAAGATTGACGCGCGTGCCAGGCATCCAGCGGCCGAGCGTGCTGCGGGCAAGCGTTTCCGCCGAAGCTTGCACGGCAAACCAATCGCTGCCTACCTCGATCACCGTCAGGCAACAGCCCGAGCAAGCAATCGAGGCGCCCAGCGGAATGGCCGCCGTATCGGGCCATGGGGCAGCAATGACCAAGCGCATATCCTGCCCCTTTGTGGGCGGGGTGACCTCTCGCACGGTGCCAAGAGCGGTGATGATGCCGGTAAACATGGGGTTAGTGCACCGAAAATTCGCTCATGACATCGGGACCAAACACCTGCACGCTCTGTCGCTGGAAACGCGGCATCTGCTCCAGCCGGTCAATCCCCAGGGCTTGCACGGCCGGCCATCCGTCTCCGCCCATCACGGCGGGTGCATGAAACCAAACCAGGCGATCCACAAGATTCTGTTTCAGCAATGCTGCTGCAATCTGCGCGCCGCCTTCCACCAGAACGCTCGTGATCCCTTCCTCGCCCAAGGCGCGGAGGCCTTCCTTCAGATCGACGCCTAGGGAGGTCAGCGGAAGGCGGATGATCTTCACTCCAAGCTCCGCCACGGCGCGCAAGCGCAGCGGATCCGCGCCCTCAGCGACCCAGAGCCAGGTGGGGATCTCAGCGGCGCTGGCCAGAATCCGGGCAGTGAGCGGGATGCGCAGATGCGAATCGGCCACCACTCGCACGATCGGCCGTTGCCGGACGTGTGGAAGCCGGCACGTCAATTCCGGGTCGTCGGCCACCACCGTTCCTGCTCCGACCAGGATGGCATCATGCCGTCCCCGCAATGCATGGGCGGCCCGCCGCGCCGCTTCCGAAGTGATCCACCGGCTTTCGCCGGCGCCGGTGGCGATCCGCCCGTCGAGCGTGGAGGCGAGCTTGAGCGTGACCAAGGGGCGGCCGGTGCGAAGGCGGTTGAGAAATCCGGCGGCAACGGCTTCGGCTTCGCTTTGCAAGACGCCTTCGGTGACGGCAATGCCGGCCCGGCGGAGTTGCGCCACGCCTTGCCCGTTCACCCGCGGGTCTGGATCGGCAGCCCCGATGACGACCCGGCTCACTTGAGCCGCGATCAGGGCCTCGGTGCAAGGAGGGGTCTGGCCGAAATGGGCGCAAGGCTCCAACGTGACATACACCGTGCTGCCCTGAGCCGCCTCGCCGGCCGCGGCAAGGGCTTGCGGCTCCGCATGCGGACGCCCTCCGACCCCGGTCCAACCCCGGCCGACAATCCGGCCATCTTTGACCACGACGCAGCCGACCGAAGGGTTGGGCCAAGTCTCTCCGATGCCGCGCTCTGCCAGGGCCAACGCGGCTTTCATGTGCTTCTCGTCGGGATGCATGCAGCTAGCGGGCGGATTCCTCGGCCGGGCGGCCGAGGGAATCAAGAAATGTTTCAAAATCTTTGGCTTCCCGGAAATTCCGATACACGCTGGCGAAGCGAACATAGGCGACTTCATCCACCGCTTTCAGCGCTTCCATCACCAATTCCCCAATTTCCTTGCTGCTGACTTCGGCCTCGCCGCCGGCTTCGAGCTGGCGCACAATGCTGTTGACCATCCGCTCGATTTGTTCTTCCTGCACCGGGCGTTTGCGAAGCGCGATCCGCACCGAACGCGCAAGCTTGTCGCGATCAAACGGCACGCGCCGGCCATCGGCTTTGATGACCGTCAGCTCGCGGAGTTGCACGCGTTCCACCGTGGTGAAACGCTGCAAACAGCTGGGACAAAACCGCCGCCGGCGGATCGCCGCCCCATCTTCCGCGGGGCGGCTGTCCTTCACCTGGGTGTCATCATGGCCGCAGAACGGGCAGCGCATGGCCCTCCTTTACGTCTTTCGATAGAGGGGGAAACGGGCGCAAAGCGCCAACACCCGCTCCGCTACGGCCTGTTCAACGACGGCGTTGCTGCCGTCGTTCGAGCGTGCCAGCCCGTCCAGTACTTCGCCAATCATCTGGCCAACCAAGGCGAATTCGCCGGCGCGGAATCCGCGCGTGGTGGCGGCGGGGGTTCCGAGCCGAATGCCGGAGGTGACGGTGGGCTTTTCCGGATCAAACGGAATGGCGTTTTTGTTCGTGGTGATGCGGGCACGTTCCAAACTGACCTCTGCGGCCTTGCCGGTGAGCCGCTTGGGCCGCAAATCAACCAGCAGAAGATGGCAATCGGTGCCGCCCGTGACAATGGCCAGGCCTTGCTCTTGCAAGGTTTTGGCAAGCACTTTGGCGTTTTCCACCACCGCGCGCTGATAGGCATGAAACTCCGGCCGGAGCGCTTCCCCAAAAGCCACCGCCTTCGCGGCAATGACATGCATCAGCGGCCCACCCTGCAACCCCGGGAAAAGAGCCGAGTTGATTTTCTTCGCGAGCTCTGGATCATCGGTGAGCACCATCCCCCCGCGCGGTCCCCGTAACGTCTTATGCGTCGTTGTCGTCACCACATGGGCGTGGGGGAAGGGGCTCGGAAACAGTCCGGCGGCGACAAGGCCCGCGAAATGGGCCATATCGACCATGAACCACGCGCCCACCGCATCGGCTATTTGGCGAATGCGCGCGAAGTCGATAAAGCGGGGATAAGCCGAGCCGCCGGCAATGATGAGTTTCGGCTTCTCGGTATGGGCAAGCCGTTCCAACTCATCGTAATCCAGCAGCGCGTCGTCCCGCCGCACCCCGTAATGAACGGCCCGGAACCATTTGCCGGAGAGATTGACCGGGGCGCCGTGCGTCAAATGCCCGCCGGCGGCGAGGCTCATGCCGAGAATGGTATCGCCGGGTTGCAGCAGGGCAAGAAAAACGGTTTGATTCGCCTGCGAACCGGAATGCGGCTGCACATTGGCAAAGTTGCACCGAAACAGGGCGCGGGCGCGGGCAATGGCAAGCTCTTCGACACGATCGACCTCGCTGCAACCGCCGTAATAGCGCCTTCCCGGATAGCCCTCGGCGTATTTGTTGGTCAGCACGCTTCCTTGGGCTTCCAAGACGGCGGAGGAGACGATGTTTTCGCTGGCAATCAGCTCGATGCCGTCGTTCTGGCGCATCAATTCGCCCTGCAGGGCGGCGTAAACCTCGGGGTCGGATTCCCGAACGCTCGCGTGGAAAAATCTATAAAGATTAAAGTCTTCTGCTTGATTCTTGAGATCGTCCATAGGAAACCCACCTGTTCATTTCGAGCTGCAGAGTGCGTGGCAGAGAGCGCTATTTGTATCAACCGTCCCGGAACACCCGTCCGCATCAGCCGACAAAAGCCGCCTCGGGGACGCTGCGGTGGCTTTCACAAGATCGACCGCCATCCGGGTTACGGCGCCATGGTCGGTGGGCCGACGCCCGAGGTATTTTGGTTCATTCCGCCGTAGCCGCCGAACGGATTGAATGCGCCGACATTGCCGATAATTTGCTGGAAGATGCCGGCATGTTCCCCGGGGGTTGGGGTGGTGCGTGACGTCATTTGCAGAGGTTTGGCATCTTCCGGGCCGAGTCGGCGAATTTCGCGCAGCACGCCCTTGTCGTCAAAGCGCACGAGGACAACCTGTTGGTTGCGCACGGCGGGGGTTTGCGCTATCCGCGACTGAACAACCTCGCTGATATAAAGCCATTCGTTGTCATCGAAACTGACTTTTGCGGAAGGAGAGCCGAGCAGCGCCGTGACGTCTGCGCGTGTGGAAATGCCGGGAATGAGTTCGTGCAAATCTTCGGTATCGACGTTGTTGCCGTGCGCTACCTTGGGGGGGCTGAGCAAACTGCACCCGGCGGCCAAAAGCGCCGCGGACAGAACCAAAATCGATGCCAGTCGAGAGGCGCAATGCACGTTGCCGATCATCCTTTCGCCGCAGCCCTTCCACGCAAAGCCAAGCCCCATCGCCCGCCATCCGGCCGAAGGCTTCACGTTCTCCCATCCTCTTATATACCATTCGACGGCCTGCGATGCGAGACTCTGCGTGTCATGAGCCGGCTCGATTTGTCAACGCCGCATGCGGGACGGCCATCGGCCAGGCGCGCGCGAGGGCAGAAGGAGGTTGAGGCGATGCTGGCGCGGTGGCGTCGTTCCCGGCATCAATCTGCGGGCTTTGCGCTTTACCGCGAGGCTGCCGGTGCTGCGCGCAATCCGATTTTTTACCGTGATTGGGGTGTTCCCGATACTTTCGACGGGCGTTTTGACATGCTCTGTTTGTTTGTTTCCCTGCTTATTCGCCGCCTTTATAATGCCCCCGAACCCGGTCCCGCATTGGCGCAAGCGGTCTTTGATGCCATGTTTCAAGATATGGATGTCACTTTACGAGAAATGGGGGTGGGAGATCTCTCCGTGGGCAAGCGAGTCCGCAAAATGTGGGAAGCTTTGCACGGCCGAGCCCTCGCCTATGAGGCGGCGCTCAGGCAAGGCGATCTCTTGGAGCTTGCGCGGGCGTTGCAGCGCAATGTCTGGCGCGGGGTGGATGCGCCGCATGCTTCATCGCTCGCCGCCTTTACCGCCGAACAGGATGCGCATCTGGCGCGCCAGGCATTGGAGCAATTTGCAACGGGCATGGTCCGGTTCCTTGTCCCGGCCTCCGGGAGCAGCAGATGATGGTTCCGGAACTTTCCCGCCCGTTTGCCGCCTCTTCGCTTCCCAAGACAGGGCAAACTCTGCGTCTTGAGGCTTCCCAAGAAGAGTGCACCGCTCTTGCCGCGCGCATGCGCATCCCGCAAATATATGACTTCATCTGTACTTTCCGGTTGGAACCCGGCTCGGGTGGGGTTGTCATGGCGGAGGGGGAGCTCTTGGCCCGTGTGCAGCAGATTTGCGTGGTTACGCTCGAACCTTTCGACACGGAGGTCCGCGAGCGCTTTCGGGTGGAGTTTGTGCCTGCCGGCAGCGAGAAGAACGACCCCGATCCGTTCTCGATTGACGAGATTGCCTACGAGCAAGGCGTGATCGATCTCGGTGAGGCGGCCGCCGAGCAGCTTGCCCTGGCGCTCGATCCGTACCCGCATGCGCCCTTTGCGGTGTTGCCGGATGCGGCGGATGCGGCGGATGATGACGAAGAGAACAGCCGCCCGGTTGCCTCTCCTTTTGGTGTGTTGGCACGATGGCAACGCAGCCATTGATTGAGGGGGCCCGCGCCGGGCGCGGGTTCGGCCCCTTGCTCTTGCAGCGGCGCAGGGCCTCTGCTAGAGGCGCCAGCTCAGTGTCGATTCTGCCAACGACCGTCGCGGACTTTACCGGCCACCGTGGCGGCACAGAGATTGGAGGCTTGCGCGGTTATGGCGGTTCCCAAGAAGAAAACCTCTCCCTCTCGACGCGGTATGCGCCGCAGTCACGAGGCGCTCCGGCCAGAGTCCTATGCCGAGTGTCCCAACTGCGGCGAAGCGAAACGGCCGCACCATGTCTGCCCGCATTGCGGTTACTACGACGGGCGCGAAGTGGTCGCCGCGGACAAGGGCCTGAAAGGCACCGTCCGCCTCTGATCTTGCGTGGAGCCTCCGCATCACTCCCCCATCCCCGGGGGCATGCGCGATGAGCGGTGTCGTCACCTTGGCGGTGGACGCCATGGGCGGAGACCACGCGCCCGCCATGGTGGTGGCCGGTCTGGATATTGCCGCCGAGCGCCATCCCGTGGCGCGTTTCCTGCTTGTGGGCGATGAAGCCAAGCTGACGCCCCTGCTCCGGCGTTACAAACGCGCGGCAGAGACCTGCACGATACGCCACACGCCCGATGTGATCAGCAACGATATGAAGCCGATCGCAGCGTTGCGCAATCGCAACGCCTCCATGCGCATTGCGATCGATGCGGTGGCGGCGGGTGAGGCTGAAGGCGTGGTATCGGCAGGCAATACCGGGGCATTGCTGGCTCTTGCCAAAATCGTGATCAAGACGCTGCCGGGCATCGACCGCCCCGCCATTGCCGGAATCACCCCTTCCGCGCGCGGCGATGTGGTCATGCTCGATCTCGGCGCCAACCTTACTTGCGATGCGCGCAATCTGGTGGAATTCGCGGTGATGGGCGATGTCTTTGCGCGCACCGTGCTCGGCCTGACCGCACCTTCGATCGGCTTGCTGAATGTGGGCTCGGAAGAACAAAAAGGTGACGAACGCATTCGCCAAGCGGCCGACCTGCTGAAGGAAAGCCCGATCGGCTCCCAATTTGCCGGTTTTGTGGAAGGTCACGATATCGCCGCGGGCACGACGGATGTTATTGTCACCGACGGCTTTACCGGCAATGTGGCACTGAAGACCGCAGAGGGGGCAGTGCGTTTGATGAACGCGCTTTTGCGTCAGGTGTTTACTTCCAGTCTGCTCGGGCGGCTCGCCTATCTTTTGGCGCGCGGCCGTTTGGAGCATTTGCGCGAGTGGCTGGATCCGCGTCGCTACAACGGGGCGGTGATGGTCGGGCTCGACGGCGTCGTGGTGAAATCGCATGGCGGCACCGATGCCGAGGGCTTTGCTTACGCCGTTGACGTCGCCATGGATATGATTGTGCATCGCTTCAATGAGCGAATCCGCGACGGGCTCGTGCGCATGGTTGGCCCCATCAGCGCGGCGCTGCGCCGGGATGGCGACGAAGCGCGGCGCCTGGCTTCTGCCGGCTGACGAGCGCCAGATGGTGATCCGCTCCCAGATCATCGGCGCGGGCGGTTATCTGCCGGCGCGCGTTGTCACCAATGACGAGCTCGCACAGCAGCTCGATACCTCTGATGCGTGGATCCAAGAGCGGACGGGCATCCGCCAACGCCATATTGCGGCGCCCGAGGAAACCGCGGCCTTCATGGGTGCGGCGGCAGCCCGCTCGGCGCTTCGGGAGGCAGGCGCCGGTGTCGACGACGTGGATGCCATTGTTCTGGCCACCACCACGCCCGATCAGGCATTTCCGGCTACCGCGGTTCGGGTTCAGGCGCTGCTGGGGATCAAGCGCGGCTTCGCTTTCGACGTTTCGGCCGCCTGCTCCGGCTTCATTTACGCGCTTGCGGTCGCCGATGCGATGCTGCGCGCCGGCACTGCGCGCAGCGCGCTGGTGATTGGCAGCGAAGTTTATTCCCGCATCCTCGATTGGTCGGACCGCAGCACGGCGGTTCTCTTCGGCGACGGCGCGGGCGCGGTCTATCTCCGCGCGGGAAAGGGGGAGGGCCTCGGGACCGACCGCGGGATTCTCTCCACGCACCTTCATTCCCAGGGCGAGCTCGGCGATATCTTGTATGTCGACGGCGCAGTCGGCCGGCGCGATCGGCCCGGTACCTTGGTGATGAACGGGCGCGAGGTCTTTCGCCACGCCGTGGTGCGATTGGCCGAGGCGGTCGATGAGGCGCTGCTTGCCAACGGCCTGGATCGCGGGCAGGTGGACTGGCTGGTTCCCCATCAGGCCAATATGCGGATTATCGAGGCGATGCGGCGCAAAATTGCGCTCAGGCCTGAGCAGGTGGTGGTGACCGTGGATCGCCACGCCAATACGTCGGCCGCATCCATTCCGCTTGCCTTGGCCGAAGCGGTCAGCGACGGGCGCATTCGCAGTGGCGATCTGGTGTTGATGGAGGCGCTGGGCGGCGGGCTGACCTGGGGCTCGGCTTTGGTGCGGCTCTAGCCGCTGAGGGCGAAAGTTGTCGCAGCAGGCACGATCGAAACGGCAAGCCTCTGATCCTTTTTGATTTTATTGACGGAACCGTTGCAACTGCTTAGGCTTGGCCTATGCAGACGGTCACGCGCACTCACCTTGCTGAGGTGATTTATACAGAGGTTGGGCTCTCCCGCAATGAATCGGCTGCGCTTTTGGAGATGATCCTGGAGCGCATCGCCCAAGCCCTGGAGAATGGGGATTCCGTCAAAATCAGCGGTTTTGGAACATTTTCGGTGCGCCAAAAGGGCCGGCGCATCGGCCGTAACCCCAAAACCGGGGTGGAAGTGCCCATATTGCCGCGCCGCGTGCTGGTATTTCGGCCAAGCCAGGTCTTGAAGGCGAAAGTGAGCGGGCTTGTCGAAACGGCCGGAGAGACCGAATGAACGGAGACGATCCGTCTTTTGCCGAAGCTGAGGAGCCTGAAGCGGCGAAAGAGGGGGAAGAACCAACCGCTCACAACAAGCTTCGCAAAGCGCCCGAGGCCTTCCGTACGATCAGCGAGGTGGCCGATGAACTGCATATTCCCCAGCACGTGTTGCGATTTTGGGAGACCAAGTTCCCGCAAGTGAAACCGCTGAAACGCGGGGGCGGACGGCGCTATTATCGCCCGGACGACATCACCCTTCTCCGGCGCATCTCGGATCTTCTTTATATTCAAGGCTATACCATCAAAGGGGTGCAACGTTTGTTGCGCGAGGGCGGCGGCCGCCTGGCCGAAGACATTCCCCACCCGCCACCGGAGGAACGGGCCTCTTCTGCGCAAGAGGCAGAAGACATCTCCGAGCCGCAACTCCCCATGCCTGGCTTGAGCCTGCGCGGGACTCCGGCTGCGCGGCGTGCCGCAGGCCCAAGCCGCGGCGGGGCGGGAGGTGGTGAGGCAGCGACGCAGCAGGCGCTTCGGGAGGAAAACCGAAAACTGCGCTCTCTCTTGAAAGAGGTGCTGGCGGAGCTGGAAGCGTTGCGCGAGCGCCTTGGCACGGAGTTCTGAAAGAGCGGCGGCGGGGCCGTAACAGAGGTGCGTTGCGGCACAGCCGAGGCCCTGCTAGAGGAGGAGAAGGTTCGGAGCGTAGCGCAGCCTGGTAGCGCATCAGTCTGGGGGACTGGGGGTCGTGGGTTCAAATCCCGCCGCTCCGACCAGCTTTTCCAAGCCTCATCGTTTCAAAGGCTTACGGACCAACCCCGAAGATCCCACGAAAAATATCCGCCCCGGCTCCGCAACAGCGCGGCAGCCATCTCTCGGCATCAACGACAAGGTTGCACTGATGCAACGTCCGGCCGCGCTCAGCATCTTGCCCGGTGTAGCCCAGCAGAGCGTTTCTTCGCGACCGTTGCTGCTTGCCTTGTTTCCCGAACGTGATTAAGTTATCAGTCTCAAGGGGATGGGGTCCCCCGTGAACCGCCCGCTTCGGGCTGATGGCTCCTGTTGTGCGTCGATGCCGTAGGAGTGCGCCCGATGGCCAACACGACCCCCTCTTGTTGCGCCAGAGTCCCGAGTACGCCATGCCAGGCCCTCGAGCTGGGGGCGGCAGGGGCTATGCCGCTTTCAAGACGGTGCGAAGCACCTTGCGCCAATCCGTCGACGTGCTGCGCACGGACGCGGAGCGCCGCCCAGGCTTTGCGCGCACCGCCAGGCTCTGCAGACGACGACCGGAACCTGCTCCGTGTCTCTATTCTGGCGGTCGATCGGTTGCTGCGCCGGTACTACGGTATCCGCGAGTTCTCGGATACCGAGGACAACCTGCTGCGGATTTCCACGAGCATTGCCGAGCAGAGGGTTATCCTCGGCGACGGCACCGAAATTCTTCCCGGCGATGCCGTTATCGACCTCCATCTCTGGAACGAACGCATCCCGGGCCTCGGGCCCTTTCGCTCCGGCCTTGGATGGGGCAGCCGCGTCAAGCAGCGGATCGAACGCTCGCTGGCCGTATTAGCGGCCTATGTCGAGGCCACCCCGTCGTTGATGCCGTGCCGTGCCATCCGGGCTGATGCCGTGTTTCCGACCAGGCGGCGGTCGGAGACACTTCTGCGAATTGCCGCTCGCCTGGGTTTCGATGGGCCAGGCACCCTGCGGCCGGCCGATCCCGGACATACCCTCTTGGCGATCGCGCTGGGCTGGGTCTGCCATCCCGGCAGCCCGCTGCTCAGGCAGCGATTACGGGCGGCGCGTTATAGCCTCTGGATGTCCCGACGCGCGCTGCGCGAGCGCTACTTGTCAGCGAGCGGCGCGTTGATGGCGACGGTAGGCGTCGATCAATTGCGCAGCGGGGGAGCTGCCGGATGAGATTCGAAAGCATCCTCTTCGAAAACGCGGCACGTGGTTCCGAGCTGGTGCGGAAGGACGCTCCGGATTTCTTCACCGACCTCAATCTCGATCAGATCGTTGCAGCGATCATCGAGAGCAGGAGGCAAGAATATGATCTTGAGAGCTTTTTTTACTCTCCTCTGACCGATATCGACGAGATCGCCTTTCGCCACGAGGTGATGAAGGATCTTGAGAACAGGGACGTTCTGGATCGCGTCAGGGCTTTCGCACAGACCATGCGCCTGGTGCGGCAGGAGCTCGGCCAGTCGGCTAAACTCTACTATCGGTACCAGAAGCAATGGTGGTTCCTGGATGCCGTGGACGTGTACTGCAAAGGCGTGCAAGCACTTCGCGACGATCTGCATTCGGTGGATGTGCACTCGCGGGGATTCGCGGGCCTGCGTGCATACCTGGACCAGTATGTTGCCTCTGAGCGCTTCATCGCGCTCGGCCAGGAGATAACGCAGATCAAATCCGAGCTGTCGGCCATCCGTTATTGTATCCTTATTCGGGGCAACGCTGTCACGGTCCGGCACTACGAATCCGAGCCCAACTATAGCATCGAGGTGGAGAGGACATTCGAGAAATTCTCCCAGGTGGAGGCAAAAGACTATCGTGTAAAATTCCGCGAAACCGTCGATATGAATCATGTCGAGGCAAATATCCTCGAAAGCGTTGCCCGACTGCACGAGGACACCTTCGAAAAGCTGGAACGGTTCTGGACCGAACACCAAGACTTTCCCGACGCGGTTATTACGCGCTTCGATCACGAGGTGCAGTTTTACGTGTCCTATCTCGAGTTCATCGATAGCCTCAGGCAGGCGGGGTTGCCGTTCTGCTACCCACGCGTCTCACGGGATTCGAAAGAAACGCTCAGTCGGGACGGATTCGACCTCGCCCTTGCCCGGAAACTTGTGGTGGAGAAGAAACCGGTCGTACTCAATGATTTTCAGCTGACCGGCAAAGAGCGCGTCTTCATCGTCTCGGGCCCCAACCAGGGCGGCAAGACGACCTTTGCCCGCACCTTCGGGCAATTGCATTACCTCGCCGCCCTCGGCCTCCCGGTGCCGGGCCGGGAGGCGCGGCTGTTCCTGTTCGACAGGTTGTTCACACATTTCGAGCGGGAGGAGAAAGTCACCGACCTGCGGAGCAAGCTAGAGCACGACCTGATCCGCCTTCGTAACATTCTTCGGGAAGCCACGCCCGACAGCGTTGTCGTGCTGAACGAAAGCTTCGGTTCCACGACGCTGAAGGACGCCATTTTCCTTGGCCGGCAGATCATGAACCGCATTCTGGAACTGGACATGCTGGCCGTCTATGTGACCTTCGTGACGGAGTTGGCGTCCCTGAGCGACAAAATCGTGAGCATGGTGAGCACGGTCGTCCCCGACAACCCGGCCGCACGAACCTACCGCATCATCCGCCGGCCTTCGGACGGGCGCGCCTATGCGATCTCGATCGCCGAGAAATATCGCCTCACCTACGAGGCGCTGCGGGAGCGTCTGGCGTCATGAAGGTTTTTTTGATGTTCAGGGACCGGGACTTCAACGTGCAGCAGGAGCTGCCTGCCCACGCGGAGGACCTGACGCGAGATCTCGGGCTGGACACGCTTTTCACGGCGATGTCGGGCGGGGACAAATTCCTGTACGATGTTGCGCAGAAGGCGATGCTGCTGAGTGTCGCGGATGTTGGGACAATTCTGTACCGCCAGCATGTCCTGCAGGATTGCCTAGCGAACGCTGCCGTCATCCAGAAAATCTATGAGATCTGCGTCGCATGCTTGCAGAATGAACGGCGGCATTTCTGGGGCGCCCTTTCCAGCTCTCCAGGGATGATCTTGCACAGATCAGTGGAAGTCCTCCACATGTTTGTGGAGAACCTGAGAACACTCAAAAAGATCGCCGAAACGGAGGTTGCCGGTTTCAGCTCCGACGGCTTGAGGCGCTTCTTCGCCATGATCCGAGAGGAACTCAGCGACGCCTACTTCGCCGAGGTGCAGGAGCATCTGAAGCGCCTCCGGTTCAAAGGCGGCGTCCTCATCAGCGCCGAGCTCGGGAGAGGCAACAAGGGCATCAACTACACGCTGCGTCGGCCGGACGACCGCGAGGTCGGCTGGTTGGCGTCCATCCTTGCCAGCCCCATCTTCAACCACAAGCCCGCGTACACGTTCCATATCGCCGAACGCGACGAGGCGGGGTTCCGTGCGCTTTCCGAATTGCGGGACAGGGGCATTAACCTCGCCGCCAACGCACTCGCGCGGTCCAACGACCATATCCTGAGTTTCCTGACGGCGCTGCGCACCGAACTCGCCTTCTATATCGGCTGCCGCAACCTGCATCTCAAGCTGACTGAGCGGGGTTACACGTCGTGCTTTCCGACACCGATCGAGCCGGGCGAGCGACGGCACAGCTTCAAGGGGCTATATGACGCGTCGCTGGCGTTGAGCATGGACCGTCGGGTCAGCGGCAACGACGTGGATGCCGACGGCAAGGAGCTCGTCATCATCACCGGCGCCAACCATGGTGGCAAGTCCACCTTTCTGCGCAGCGTCGGGCTGGCCCAGCTGATGATGCAGTGCGGGATGTTCGTGCCGGCCCAATCATTCTCCGCGGAAGTGTGCAGTGGCGTCTTCACCCATTTCAAGCGGGAGGAAGACACCGGCATGCGCAGCGGCAAGTTCGACGAGGAACTTAGCCGGATGAGTGACATCGTGGATAAAATCAAGCCGGGCGCATTGCTGCTGTTCAACGAATCGTTTGCATCCACCAATGAGCGGGAGGGGTCGGAGATCGCCCGGCAGATTGTTCAGGCGCTGTTGGAGGCGAAGATCAGGGTCTTTTTCGTCACCCATCAATTCGATTTCGCCCATAGTATGTATGACAAGAACCTACCAAACGCCCTCTTCCTGCGGGCGGAACGACGCCCGGACGGGGCGCGGACGTTCCGAATGATCATCGGGGAACCCCTCGATACCAGCTACGGGGAAGACCTGTACAGGAAGATTTTCGTCCCTGCCGAGGGGCGGATGGCTCAGGAAGTGCTCTGATGGGGGTGATCTCCGACGCGACGTTGCTGCGGGTCTTTGTCGGTGAGGAGGATTGCCACGCCGCCCGGCCACAGTTCAAAGCGATGGTTGCCAGGGCCCGGGCGATGGAGTTGGCCGGCGCCACGGTGCGGCAGGCCGCACGGGGCTTTGGGCCGTTGCGCCGGCGACCAGCGCGTGGCTGTGCCTACGGCACGACCAGCGCATGCAACACCTAACGTTATCGGTGTCGGAAACGTTTCCGTCAAAACGTGAGACGCGCTAGCGGCCGAGCGCGTAGAATTCCTCGTTCGGGCGGAGGGCCATCGCGCCGGCGAGCCGATTGGACATGGCAAAGAACGCGGCAATCGCGCCGATATCCCAAATATCATCCGCGCTAAACCCGAATTCCCGCAGCCGTGCATGGTCTTCGTCCGTGATGGCATAGGCTTGCAAAGCTACTTTCAGCGCATAATCAAGCATCGCGCGCTGCCGTGGGGTGATATCGGCGCGCCGATAATTGGCGGTGATTTGATCGGCAATCGTCTTGCTCTTGGCGCGTACGCGGAGAATCGCACCGTGCGCAATGATGCAATATTCGCACTGATTGGCGCTCGATGTCGCTACCACGATCATCTCGCGCTCCGCTTTGGAAAGGCCGCTCGGTTTCTCCATGAGCGCATCGTGATAAGCGAAGAAAGCGCGAAATTCGTCGGGCCGATACGCGAGCGCCAGAAAGACGTTCGGAATGAACCCCGATTTCTCCTGAACAGCGAGAATACGGGCGCGAATGTCTTCGGGCAGCGTCTCCAGCGCGGGCACCGGGAACCGGCTGATCGGTGATTGGCTCATGTGTTGCTTCCTTTATTCATCCTGTGTTGAGGAGTCCTGAGTTGAGGAGTCGGCGGCGGCGCCAGCGTTCTTGCGCGTACGCGCAGCCTCGGCGAGGCGGATGAGCTCGGCGCGGACTTCCTCCGGCGCAGCCACGGGGCTAGCCCAGTGAATCCGGCAAAACTGCTCGCCGGCCATCAGATCGCACCCGTCCACATCAACGCCGACCATCCGCCAGGCGCCGGGCGGCGCACCCGCTGCCTCGGCAATGCGGGCGAGGGCATCGGCGTGATCGTCATTCATATGCGCCAAAATCTCCGCCTCTGCGGCCGCCAGGCGCGCGGCAAGCTCCGGCTCCGGCATCAGGTCTTTGGCGCGAAGCCGACGCGCTTGGCCGAACCCGCCGACCCAAAGCGCCTCCACAGGCGTAAGCCGCCAGAGCGAAAAATCGGCGAAATCCGCATAGAGCGCGGCATACGGGTGAATAGCGAGAAACCGCGCTTTCAGCCGCGCATCCTCGATCTGTTCCGCCTCTGCGGCAAAGCTGACCCGCGGCGCCGTTTGCGGATTGATCTCCACCGGCTGCCCCACCACGAGCAAGGCGCAGTTCGGGTTTTCCAGCACATGGCGCGTATGCTCCGAGAGCCGCGAAAGCAGCAGCAGCAAGGAAAGATCCGTGGCTGCCGCGAAAGTGACCAGGGCAGCATGCGGCTTGCCGTTCTTGACCGTCGCAAGACTTGCCGCGCGGGCACCGCGCAGAAGGCGGCGCGCTTTCCATGCCACAGGGATGTCTTTTGACTGCGTCGTTGCCATATTTTGTTCACCCCGGTTTCATTCTTGCCATATTCGCATGGCAGAGACGTCTCGGAAAGCAGGGGGAACAGGACCAACGACCCATGAAGCAAACCATCGCACTGGTCGACGACGACCGGAATATTCTTACCTCGGTCAGCATGACATTGGAGCAGGAAGGCTACCAAGTGCGCACTTACACCGACGGGGAAAGCGCGCTCCAGGGGTTGCTCGCGCGGCCGGTGGATTTGGCAGTGCTCGACATCAAAATGCCGCGCATGGACGGCATGGAATTGTTGCAGCGGCTGCGCGCGCGCTCGAGCGTCCCGGTCATTTTCCTGACCAGTAAAGACGAGGAAGTGGACGAGTTGATGGGCCTTCGGCTTGGCGCCGATGACTATATCACCAAGCCGTTCAGCCAGCGTTTGTTGTTGGAGCGGATTCGCGCATTGTTGCGACGCAATGAGGCAAGCCGCGCCGGCACGGGGGCAGGGGCCGCGAGCGGGGTGATCGTTCGGGGCGACTTGGTGCTGGATGAGAACAAGCATCTCTGCACCTGGAAGGGGCGCGATATCGATCTCACGGTGACCGAGTTTCTGCTGGTCAAGGCGCTTGCCCTTCGTCCGGGCATGGTCAAATCCCGCGATCAACTGATCGATGCCGCTTATGGCGAAACCACCTATGTGGACGACCGCACGGTAGACAGCCACGTCAAGCGCATCCGCAAAAAGTTTCGCGCGATCGACGAGAATTTCAACCAGATCGAGACACTCTATGGCATCGGCTACCGCTACAAGGACAGCTGATTCCTCGGCAACGGTCGGGGTCGGTGGGGAACCTTTCCCGAAAAAGCGCAGCCTCTTTTTACGCAGCTGGGGGGTGGGTCGTGAGCGCTGGGTCTCACCTTTACTGCGGCGCATTCTGGTGGTGAATGCCCTGCCGCTGGCCTTGCTGGTGGTTGCGTTGCTTTATTTGGATCAATACCAAAACGGGCTGTTGGAAGCTGAAGTCTCCACGCTTCGTGAAGAGGCGAAAATTTATGCCGGGGCGTTGGGCCAGGCAGCGGTGCATGCGGAAAATCCGCAACATCTTGTCTTGGTTTCCGAGCTTGCGCGCCCTCTGCTCCGGCGGCTGACCGAACCGACCCCGAATGCGCAGGCCAAGCTTTATGCCCCGGATGGCACGTTGATTGCGGACAGCCGTGCTTTGGGACCCGATGCGCAATCGCCCGCCGGAGACTCTCTTCCGCCGCCCGGCCACAATTGGCTGGTGGATGCGGTGGGGTGGTTTTACGATCGCGTTCTTTCGCGCCTGACCTCGACTGGCACCGGGCAGATCCTGCAGATGAGCCCAAATGCCGGGGGGCTCGATTGGCAACCGGACGTGAAGGAGGAACTGCGCATGGACAGTTCCAACCAAAGCCGGGAAATGCCGCCCTATATTCGGCGCACTGTGCACAATCGACTGTTGGTGACGGTGGCGGAGCCGGTGATCAGAGACAAGGTGACGGTCGGGATTATTCTGCTGACCCGCGAGGCGCGCGAAGTGGACGCAAGCCTTTCTGCCGTGCGGGTTTCCATCCTTGCTTTGTTTGGGTTGGCGCTGGGGCTGACGGTGATTATGTCGTGGTATCTTTCGCTCACCATTGCCCGCCCGATTTTACGGCTTGCCGAGGCGGCGGAAAGGATGCGCGAGGGGCACGGCCGAGCAAGCGCGGTTCCGGAAACGCTGCTTGCGCGGCGTGATGAGATCGGCGAGCTCGCCCATGCCTTGGCGGACAGCGCAACGGCGCTTTGGGCGCGCATGGATGCGATCGAACGCTTCGCCGCGGATGTGGCGCACGAGATCAAAAACCCGCTTTCCTCCATTCGCAGCGCGATCGAGACGTTGCGGCGCGTGGATGATCCGCAACGTCAGCGTCGATTGCTGAATATTATCACCGAGGATGTGCAGCGGCTGGATCGGCTGATCAGCGATATCAGCGATGCCAGCCGGATTGACGCCGAGCTCTCGCGCACGCCCACCGAACCTCTCGACATCGTTCCCATTTTGACCACTTTGGCCGAGATCGACGAGGCCACGCGGAACGAGGGCGACCCGCGTCTGGTCGTGGACGTGCCGCCCGGGCCCCTGGTGGTGCAAGGCGTGGCCGATCGTGTGGTGCAGGTCTTGCGGAACTTGATCAGCAATGCGCGCTCATTCAGCCCGCCGAACGGCCGGATCACGCTGGCGGCGGCAGAGAAGGGCAATATGATCGAAATTACCGTCGATGACGAGGGTCCCGGCATCCCCGAGGCGCAGCGCGAACGCGTGTTTGAGCGGTTTTATTCGGAACGTCCGGAAAGCGAACGCTTTGGCCAGCATTCGGGGCTTGGGCTTTCCATCAGCCGCCAGATTGTGGTGGCGTTGCGAGGGACGATTTCCGCGGAAAACCGCCGTGACGCCTCGGGCCGTGTGCTGGGGGCGCGCTTTGTGGTATGCTTGCCGAAGGCGCAGCAGGCATCCGGGCGCTGATGATTCCCGATCGTGGGCCTGATTGCGCGCAACCCCGTGTGCTTCGACAAAGGCGATGGCATGATCTATGACAAACTTTGCTCCTCTGCCACATGTTATGCATTTTATGCATTCTTGCCCGGCAAAGGAGAATAAACGGTGAGCGAGGAGTTTCAGCATATTGTCTGCCCGCATTGCGCAACGGTGAACCGCGTGCCCAAGAGCCGCTCGGCGAAGGATGCAAAATGCGGGAACTGTCACAAGGCTTTGTTTGAAGGAAAGCCTGTTGCTGTCTCTGCCCAAACCTTCGCAACGCACATCGAGCGCAACGATATTCCGGTGGTGGTGGATTTCTGGGCCCCCTGGTGCGGGCCGTGCCGGGCCATGGCGCCCGCGTATGAACGCGCGGCGGCAAAGTTGGAGCCGATGGTGCGGTTTCTGAAGGTGAATACCGAGGAAGAGCCGGCACTCGCCGCCCAGTTTCAGATCCGCAGCATTCCCACCGTTATGCTTTTCAAGCACGGGAGAGTTGCTGCGCAGACCGTCGGAGCAATGAATGGACCGAGTTTGGAAGCATGGATCTTGCACCATACCGCAGGATAGGATGGAACAACATGCTGCATCATTCCTCTTCGGCTTGCCGGCCCGTGGGTTTTTAACTTCGCCGCTGAAGCAAAGGATCAGAGCATTTCCATGACACGAAGGCAATTAGACGCGTGGTTTTGGACCGAAGCATGCAGCTTTATTGAGCGGGCGGAACGTCTGCATCGCAGCTTCTTTCAGCCGCTTCATGAAAATGAGGTTGAAATCGGCTGGGCGCCGCCGGTGGATGTGTTTGAAAGCGATGAAGATCTGCTGATCATTGTCGCTTTGCCGGGGGTGGCGCCGGCCGATATCAGGGCGGAACTCAACGGCGACGTGTTGACGATTTTCGGTCGCCGGTCTTTGCCGGATCTGCCCAAGGGCGCTTACGTGCACCGAATGGAAATTCCGCACGGCCGGTTTTTGCGGCGTCTGCGAATGCCTTCGCCGCATATGGCACTGAAGGAACGGGGAATCGAAAACGGCTGCCTGATTTTGAGATTGGCCAAACGGTATTAAGCAACCCAGAGACACGCATATGGAAGAAAGATCTCCGCATATCGAAAGAGAATCATCCGTCGCGCAATTTTCCGAAGACGGTCTTATTCTTATTCCTGTCCGGAACTTGGTGTTGTTTCCCGGAACGGTGATGCCTCTTTCAGTGGGAAGACCCGAATCGCGCGCTGCCGCGCAAGAGGCGATTCGGAGGGAAAAGCCGGTCGGCGTTATTCTGCAGACGGATCCCGCAATCGACAAGCCGACCGAAAATGATTTGCATCGTGTCGGAACGGTTGCCGAGATCCTCCGTTTTATTACGACTCCGGATGGATCCCATAATCTGATCCTTCGCGGTCTCCGGCGGTTTCGTTTAAAAAGACTGATCCCAGGTTTTCCCTTTTTGATGGGGGATATCGAGGAGCTCGGCGAGGCGGCTGTACTGACCCCGGAGATCGAAGCGCGCATGCACCTGCTTCGGACACGCATGCAAGAAGCCATTCAGTTGATGCCGAACGTGCCGCCGGAAATCGGCAGCGGCCTGGAGACCATTACCTCACCCACGGCGCTTGCCGATTTCATCAGCAGCCTGCTCGATATCCGCCCCGAAGAGAAGCAAAAACTGCTCGAGACGCTGGATGTCAAACAGCGTCTGGACCAAGTGCTTGCTGTCTTGGAGCAAAGACTGCAGGTTTTGCGAATATCCAAAGAAATTGGCGAGAAAACCCAAGAATCACTCAGCGCCCAGCAGCGCGAGCATATTCTGAGGGAACAGTTGCGGCAAATTCAAAAGGAACTCGGCGGCGGCGAGGAACGCTCCGCGGAGTTCGAAGAACTGCGCGAAGCCATCGAGCGTGCCGGTATGCCGGAGGATGTTCTGGAGCATAGCCGTAAGGAGCTGCGCCGGCTCGAGCGGATGCCGGAGGGCGCGGCCGAATACGCCATGCTGCGCACCTATCTGGATTGGCTGGCGGAGTTGCCTTGGTCAAAACTCAGCGAGGAACGCATCGATATCGCCGAGGCACGACGCATTCTGGACGAAGACCATTACGATCTGGCGAAGGTGAAGCAACGCATTTTGGAGTATCTCGCGGTTCGCAAGCTCAACCCCTCGGGCAAAGGGCCAATTCTGTGTTTCGTCGGGCCCCCGGGTGTCGGCAAGACCTCATTGGGGCAAAGCATTGCACGCGCCACCGGCAGACAGTTCGCCCGCATCAGCCTTGGCGGGCTGCATGACGAGGCAGAGATACGCGGTCATCGGCGCACCTATATCGGTGCACTGCCGGGCAATATTATTCAGGCAATTCGCAAGGCAGGCACCAGGAACCCGGTGCTGATGCTCGATGAAATCGACAAGCTCGGGGTTGGCTTTCACGGAGATCCGTCCTCGGCTTTGTTGGAAGTGCTTGACCCGGAGCAGAACCGCAGTTTCCGTGATAATTATCTCGGCGTGCCGTTTGATCTTTCGCAGGTGATGTTCATTGCGACGGCAAATGTTCAGGATAACATTCCCGCCCCGCTTTTGGATCGCATGGAAATTCTCTCTCTGCCCGGATACACGGAAGAGGAAAAACTGGAAATCGCAAAGCGGTATCTGATCGCTCGGCAACTTCGGGAAAACGGGTTGACGGCGGAGCAATGCAGCATTACCGACGATGCGCTTCGCATAGTGATCCGCAATTACACCCGTGAAGCGGGCTGCCGCAATCTCGAGCGCGAAATCGGGGCGATTTGCCGACGTGTGGCAATGCGGATCGCGGAAGGTGTTGTCGAAAAGGCCCGCATCGATGTTGCGGATCTCGCTGAAATTTTGGGTCCGAGCCGTTTCGAAAACGAAGTGGCGGCACGCACGAGCGTTCCCGGCGTGGCAACGGGGCTAGCCTGGACGCCGACTGGCGGCGATATCTTGTTTGTGGAAGCGGCGCGGGTGCCCGGAAACGGCAGACTCATTCTCACCGGGCATTTGGGCGATGTCATGAAAGAAAGCGCACAGGCCGCGTTGAGTTTGGTGAAAGCCCGTGCGGCGGAACTCGGGATCGATCCCGCTATCTTCGAAAAATCCGATATCCACATTCATGTTCCGGCCGGCGCGATTCCAAAGGATGGACCAAGCGCGGGCATTACCATGTTTGTTTCCTTGGCATCTTTGCTGACCGGCAAAAACGTGCGTAACGATGTCGCAATGACGGGGGAAATCTCCCTTCGTGGACTTGTGCTGCCCATCGGCGGCGTTAAAGAAAAAGTTCTGGCTGCCGTCCGTGCCGGCATTCACACGGTCCTGCTGCCGGAACGAAATAAAAAAGACCTCGAGGATGTGCCGGAAGATGTGCGCAAGCGGGTTCATTTCGTGTGGCTGCACGATGTGGATGATGCGATGCGGGCGGCATTGAGCGAGCCACCCGCTCGCGAAACCCACCTTGCCGCAAGCGGGTAAGTGGGAGATTGGGCGCCCGAAGGTCGGGACCCAAGGCGAAAAAATGATGCGGAGAGGGGGATCTACTCCCGCAAGGCACGATGCGTGACCTTGCGATCAAGTCGTTCGTGACGTTTTTCGTTATTATCGACCCGGTGGGGAGTCTTCCTCTTTTCATTGTGCTGACCGCCCGCCAGGATCCGCAAACCCGCCGCAGAACGACGGTACGGGCATTCGTGCTTGCCGGCGGGGTTCTGATCTTCTTTGCCTTTTTCGGCGATGCTCTGCTCTATTTTCTGGGCATCACCATGCCAGCGTTCGAAATGGCAGGCGGGCTTTTGTTGCTGCTGTTATCGACGGATATGATTTTGGTGCGTCAGAGCGGCCTTCGTTCCGTGACCGAGGCGGAAACACACGAGGCGATCGATCGCGCCGATGTCGCCGTCTTTCCCCTCGCGGTTCCGCTGATCGCCGGGCCCGGAGCAATCACCTCGGTCATTCTTCTGATGGGGCAAGCAGGGGGCGATATTGTTCTTCAATTCATCGTCATCGGCGTCATGCTCGCCGTTCTTTGTATCGGCGTCGTCGCGTTCTTGTTCGCTTCGCGGTTTATGGCGTGGCTTGGGGTCACCGGCATTAACGTCATGGGACGCATTCTCGGTATTCTGCTGAGTGCGCTCGCCGTGCAGTACATCATAGACGGCGCGAGAAATGTCATACGAAGTCTTGGCCTTTCGTGATGACGCGCGCGCGCGTGTTAGTGCACGCGCCCGCCTTGATAGGGGCTGTCCAAACTAAAAGTGGGTATGGCAACGTCGAATGTTTCGCCGGAAGCGACAATGACCATATGGTAAAATCCTGTCATGAAGCCCGAGGGGGTTTCCAGCGGCGTGCCGGAGGTATATTCGAAACTTTCTCCTGGTTCCAGAACCGGCTGTTCGCCCACCACTCCTGCGCCGTGCACATGCAAGGTGCGGCCGTTCGCATCGGTGATGTGCCAGGTACGGCGAAGAAGTTGGACGGTGTCGCGGCCGAGATTTTCGATTTTCACCTGATAGGCCCAGACATATTGGTTGTCTTCGGGCCGGGATTGATCTTCCAGAAAGAACGGCCGGACCGTTACGCGAATACCGTGTGTGGTCTTGCTATATTCGTTTGTCATGGCTCGCATGCCTGATACCGGCCAAAGCCTCGGCAAGATCAGAGACAAGGTCTTCCGGATCTTCAAGGCCGACGGAAAGGCGCACGACACCGTCGCCGATACCGAGGCGCGCACGCTCTTCGCTGCCGATTTTCATATGGGTCGTGGTTGCCGGATGGGTGATCAAGGATTTTGCATCGCCGAGATTGTTAGAAATCGCGATCAAGTGAAGATTGTTCATGAATCGGAATGCGGCTTCTTTGCCGCCGTGAAGCTCGAAACTCACCAAGGTTCCCCCGCCGCTCATCTGCGCGCGCGCAAGCGAGAATTGCGGATGATCGGGGCGGAAAGGATACCAAACCCGCGCCACCTCGGCGCGCTCGGCCAGGAAATCGGCAATCCGGGAGGCGGATTGTTGCGCCGCAGCCAGGCGCTGCGGCAATGTCTCGACGCCTTTGAGCAAAAGCCACGCGTTGAACGGCGAAAGTGCGGCGCCAGTGTTACGCAAGTAGGGGTGCAGGGTTTCGCCAACCCATGTCTGACTGCCAAGTACGGCTCCGCCCAGCACCCGGCCTTGCCCGTCCATATGTTTGGTGCAGGAATAGACTACCACGTCGGCGCCGAGCGCCAACGGGCGTTGCAACAACGGGGTCGCAAACACGTTGTCCACCACCACAATTGCGCCGGCCGCATGCGCCAATTTGGCGACAGCCGCGATATCAATGATCTCCAGCATCGGGTTGGAGGGGCTTTCCAGCAGTACCAACGCCGCGGGTTGCGCCAGCGCCGCCTGCCATTGCTCGAGCTTTGTGCCGTCCACGAATTCGGTCGCAATTCCGAAGCGCGGCAAGAGCGTGGAAACAATCCAGTGGCAGGCGCCGAACAAAGCCCGAGAGGCAATTACCCGATCGCCTGCTTTCAAATGCGCGAACAGCGCCGCGTGCACCGCGGCCATACCCGAGGCGGTGACCCGGCACGCCTCGGCGCCTTCAAGCAAGGCAAGCCGCTTTTCCAGCATGGTGAGGGTCGGGTTTCCGAAACGGGAATATTGATAGCGGTTGAGCGTGCCGGCGAATGTCGCTGCGGCCTCTTCGGCGCTGCCGTAAACAAAGCCGGAGGTCAGGAATAAAGCCTCGGAAGTTTCGCCGTACGGAGAACGCTCGATGCCGCCATGGACAAGAAGGGTTGCGGGGCGATAGCGGGAAGGCGGGTTCTGCATCGGTCTTCGTCTCATCCTTTTCGGCCGACCGTCGATGCCCGGCTGCCCGTCTTCGTGTCTTGAAGAAGAGCCATCCCGCAGCCTCTTTAGCGCGCTTCTTTACCCTCGCCGCAAGCCGGCCACACAAATCACGAGGGGTATACATATACCAGCGCCGTATTAGGCGCGAGCGGATTGCATCGTCAACCCGGTCTCTTTATAAGAGAGACAAGAAAGATCGGGCGGGTGTAGTTCAGTGGAAGAACGACAGCTTCCCAAGCTGTATGTCGAGGGTTCGATTCCCTTCACCCGCTCCAAAATTTACGCCATGAAGGCCGTACCCCGGCGGCGCGGACGCCATGCCCGCCAAGCGTGCAAGCTGCCTTGACGTCAAGCCGACGAAAGCCGAATGCCCAAACGCGCTGCCGCTAGCTCATTTCCGCCAGGCGGGCGAGCAGAAAATCCCGAAAGACCGCCACCCGCTTGGAATTCCGCAATTCCTCGGGGTAGACGAAATACACGTCCACCTTCGGTGAGGGCACATCTTCCAACAGCCGCACCAACCCCTCGGTTTCTCTGACCAAATAATCCGGCAAGGCGCCGATGCCGACATCCGAGCGAATGGCAAGAAGCATGGCGTGGATGGAGTTGACTTCCAGCACCGCCCGGCGCGGCGGGCCCTGTCTGCCGATCTCGGCAAGCCAGTTGATATCGGCAACGGGCGGCCGATAATCGCCGAACAGCACCAGCTTGTGCTGGTCCAGATCCTCCGGCGTGCGTGGTGTGCCATGTTTCGCCAGATAATTGGGTGTGGCACATACATGCCAGCGCATGGCCAACAAATGGCGTTGGATCAGATCGGGCTGGCGTGGCGCGTGCATGCGAATGGCAACATCGGCCTCCCGCATGGCCAGATCGAGATCGGTATCGTCCAGAATGAGGCTGATGGAAATTTCCGGATAAGCCTCCAGAAAAGAATGCAGCCGTGGCGCAAGCCAATGCGAGCCGAAGCCCACGGTGGTGGTCACCTTCAACTTGCCGGTCGGGCGTTCCTTGCTTTCGGTCAGCAGCGCCTCGGTCATTGCCAGCTTCGCGAAGACCTCGCGTACCGTTTGATACAGCGCCTCTCCTTGCTCGGTGAGAATGAGCCCGCGCGCATGGCGGTGAAAAAGCGGCACCTGCAGCGCTTCCTCCAGCGCCGAGATTTGCCGCGAAACCGCCGACTGGCTGAGGTTCAGCGTATCTCCCGCATGGGTGAAGCTGCCTGCTTCGGCAACGGCATGAAACACGCGAAGCTTGTCCCAATCCATCGTGAGAACGCTGCCCTGCGCGCTTGCGACTTTTCGATTCGCCTCCATGAGACCTAACCTTGTTTCTCCCGGCCTCTGCAATCACTCAGGCCTTCGGTGATGATCATTCGGCCGCCGATACCGTTTCCGGCTGCGTTGCCAACCATTTTTCTGCATCCAGCGCTGCCATACACCCGCTTCCGGCCGCCGTCACGGCCTGGCGATAGATTTTGTCCTGCACGTCCCCCGCGGCAAAGACGCCCGGCACCGAAGTACGTGTGCTGCCCGGCTCGGTGCGGATGTAGCCCTCTTCATCCATGTCCAACTGCCCCTGAAACAGCGCAGTATTGGGCGTATGACCGATGGCGATGAAGACCCCCTCAACGTCAAGCTCGGACAGCGCGCCTGTTTGGGTATCCCGCAACAGAACGCCGCGCACGGTTTCCGGTTGCCCGCTGCCGAGAATGTCCACCACCACTTTGTTCCAGAGCACGGAAATCTTGGGATTCGCAAACAGGCGTTCTTGCAAAATGCGCTCGGCCCGCAGCCGGTCGCGCCGATGGATCAGCGTCACCTGATCGGCGTGGTGTGTCAGAAACAGCGCCTCTTCCACCGCCGTGTTGCCGCCGCCGACCACGGCGACCCGCTTGCCGCGAAAGAAAAACCCGTCGCAGGTTGCGCAAGCCGAGACGCCCGCGCCGCGTAGCCGCCGCTCGGAGGGCAGGCCAAGCCAACGCGCTTCGGCGCCGGTAGCGATAATGAGCGCCTGCGCGAGGTAAACATCGCCGGAATCACCTTGCACGCGGAACGGATGCACGGAGAGATCCGCAGCAGTGATCACGTCATTCACAATGCGCGTGCCTACCTTCGCGGCCTGCGCTGCCATTTGTTCCATCAGCCAAGGCCCTTGGATGACCTCGGCAAAGCCCGGGTAGTTCTCGACATCGGTGGTGATCATCAATTGCCCGCCCGGCTGCAGCCCGGTAACGAGCACCGGTTGCAACCCCGCGCGAGCGGCGTAGATGGCGGCCGTATAACCCGCGGGGCCGGCGCCAATAATCAGCACACGGATGCGATGAGAAGAAGGCATGCAAAACTCGACATCGATGGTTGACCTACAAGCATATCGGTCACGTGGCAAGAGAAACAACCAGGAATTTTACGTATTAAAATTTTGTAAATATCCCGCGGCGCTTGAGAATGTTCCCTACTTCTCCGGAGAGGGGATTGAGGAAATTTTGTTTCAATCATACCATCCAGCCTTCGCAAAATCACCCAACCCAAGAGCGCGCCAATGAGCACCGCCACGGCAGAGAATCCAAAGCTTGACGCAATTGATCGTAAAATTCTGGCCGAACTTCAAGAGAACGGCCGAATCACAAACGTAGAATTGGCGCGCCGTGCGGGGATCTCAGCGCCTCCCTGCCTGCGCCGCGTGCGGAGACTGGAGCAGGCCGGCTTTATCCGCGGCTATCATGCGGAGACGGATGCAAAACTTTTGGGTTGGCCGGTGACCTTCTTTGCCATTGTCGGCCTGGAAAGTCAGAAAGAAAGCGTCCTTGCCGAGTTCGTGCGCATGGTGGCCGATTGGCCGGAGGTTCGCGAGTGCCACATGATTCGCGGCGGCGGTGATTTTCTGTTGCGACTTGTGGCGCAAGATACCGAACACGAAAACCGGCTGACAGAGCGCCTGACCGGGGCTGAGCGGGTGAGTCGCGTGTTGACGCTTCAGACGATCCGCACCACCATCAACCGCGCAGGTGTGCCGCTCTAGACGCGCCGAACGGCATAAGGGGCCGTTTCGGCGTTTCTTTATACGTCGTCGAAATGCAACATCATGCCGTCAAAGGCCGGTTCAATCCCCGCCGGGAGGTGGTTTGAAAGCCACGTCCAGTCGAGATCGGTCCCCATGTGCACCAATACGGTTCGCCTCGGCCGCAAATATTTGACCCATTCCAGCACTTGCTCGAGGTTGGCGTGGGTACGATGGGGTGGGCGCTGAAAACAGTCCACAAGCCACGTATGGACGCCTTCCAGGATGGCAAACGCGGCATCATCAAGCCGGATCACATCGGTGGAATAGGCAAAAGGACCGATGCGCAAGCCAAGCGTACGGGAAAACCCGTGGTCTTGTTCAAATACAACCACATCCATGCCGGCCATGCTGACGCGTTCGCCCGGAGAAACCATGCGCGCAAGCAGCGTCGGCCGATAAAAATTTCCCCCATCCCAAGGGCGAAATGCGTATCCGAAGCGATGTTGGAGCTCCTCCAACGTGGTCGCGGTGCAAAAAGCTTCCAAAGGACGGCGGGCGATGCGATTCAAAATTCTGACATCGTCAAGGCCGGTGATGTGGTCGGCATGCGCATGCGTATAGCAGATCGCATCGATCCCCGGCACGGCGCAGGCCAAAAGCTGGCTGCGCAAATCCGGGGATGTGTCCACCAGCAGGCGTTTACCGTTGTTTTCGATCACAATGCTGGCGCGGCTGCGGCGATTTTTGGGTTCGTTCGGATCGCACATCCCCCAATCCCCGCGCCCGTCAGGTCCGCCGATCATGGGCACTCCGGCCGAGCCGCCGCAGCCAAGCACAATTACTCGCATTTTTTCTGCAAACCCGTTCCCGCTGTTTTCCGAAAAAGCCGCCGAAAATTCGCCGTGGTGCGCTCGGCAAGGGCTTCCGGCGCAAGCCCTAGGCACTCCGCCAAAACGGACGCCGTATGAACCACAAAAGCCGGTTCGTTCCGCTTACCCCGATGCGGAACCGGGGCAAGGTAGGGTGCATCGGTTTCCACCAAAAGCCGTTCAACCGGCAAATCCCGTGCCAGCGCACGTAAAGCCGACGATTTTGGGAACGTGATAATTCCGGAGAAACTGATATACCCGCCGAGCGCAATCGCCTGTTCCGCAAGCTCGCGCGAGGAGCTGAAGCAATGCAGCAAAAAATCGAACGCGCCGCCGCTCTTTTGTTCCTCTTCCAGAATGCGGGCGATATCAGCATCGGCATCGCGCGCATGCACAATCAGCGGAACGCCGGCAAGCCGCGCGGCGCGGAGATGTTCGCGAAAACTTTCCTCTTGCACGGCGCGCGGCGCACGGTCGTAGAAAAAATCAAGCCCGGATTCACCGATCCCGATGACCTTCGGGTGCGCCGCACGCGCAGCGATGGTCTCGGCTTTCGGAATCGGGTGTTCGGCTGCGTGATGCGGATGCACGCCGATTGCGCACCAGACTTGCGGATAGTTTTCGGCAAGGGCGATCAGGGAATCCGTTTGTTCCCAACGCGTGCCGATGCTCACCATCTCGCCCACTCCGGCGGCTTGCGCGCGCGCGAGGATGTTCGGCACGTCTTCGGCGGAAAAATAATCCAGATGGCAATGCGAATCGATCAACATCGCCTGCTCATTTGGCTTTTTCGACGAAACGCGGGAAGACGGCACTCGGCGCCGGAAGCGCAACTCCGCTCGGCAGATCGATTGCAAGAGATGCGTTGTTGCGCAAGTCTTGCGGCACGCCGAGTTGATCGAGCATCTGCGCCATGCTGGCAGGCATGAACGGCTGCAGCACGGTTGCGATCACGCGGAGACAATCCATCAATACGCGCAAGACCGTGGCCATGCGCCGAGGGTCTGTTTTGCGCAAGACCCACGGCGCTTGCCGGTCAATATAAACATTGGCCGCGCGGATGACCTTCCAAATTTCGTCGAGCGCTTCGTGCAGCGCCTGACGATCAAGCTTTTCGCGCAAAATCTCCGGCAAAGCCTCGGCCTGCGCTTTTAATGCAAGATCATCCGCCGTCCGCTCCGATGCTTCCGGCCTTTGGCTGCCGCACTCGCGCGCGACCAACATAAGGCTTCGCTGCGCGAGATTGCCGAGATCATTGGCAAGTTCTTGGTTAAGACGATTCACCAAAGACCGGTAGCTGAAATCGCCGTCGTTTCCAAACGGCACTTCGCGCAACAGAAAATAACGGACCGGATCAACACCATATGTATCCGCAAGCGCGCACGGGTCGATCACGTTGCCGAGCGATTTGCTCATTTTCTGCCCTTCCACCGTCCACCACCCGTGGCCGAAGATGCGCTTCGGTGGGGCGATTCCAGCCGCCATGAGAAAGGCAGGCCAATAGACTGCATGAAAGCGGACGATTTCTTTGCCGACGATGTGCACATCCGCCGGCCAGAAGGCCCAGCGCTCGGAATTTTCGTTTGGGAAACCCGCAGCCGTGATGTAGTTGGTCAGCGCATCAAGCCAGACGTACATGACATGATTAGCATCCCCGGGCACCGGAACACCCCATCGGAAGCTGGTGCGGCTGATGGAAAGATCCGAAAGGCCGGCGCGCACAAAACTCAGCACCTCATTCCGCCGGCTCGGCGGGGCAATGAAATCCGGATTGCTTTCATAAAATTCCAGCAATTTGTTCTGCCATGCGGAGAGACGGAAGAAATAGGAAGGCTCCCGCACCCACTCAACCGGGGCGCCGGACGGAGCCGACTTTGTGCCGTCAGGAGCGGTAACAAGCTCGTCTTCACTGTAAAACGCCTCATCACGCACCGCGTACCAACCCTCGTAATGACCGAGGTAGATCTGCCCGTTCGCGACCAGTCTTCGCCAGAGCTCGGCGCAAGCCGCGTAATGACGCGGCTCGGTGGTGCGGATGAAATCATCGTTGGAGATGTTCATACGCGCTGCCATGGCGCGAAACTCGGCCGAGACCCGATCGACGAATGCCTGCGGCTCCAATCCCTCGTCACGGGCCGCTTTCGCAACTTTCTGGCCGTGCTCGTCGGTTCCCGTGAGAAAAAACACGTCATATCCGTCAAGCCGTTTCCAGCGTGCCAGAACGTCAGCAGCGATGGACGTATAAGCATGGCCGATATGCGGCGCTGCGTTTACGTAATAAATCGGCGTTGTGATGTAAAACCGCTTTGTCATCGCGCGCTCAGGAGTTGCAAACCGTTCACGATTGCCTGTCTTTGGTCAAGGTGGAAGGCCTCGGCCTCATCCGCAAGGCTGCCCAGGGCGTGCCACACCTCCGCCCAATCATCAAGAGCGCGCGCGCCGAGGATCTCCGTTTCATGCGGCCCGGCCTTGCCGGATGCGACGTTGCGGACCAGCCGGGCAAGTCGGGTCCGCAGCAACTGCATAAATACCGGAAAGGCATTCTCTCCGGCGCCGAGCGCGTCGGCGACACGATAGGCTCGCGCCAGATCGCACTGGGGAAGATGGGCCAAGACATCATCCACCAACTCGGCAAGTTCCAAACCTTGCCCTTCGAACAAGAGAACGGCGCGGCCCGGAGAGCCCTCGGCAAGGATGGCAAGTTTTTTGCGTTCCTCGGCGCTTTGTTCCGGCAAGAGCGAGCGCAGCGCTTGTTCCATTTCTTCTTCCCGCAGCGGAGAGAGGCGCAATTGCCGGCAGCGGCTGCGGATTGTCGGCAAAATCCGGCCCGTCGCATTGGCCACCAACAGCAAAACCGTTCGTGCTGGAGGTTCTTCAAGCACTTTCAAAAGCGCATTGGCGGCGTGGCGATTGAGCGCATCGGCGCCGTCGACCACAACCACCCGCCAGCCGCCTTCCGCCGCGGTCAAGCGCAAAAAATCGGCGATACGGCGGACATCTTCCACGAGGATCTCGCCGCGCTGGCGCTTTCGTTTCGGATCCCATTCGCGCTCGATGCTCAAAAGATCCGCATGCGTGCCGGCGGCCACCCGGCAAAACGTCGGATGATCCGGCAAAAGCGCAAGCCCGTCTTCTTTTGCTCCGGCCAGCAGCCAGCGGGCGAAACGATAGGCGAGTGTGGCTTTGCCAATGCCGTGCGGGCCGCTGAGCAGCCAGGCGTGGTGTAATCGGCCGCTTCGGGCAGCTTTCAAAAGTTCCGATTGAGCAGCCAGATGCCCAAACAGATGCGGATTTTCCCGCGGCAGCAAAATTTCGCTCATAATGCCACACCAAACCGTTCACGGATGAGGCAGCGTACGTGTTGCGCAACGGCTTCGCGCGTTGCTTCTGCCGGGAGCAGCACGCAACGCGCAGGCTCTCGCGCGGCGATTTCGCGAAAACCTTCGCGCACGCGCAAGAAAAACGCATCACCCAGTTGTTCGTAATGATCCCGGTTTTGATGCCGTTCGCTGATCCGGGAAAACCCGGTTTCGATCGTCACGTCTAAAATGAGCGTGAGGTCCGGATCGAGGCCGATCAGCTTTTTCAGCGTTTGGATATCGGCGGTTGAAAGGCCTTTGCCGTATCCTTGATAGGCCATGGTTGAGTCATAAAACCGGTCGCACACGACCCAGGTTCCGGCCGCCAGGGCAGGGGAGATGGTGCGGGCGACATGCTCGGCACGTGCGGCAAAATGAAGCAGGGTTTCGGCGAGCAGCGTCCAATCTTGCTCGGGATGGAGCAGAATTTCCCGAAGCATTTCGGCATTCGGCGCGCCGCCCGGCTCACGCGTCAGCAAGACATGGACGCCGCAAGCACGCAAAGCCTCGGCCAGCAGCTTCGCTTGCGTGCTTTTGCCGGCGCCTTCAATGCCTTCAAACGTGATGAAACGTCCGCGCACGCCGCTAACTACCGGTGATGTAATGGGTCAGCACCGCCCAAGCGCGGCCGGTCACGCCGAGCCTCGGCACGTCGGCTCCGGCAAACAGCGGTGCTTCCAGCGACGGAACGCCCTCGCCGCTGACCACGAGCTTGCCGAGCTGTGTTCCCTTGGCAACCGGAGCCGGCACCGGTGCGTTGAACTCCACCGTCACTTTGGCCTTGCGTTGCCACTGGCGCGGCATGGTAACAACCAAATCACGTCCGCCGACGAGCGGCACGGAACGTTCGGTGCCCAGCCAGACCGGGACGCGGTCGATAACGTCTGCCGCGGTGAATAGCGTGACATCCTCGAATTCTTGAAAAGCCCATTCCAGCAGCCGCTCCGATTCCTGCGCCCGCTCGCGCATGGTGGCAAGGCCGTTTACGACGAGAACGATGCGGCGGCCGGCACGGTCGGCGCTGGCGATAAGCCCGTAACCGCCCGCCTCCGTGTGCCCGGTTTTCAATCCATCCGCAAGCCCTTTTTGCACGAGCGGATTGCGATTGTATTGTTCGATATTGTTGAAGCGGAAATCGCGTTCGGAATCGTAATGGTAGTACTCGGGAAAATTCCGAATCAGCGCGATGCCGAGCAACGCGATATCGCGGGCAGACATGTAGTGATCGGCATCGGGAAGACCCGTCGAGTTGCGGAAATTCGTATGAGTCAGCCCAAGCTCGCGGGCTTTTTGATTCATCATTTCCACAAACTTTTCTTCCGAACCGGCAATGCCTTCCGCGAGCACGACACAAGCATCATTGCCGGAATCCACAACGACGCCACGGATAAGGTCTTCCACTTTTACACGCCCCGGGTACGGCACAAACATTTTTGAACCGCCCGTGCGCCAAGCGCGCTCACTGACCGGCAATTCCTGATCAAGCTGCAAACGCCCGGCCTTGAGCGCGGCATAGACAAGATAGATCGTCATCAGCTTTGTCATGGATGACGGCGCCATGGGCACATCGGCGTCTTTGTCCAAAAGCGTTGCGCCGCTATTATAATCAATGATCACCGCCCATTTCGCAAGAATATCTAACGGGCCGAGCGGGGTATTCGCCGGGCTTGCCTTCGGGGCCGCGCTCTCGGCGGGCGGAGGCGCTGCTTTGCGCAGCCGTCGTTCGGCCGCATTGCTGCCGGCAACGAAAATAATCGGCAGCATCGTCAGCGCACCGAGAAATGCCGTTCGCCGCTTCAGCATGCGTATCTACTCCTGTTCCACAACAATGCGGGCATCAACCGCACCCGCTTTGATCACACGTTCCAGCAATGCATCCGCTTCGGGAATGGAGCCGATAGGGCCGATCATCACTTGATCCGTTTCTTGGCCGTCCTGCAAAGATCGCACCACATGCGCGCCAAAATTGGCAAGCGCGTTGCGTTGCGTTGTTGCTGCCGAAGCCGAATGGAATGTATCGACCAGAATCCAAAGCGAACCACCCGTAGCGGCGCCTTGGGTTACGGTTTCGGGCAGTCGGAGCGGCACCTTGGGCAGATTTCGCTGCGGCGATGGTGCTGCCGAATTGGCCTTTGCCGCCGCGTTGGCGGAGGCAGGCGTGCTTGTGGCGACCCCGGGCGGCGGCGCAAGGGTTGTCTCTGCAACCTGCTCGCGCGGGGCGGTGGCGATGGCCGGGGCCGAGGCGTTGCCCTGGAGCTCCATTGCCAAGGCCTCCGAAAGCTCTTGGTCCAACTGCAATCGCACCCGCGCAAGCCCGGTGGTATCGAAACCGAGCAATGCGGCAACCCGTGGCGTGACTTCGACAAATCGCGACACCTGCGCCGGGCCGCGATCATTGATGCGCACCAGGACGCTGCGCCCGTTTTCCAAATTGGTCAGCTTGCCGATCGCAGGCAACTGCAAGGTCTGGTGGGCAATGGCCATGGCGTTCGGATCATACACTTCACCATCGGCTGTGAGGGGCGGGTGATTGCGGGCGGCGATCACGGCGATTCCGGTGGTGTCGTACTGGAACTGCGCGTGCGGGTAGTACCAATGCCCGCCGGCCTCATAGGGTTCGCCCACGACGTAATGCAGGTGGGGCATGGGCGGCTTCGGGCGCTCCAGATGCAAGAGCCGCTCGACAAAGCTGACGAGGGATTCCCACGCATTCTGTGCCGCTTGCTCGGCGCGGGCGCACCCCGTAAACGCCAGCAGCAAAACGAAAGCAAGCGGAAGCGAGCGCCTCATGTGTTTCATTGGTCTGAGATTTCGTTGCATGGATTTCAAGCCGTCAACCGATCGGCCAGCAAGCCGACGGCCAAAGCATAAAAATCGGAAGGGTTGTAAGCCCTGATCGCGGTAAAATTTGGCCCAACGAGGAATGCCTGGCCTGCGGCGCCTTCGGGCAGGAGCAGGCGGAGGGGTGCGGAGAGCGCCGGGACGGGCTCGCCCGCCAGCATGGTAAAGCCGACCCGCCGCCATTCCGAGCCCTCCATGCTGCGTCCGAGCAGGGTTTCGGCGTTCTCACCAGCGGGCGGGCGAACCTCGAACCCCCAGGGCTGGCCGGGCTGCCAGCCCGATTGCGCCAGATAATTGGCGATCGAGGCCAAAACATCGGCGGTATCGTTCCAAATATCACGGCGCCCTTTGCCGGTGAAATCCACTGCATAGCGCTGATAGACGGAGGGCATAAACTGCGGCTGGCCCATCGCGCCGGCCCAGCTTCCCCGCATCTCATCCAGCGGGACATCGCCGTGATCCACAATCTGAAGGGCCGCGATCAGCTCACGCCGAAACATCGCGGCGCGACGCCCTTCAAAGGCGAGGGTGGCAAGGGCTTCCACCACCGAAAAGCCGCCGGAATCGGCGCCGTAATCGGATTCAAGCCCCCAAATGGCCAGGATAACGCCCGGCTCAACCCCGTAGCGGGCTTGCACCGCTTGCAGAAGCTCTTTGTAACGGCGGAACATCGCCTGGCCGCGGGCGATCCGCGCAGAGGTGACCCGGGTTCGGCGGTAACGCTGCCAGGTTATGGTAAATTCCGGCTGGCTGCGATCGAGCTCCATCACCCGCGGGTTTGGCTGCAAGCCCGAAAGCGCCTGATTTAAAGTGGCGGGCGAGACCCCCAAAAGCCGCGCTTCTGCCCAAATGCCGGCCAGAAAGCCTGAGAAAGCCAAATTCGTGCCGTTCGCGGCGCTGCCCTCGGCGGCGTTTCCCGTGCGGGCGGCAAGTGCAAGCCCGGCGGAGACAATCGGCAACGCGGAGAGAAAACTGCGACGAAACAGCATGCGTCTTGGTCTGCCATAGGCTCATGTCAACCACAACGCCCGGCATTGGGGGATAGGCTTTTATTAGGCGAAAAGCTGCGCCAAAATAAATTCAATGTCATGCCCGCATAGGAGGAAACGTCGTCATGGGCATCACCGCCGAGCTCGCAAATTTCGCGGCCACAGTGGCCTTCAAAAGTCTTCCCGTTCCCGTGTTGCACCGCGCGCCGCTGCTTCTGCTCGATTTGATCGGCAATATCGTGCGTGCGCGCCATGATGCCGAAAGCACCCCGGCATTGCTGGCAGCGGTGCGGGCGCTCGGCCTGAATGCCGGCACATGCGGCGTGTTTGGAGACGCCGCCCGCTACACCCCCGCCGGTGCGGCTCTGCTCAACGGGGCGCTCGCGCATTCCTTGGATTTCGACGACACGCACGCCGCCGCTTCGCTCCACCCCGGCGCGCCGGTGATTCCCGCCGCCTTGGCGGCCGCCGAGAGTTCCGGGGCAAGCGGGGCCGATCTGCTTGCGGGAATCGTTGCGGGCTACGAGGTGGTCTGCCGTGTTGCCCTCGCTCTTCCCGCCAAGGCCCATTACGACCGCGGCTTTCATCCGACTGCGACATGTGGCGCTTTCGGTGCCGCTGCAGCCGCGGGGCGGGTGCTGCAGCTGCCTCCGGAAAGCATGGAATCGGCGTTCGGTATCGCGCTCAGCCAGAGCGCGGGAAGTCTGCAATTCCTTGCCAACGGCGCCTGGACGAAGCGCTTCCAGGTGGGTTGGGCGGCCATGGCCGGGCTCTCCGCGGCCACGCTGGCGCAAGCGGGGTTCAAAGGAGCGGCCGAGGCGCTGGAAGGGCGCCATGGCTTTTTGCGTGCCTACGCTCCTACCCCCAAGCCCGATTTGGCCGTTGCGGATTTGGGCCATCGGTTCGAACTGGTGGCGACTGCGGTCAAGCCCTATCCCTCCTGCCGTTACGGGCATGCCGGGATTGATGCCGCACTTGCGCTTCGTGCCAAGCACGGCTTCAGGCCGGAGGAGATCGAACAGGTAACGCTTGGGCTTCCGCAGGCCGGCCTGTTGCTCATCGGCGAGCCGCACGAGCAGAAAATCGCCCCGGAAAATGTGGTCGACGGCCAGTTCAGCGGGCCGTTCGTGATCGCCGTGGCATTGGCAACCGGGGAGATGAACTGGAATAGTTACCAGCTGCTGCACGATCCGACGGTGCGCTCGGTCATGGCCAAAACGCGATGCGTGCACGATCCCGACGTGGAGGCCCTCTTCCCCACGCATATGGCGGGAAAACTTACCGTGCGTGCGCGCGGCAGGGAGTTCTCCGAGCTCGTGCGGGTTGCGAAAGGAGAGCCGGAGAATTTCCTGACCGAAGAAGAGCTGCGCTGCAAGTTCCGCAGTTTGGCGGAAGCCGTCCTCGGGCCCGAACGCACGGCCCGGCTGGCCGATGCGGTGCTTGCGGTTCATAGCTTGCCGCGCGTCAGCTTGCTGTTCGGATTGGCTTCTCCGCTCGCCCCGGCCCAGCTCGCCGGCGAGTAAGTCAGCGCTGCCGGGTATCTCGTTCGCGTCATTGCTTTCTGCTGCGCGGTGGGTCCGAAGCGGCTTGCCGAGCTAAAAGCACGATATGTTTTCGTATAATTATTTTTATACGATAAAAATTAGCATATGCAGTTGAATACCGATTTTTCTTAGCATAAATTGCAGAGGCAGAGGGCCCAGAGCTCCTCGCGCCTCACATCAGGGACACCTGCAGATGAAGCAGTCATGGGTGATCGAACTCGGCGGAAAATTTGCCGGTGCGGCCGTTACCGAGAATGACAAATTCCGGTTTGTTGCCGTGGATCCGCGCTTGGACCATCTGGATGGTAGCATTTGGCCCACGTTGGAAGAATTACGCCGCGCGCTTCGTATGTCCTGCACCGGCGCGGATTGTCCGCCTAGGAAAACCGCTTGCTCCTAGAAATTCGGGATTACGCCTTCAAGCACCGTGCGCGCCAAAAACCAGTAAGTGCCGAACAGGGCAATGAGCGCGGAACCGGGATAAACAATCTGCACCGGACGCAAAGTGCCGGCATAAACGGCTTGTGCCTGGGCCGGTTGGGGGAAGGCAATCGGCAGGCGTAGCGAAAACAGGCGGTCCAGCAACAGCAGCACCGGAAGCACGATGGCAACGATGCCGATCTGGCCGATTTCAACGCCCACGTTGAACGAGGCGAGCGCCGGCACAAGCGCCCCCCTGGGCAGGCCAAATTCCTCTAAGGCGCTGGCAAAACCGAAACCGTGGATCAGGCCGAAGACAAATGCATTGCGCCAGCGCGTTTGCACTTTTCGTGACACGAAGTTTTCCACCGCCACATAAACAATCGAGGCGGCAATCGCGGGCTCGGTAATGCTGCTGGGGATACGCACGATCTCCAGCGCCGCGAGCGAGAGCGTAATGGAGTGCGCGATGGTGAATGCGGTGACAATTTTCACGACCGGCCAAATCCGATCAGCCCACAGAATAATGGCAAGCAAGAAACAAATATGGTCGTAACCCAGAAAAATGTGTTCGATTCCCGCCGTCAGATACCGCCCGATCACCTCCAGGAGCGTTGCCTTGGGAGCATGGGTAATGGCGATTTCGGTGCGCTCCGAATCCAACAAATCCTGTGCGGGGTTCTTCTCGCCGCCGATCAGCACCACTTGCCGCGCGCTCGGCGAGACCGCGGTGAGAATTGTTGAACGATAGTGCAGCTCCTGGTTGGCGCCATTGCATGTCCAGCGCGTGCGAACCACCACGCCATCCTGATCCGGAGAGGTCTGACTTGGCCCCGCCTGGCAGAGGCTGCCATCCTGGTTCAGGATGACCGCATGCGTCGTGACATAAGCCGCAATTTGCGAAGCGGCCGCGGCGAGGGCGTTGGGTTGCACCAGCCCCGTTTGCGCATCGAAAACATGCGTTCCTGCGGCACGGTCAACATCGCTGCCCTTCATTGTGACCGTTACGTCCACCGAGCCGTCCGGGTGGGGCGTGATGAACGCGTTGGAGAGGTTCATCTGATGCGCCTGCAGCGGGCTGCACCAAAGCGCAGCAATCGCCGCTCCGATCAGCAGGGGCGCTGTCCACTTTGCGGTGAGAGAGGCGAGATAAGGGAACATGTCGAAAGCTCCGCAATTCGCAGAAGGTTGGCGAGGGGGGTAGCTTCTGCGGGGGCGACGATTGCCACCGCATCTTGTTCCGCGACCCGCACATAGCGGTGCGCATGATCTTCCGTGAACGCACCGAATTCGACGCGCGCCACGGGGTGGGAAGAATCGGGCGTGTAAAGCAACAGGATGAGCGGCGGGTGCTCAAGCCCGTATTGCGGCAAGCTGTCTTTGTCCGGATGAGGCGCGATGATCCGCTCGATATTCGCCCGTTCCAGGGCTTTCAATTCTGCATCGATCGCCGGTGCAAATTTGGGGTCCGCCTTGTGCACATATCCGCCCATGGCATGGGTGTGCTGGCCGGTGTGGTGAAACCATAGCCCGTCCGGATCGCGTTCGAACCGGACAAGGTTCCCTCCGGAGACGATTTCGGTGGCACCGATCGATTCCAGCGATACCGGCAGCAAAAACAAAGTCGCCGGTGCTGCGGCGTTGACCATCGCGCCATCAACCGGCCAGGCGCGCTTGAGCATATCCCGAGCAATTTGCCACTCGGTGCCGACGTAACGCGAGAGCAGATAAATCTGCGGCTGGCCTGTGACGCGAGCGAATTGAGTGGTTTGCGTCGGCGTGTTTTCGCCGAACACCACTTCCGTCGCTGTTCCGGTGCGTGGGATCAACTGAAGCTTGAGCCTCGGCGAGGCGAGGCCGAATTCGGCAAGTTTCTCGCGGCCGTACTCGGCTTCATCCAGCACGCGAAGCGGCGAGGAAACGTTGAGAAGCCGCAACCCCAAATCGATATGTCCGGCAATCGCCGCGCCGAGATCCGCGCCGTTGCTGCGCCAAAGATGCGCGCCGTGGCGCTCGAAAGCAATCTTGTCTCCGCCGGCTTCGAGCGTGATGCGCTCGATATTTTTTGCTGGAATGTTGACAATGCCGACCAGCGGCGTGCCCTCTCGGGACATGTCTTCGGGCCATCGTCCCGTCAAAGAGATGGCGGCGATCAACGCAATCATCAACACACCCGCCGCAAGGCCGAGAGAGATTGCGCGTGACCCGCGCTTTAGCGGCGCCGCCACCAGACCACCCCTCCCAATAACGCCACGGCAAGCGGCAGAAACACCACCAACACCAAGAACGTGGTTTGCATTTCATGGTGTGTGAGCCGTAATTCCGGCAAGCTGTAGGTTAGCGGCTTTAACCTTGGGCCGTTGGTATCTTCGGCCAGCCAGCGAATGGAGGCAACTACCAGATCCCCGTTGGAGACATAAGGGAAAAAAGCGTTCGTGGCGATGCTGGCATTGCCCATCAGCACCAAGCGAAACGGTTTGCCGGCCTCGCCGGGCCATTGTCCTTGCTCGGCAATGACCAGAGCAGCCGGACCTTCGGTATGCCCCATCCGGGCGCCGTTGATCGCGCGCAGGTAGCTGTCTTTGCTGGTGGATGCCAACACCGTCGCCGTGATGCCCGGAATATGCTCGGCAAGCCGCAGCGGGCGGGCGCCGGGAAAGACGGTTAATGCCAAGTCCTGAGTGATCGGATGGGGCGGGTAATACGGCACCGCCACCTTATCCTCTTCGGTTTCGTAATGGTTTACCGGATCGATCACCACGCCGTCACCCACCTCCAAGCCGATTTTGCGCAAAAGCGTACCGAGTTCCGGCGAAACCGGAAAATCCGGATCGTACATCAACAGCAACCGACCGCCGCGAGCGAGATAATTTTGCAGTACGTTTACCTCCTCAGGCGTATCAGCACGCCGCGGACCAAGATCCACCACCACGGCGCAATCGCTTGGCACGGCTGCAACCATCGGGGCCGGCAGCGCGCGATCCACATAGCCGATCCGCTCGAGGGCAAGCTTCAACCGCTGTACTCCCGCAGGGGGGCCTTCGATGACATCGCCGCCCCCGGGAACGTCGCGTGCTTGCAGGGTTTCGACGTGGCTCAGATGCCAATGCGTTTTCTCGACGGCTTCATAGGGCTCGCCGTGGCCGACAGAGAAACACACAATCGGATTTTTGTTGCTCAGCACCCGCTGAATGGCGAAAGCCACCTCGCGCAGATCAACCGTGTTCGGAACCTCCGCCCGATGTCCTTCCGCTTCCACCACTACGGTGTTATAGACCTGGACGCCGTAATCGCGCGCCACAACAACCTCTTTGTCGAGATCGAGCGCGCGGAAAAGGAAATGAGAACGCTTGTGTGCGATGGCGGCGAGCACTTCCTTGGCGGTGCGCGCATCATCGTCTTGCTCGTTGTAAAAATAGGTGAGGTGGACATCGGTTTTCAGGCTACGGGCAACGGCTTCAAGCTCCGGCGGAGCGGTGAAGCGCCCGCCCAAAGTCACGTCAAAATGCGTATCGTGCCGATACAGCGCGATATTGGCCAACAAGACGATACCAAACGCCGCGATGACGATGCCGGCATTCCACAACCCCGAAGCAGGCATGCGCAAATACAGCGGAATGCGAATGGCCAGCGCGAAAATCAGCAGCAGCGCCGCGCACCAAGCGCCGAAATATAACACATTCGCCATGTCTTCGTCCGCACTGAACGCCCCCGCCGCGGCAAAACCGAGAGCAAGAGCGAACAGAACGACTTGAATGAGTCTTTCAATCATGGTTGGGCGGCACCACGTTCATCTAACGCTGTCCCAAAGCGCGGATACTCAGGAACAACCCAAGTAGCGCGACGCTGATGAAAAACCCTGCGTCCGAAAGGAAAAGCGAGCCGGTGGCAAAGGTTCGAAAATGCACCAGAAACGACATGTTCACAACAAGCGCGTTAAAGGGATCGGGCAACAAATAGCCGAGCTTATCGATAATCCAGAGCAACAGAAAAAGAGAAAGCGACATGACCGCGGCAACGATCTGGTTGCTGACCAAGCACGAGGCCAGCAGACCTACCGCGACCAGCGCGCTTGCATGCAAGAGCAGACCGAGATAACCGCTGAAAATAGGCCCCCAATCCGGCTGGCCGAAAATCGCAAGCGTGATCGCATATACACCGGAAAGCAGAAGCATAACCGTGATCAGGCTCATACTGGCAAGATATTTTGATAAAATAACGGATACTTCGCTCACCGGCGCGGTCAGTAGAACTTCCAACGTGCGCAGGCGTCGCTCTTCGGCAATCAAGCGCATGGTGATAATCGGCACGGTGAGCAAAAAGAGAACGTAAATCTGGAAGAACACGTGCACGAGCGACGCAGTATGGCTCATAAACAGCGTAAGCGTAAACGTGTATCCCATAATCAGAAGAAAAACCGCGATCACCACATAAGCAATCGGGGTGGTGAAAATCGCTTTTTCTTCCTTCACCAAAAGGGCAACAAAGGTTCTCATGATACGGGTGTTGCACGTTGCGTCAAAGCAAGAAAGATCTGTTCCAGATCCGGCTCCAGCACAGCCAATTCAGACAGCGCAAAACCGCCTTCAATGACCACCCGCGCCAGATCTTCGGCAATACGGCGTGGGTTTTCGGCTTGCACCGGAACGATATAGGCTCTCGGGGTCTCGCCATCCGCTGCAGGCGGCCCGGCATCAGATGTTTGCTCAAGATTGACGGAGGACACACCAGGCACCTTCCGCAACTGCGCCGTAATCTTGTCCGGCGCACCGGCAATGCGAAGACGGAGTCGATGCTGGTTTGTATCATTCCCCTTTGCATCCGTGGTGAGCAGCATGCCGTCGACGAGAATCATGACGCGGCTTGCAATTTTCTCGATCTCCGTGAGAACGTGCGAAGCGAGCAAAACCGTGCGCTGCCCTGCCAGTGAGCGGATCAGTTCTCGCACGGCAATCACCTGATAAGCATCCAGCGCGTTGGTGGGTTCATCAAGAATGAGCAATGGCGGATTGCCGAGCAACGCCTGAGCAATGGCCACGCGCTGGCGATATCCGCGGGAAAGCTTGCCGATCGCCATATGGTCCACACTTTCAAGCTCAAGCTTCTTACGCGCCATCGTCACCGAAGCATTCGCTTGCGGCCCGGACAATCCCTTGATGTGGGCCATGAAATGCAGGAATTCACCAACCCGCATGCCGCTATAAATCGGCGCATCCTCGGCAAGATAACCGATGCTTGCCCTGGCGGCGAGTGATTCTTCCATCGCATCGAATCCGGCAATGCGCGCGCTGCCGGAGGAGGGGGGAAGGTAACCGGTCAGAATGCGCAAGATGGTACTTTTGCCCGAACCGTTCGGCCCCAGCAGGCCAACCACTTCGCCCTCTTCAATGGTAAAAGAAACGTCTTTCACCGCGAGTCTCGGACCGTACCATTTCACCAGAGAGTCGGCTGTCACAACATGTGTCATAGTGATAGCCCGTTATCGCGATTTTGTGATTTCCCTATTTCACCCTTTCCGCAAGCGGAAAGGGTGCGGCTGAGGGAAGGGCCAGCGCCAGCGATATTACGATATCTCGCAAACATTTCCGATCCCAAATGCCAAGAGAGCCGCAGTTCAAAAAAACTAGACGCATACTAAGAAGAGTATGCGTCTAGGCAAGTTACAAAAAACAGCATTTGCTGCGGTATGGTTCGCTCTGGAGATTATTCGTAATACTCAGGCGAATGCTTGTGGGCTTTGAACGTTTCCGGATCATGCGCGAAAATCACATCGGCGCCTTCGACATCACGCAGATGCTTGATCCACGCATAACCCCTCAACAACCCGGCCGGGTCATATGCAAGCCCGACGCTCGGCAGCAGATTTTTCGTGAGATTTTCCATCAGATAACAAGCATCGCTGGTCAACACCACCGGGCCTGTCTTTGGCAAACGCACCACCACCATCTGGCTTCCCGGCGTGTGCCCGACCGAGCGGTGGATATAAACGCTGCCGTCGCCGAACAGATCGAGATCGCCGTTGAGCTCGATCACTTTGTACTTGTTCGGCATGCTTTCGCCGAGACCGCTTCGCAGCATGGCAAAATCACTGGTGATGTACGGGCCAGCATAACCCGGAGGCGGCCAGAACGCGTTCATGATTTCATCGCGTTGGATAACCACGGTCGCGTTCGGGAATTTGCCGACATTGCCGGCGTGATCAAGGTGCATATGGCCAAGGATCACGTAATTGATATCCGAGGTTTTGAACCCGGCCTTCTCCAGCTGCACGTCAATCGCCACGTCCGGGCTGCGGCCGGGATCGAGCGAGGCGGCCATCGGCCCCCAATAGGTGGGATCTTGATGATCCGGTCGTTGTTACCCGTATCAAACAGGATATTGCCCTTGGGATGCTTGATAAGGAAGAAAGCGACCGGAATCTGGATACGGCCCGGTGCGGCACCGGTTTGCAACGCGGATTTGTCGATATTCAACCAGCCGGACGAGAAGACGTAAAGCCGCATTCCTTCCGGCGAGCCGGCCCATGCCGTCGCGCCGAGGCTCAGGCACCAGCCGGCGACAATCACCAAGCTTGCCAGCATCCATTTGAAGCTGGATTTCATGAGCTCCTCCCATAGTACCACGTGGGTCTCCCCATCATGGATTTGTTTCCGACGCCGAGAACTTTCTCATAAACGTCGTTTCACGACGCCGATCTGTTGCGTTCTGCATCATCTATTGCGCACGCGGACAGAAGACTTAGCCTGAGAGTGCAGGCCGTGTCAATCGGTATCTGAAACAAACGCATGCCCTGAGCCCTTGGGTCTCTATGGCGAGGCGCAATCTCGCTTTTGGATGTGGAAAAATGAACGGGGTCTTCTGCCCAATTACCCCCGGTGGGCACCGAGCCGAATCAGCAACTGCCGATACCCCATTCAAAGCTGCTGCGGTCGAAGACCAGATACATGCAATTCTATCAGGCGCTGCACCAGCGGATTGGGAAACCTTCGGCTCTGCACAATCGCGTAGAAATTCTCGCTCAGCTCCGGAATGCGGCAGCGTTCGACAAGAAGGCCCGTCGCGAGCTCGTCCCGCACCACGATGGGCGGCACAAGCGCCAGCGTGCCACTCGCGCGTGCGAGCAGGCGCAGCATGGCCATGTCATCCACCTCGGCTACGATGAGGGGGCGAATGCCGGCCAATTCCAGCGTGCGATCAAAGGCCGCACGTATGTCGCTCTCGTGGCTCGGCAGAATGACAGGATGGTCCTGCAAGTCGTCGGGAAACATAAAGGGCGAGCCGTCTCCGGCCGGAGGGCCAACGAGGCTGACGGGTTGCTGATCGAGCAGGTGGCTGTGCAGGGCTGTGCCAGCTTCCCGGCGGACGGCGGTGTTGGCGAGCACGATGTCGAGGGTATGCGCCTCCAACTGAGGAAGCAGTTCACGCATCGTTCCAGACCGCAAGACAAGTTCGATGTCGGTCCGGCCAATGAGCGGGTGCAAAAACTGAAGCTGAAAGTTTCGCGACAAATGGGTGATCGCCCCGACGCGCAGGATCTGTCGATTTGAGCATGGACGGCCAGCCAACGTGCTGACCAGCTCTTCTCCAGCCTGGAACACCGTATCCGCATAGTCGAGCGCGATCCGGCCCGCCTCGGTCAGGATGAGTCTTTTGCCCTGCCGATCAAACAACCGATGGCCAAGCTGCTCCTCGAGCTTCCGAAGCTGCGTCGACAGCGCCGATTGCGACAAATGCAACCGAGCTGCAGCGCGGGTAAGGCTGCCATCCTGCGCGACGGCACGGAATAGGCGGAGGTGGTGGTAATTCAGAGCGGCCATATGAAACCTTTTATCATATAGAACGATATGATCAAATCTTTGTAGTTAATAGAACGCAAGATTGTTCTTAAAGAGGGTCGCCTCTTACGGGAGACGACCATGATCGCAAATCTGCTTTGGCTGATCGCACTCGGACCGCTGGCGCTCGGAGCTGCCGGATTGCTTGCCGGGCACCGGAACGTGTCGGCGCAAGCGGCAGGGGTGTGGGCCGTCCGATCCGCCGGCTCTGCGATCGCCGTGGCGGTTGCGGCTGCCGTTTTTCTTACCCTCAGCTCCCCGTTGCGAACCGAAACGATCGGCTGGCGCGGGGCTGGATTCGCGCTCTTTCTTGACCCGCTGAGTGCGATCATGTTCCTGCTGGTCGCGTTCATCGGCTTGATCGTCCTCCGCTACAGCCGCAATTACCTCAACGGCGATCCCGGCCAGGGCCGCTTCATACGCTGGCTGTGCTTGACGCTCGCGGCGGTGCTGTTCGTGATCATTTCAGGCAATCTGCTTCAGTTTTTTCTCGCGTGGGTTGCGACGAGCCTCAGCCTGCATCGCCTGCTGCTCTTCTACCCGGAGCGGCCGAACGCTGTCCTTGCGGCCCGCAAGAAGTTCGTGGCGAGCCGCCTCGCCGATGCGTGCCTGCTCGCGGCAATGATCCTGATCTACCGGCTATTCGGGAGCCTCGACTATGCGGCGCTATACAGCGGTGCGGAGGTCCTTCAAGCGGCCGGGGGCGTTCCGGTGTCTCTTTATGGCGCTGCTGCTTTCCTGGTGACCGCCGCGTTGCTCAAATCAGCACAATTCCCATTTCACGGTTGGCTCACCGAAGTCATGGAAACGCCGACCCCTGTCTCCGCCTTGTTGCATGCGGGCGTCATCAACGCTGGGGGATTCCTTGTGCTGCGTTTTGCCGGGCTCATTTCGCTCTCCCTTCCTTCGCTCGATGTGATGGTGCTGGTGGGGGGTGCCACCGCCTTGTTTGGATCGGTGGTGATGCTCACCCAGACTTCGGTCAAGGTCTCGCTGGCGTATTCGACCATCGCCCAGATGGGTTTCATGATGCTCGAATGCGGGCTTGGGGCTTTCTCCGCCGCACTTCTCCATATTCTTGCTCACTCCCTCTACAAAGCGCATGCCTTTCTCTCTTCCGGCAGCGTCATTGATCTCGCTCGTGCCTCCTACTCACCAAGCCCTGGCGGACGGCCCCATACGGCACGGACAGCCGTGGCGGTGGTTGCGGTACTGGCGATCATCATCGCCATCGGCGCGCTGTATGGGCGGTCGGTCATCCGCCAGCCCGGCGTGTTCGCGCTCGCCGCAGTGCTTTTGCTGGGGTTGACCCACCTCGTGACTCAGGCACTCGACGAACGGCCGAGCTTATACGTGCTCGGCCGGGTGCTGATGCTCGCCGCGCTGGTCGCAGTCGCCTATTTCGGTTTGCAAGGTGCAATGGCGCAGCTGACGGCCGCGTCGTTGCCTGCAGTGGAGCCGCTGCGCGGACCCTTCGACCTCGCCGTGATCGCGCTCGCCGTGCTGAGCTTTGCTGCTGTGACCGTGCTGCAAAGCATGCTGCCTGGCCGGCCGGGCAACACACCTTGGCTCGCCCTCTATATTCACATTTCGAACGGGCTCTACGTCAACACGCTGGCGAACCGGCTGGCGCTGCGCTTCTGGCCCAATCCACCGCCCCGTCCCAGAGCGTCTGCCTATGGGATCGCGCTTGCAAAGGAGCCCGGGGCATGAGCGTCGGGCAAGAGATTGACACGTTGGACATGCCGGACACGTCCGTTCTGGCCGCCGCATCCGCCGAACCGGATCGCAGGGCGGTTACGGCAGCGATCGCCGCCGCCTGCAACCGGATTGCCCCGCTCTGGCCGCTCCAGAACTTTGTGGCGGTCAATCCCTTCTTGGGCTTCAGCGACCGCAGCTTCGGCGCGACCTGCGGAGCGCTTCGCCGGGTGGCACGCGTCGAGATGCTCATGCCGCGGGCGTTCTATCGAAAGGCCGTTGCGGCGGGCCTGGTCGAGGATGGAGATCTTGCCGCCGGTCTCGCCGCGCTGCCTCGAGAAGTGACCAAGCCGGGCGATCTCGCAGCATTAAAGCGGGCAATCCACCGCGACCCGATGCCGCTTGAGCAGTCGCGCGCGGTGGTTGCCACCGTCGCCGATGTGCTCGATCAACTGTCTTCGGGTGACAAGCAAGCCTCGCGCACCGCCTTCATGATTGATGAAATCTCGAAATGGTGCGCGGCCTATTTCGATGAGGGCCAATCAGCCTGGCGGCTGCCGACGCGCAACTTGCCGCCTTACGCGGCCTGGCGCGCGTGTATGCGCTACGACCGCAATCCCGAAGTGATGGGCATAAAAGGGTTTCGCGCTGCGATCGCGGCGCTGCCCGAAGATCCGGTCGAAGCGATCGCCGCAGTGGTGCGGGCACTCGGAATTCCAAAGCGGGCGCTCGAGGACTATTTGTTCCGGGCGCTGTTCGACATCGGCGGTTGGGCGGCTTACGCCCGCCACCGCGTGTGGCAGAACGCGCTGTACGGCCGCGAGGATGATACGCTCGTCCAGCTCCTCGCCATTCGGGTGGTCTGGGGTTACGCCTTGTTTCTGGAGCGCCGGGATGCAGCGTTTCGCACGGCCTGGGCCGGCGCAATGCGGGCGGCGGCCGCCCTGCCCGCGGACGAACGGCTCGGCGATGACCGCGAGCTTGCCGTGGATCTCGCCCTACAGGAAGCGTTCGAGGCCGCCTATCAGCGCCGGCTGTTGGCGCAGCTCGCGGCGCATATGCGTGGGCCGCAAAGCCCATTCACGCCCCCGCGGCCATGGGTACAGGCCGCATTCTGCATCGATGTGCGCTCGGAAGTGTTCCGTCGGGCGCTGGAGACCGTCTGCCCCGAAGCCGAGACGATCGGCGTCGCCGGCTTTTTCGGCGTTCCGATGGAATATGTGCCGATCGGGCGTGAGCGCGGCGGTGCGCAATGCCCGGTTCTGCTCAAACCGGACTTCATCGTCTGCGAGGCCGTGAAAGGCGCTTCAGAGCAGGAGGAGAGTCGCATTCTGCGGCTGCGCCTGCTCCGTCGTCGCGTGCGCAAGGCCTTGAAGGCGTTCAAGCTCTTGGCGGTGTCGTCTTTTGCGTATGTCGAAACGGCCGGCCTTCTGTTTGTCGGCAAACTGATCGGCGACAGTGCCGGTCTGACCCGGCCGGTGCTGGATCCGAATACCGATGGCCTCGACCGCGACGTGATCGGCCGGATCGGACCAAGCCTTGCACCGAAGAAGGTCGGCGGACGCGCGAGCGGTATCACCGAGGCGCAGCGGCTGGATTTGGCGGAGGGCTTGCTCAGGGTGATGTCGCTCACAGACCATTGGGCGCGCCTGGTATTGCTGACCGGCCATGGGTCAACCACCGTCAACAATCCCCATGCCTCGGGCCTCGACTGCGGTGCCTGCGGCGGCCACACGGGCGAGGCGAACGCTCGCGTTGCGGCGGCCATCTTGAACGATCCCGCCGTTCGGGCTGGGCTTCAGGGCCGCGGGATCGCCATTCCTCGCGACACCTGGTTTCTTGCGTGCCTGCATGACACGACGACGGATGAGGTTAGAATCTTTGATGTTGACCAGGTGCCAGAAACGCATCGTGAAGATCTCAATCGGTTGCGCGGGATTCTGGCGAAAGCTTCTCAGCTGGCGCGAGCCGAGCGCGCGGCCATGCTTGGTGTGAAGCACACGAAGGACGTTCACGCGAAGGTTTTGGCCCGCAGTCGCGACTGGAGCCAAGTGCGTCCCGAATGGGGGCTTGCCGGCAATGCCGCTTTCATCGCTGCGCCCCGCGCACGCACGCGCGGGCTCGACCTGTCTGGCCGCGCGTTCCTTCATGAATATGATTGGCGCAAAGACCCAAACTTTGGCGTGCTCGAGCTCATCATGACCGCACCGATGGTGGTCGCCGCCTGGATCAACCTTCAATATTACGGCGCGACGGTGAACAATCGCGTCTTCGGCAGCGGCAACAAGACGCTCCACAATGTCGTCGGTCAGCTCGGCGTGCTGGAAGGCAATGCCGGAGACCTCAAAGTCGGTCTGCCGTGGCAGTCCGTTCACGACGGGACCCGTTTCGTGCATGAGCCGCTTCGGCTCAACGTGTTCATCGCAGCGCCCGAAGCCGAAATCAATCGCGTCATCGAGAAGCATCAGAGTGTGCGTCAGCTCGTCGACAACAGGTGGGTGCACCTTTTTCGTATCACCGATGCCGGCGCGGTTCATCGCTATGTGGGAGGCCTCGCTTGGACCGAGGCGCAGTCATGAACATTCGTGCCGTGGCGCAGCAAGCACAGAGACGACTTCCCTTTAAACACGGTGCGGCGCTCGATACCGAGGGGGTACGCAGCCAACCCCTGTCAGAGGCAATGAACGGGTATATGCTTGGCACTTTGGCCTGCCTTCGGGAGTCGATGCCCTGATGTCTGACAGTTCGGTGCTTTCACGTTTGGCGATCGATATCGGTGGCACGTTCACCGATGTTGCATTGGAAACAGGAACTCAGCTTTACACCACCAAGGTGCTCACCACCCCCTTCGCTCCAGAACAGGGCGTGCTCGCTGGGGTTCGCGTCATTCTCGAAATGGCGGGAATAGGGCCCGAAGCGATCGGCTTGGTGATTCACGGCACCACCCTTGCCACCAACGCCATCATCGAGCGCAAAGGTGCCCGCACGGCGCTGATTACCACCGAAGGTTTTCGCGATGTGCTGGCGATGGGCACGGAAAGCCGTTACGACCAATACGATCTGAACATTATCCTGCCGGAGCCGTTGGTTCCGCGATTCCTGCGCTTTACCGTGCCCGAGCGGCTTGACAATGAAGGCCGCGTGCTTCGCCCTTTGCACGAAGATGCCCTCGCCGCGCTGATCCCGAAACTGCAAGCCGAGGGGGTGGAAAGCGTCGCCATCGGGTTCCTGCATGCCTTTGTCAACCCCGTGCACGAGCGACGTGCGGCGGAAATTCTCCAATCCGTGCTTCCAGAATTGCCAATCTCGCTGTCTTCGGAGGTTTCTCCGGAAATGCGCGAATTCGAGCGGTTTTCCACCACAGTCGCGAATGCTTACGTGCAGCCGCTGATGGCGCGCTACCTCGGCAAACTTGCCAAGGAATTGGCGGCGATGGGGGTGGCCGCTCCGCTTTTTCTGATGCATTCGGGCGGCGGATTGATCACCTTGGAAACCGCGTGCCGGTTCCCGGTGCGGCTGGTGGAAAGCGGCCCGGCCGGTGGGGCGATCTTTGCCGCGCATATCGCTCGCGCGGCGCGGCTCGACCATGTGGTGTCCTTCGATATGGGCGGGACCACCGCCAAAATCTGCCTGATCGATCATGGCGCGCCGCAAACCGCGCGCAGTTTTGAAGTGGCCCGTGTTGGCCGGTTTCAGAAAGGCTCCGGCTTGCCTTTGCGCATTCCCGTGATCGAAATGGTGGAAATCGGTGCCGGCGGCGGCAGTATCGCACGCGTGGATGCCCTAGGGCGCATTGCCGTTGGGCCGGAAAGCGCAGGGGCGGACCCGGGCCCGGCCTGTTATGGCCGCGGTGGCTTAAAGCCCACGGTGACCGACGCAAACCTCGTGCTCGGCCGCTACGATCCGGACCGATTTGCCGGCGGCACGCTTCGCCTCAACACCGCTGCGGCCGAGCGCGCTTTGGTGCATGGGGTGGGCGATCGGCTTGGTCTTTCCGCCGGCATGGCTGCTCTTGGCGTGGTGGAAATGGTGGATGAGAACATGGCCAATGCGGTGCGGGTGCATGCGGCCGAGTCCGGTAAAACGCTGACGGAGCGCACTTTGATTGCATTCGGCGGCGGCGGCGGCGTGCACGCCTACCGGTTGGCGGAGCGGCTCGGTATTCGCCGTATTCTGGTGCCGCCTGGGGCCGGCGTGGGCAGTGCCATCGGTTTTCTGCGCGCCCCCATCGCCTATGAGGTGGTCCGCAGCCTTTATCAGCGGTTTGCCGCCTTCGATATCGACAGCGTCAACCGCCTGATTGCGGAAATGGTGGAAGAGGCGGAAGCCGTGGTGGCACGTGCCGGCAGCGGCTTACCCACGCGCCAGACGCGCATCGCCTATATGCGTTATATCGGCCAAGGACACGAAATCCCGGTGCCGCTTCCCAACCATCCGCTTGCCGCAGAAGACGTGCCGCGGCTTCGGGCCGCTTACGATGCGGCCTATGCGCGCTTTTATAACCGACCGGTGCCGGGCTCAGATGTTGAGGTGCTCAGCTATGCTGTAGCCCTCGCCACAGAACTTCCCCCTGTGCTGCCGGCGTCGCAGACGCTCTCGCCCTCTCGACCAAAGGCCAGTACAACCCGCCTCGTGCGAGAGACGGTCCGGGGCGAGCAGCAGGAATGGTCCGTCTACGAACGCAGGGCTCTCCACCCAGGCGCAGAGCTCAGAGGGCCGGCTATCATCGTTGAAGACGAAACGTCCATTTTGCTCGGGCCGGGCTGGCAGGCGAGCATCGATGGCTGGGGCAACGTGGTTCTGACGCAGGAGGGCCAATAATGTCTGCAAGTGAGGCTCTGAGCCAAATTCACAACCAGTTGATGTGGAGCCGGCTGATCGCCGTGGTGGAAGAGCAGGCGCAGACCATGATCCGCACCGCCTTCAGCACCACGGTGCGGGAGGCCGGCGATCTCTCGGCCGGTATTTTCGACCTCCAAGGCCGGATGATCGCCCAGGCGGTCACCGGCACGCCGGGGCATGTGAACTCTATGGCCGAGAGCGTGGGGCATTTTCTCCGCCGCTATCCGGCCGAGACGATGCGCCCCGGGGACCATTTCATTACCAACGATCCGTGGCTCGCCACCGGGCATTTGCATGATCTCACCGTGGTCACCCCGGCCTTTCACCGCGGCCGGCTGGTCGGGCTGTTTGCCAATACCGCGCATGTGATCGATGTCGGTGGGCTCGGCATGGGTCCGGAAGGCCGTTCGGTGTTCGAGGAAGGGCTTTGCATCCCCATTCTGCGCTGCTTTGCAGAAGGCAAGCCGGATGAGACGTTTTTCGCGTTCATCCGCGCCAACTCCAGGCTTCCGGTAGAGCTGGAAGGCGATATTTATTCGCTTTGCGCGTGTAATGAGGCGGGGGTTGCGCGGCTGGCGGAGATGCTCGACGAGTTTGAGCTGGAGAGTCTTGACCCGCTGGCCGATTTCATTTTCCGGCAATCTTTGGCCGCGACCCAGGCTGAGATCGCGCGGCTTCCCCCCGGCACGTATCACGCGGAGATCTGGTCCGACGGATACGATACGCCACTAGTTTTGAAAGCCGCCATGACCATCGCGCCGGATACGATCTTGGTGGATTTTGCCGGTACCTCGCCGCTTTCGGGGCGCGGCATCAACGTGCCCCCGGCGTATTGCCGCGCCTATGCCTCGTTTGGCATCAAGGTTGTCGTGGCGCCCCAGATTCCGAACAATTGGGCGAGCCTGCTGCCGTTTCGGATGCAGATTCCGGAGGGCTGCGTTCTGAATGCGCCGCGCCCCTATCCGGTCTCGGTACGTCATGTCATTGGTCATCTGCTTCCGGATTTGATGATGGGCTGCCTGGTGCAGGCGGTGCCGGACCGGGTAGCCGCCGAAGGTGCATCCTGCCTTTGGAATCCGCCTTTGCGCGGAGGGGCCTCAGTATCCGGCCCGGGCGGGCACAATCGCAAAGTCCCCCCCGATTTCGAGATCATCACGTTTAACTCCGGCGGCACCGGAGCGCGGCCCACGCGCGATGGGCTGGATGCCACGGCTTTCCCCTCCGGCGTGCGCACCATGCCCGTTGAAGCCACCGAAAACATCGCCCCCGTCATTTTTTGGCGGAAGGAGCTCCGTCCGGACAGCGGAGGCCCCGGACGCACCCGTGGTGGAATGGGGCAGGTGATGGAAATCGGCACCAAAGGAGATTTGGAGTTTGCCTGCAATGCTATCTTCGACCGGGTCAGCCATCCGCCGCGCGGCCGCGCCGGCGGGCTTGACGGCGCGCCCGGCGCGGTGGAGATGGCAAGCGGGCGAAAGTTGCGGGCCAAAGGCTTCCAGATTATCCCGGAGGGGGACCGCCTGGTCCTGAAATTGCCGGGCGGCGGCGGCATGGGTGATCCTGCCGAGCGACCGCCGGAGGACGTGGCGCGGGACGTGCGCGATGGCCTGGTTTCCTGCGAAGCGGCAAAGCAGTATTATAAAGTTGTGGTCGCCGAGGACGGGCGCATCGATTATGCCGCCACCGCGAGGCTCCGTGCTCGCGTGCCGGGCGAAGCGCGCGATGGTTAAAGGAAAGAATAATTCCCCACCCCGCGGCATTTGAGCTAAATGCACGCCAGTTTCTCGGCGGAGAATTCTGCCGCGTGCCGGCTTGCCGAGGCCCTCGCCTCCGGGGGTAAGAGCAAGCATCGGCACTGGCGGATCAACAAAGGATTGGCGGGACAAAGTTTATGTGGATTGTCCAGATTGCACTGAAGCGGCCATACACCTTTGTGGTGTTGGCGATTGTCATCGTGCTATTCGGCGTTCTCGCGGCAACCACCACGCCGATCGACATTTTCCCATCAATCGGCATCCCGGTCATTGCCATTGTGTGGTCGTATACCGGCTTGGTGCCGATCGATATGTCCGGGCGGGTGACGTATTTCTACGAACGCGTGCTGACCGCCGAAGTGAACAACATCCAAAGCATCGATTCCCAGTCCGTTAACTCCTACTCCATCATCAAGGTCTATTTCCAACCCCATACCGACGTTGCTTTGGCCCTGGGCCAGATTACCGCCATTTCCCAGACCATTTTGAAATTGATGCCGGCGGGGATGACGCCGCCGATTGTTTTGCAATTTGATGCAGCGAGCGTGCCGGTGATCCAATTGACGCTTTCCGGCAGAAATGTCGATGAAGCAAAATTGTTCGACTATGGAAATAACTTTCTTCGCCCCGCGCTTGCTACCGTCCAAGGAGCCCAAATCGTTACCCCGATGGGCGGCAAATACCGGCAAGTCCAGTCAGACCTAAACCTGCAAGCCATGCAACAATTTGGCGTGTCTGCTCAGGACGTCGTCAATGCGTTAAAAAATCAAAACCTGATTATTCCGGCTGGCACCGAGAAGATCGGCAAGTTCGAGTGGTACGTCACCACCAACGCAAGCCCGCTTCTGATTGATCAATTAAATGCGGTGCCCGTGAAGGTGGTAAATGGAACTGTCATCTATTTGCGGGATGTTGCTTACACACATGACGGCAACCCGCCACAACTGAATATCGTTCGGGTGAACGGAGCGCGGGCCGTGCTGATGCCGGTAGAAAAAATCGGAAACGTTTCTACCCTGGACGTCATTTCCGAGACAAAAGCGACGCTCCCACGCATTGAACAGACGGTGCCGAAGGGCATTGAAATTCATGCCGTGGGTGATCAGTCGGTGTTCGTGAAAGCCGCAGTGGATGGGGTGATCCACGAAGGAATCATTGCCGCTGCTTTAACGGCATTGATGATTCTACTGTTTCTCGGCAGTTGGCGGTCAACCCTGATTATCGCCATTTCCATCCCGCTTTCGGTGCTTTCATCGATCATTGTGCTCTCTGCGATTGGCGAGACCATCAACACCATGACGCTTGGCGGTTTGGCGTTGGCGGTGGGAATGTTGGTGGACGAAGCCACCGTTACCATTGAGAATATCAATTATCATCTGGAGATGGGCAAAGATATCGAAACCGCCATTTTGGACGGCGCCCAACAGATTGTTATTCCCGCGTTTCTCTCGTTGCTGAGTATCTCAATCGTCTTTGTGCCGATGTTCGCATTGGGCGGAGTGGCGGGTTATCTCTTTCGTCCGATGGCGGAAGCCGTGGTGTTTGCCATGACGGCTTCGTTCATTCTCTCGCGAACGCTGGTCCCCACCATGGCCATGTATCTGCTTGCCCACGAGCACAAAGGGCACGGAGAAGGCGAGGAAGGTGATTCCCACAAGCCCTCACGCAACCCCTTCGTGCGCTTCCAGCGGGGTTTTGAGCGTCGATTCGAAGCCATGCGCCATGCATACCGCAACGCATTGGCGGGTTTTCTCACCCATCGTGGACGTTTTGTGGCGATTTTCATGGGGGGCGTGGTCGTTTCCTGGATGCTTGCGCCGTTTTTGGGAAGGAATTTCTTTCCCTACGTCGATGCGGGTTCCATGTATTTGCATGTCAGCGCACAAACCGGCACGCGGGTCGAGGAGACCGCCCGCCTGATCGACGAGATCGATAACGTTATCCGAACACGCTTGATTCCCGCTGATGAGATTGATTCGATCGTTGACAATATCGGCTTGCCGATCAGCCTCACTGCGCTTGCTTACCTTAATACCGGCACCATTGGCCCTCAGGATGTGAATACCCTGATCACGCTCAAGCCCAATCATAAGCCAACGCCGATGTATATGCGGCGTTTGCGGCGTGAATTACCGAGGTTGTTTCCGGGAGTAAAATTTTCCTTCCTACCGGCCGATATCGTCAGTCAGATTTTGAATTTCGGCTCTCCCGCACCGATTGACATCAAAATCGCAGGTCAGGACGAGGATGCTGTCTACGCCTATGCGGCTGAGTTGATGAAGCGTTTCGCGCGCGTGCCGGGGGTGGTGGATTTGCGCCTTCAGCAGCCGCGCAATTACCCCACGATTCGCGTGGATACCGATCGCACGCTGGCCGGTCTCGTCGGCCTCACCGCCGGAGATGTCGCCAACAGCTTGCTGACCGATCTCTACGGCAGCTTTCAGGTGGCGCCGAACTTTTGGCTTAACTACGACAACAACGTCGAGTACCAAGTCTCTGCGCAAGTTCCGCAATATCGGATCCAAAACCTTTCCGATCTTGCCAATTTACCGATGACCTCGGTGGCATCTCCAGATCCTTCAGATGTGAGCCGCGCTGCAGGAGCTGCCGGCGTCCAAGGGCAGCTTGCAGCGCCGCGCAATCCGGTAGACCAGAATCTCGGCTATCAGATTCTGGGGGCGCTCAGCCGGTTCAACCTTTACGGTTCGCAGGCGGTGGTCTCACATTTCAACGTCCAACCTGAAGTGGACATTTATCTCGCCAATCAGGACCGCGATCTTGGTGCGGTTGCGGACGACGTGCAACGGGTGTTGGACGAGACGAAAAAAGACATTCCAAGAGGCGGCTTTGTGCTGTTTCGCGGCCTCGTGACCACTATGCAGGAAGCGTACGGCCAGCTGAGTTTCGGCCTGATCGGCTCGATTGTGCTGATTTATCTGCTGTTGGTGGTAAACTTTCAATCCTGGCTTGATCCGTTCATCATTATTACGGCTTTGCCTGCGGCATTGGCGGGCATTGTGTGGATGTTGTTTACCACGCACACGACCCTCTCCGTGCCCGCTCTGACCGGGGCAATCATGTGTATGGGGGTGGCAACGGCAAACAGTATTCTGGTGGTCTCTTTTGCCCGTGAAAAACTCGCGGAAGGACTGGATTCAGTCAACGCTGCTCTGGAGGCGGGCTTTGTGCGTCTGCGTCCTGTGCTGATGACGGCCTCGGCCATGATTATCGGCATGGTCCCCATGTCGCTTGGACTTGGCGCCGGCGGCGAGCAGAATGCACCGCTCGGCCGCGCCGTGATCGGCGGGCTTGTGTTCGCGACCGTCTCGACATTGTTCTTTGTGCCGGCGGTGTTCAGCATCATGCACCGCAATGCCAATAAGGAGCAGACCGAGGCACAGTGATGGAGTGCTGAGCGGACAAGCGCGATCTGTTCAGCCGCAGATCGCCTTGTTCACCGGCAAAAACGCCTCGGCTGCGGGAACGGTCCGCAAAGCCTCGTAATAATCCCACGGGGCCCGGCTTTGCTGAGGTTCTTTCACGCGATAGAGCGTGAGATCATAAATCACCCGTCCGTCACTTCGCACATGTGCAGGGCGGCCATGATAGTCCACCGGCAAGGCTTTCATCGCCCGTGCTACGGCAAGCGGATCATCGGAAGCCGCTTGCTGCATCGCGTGCAAGAAATGGCGCGTTGCCGTGTAAATAACGGCCTGATTTTTCGTCGGCATGGCTTTGCGCACGGCGAAGAATCGTTGCGCAAAAGCGCGTGATTGCTGATTTTGATCCCAATAAAATCCGGCAGAAAAGGTAAGCCCTCGCGCAACCGCAAGGCCAAGGGCGTGAATATCGGTAATGTAGGTTAAAAACCCGACGATCGTCGGTCCGCCGGGCCGAAGCAAGCCGAACTCCGAGGCTTGTTTGATCAGGTTGACGAGATCATTGCCAACCGAGGCAAGCCCGATGGCATCCGCGTGCGATGTTTGCGCGCTCACAATTTGCGAGCCGTAATCGGTGGCTCCGATGGCGTGACGCGCCGCGCCGAGAACGCGCCCGCCTTGTTGCTCGATGACGGTGGTCGCATCACGCTGCAATGCAAGCCCGAAAGTGTGATTGACAGTGATGAAAAACCAATTTTTTGCGCCGCTGTTCATAACTTCCAGAGCAGTCCCGGCGGTGAGCGCATGCGTGTCATCGGCCCAATGCGTGCTGGTGGGTGCGCAATATTTGTTGGTGATATCGGATGTTGCCGCCGCCGTAATCATAACGATTTTGTTGCGCTCGCGTGCCACCTGCAACACCGCAAGCGCAATCGCGGTTACCGGAAGATCGACAATAGCATCCACCCCTTCGGTATCGTACCACCGCCGCGCAATCGCTGCGGCAACGTCCGGCTTGTTTTGATGGTCCGCATGGATAATTTCGATCGGCCGACCCAGCACGCTATTGCCGACATCATGCGCGGCCAACTCTGCGGAGAGCACGGAGCCAAGACCCCCGCTATCGGCGTAAGGGCCGGTTTCATCGGTCAGCACACCGATTCGTACTGCGCGCCGCTGCGCCTTGGCATAAGTGGCAAAGGCAAGACCGGCACTGGCAAGCGCGAAGGTACGGCGGGAGAGTGAGCGCATTCTCATGCAACCTCTACAGGGATGGACAGAAAACCGCGAAAACGTGCACGACCGCCGCGAACGGGCTTGCCGGCCAAACGGTAGTTGGGAAAACGCGCAAGAAAGCGGCTGATGGCAATGCGCGCTTCCATGCGCGCCACGTTCAACCCGGCGCATTGATGGATGCCAAAACCGAAAGCGAGATGCCGATTGGGTGATCGTCCGATATCAAGGCGATCCGGATCCGCAAACACTTCCGGGTCACGATTTGCCGCTCCGATGCAAAGCGTGATAAACGCTCCCGCAGGAATTTCCACTCCATTGATAATTGTGTTGCGTGTGGCCATTCGGTTGCCGAATTGGTTGGAGCTTTCGAAGCGCAGAAACTCCTCCACCGCCGTCGGCATCAAAGCCGGGTTGGCCAGAAGCCGCTTTCGCTCGTTCGGCCATTCCAAGAGCGTAAAGAGCGCATTGCCGATGAGGTTGGTGGTGGTTTCATGCCCGGCATTCAAGATGAAAATACAGTTCTGCAACAGCTCGACTTCGGTCAGGCGTTCTCCGTCGTGCTCGCCTTGGATAAGACGGGTCAGCACGTCGCGGTTCGGATCGCCCGGGCGGGCGCGACGATCCGCAATGAGTTTACGCAAATAGTCAAGGAACTCCTCAACCGCACGGTTTCCGCGAGCGGCTGCTTCCTCGGTGAGTACCGGTTCAAGCGCACTCAAAATGGCAAGTGACCATCCCCGCAACGGACCCCGTTCATCATGCGGGACGCGAAGTAAATTTCCGATAACCTCCACGGGAATCGCGGCGGCAAAATCCTCAATCAAATCCGCATGATGCTTTTGCGCAATCATATCCAAAAGCCGTTCCACCAGCGCGCTGACGGCCGGCTCCATTTCGTTCACCGCCCGCTGGGTCAACGCGCCGGCAATCAGCCGCCGGACGCGCGTGTGCAGAGGCGGGTCATTAAACACAAGGCTTGTCGTATGGTGCTCATAAAGCGGGGAGTTTCCGAATTTCGGAAGAAATTCGGCGTGTTTGTCGGAACTGAACGTGGCCGGATCACGATACACCGCGACGCAATCGGCATAGCGGGTCAGGAAAAATGAGCCGTCGGGCATGCGCCGGATGGGGTCAAAACGGCGCAGCGCGTGGTAGGTCGGGTAGGGATTTTCATAAAATTCCGGTGTGAGCGCGCGTAAATCAAAATTTTCCGCCAAAGCGCGCGCATTTGCGAAGCTTGCCTCCGCCGTCGCCATTTTGCCCATCTCCTCCCTGACGAGAGCAGGCTAGCGAAGCTGCCAGCCAGGTCAATCGCAAAAGTTGGGCCAAAGGCAAAGGCAGCCGGGTTTCCAAGGCGCTTGCGCCAGTTTTTGCCGTGGCGAGGCTGGCGCCTTTGGCTTTGCATCCTAAATACGCAGCAAGGGAACGGGCCGATGCACCAAAGCAAATCGGGAGACTCGGTTCAAAGAGGATGGCTGATTGCAGGCCGGAGTGCTCCAATGATTTTTCTCGCCGGCGTTCTATGCGTCGGCTGTGACCAGCCCCCGTTTGGTTGTTCGATCTATGTGATTGACGGGACCGAAGCCGCGCCCACTTGCGCGATGACGACGCAGAACGGCCCGACCGCCGGCTCGAGCCAAATCGGGGCGGTGCCGTTACCGGTGAAAAACGTACCCTGTCCTCCGGGAATTGGGAAAGACGGCAGTTTGGCGCCGCCGCTGCAACTGCAGGGCTCACCGGTGGTGGTGTATAACGCGCTGCGGCAGGATTTCGCTCCGTGTCCGTATCGAGATTGATTCCTTGCCGTAAACTTTTACCGGGCGCGGCCGTTTTTTCGGGCTATTGCCTCCGGCGCCAGGCTGTAGGCGCCGCATTCCGCTTTGCGCACCGCAAACCGGTCGGTAATACCAATCACGGTTTCCGAACCGCCAAGGAACAGCACACCATCCGGCGCCAGTTGCAACGCAATGGCCTCCAGTACCTGCTGTTTCGTTCCGGGGGAAAAATACAGCAACACATTGCGGCAAAATACGATATCGAACACACCCAACGGCTTGAGATCATCCAACAGGTTCCAGCGCTGGAACCGCACCGTCCTGCGAAGTTGGTCAATGACGCGCCAGCCGGTTTGCTCTTTGCGAAAGTATTTGGCAAGCATTTGCATGGGCAGCCCACGTTGGATCTCAAACTGGGAATAAAGCCCTTCTTGTGCGCGCGCGATCTGCTCCAACGAAATATCTGTGCCCAAAATTTCGATGTTGCGGTCTTTGAGTTCGGCCATCTCCGCAACGGTCATGGCAATGGAATACGCTTCTTGACCGGAAGCTGTCGCTGCGGACCATATGCGAATTTCCGCGTTCTTGGGGCGCGCGGCGTGAAGCTCCAGCAAAGCCGAACGAAGAAAAATGAAAGGCGAACGATCCCGAAAAAATTGCGTTTCATTGGTGGTCATCAATTCGACCACGCGCGAAATCAGGGCTTCCGCGGAGGGTTTGCACAATCGGTTGGCCAACGCTTCCAGATTTGGAATTTGATTTTCTCGCAAGAGCGGCGCAAGCCGGCTTTCAAAAAGATACTGCTTGTCCGGGCCGAGTTCGAGGCCCGATCGCGTGCGCAAAAGCGATGCAATGATTTCAAAGGTTGTGGAATTCATGCACGCAGCATCCGCAAAACATACGGGGCGATATCACGAAGCGGCAAGACCGCATGGCAAAGACCGGCCTGCGCAATCGCTCCGGGCATGCCCCAAACCACGCTGGTGGCTTCGTCTTGTGCAATGGCTGCCCCGCCGTGCTCCACAACCAGGCGCGTTCCAGCAAGCCCGTCTTGTCCCATGCCGGTCAGCATGACCACCAGAACGCGTCCCTGGCACGCGCGATCGGCACTGCGGAGCATAGGGTCCACCGAGGGCCGGCAGAAATTTTCCGGTGGGGACTGCGAAAGGCGCGCGCGCAATTGGTTGGATCCGTTCATTTCGATCAGCATATGATGATCGCCGGGGGCAACCAGAAGCCGGCCCGGCTCAAGGGCATCGCCGTCGCGCGCTTCGCTGCAGACCATACCGCCGAGCCTGCTCAAATGCTGCGCAAAGTAAGCCGTGAATAAGGGCGGCATGTGTTGCGTCAGAACAACCGGAACGGGAACTTTTCGGCCGAGCGCCTCGACGAACGTGAACAAGGCTTGCGGCCCGCCGGTGGAAGCCCCGATCGCAAGCAGCTTCGGCGGCAGCAGCGGGGCGGGGCGAAGCGAGAGGCGCGGCCGGGCAGGGGGCGGATGCACGCGGGTTCGATCGCGCCCTCGGCGCAAGCGGGCCAGACTCCGAATTTTGCTCACAAGATCCCGACGAAAGGAGTCGTCGGCGATTTCGGAAGCGCTCGGTTTGGTAACATAATCGGCAGCGCCGAGTCGCAACGCGCGCAGCGTCACCTCCGCCCCGCGGGTGGTCAGCGTGGAGATCATCATCACCGGCAAATGCGGATCCGCCTCGTGAAGCAACGGCAAAGCGCTCAGCCCGTCCCTGACGGGCATTTCAATGTCGAGCAAAAGCACATCGATTTCTCGCGATGCGGCATTCTGGCGGATCAGCTGCACGGCCTCCTCGCCGTTGGTGGCCCGCGCAACCACGGAGATGTCGGCCTCCCCAGCGAGAAGCCGACTCAGTGCTGCACGTATCACAGTGGAATCGTCGCAAATGGCAACGCGGATGGGATCTTCACGCAACGGCATGGGGGAATGTTGAAGAAATTTCGCTACAGCAAGCCGACTTGTTGAAATTTTCCAATCAAAATGTCCTCATCAAACGGTTTCATAATGAATTCCTGCGCGCCGTTCGCAATTGCTTGTTCGATGTAGCTCATATCGGTTTCCGATGTGCAGAAGATCACCGGCGGGGTGGCGGAGCCGTATTCTCGGTGGAGGCTGCGCAGGAATTCAAGCCCGTTGAGTTCCGGCATATTCCAGTCCAGAAGAATGCAATCCGGCATTTCTTGCCGGCACGCCTCTAAAGCGATCTTTCCGTCCTCGGCTTCGCGAACCACAAAACCGTGCGCTTCCAGAATCCGACGTGCCACGCAGCGTACAACGCGACTGTCATCGACAACCAAACAAGAACGTTGTGAGTCCGTCATGGCACCTTCAATGCGGCTGATCATTGAACGAAAGAAGCTTTGGAATGTCGAGAACGATCATCAGTCGGTCCTTCAACCGATAAATGCCTGCGCTATGGGCTGCCCAATTCGGCAGGAGGTTGGGTGGATTGCTTTCGAAATCATTGGCAGAAAGGTTCAGCACTTCGTGAACCTGATCGACCAAAAGCGCATAAAGCTCGTTTCCGCGTTCCGCCACCACGGCCATGCGCCGCTTGCCGGCCGGGGCGGGAGGAAGGTGCAGTCGGCGGCGCACATCGATGGCAGTGACAATCCGCCCGCGGAGATTCAAATTGCCGGCAATTTCCGGCGGCGCCAGCGGAATACGCGTAATCTGCTGCTCGTTCAGCACGTCGCGCACGCCAAGCACCGGAATGCCGCAGAGTTGCTCGGCAATGCTGAGGGTGACGAAAGCGGTTTCTTCCGGCCGAATAATGGTTTGGGTCTTCTGCATGGCGGGCAGAGAAGTAACGGAAGGGTGAGAGAGAGCCTCCATCGCTTTTGCGGCCTCTTCGGTTCAGGCAGCCAAAGCCGGTGCCGGCGGCTGGGCAAGGCATTGGCGGATGCTTTCGATCAGGGCTTCGCGGTCAAATTTCACGACGTAATCCGTAAAGCCCACCTCTCGGGCGGTGTTCATGTCTGCATCGCTGCTGCGCGAGGAAAGCGCGATCATCGGAATCTCCCTCCACGGGCCTCCGGCGCGTACAGCGCGCGCAAAAGCAAATCCGTCCATCTCGGGCATTTCAATGTCGGATACGATGGCATCGAACATCTGCCCGCCGTCACGCAGCTGCAGAGCCTGCACGGCGGTCGGAACGGCGGTGACGTGATAGCCCGAGGCATTCAGCATCGGGCCGATGAGATCGCGAAAAAAATCGCTGTCTTCCACAACAAGAAGACGCGCAGCCGCTTCCGGATTTTGCGCTTGGGTGCCGGAGAACCAATCCTGGTGCGCTTGCGTCAGCCAATAGCTGATATCCACGATATCGGTGGCATGCCCGGCGATCACAGCGGTGCCGAGCAAACCCGGCCGCGCGGCGGTGAGTTCGATGCGGAGCTCGGTGGCGACGATATCGAGGATCTCATCCACCATCAAACCCATGATTCGCCCACGTTCGTTAAACACCAAGACGGCCTGGGTGGGTTCTTCGCTTTCTTGATCATGCATGGAGATCAACGGCATCAGTTGGCCGCGATACTGTGTGACCTTGCCGCCGCTGACGTGCTCGATCTGCTCGCGCGGAATATCCTCCAACCGCGCCACCAGTGCCAACGGCACAGCTTTAATCATGGAGCTCCCGGCGCGGAACAGAAGCATATTCGTTTTTTCCCTCTCCACCGTGTTTTCGGAGAAGACCGTTTTGCTCTGCAGGTATTTTTCTTCGGCCGCATTCAAGCCGACTGCGCGTGCAATGCCGTTCGTGTCCAATATCATAATGACCGATCCGTCACCGAGAATCGTATTGCCGGAAAACAAGGTGAGATGGCGCAAAATCGCGGCAACAGGTTTGACGACAATTTCTTCCGTATCGAAAATGCGATCGACGATAATGCCGAAGAGGTTCGCACCCACTTGGACGACAATCACATAATAATGACTCTGCTGTTCAATGGAAAATGGCGCAAGCTGCAGCAATTCAGTAAGCGCAACCAGGGGCAGAAGATGGTTTCGCAGCCGCAACACCAGCGTGGTGTTGATCCGCTCGATCACCGGCTCGGCCTCGTTCCCGTTGCTTTGGGTACGCGCATGGACAAGCTCTTGCACGCTGATCTGCGGGATCGCAAACCGCTCGCCGCCGGCTTCCACAATCAACGCGGAAACGATTGCCAAAGTGAGGGGAATTTTAATGGTAAACGTCGTGCCGATGCCGGATACACTTTTGACATCGATGGTGCCGCCGATGCGCTCGACATTGGTTTTGACGACATCCATCCCCACACCACGGCCCGAGACCGCGGAGACATTATTGGCGGTAGAGAATCCGGCGCGAAAGATGAACCGGTGAATTTGACTTTCCGACATCCCCGCCAGCTCGGCTTCGGTTGCAAGCCCGAGCGCCAGCGCCTTGGCACGGATGCGTTCCGTCGAGAGGCCGCGGCCGTCATCGCTCACCTCAATGATGATGTGTCCGCCTTCATGAAAAGCATTAAGGCTGATGCGGCCGGTCTCGGGCTTATGGGCGGCGCGCCGTTCTTCGGGCGGTTCTAACCCGTGATCCGCCGAATTCCGCACCATGTGGGTCAGCGGGTCCTTGACCAGTTCCAACACTTGGCGGTCGAGCTCGGTCTCGGCGCCGTGCATGGTCAGCTCGATTTTTTTGCCAAGCTCGTGAGACAGATCCCGTACCAAGCGCGGCAGCTTGTTCCATGCATTGCCGATGGGTTGCATGCGCGATTTCATCACGCCTTCCTGCAATTCCGACGTGATTTGCGAAAGCCGCTGCAACGGCAGCGAAAAAGCCGCATTCTCCTGCTTGCGGGCGAGCTGCAGCAATTGGTTGCGCGTCAGCACCAGCTCGCTCACCAATGTCATCAAATGCTCCAGCACATCCACGGAAACGCGGATGGTTTGCGCGGAAGGCGCTGCTTCCGTGGGGTGTGCGGCTTCGGCGGGGGGAGAAACCGGCGTGGCCTGCTGGGCTGCTTCGGCCGTCACTGGGTGCTGCTCTTGCGCTTGTGTTCGTGCTTGCGGTTGCGGTTGCGGCGATTCCGCTGGCGCTGCCGGCAGTTCGGCCGCAGGGGCGGCTTGCGGGGCAGCGGCGGAATCGGCGGCCGTCACCGCCGGTTTTTCGCCTGCCGCCGCCGCATTCAGCGCGGCAATCAACGCCTGATCATCGCCGGCAGGCTCTTGCCCGCTCTCGGTAAGCCCTGCCAGAATCCGTTTGATCTGGTCCGCCGTGGTGAGGATCAGGCTCACAATCTCGGCGGTCGGCGCCAGCGTGCCCTCCCGCAGCATGCCAAGCACGTTTTCCGCCGCGTGCGCGACGCGCTCCAGACGGGTGAGGCCAAGGAACCCGCATGTTCCTTTAATGGTATGCACCAGCCGGAAAATCAGCGAGAGGGTGGCGATATCGCCGGGCATTTGCTCAAGCTTGACCAGGGCGACATCGAGCTCCGCCAGGTTTTCGTTGGTTTCGGTGATAAAATCGGCGAGCAGATCGTCCATGGCATGCTCTTTCAGGGCGTGTTCAGGGCTTGGTATTGCGGGCTTGTTGCCCTCCTCATCGTCCAAGCCTGCCAGCAACCCGCCAACAAACCGTAAAAGCCGAGATGAAGCTGTCCTTTGCCGGTTAAGAAGCGAAGGGGCGCAGAAACAGAGGGCTCGGCTTTTTGCCGGCAGCCTCGCTCGCGGGCAGCAAAAAGCACAGTTGCAGCCCGTTTTCCTGCGCCAGCAGAGCGGTCAGCGGCGCGAGCACCTGCCGCGACCCTTCCAGGTTCCGCCATACCGAACAGGGATCCATCAGCATTTCAGGAAGCGCCGCTGGCCACGCCGCGCGCGGGCCCTCGATCGTCGTCACAATTCCCACCTTCGGGCCGCCGTGCAAGGCCGCGCGGCCCTCTCCGCAGAGGCTTTCCGCGCCGAGTAGCGCGAGGTTGAGCAGCAGCCGCGCGATAGGAGGCGGAAAGCTGGCTTCCTGATCCAACCCGGAAAGGTCGATCTGCACGCGCCGCCCCACCGGCGCCCCTGCCAAAAGTTCCTGAAGCTGCGAGCGATCCATCGTGGATGTCGCAACCCCCCAGGCCGCGCGCAACAGATGCAGCCGCCGGATCAGCTCCTGGGCCGTCTCCCGCGCCAGAGCAACCGCCTCATTCCCGGTGCCAGGATGTTCACCGGCAAGCTCCAGAACGCCCAGCAGCGAACCGCTGACCCCGGCCAGTTCGTGGCAAAGCCGGGTAGCGAGCAGCTCGGCAAGCTGGAGTGAGGGGGAACAACCGGCAGTACTGGCATTCGGTTCCGTCATTTTGCCTTACCCCAAGGAACGATTGGTGCTACAAGACTTCTGTTTGCCCGGAGGGTCGTTGGAATGGCTTCGTCCGCCTTCGCCACATTGATGCCTGGTCAGTTCGTTCGCATGACCAATAAACCAGAGTGGGGTCTCGGCCAAATCCAATCCGTGGTTGAAGCGCGAGCGACTGTCAATTTCGAACATGCGGGTAAGATTTTGGTAAATCTCAATCTTGCCGCCTTGGAAATTGTGGAAGATGATCACCCTCTTGCATAAATCGGGGCAACGGCAAAAATGATGGCCAACGCGCGATAGGGGGGAGAGACGCATGCGCGATCCGTTCGGACGACACATTACCTACTTGCGCATTTCGGTCACCGATCGCTGCGATCTCCGCTGCGTTTACTGTATGGCGGAGGATATGGCTTTCCTCCCCAAAGCCGAGGTTCTTTCGCTTGAGGAACTGGAACGGATCGCTTCTGCCTTCATCGCTCTCGGCGTGCGCAAACTGCGCCTGACGGGCGGGGAGCCGTTGGTGCGGCGCAATGTGATGAGCCTCTTCCGCGCCTTGGGGAGGCATATCGGAAACGGTCTCGATGAACTCACGCTCACCACCAACGGCACGCAGCTTGCCCGTTTCGCCGAAGAACTGGCCGCGGTAGGGGTCCGCCGCGTCAATGTCAGCCTGGATACGCTCTCGCCGGAAAAGTTCACCGCCATCACCCGCTGGGGCAAAATCGAAAAAACGCTGGAGGGGATTTTCGCCGCCAAGGCCGCCGGGCTTTCCATCAAAATCAACACCGTCGTGTTGAAAGATATCAACGAGGATGAGATCGACTCCCTCATCACCTTCTGCGGCGAGCACAGCTTTGATTTGTGCCTGATTGAGACCATGCCGCTGGGGGAGATCAGCGAAGACCGCACCGCCCAATATGTTCCGCTTTCGTTGGTCCGCGCCCGCCTCAAGCAACATTGGACATTGACCGAGACGGATTATCGCACCGGCGGCCCGGCACGATATTACACAATTGCGGAGACCGGCCGGCGCCTCGGCTTCATCACTCCGATGACCCACAATTTCTGCGAAAGCTGCAACCGCGTGCGCCTGACATGCACCGGCATGCTTTACATGTGCCTCGGCCAGGATGATTCGGCGGATCTCCGTGCCGTGCTGCGCTCAGGCGCCACCGATGCGGAACTGCGCGCCGCTATTCTCGAGGCGATTTCGCGCAAGCCGAAAGGCCATGATTTCGTGATCGACCGGCGCCATCAGCGCCCGGCCGTGGCGCGGCATATGAGCGTCACCGGCGGCTAACCCCTGCCGACCCTGTTGTGTTGCTTCCGGCGCCGCCCGAGACGGTGCTCGGGCAACGGATGCCGGCTTTGCGCGGGCTCAACTCCGCAACAGCCGGCGGACCGCGCTCGAGGCATGCCGGCGTCCTTCGCCGACATAAGCTTCATGATATTCCTCGATCTTGGCGGGATCGTAAAGGTAATTCACCATCACCGTGGCGCTTTCGCGCGCGCCTTTTTCCGAGCGATCCCCCAAAATATTGATCCGCTCCAGCCGTGCCCCGTTGGTCAGATGGAAATGTGCCACCGGGTCAAGCGCGCGTTTGCCGCGGCTTTCTTGCAAAAGGTAGCGGGCGCACAGCCGCAGCACCGGTGCTTCCACGGCGCGCACGAGGTTGGCGTTGCGATACCATCCGCGCTCGGCAAGGATCGCCGCAAGCGCGGCTTCGGGTGTCGGGTGCTCGCCGGGCGCTGCGGCCCGGATCACCGCATTCTCCTCTTCCGAGAAAAATCCGGGCAAGCCCTCCGCCAAGCGTGTATCCAACCAGCGGCGAAATCCCGGCACCGGGGACAGGGTGGCGAATGTTTTGAGATTTCGGAATTCGTCCGAGAGCAAACCCACCACCCGCTTGATCAGGAAGTTTCCGAAGCTGATTCCGGAAAGACCCCGATGGCAGTTGCTGATGGAATAGAAAATGGCGGTATCCGCCGAGTGGGGATCCTGCAAAGGCGCCTTTTCATCCAGCAGCTGCTGCACGTTGCCCGCAATGCCTTTCACCAACGCCACTTCGACGAAAATCAGCGGCTCATCCGGCATACGCGGGTGGAAAAAGGCATAGCAACGGCGATCCGAATCCAGCCGATTCTTTAAATCGCGCCATGAGCGGATTTCATGAACCGCTTCATATCCCACAAGTTTTTCCAAGAGTGTGGCGGGGCTCGACCAATCAATACGGCGGAGTTCCAAAAACCCGACATCAAACCAATTGGCCAGCAGGCCGCGCAGGTCTGCATCCAGCGCGACGAGCTCGGGGTCATTCGCCATCATATCCAGCACGGTCGCCCGAAGGTCGACCAAGAACTTGATCCCGTCGGGGATCGTGGTGAATTGCGTCAGCAATCGGATCCGCCTCGGCTCCAAGGCCCGGCGCAGCCGCATTTGGGCGCGCGCGCGTTGCGTGGCGTCATTCGCGGATTGCAGTTCGGCCAAGGCGGTTTCCACCGCATCCTGATCCGCATCGAAGCCGGCCAAGGTGCGCAGAAACTGGTGCCGCTCCTCCGCGTCCAGGCGCAGATAGGTCTCGGCCAGTTTGGCCGCGCGGTTGCGCGCGCTCACTTCGCCGCCGCGGCCGGCCAGGCAGGCGCGCATCTGTGCTTCGATGCTGTCATCGTCATCGCGCCCGACGCCCGAGGCCATCTCGCGCCAGACGGAAGTGATGCGGCGAATGGCCCGGTCCAGTAACCCGGTGGGTGCGGCAATTTCGCTCATCGGCTTATCCTACTGCAATATGGGATTTATTTTATCGTGCCTTCGAGCGAAGAGGGAGGGGGGAGGGCGGATAGCCGGTCGGCTTCCTCCATGGCGTGCGGCAGAAGTGTCAGCAGATCTTCGGCAATCAGGCGCTTTCCCGCCAAAGCTGCGGCGCGGCCGTGCAGCCAGACGCCGGCCGCGGCGGCGGCGAAAGACTCCATGCCGCTGGCGAGCAGCCCGGCAATGGTGCCTGCCAAAACATCGCCGGTACCGGCGGTGGCCAAACTGGGCGGCGCGGACGCATTGATGGCAACGCGCCCATCCGGCGCTGCGATCAGCGTATCCGAGCCTTTGAGCACAACCACCGCCCCCGTTGCTTGCGCCGCGCCGCGCACGGCGGCAAGGCGGTCGGCCGGCAGCGCACCGAAGACGCGCGCGAATTCTCCGGCATGAGGGGTCAGCACGGCGGCCCCGCGAAGCGCCTGCGGCTCTCCGGCAAAGGCGGTGAACACGTCGGCATCCGCGACCACGGCGCGGGCGGCGCCGATCAAAGCGGGAAGCGCGGCACGAGCGGCTTCCGCCCCGAGCCCCGGCCCGCAGACCCAGACATTTCGGCGGGCATCCTGCAAGAGCGTCGCAAGCGGGGCGTCGGAGACGATGGTCCCGGGCTCGCCAGCACGGAAAATATCGCCGGCGCCTCCGGCAGCGAGTGTGACCAGCCCGGCTCCGGCCCGCCGGGCGGCCAGCGCGGCAAGGCGCGCCGCGCCCGTCATCGCCGCTCCGGCCAGCACGGTCACGTGGCCGAAACTGTATTTGTGGCTCGTCGCGCTGCGCGCCGGCAGCTGCCATAGCCCTGGATGATTGAGAAAGGTCCGCGGCGCCACTTTGGTAAGTGCACCGGCCGGTATGCCGATATCGGCCAGTACGCATTGGCCGCAAAGATCCCGCCCGGGCAGCAGAAAATGGCCGGGTTTGAAACGAAAAAACGTCACCGTCACCGCAGCCTGCGGCGCACCGCCGCGCACTTCGCCGGTGGCGCCGTCGACGCCGCTCGGAACGTCCACCGCAAGCACACGCGGGGCAGCTTGCAGCGCTGCCAGGACGGCGGGGTCGACATCGCGCGCCAGCCCGGCGCCGAATACGGCATCAATGGCCAACTCGCCCCACTTTGCCGTTTCGGCGGAGAACGGGAGCATCTTTCCGTTCCAAAGCGCAGCCGCCAGCGCCGCATCGGAGCCTGGCCGCGGCGGCGCCAGTGCCGCGACGGCCACCGGCCAGCCCAGTTCCGCCAAACGCCTGGCGGCCACGTAACCGTCGCCGCCGTTGTTGCCCGGTCCGCAAAACACCACCGTCCGCGACGGCCCGAAGCAGCGAACGGCGGCGCGTGCCACCGCCCGTCCGGCATGCTCCATCAATACGATGCCAGGGATCCCGCGGCCGATTGCTTCTGCGTCGGCGCGGGCCATTTCATCGGGTGAGAGCAACTCGGGCGGCGGAAGCTGAGCTGGAAGGGCACGCGATGCGAACAGCATGGGGAAAGGTTTGCTAAGAGCAAGAGCCTGAAAACCGAAGAAGCTTGCAACCGAAGGGAAAACTCTGCAAGTCTGGTGCCGGGCAAATTTCCGAATTGCTGTCTTTGTTTCCATAAAAAGGCAGGTTTGCGATAATCGACCGGTTGCTGTCAGCGCTGCACCTGCTTGCCGCCGTCATTTGGGTCGGCAGCATGGCGTTTGCGTTATTCATCCTTCGCCCAAGCCTCGCCGTGCTCTCCTCGGCCGATCGGCTTGCGCTTTATAAGCAGGTTTTTCAACGGCTTTTTCTTTGGCTTTGGTGCGCCGCAACGGCGGTGATCCTGACAGGCTATGCCATGGTTTTCGGCGTTTACGGCGGTTACCGCTATGTCGGCTGGAATGTGCAACTGATGAATTTGCTGGGGCTGATCATGGCGGGCGTCTTTCTATGGACTTTCTTTTTCCCGTGGTATCAGCTTCGTTCCACCGATCAAGCTTCAGCCGTTGCAAGCATTCGCCGGCTGCTCTTTGCGAACCTCGTCCTTGGCATCATCACCATTGCAGTCGCGGCCTGGCGCTAACGCGTGGTGAGCGGAACGGGGCGGAAGACCGGGATGCCGCGAACGGCGCAAACCGGCCAGATTTCCGTTAAAGTTCCAGAACTTTTACAGAGTCCGAATTTGCGCGGGATCCCGGTCACACGAGGCCGATATATTCTTCCTCACCCACGATCGAGAACAAGAAAGAAAACCGAGGAAGCGCGGTTTCCGGAATACCGGCGGCGTAATCCTCTCCGCCGCAATTGCGTTTCTTCCACTGCACCGCGCCGCTCGTTTTGCCGATTTTTGTCAGCGCAGAAACGCTTCCCGATACATCTGTTCCTCGGCTCGCTTCATTTCAAAAAGGCCGGCAAAGCCAATAGGAAAACGCTCAGACCATTTTTTTTAGCGAGGGAGAAGCCTTAAAACGAACCGTTTTGCCGGCTTTTACCTTAATAACTTCTCCGGTCCGGGGGTTGAGGCCCTTGCGCGCTTTGGTCTTGCGAACAACAAACGTACCAAAGCTCGGCAATGTGAACTTCCCGTTTTTCTTAAGCTCTTGCACGATTGCATCGATAAGATCGCTCGTGGCCCGATTCGCGGCAACCCCCGTAATCTGGGCAGAATCACGAAGAACTTGGGCGAGGAAAGCTTTCGACATATATTCTCCTGTCCTTATGGCATATCCTGAGCGCAGGCGGTGCTGACCGAGGAGGGCCACCCCAGCAAAACGAATCGCAACTGGTTTCTAACCCTTTTTTGCCTTATGGAGGATTTAGGCGTGCTCTGCAAGTTTCCCGAGAAAATTTTTAGCACGTAAATCAAATGACCAAGAATCGGAACCGATCGCATTCTCGTTTGTGGCCGCAGCCAAGATTCGTTTCCCGCGGCCTATCGTAAGACAATGCAAATCCTCAAATATGGCCATTGGTTTTCCGCGCCGGCAGAAACCCAAGGCTGCAGGTGCCGAATCTGTGCCGCGCCGCGCGGCTTCATCCACACCGTTCGCTGCGTTCTTGCGCCGAAGACCCGCGGCCGCAATGCTGAATTTCTCGAAAGCGGGAGCAACTGCCTATGGAGATGACGGAGGGGTTGGTCATCATCGGCGCCGGACAAGCCGGGCTGCAGCTTGCGGCCAGCCTTCGCGAGCGCGGCTATGAAGAACCTATTGTTCTGGTGGGCGAAGAAGCCGTTCCGCCCTATCAAAGGCCACCCCTTTCCAAAACTTTTCTGACTGGCGAAACCGCGGCCGCCTCGCTCTTTCTCCGTTCGCCGAGCTTTTATGATTCGCATCATCTCACTTTGCTGACCGACGAGCGCGCCATTGGCATCGACCGCACGGCGCGGCGAATCGCACTTGCCTCCGGTCGGAGGCTGGCTTTTCGCAAGCTTGCGCTCACCACCGGCGCGGCGGCGCGCATCCCGCCTTTGCCAGGAATCGATCGGCCGGGTGTCGCGGCATTGCGCACGCTTGCAGATGCCGAGATGTTGCGCACAAACCTGCAAAAGGCCACGGAAATTGTGATCATCGGCGGCGGCTTCATCGGGCTGGAAACGGCGGCGGCAGCGCGCAAGCTCGGCAAATCCGTTACTGTTTTGGAAGCACTGCCGCGCCTTTTGGCGCGCGTCGTGGCCCCGATCGTCTCCGATTTTTACGCCGAAGCGCACCGGCGCCGAGGGATCGCGGTGCGCACCAACGTTACGGTGGCGGCCTTGGAAGGCGATGCCTCCGGCATCCGTGCGGTGCGGTTGGCGGACGGAACGCGCATTGCCGCGGATTTGGTGATCTTGGGCACCGGCGCACTGCCGCGCACCGAATTGGCGGAGGCTTTGGGCCTTGCTTGTCAGGGCGGCATCTTGGTGGACCGCTTCGCACGCACAAGCTGTTTTGAGGTTGTCGCAGCCGGTGATTGCACGGTACACCGGGATCTCGACGGCCGCATGGCGCGGTTGGAATCGGTGGAAAACGCGATCGATCAAGCCAAGGTTGCGGCGGCAACCATCCTCGGATTGTCCGAGCCGTTTTCTGTCGTGCCGTGGTTTTGGTCGGATCAGGGCGATCTCAAATTGCAAATTGCCGGATACAACGGGGGGTATGATCGCATTGTGCTGCGGGGTGATCCGGCCACCGAAAGTTTTTCGGTGCTTTACTATCGCCGGGATCAGCTTCTCGCGGTTGATAGCATCAACCGCCCGGCGGATTATGCGGCCGCCCGCCGGTTGCTTGCTGCCCGCGTGCACGTGCCGCTTGCGGAGGCAGCGGATGCCTCGGTGCCGTTGAAAAAATGGCTGGCTCAGCGGAGCGTTTCGCCTTGAGCGGAGGTCTCCGCCATTGGCATATCTGCCATTGGCATATCGGCAGCGAACCGCTATCCCGGCCTCATGATGGCCGAAGCCCAACGCATTGCCGCGATTGTCATTTTCCTTCTGACCTACGCCGTGGTTGCCATCGGCAGGCTGCCCGGGTTTCGCTTGGATCGCCCCGCTGCCGCGTTTTTCGGTGCCGCCGCGATGGTCGGCTTCGGGGTGCTTTCGCCGGCAGAGGCCTATCACGCCATCGATATGGATACGATTGCGTTATTGCTCGGCATGATGATCGTGGTGGCCTCGCTCACACGTTCGGGCGCGTTTCGGCTGATTGTGGCTTGGGCCGTGGCCCGCGCGCGGCATCCGCTGCTTTTGCTGGTCGCGATCGTGCTGGCAAGCGGCGTGCTATCCGCTTTTATGGTCAATGATACCATCTGCCTGGTGATGACGCCGTTGGTGCTGGACTTGATGGAACGCCTGCGGCGTCCGCCCGTGCCCTATTTGCTTGCTATTGCCATGGCCGCCAATATTGGCAGCGTGACGACGATCACCGGCAATCCGCAAAATATGATTATCGGCAGCCTTTCGCATATTTCCTACGGTCGTTTTGCCGCCGCGCTGGCACCCGTTGCCGCCGTGGGGCTCGTTCTCGTGGTGGTCTTGATTGCGATCGTTTGGAAAGGGGAATTTTTTTCCGCGACGCGGATTGTTGCGGAAACGCCGAGAACACACGCTTCCGGCCCGTTGGTGCGCCTTTCCGCATGGGTTATGCTTGCCATGGTGGCCGGTTTTTTTGCCGGAGCATCGCCTGCGGCGGTGGCGATTGTCGGCGGCGCCGTGCTGCTGGTGGTCAGCCGCACCAAGCCGGAAAAGTTCTATGCAGGAATCGACGGCGTGCTGCTGCTCATGTTCGCGAGTCTCTTCGTTGTGGTTGCCGGCGTGGAGCACGCCGTGCTCACACCGGGCCTGATCGATGCGGTCGCCAAGCTGCATCTGGAACGAACATGGTTGCTCACCATCGTCACGGCGGCGCTTTCCAACATCGTCAGCAACGTGCCGGCGGTGCTGGTTCTGCATCCGTTCATCAGCCGCTTGAACGACCCCGCCCACGCGTGGCTGATCGTGGCCATGGCGTCCACTCTGGCGGGCAACCTCACGCTGTTGGGCTCGGTCGCGAATCTCATCGTCGCACAGCAAGCGCGTGCGCGCGGCGTGCATATCAGCCTTTTGGCCTATGCCTTGGTCGGCGTCCCTTTAACGCTTTTGACCCTGGCTGTTGGCGTTTTGCTCGTCTAAGGGCTTTCGGGCGCGGAGTTGTGCGGGCTTTACCCCTAGCCGAGGGCGCCTTTTCTGCCTAATCTGACACGGAAAAACCCAGAGGAGATGTTCCGCATGGATTTCGCATTCAGCCCAAAGGTCATGGCGTTGCGCGAGCGGCTGCTCGCCTTCATGGACGAGCATATTTATCCGAATGAGAAAACGTATCGGGAACAGCAGGCAACAGCGAAAGATCGCTGGCAGCCGGTTCCCATTGTCGAGCAGCTCAAGCCGTTGGCGCGCGAGGCCGGGCTTTGGAATCTTTTCTTGCCGCATTCCGAATACGGGGCAGGTCTTACCAATTTGGAATACGCGCCGTTGGCGGAAATCATGGGTCGGGTGCAATGGAGCTCCGAAGTTTTCAATTGTTCGGCGCCCGATACCGGTAATATGGAAACCCTCGTGCTCTACGGCACGGAGGAACAAAAGCGGCAGTGGCTGGTGCCGCTCTTGGAAGGCAAAATTCGTTCCGCTTTTTGCATGACGGAGCCGGATGTCGCCTCTTCGGATGCGACCAATATCGCAACAAGCATCCGCCGCGAGGGTGATGAATACGTCATCAACGGTCGCAAGTGGTGGTCATCGGGGGCCGGCGATCCGCGCTGCAAAATCCTCATCGTCATGGGCAAGACGGATCCCGACAATCCCGACAAGCATCGCCAACAATCCATGATTTTGGTGCCGCGCGATACGCCCGGCGTGCATGTGCAACGTATGCTGCCGGTATTCGGTTTCGACGATGCGCCGCATGGTCATGGCGAAGTGGTTTTCGATAACGTCCGCGTGCCGGCCTCGAACATTCTTCTTGGAGAAGGCCGCGGCTTTGAAATTGCGCAGGGCCGCTTGGGTCCAGGTCGCGTGCACCATTGCATGCGCACCATCGGCCTTGCGGAACGGGCGCTGGAAATGACCTGCCAACGCGCGCTTCAGCGGCATGTCTTCGGCCGCGCGCTTGCCGAGCAGGGCGTGATGATCGAGCGCATCGCGAACATGCGTATTATGATCGATCAAGCACGCTTGTTGGTTTTTCATGCCGCTTGGAAAATGGATACGGTCGGCAACAAAGAGGCCAGGCGCGAAATTGCCGAAATCAAGGTCGCGGTGCCCAATATGGCGTGTCAGGTCATCGATTGGGCGGTGCAAGCCTTCGGCGGCGCCGGGGTCACGGAAGATTTCGGCCTTGCGGAAATGTGGAAGACCGCCCGCACCATGCGCATCGTCGACGGCCCCGATGAAGTGCATCGGCATCAGCTCGGCCGGCTCGAGCTGATGAAATATCGGCCGAAGCAGTCCAATCTCTAACACACGGAGCCGCCGATGAGCGAAAGCCGTCATCCTTTGGTCCGTCTGCGCCAGATCAAGGATTACCAGTTTTCTATCGAGTTCGGTGCCGGCGTTCCTCCGCTGCTGGCCGATGAAAGCGCGCCGCTCGGCAGCGGCGCCGGCCCTTCCCCGGTGCAGCTTCTGCTCGCGGCCGTGGCCAATTGCATGAGCGATAGTCTTTACTTTGCCATGCGCAAATTTCATCAGGATCCGAAAAAGATCGAAACCACAGCCACAGCGCGCACGGGCCGAAACGAAAAAGGCCGCTTGCGCATACAAGAGATCACCGTGAATATCGGTTTCGAGGCCAAAGCCGAAGAGATCGAACACCTTGATCGAATCCTCGGCCAGTTCGAAGATTTCTGCACCGTCGGGCAGAGTGTGCGCGCCGGAATTGCTACCACCGTTATCGTCTCTGACGGCACCGGCAAGGAACTCCACAAAACGAGCGGCAAGGCGTGAGGGAAAATCAGCCATGACACAATCCTCGCTTTTTGATCTGCATGGCAAAGTCGCGGTGGTGACGGGCTCCTCGCGCGGCATCGGGCGCGCGATTGCCGAGCGCTTGGCCGAGCACGGGGCAAAGGTGGTGGTTTCCAGCCGCAAGCCGGAACTCTGCGAAAAAGTAGCGGAAGGGATCCGTGCCAAGGGCGGAGAGGCCATCGTCATTCCCTGCCACATTGCGCATAAGGAACAACTCCGCGCGCTTGTCGAGGGCACGCTCGCGCATTGGGGTGGGATCGACATCCTGGTCTGCAACGCCGCGGTCAATCCGTATTTCGGCCCCTCGGCGGGCATCCCCGATGAAGCCTATGACCGGATCATGAACGCCAACGTGCGCAGCAATTTCTGGCTGTGCAACATGGTCCTGCCCATTATGGCAGAGCGCGGCGGCGGTTCGATCATTGTCATTTCCTCGATCGGCGGTCTGCGGGGCTCGCCTTGGCTTGCCGTCTACGGGCTCTCCAAGGCGGCGGATATGCAGCTTGTGCGCAACATCGCCGTGGAATGGGGGCCGAAAAACATCCGCGCTAACTGCATCGCACCCGGCCTGATCCGCACCGATTTCGCCCGCGCGCTTTGGGAAAACCCGGAGTTTGAGCGCAAGCGTGCGGCGGAAACGCCCTTGGGGCGCATCGGCGAACCGGACGAAATCGCCGGCGCTGCGGTGTTTCTCGCTTCCCAAGCCGCATCCTTCATGACCGGTCAAACCATGGTCATCGACGGCGGCGTGACCATCGGCACGCCGATGAGCGCCGAGTGATCGGCAATGACGGATCAGCCGATCGGCCAGCCGGAGCTTGTTCCGGTCTTGCCCAATCATCGCTTTGACGAGCCGGCTCTGCAGCGGTATCTGGCGGCGCATTTGCCGGGTTTCGGCGGCCGCATGCGCGTGCGCCAGTTTCAGGGCGGCCAATCCAACCCGACATTTCACGTGCAAACCGAAAGCGGGGCATATGTGCTCCGCAAAAAACCGCCAGGCAAGTTGTTGCCGTCTGCGCATGCGGTCGATCGCGAATTCGCCGTCCTCAAAGCGCTTTCGGCAACCGGCGTGCCGGTGCCGCGCGTGCACTTGCTTTGCACGGATGAAAGCGTCATCGGGCAGATGTTCTATATCATGGATTATGTCCCGGGGCGCGTCTTTGCCGATCGCTTGTTGCCCGGTCTTTCCGCTGCCGAGCGCGCTGCGATGTATGACGATATGAACCGCGTTCTCGCAATCTTGCACCAGGTGGATTGGCGCGCCGTCGGGTTAGAAGGCTTCGGCCGCCCGGAAGGCTATTTTGCCAGGCAGATCGCGCGTTGGACAAAGCAATATCAGGCGGCACGCACCGAGGATGTTCCGGCTATGGAAAAACTCATGGCCTGGCTTGCGGAGCGGCGGCCGCCGCCCGACGAAGCGGTGATCGTGCATGGCGATTACCGGCTCGGCAATTTGCTGTTTCATCCCTCCGAGCCGCGGGTGGTTGCCGTCTTGGATTGGGAGCTTTCCACCATCGGCCATCCGTTGGCGGATTTGGCTTACAATGTCTTGACATATCGGTTGCCGGAATCCGCGGGCGGCGCGCCGGAAGCCGCGCTTGTGGCGTTGGGCGTTCCCTCGGAAGCCGAATACGTTGCGCAGTATTGTTCCCGCACCGGCCGCGAAAACGTTCCCGATCTGGAATATGCGATCGTCTTCTCCATGTTCCGTCTTGCCGCAATCCTTGCCGGCGTCTATCGGCGCGGCTTGGAGGGAAACGCCGCCGATGCCCGCGCCATCGCGCGCGGTGTGGCGTTTCGTGAAACCGCCGAACGGGCTTGGGCTTTCGCGCAGGCGTTGGAATAACGCCAAGTCCGCCGAAGCCGGTTATCCGATTCGGAATCGTTCCAAGGCGGAGCGGTTGATCTCAACGCCAAGCCCGGGCCCCGTCGGAATGTCCACCCAACCGTTGCGTTGCACGATCGGTTCTTGAAGCACTTCCATGCGGAAGGGGTGTTCCGATTGATCGAACTCCAACACCGGCTCGATGGGGAAAAGTCCGGGCGGATTGTGCGGCAATACGGCAAGCACCTGCAGTGCCGCGGCCATGCCGATCCCCGTACCCCACACGTGCGGGTTCACGCGTACCCCGAAGGCATTGGCCATATCGGCGATTTTCTTGCATTCCGAAATGCCGCCCGCGGCGCATGTATCCGGCTGCACAATATCCAGAACGCGATCGGCGATGAGCTTGCGAAACCCCCAACGCGTAAATTCCGCCTCGCCGCCGGCAATGGGGATACGAAGCGCCGCCTTGGTCTCGCGATAGCCTTGCCAATCTTCCGGCGGCACGGGCTCTTCAAACCATGCGATCTGATATTCCTCGATCTGCCGGCCGAGCGCAATCGCCGCGGTGGCGTCGTAAGCGTGGTTGGCGTCGACCATGATCGTGATCTTCTCGCCGACAAGGCGCCGCACCGCGCGGCAGAGCGCAACATCGCCTTCTATCCCGAAGCCAAGCTTGAGCTTGAGCGCAGGAAACCCCGCAGCAACGCGCGCCTCCGCCTCGGCCAGCAAATACTGCAGCGGATCGCCTGCGCGCTTGCGATAAAAGCCGGTGGCATAGGCTTGCACGCGGCTGCGCAACGGGCCGCCCAGCAAGCGGTAAATCGGCATGCCCAAAGCGCGCCCCTTCAGATCCCAAAGGGCGATATCGATGGCGCTTTGGGCTTCGATCGGCAAGCCTTTCCGGCCATGATCGCGCAGGCGATTGTAAAGGCGCTGCCAAATCTCCTCGGTGGCAAATGCATCCGAGCCGATCAAGTCCGGCGCGTAATGCGCGACGATGGCAGCAACGGGTTTCGGCGGGCCGAAGGCTTCGCCGAAGCCGCTGGTTCCGTCTTCGCCGATCACCTCCACAATGCATGCCCCGCGGCTTTCCACCCAGGCTTGCGAATAGGCAAAAGGCTCGGAGAGCGGCGCTGAAAGGGCATAGGTTTTGACATCTCGGATCCGCATCGTCACCTCCCTTTTTTTGTGCTTGCCGTTGCCGGCGCAATCGCAATCACAGCCGCGGCATCACCTCGGAGAGCACACCGCCGCGCCGAAGGGGTTGGATGCGACGGGCAAGGCCGCTCTGATCGTCGGTTTCCACGAACACGCCGCAAATGCTTGCCTCACCTTCGGCGGGGGCCAGCCTTTCTCCGGGCATTTTGCTCCAAAACCGCGCAATGGCCGTCTCTTTGCTCATGCCGATGACGCTGTCGTAATCACCACACATGCCGATATCGGTCTGATACGCCGTGCCGCGCGGCAGGATTTGATGGTCCGCGGTGGGGCAATGGGTGTGCGTGCCCACGATCAGAGAGCAGCGGCCATCGAAAGAGTGCGCAAAGGCCATTTTTTCGCTGGTTGCCTCTGCGTGAAAATCAATCACGATCGCCTGCACGGTCACTCCAAGGCGGTGCCGGTCAAGAACTTCGGCCGTGGCGCGAAAGGGGCAATCCAGCGCATCCATAAACAGGCGCCCCATCGCGTTGATCACCAACGCGCGCCGTCCATCCACAAGCGAGACCATGGCCGTCCCGGCGCCGGGCGTGCCGGGAGGAAAATTCAGGGGGCGGATCAGTTTGGGCTCGCTCGCGATGAAGGGGATGATTTCTTTGCGATCCCACGCATGGTTGCCAAGCGTAATAATATCGACACCGGCATCGAATAAGGCCTGCGCCATCTCCGGGGCAAGCCCGAAGCCGTGGCTTGCATTTTCTCCGTTCGCAATCGCGAGATCCGTGGCCAACTCGCGGCGCAAGGCGGGCAGGGCGGCGATCACGGCTTCCCGGCCGCTCCGCCCGACGATGTCGCCAAGAAACAAAATGCGCATACGCTCAGCCCATCCTTTCGGAACAAACTCGCAAATTTTTACCCGCGCTCGTCCTGAGCATTTGCCATGCGGCGCGGCACGCGAGCAACCATGCCGAAAAAGGCTTGGCGGCCGGCCGGAGGGGGAGATCCGTGGAGCCGCCCTGGCCGTTGGCGTTTCATCCTCCCAAGGCCCGCGTGTGCAGGTGGGCGCCAGATACCGTGACCAGGGCCACGGCAGAGCCAGCTCCCTGGAGAATGCTTACTGGCCCCGGGGATAAAGTGCCTGACGCACCGGGCAGCTCCATGAACTACTTAAGGCTGTTCGAAGGATGCCGCAATCTCCTCGGCGCGATCGGCCAGTGCGGCGATTTTGCCGGCCAGCTCGGGGGCAACCGCGGCGGAGGGGCGGGCCGCGGCGCGATCCGGGCCGTTGCGGTTCGCCGCCTCCATCGCTTTCTTCAAATCATGCAGCTCGTCTGCCAGCAGCAACGCCGCCAACATCAACAGCCGGGCCTCCCCGCTCGGGCCGGCCACCGCTTTGATGCGTTCGATGCGCTCGTCCACCTGCTGGGCCATCGCCTGCAAATGGGCCTCCTGACCGTCTTCGCATCCGACGGTATAGGCATACCCATTGATTCGTACCGTGACTTGCGCCATGGGTCTTACGCATCCTTTTCCGGCTCGGCGAGCACGGCTTTGAGCTTTGCGATAATCGTATCGAGGTGCAAGACGATTTCGGCCAGCGCGGGGTTGGCAGTCTTGCCGGGCTCGGCCGCTGCCTGGCGCGCGCGTGCGGCCTTGGCGGCAATGCGCTCCAGCGCTGCTTCCAAGCGTGCTATTGCGGCAGTCTCGTCTTCGGTTTCCGCCATCGCGGCCTCCCGCGCGTTGTGAGAGAAAAAGGGTGAAAGCAAGGGAGCAGCGGATCGTCAAGCATGATCACGTATCCGGCGGTGATGGTGCACGGCCTCAACGATGCGCTGGCGGCGTTGGCGCCCGGTCTGCCGGTTGCCTTGCTTTCCGCCCCGGGCGCGGGATGCTTCATGGGCGTCGGCTTCTGGCGCGCCCTGGTCGCGGCCGCAATTCAGGAATATCCGGCCACCCCTTGCCAGGACGTTCTGGATTGCGCAGACGCACCGGGGCGCGCGCTGGAGGCGTTGCGGATGGGGCAAAAAATTCTGGTACTCTGGCCGGGGGTGCCGGGCTGGCAGGCCGCGGCGGAGGCGGCACGGGCATGCAATGCTGTGTTGCTGGCCGAAGCGCCTGCGGCGCTGGACCTCGCCCGTCCCGGAGCGCTTCGGAGGCTTCCCGAATGGCTGAATCGCATGACAGAACAGTCGGGTTAAATTAAGAGAGCAACGATATCACTTTCTCGGCGAGGGAGAACGACCATGCGCATCACGCAACGTGTCAAAGAGATTCTGGGCTGGTATGAGGGCATCACCCCCGGGACCAAAGCGAATCTTGCGCGCATTTTAATGGAGGGCAAGCTCGGCGGCACCGGCAAGCTGGTCATTTTGCCGGTGGATCAGGGCTTTGAGCATGGTCCGGCGCGGAGTTTCGCACCCAACCCGCCGGCTTACGACCCGCACTACCACTTCCAGCTTGCCGTCGAGGCCGGGCTTTCGGCCTATGCCGCGCCGCTCGGCATGATCGAAGCGGGGGCAGACACGTTCGCGGGCGCCATTCCCCTCATTTTGAAGCTCAACAGCAGCAACAGCTTGGCCACCGCGAAAGACCAGGCCATCACCGGTTCGGTGCGCGACGCATTGCGGCTCGGCTGCGCGGCGATCGGCTTTACCATCTACCCCGGCAGCGAATATGCCTTTGAACAAATGGAAGAGCTTCGCGCATTGGCCGAAGAGGCCAAAGCCGCGGGGCTTGCGGTGGTGGTGTGGAGCTATCCGCGCGGGCCGGGTTTGGACAAGGCGGCGGAAACGGCCCTCGATATCTGCGCTTACGCAGCCCATATGGCGGCTTTGCTGGGGGCGCACATTATCAAAGTGAAGCCGCCCACCGAGCATATCGCCCTGGATGCTGCGAAAAAAGTCTATGAAAAACAGGGAATTGATCGCTCCACCCTGGCGCGGCGCGTGGAACATGTGATGCAGGCCGCCTTCAACGGCCGCCGGTTGGTGGTCTTTTCCGGCGGGGAAAGCACCGGCACGGAGGAGCTTCTGGAAACCATCCGCGGGCTGCGCGACGGGGGCGCATCGGGCAGCATCATCGGGCGGAACACATTCCAACGGCCCAAAGAAGAGGCGCTCGCCCTGCTTGCCAAAATTATCGAGATTTACCAAGGCCGTGCCTGATTCTCATACCGCAGGCGAACGCTGTCGGCTGTATTTGATCACACCGCCGGCGTTCGAGCCCAGCACATTCCGCGACACGCTCGCCGCCGCATTGGATGCGGACGACGTCGCCGCGGTGCAGCTGCGTCTGAAGCCGGCCGATGAGGCGAGCCTCCGCCGGGCGATAGAGCTGCTTCGCCCGGTCGTTCAACAACGCGGCGTTGCTTTTCTCATCAACGACCGGCCGGATCTTGCGGTGGAGTTTGATTGCGACGGCGCCCATGTCGGGCAGACCGATACCTCGGCACGCGATGCGCGGCGGATTTTGGGCGGAGAGAAAACATTGGGCGTGACCTGCCATGCCAGCCGGCACCTTGCCATGCAAGCCGGAGAGGATGGTGCGGATTACGTTGCTTTCGGCGCGTTTTTCCCCACCGAGACGAAAGCCACCACGCACCGCGCCGATGTGGAAATTTTGCGGTGGTGGTCGGAGCTGATGGAACTCCCTTGCGTTGCCATCGGGGGAATCACCCCGGAAAATTGCGCGCCGCTGGTGCAGGCGGGGGCTGATTTTCTGGCGGTCATTTCGGCGGTGTGGAATCATCCCGCGGGGGCCGCGGCCGGGGTGCGCGCCATGAACGCGGCGATTCGTGCCGCTTCGCGTTGATCGCCGAGCCCGGCACGTGTCGCGCTATGTGCCGTTTTGCAAATGCGCCGCCGCCAATGTCAGCAATTCTTGCAGCTTGGGAATCGGCACGAGTGTCGTGGCATCCGGCATTTCGACGACAAGCAGCAGGCTTTGATTCCCCTGCTGCAATCGGCAAAACGACATGCCGGGCGCGGCCGCCATCGCTTGCGGCATGGCCGCCGTGCCGCAGCGGAAGGCGCCCATCGTATTCACCCGTATTTGGGCGGATTTGGCGCGCCACGCGGCCAGAGGGTCCGGCTCGGCGGTGACGGGGGAGAGGCGAAGCATCATTTTGCCGTTGCCGAGTTTGCCTTGGCAGATGGTGCTGTGCTCATCATCCGCCGGTTTGCTCGCCGCAAGCCCGGTGGGCGCAAGGCTGAGCGTTGCTTCGATCTCGCTTCCCGAGAGCAGGCGGCAGGCATCCGCCGCTGCCTGCGTTGCGTCCGCTGCCCTTGCCGGCAGCGCTGCCTGCAACGCGAAACCGCAGAAAAGTAGAGGGAAAACGAACGGGCGCATCGGTGCCTCGCATAAAAAACGCGTGAAATTCAACAATATCCGTGCATGCTCGCACTCTGCACTTTGCCTTGGTAGATTTCCACGGTGGTTTGGCAAATCGCAACCGGCGGGCCGAAGCTGAAGTCCGAAAACGGGGCAGGCTGGTTATATGCCAAAAAACGGTGGCCATCCACCTCGTAGGTCTGTTGCGGCAGGCCCAGCGCGCGGATGGCGTCCGCCTCGGTTTGCCCGACCAACCCCGCGAGGAAAGCCTGCCGCCGCGCGCGCGCCTCTCGCATCGCGTTATCCGCACAGGCGGCCAGCGAGCCCAGCAGCAAGCCCAAAATGACCGGCCAAAGCACACGGAACCGCAGAGCGTTGCCTCTCTGCCCGGAGCCGATTTTCGGCAAGATGCGAGGACGAGGTTCAGCAGCCATTGCCGTGCACGGTGAAGGACGCAACCTTACCATCAGCGATCTCGAATGTGGTGGTGCACCCGTAAACAGAGCTGGAGGGAGGAAGAACAATCCCGGTGAAGAAGTCCACATAGCCCGGATCGTTCACGCGGTAGGCCTGCACATATGTCAGGTAGCGATGGCCGTTCTGTTGGGAGGTGTAAGTCGGCACGCCAAACTCGCGGATCAGATCGATTTCTCTCTCACCGATATGGGAGGCCAACATCGCGCGCCTCTGCGCAAGCGAATCACTGCAATTGCCGAGCAGGAGGAGAAACGCCGCCATAACCATTTGGCGAACACTCGGGCTTCGCCTCACGCTCTTACCTTTGCCAAATTCCTGCCGTGCGCGCGCCTAAAATGAGGTGCCTTGTTGCACTTGTCTAGAGTTTCTTCCGGCAATTGCAGAGCAGGCAATCCGGGAGTACTGAAGGGCCGGAGGGGAGCGAGGTCATGCGTATTTCGATTTTGGGCGGCGCCGGCTTTATCGGCCGCAAACTGGCAGCAAGGCTTGCCCAAGAGGGCGCGATCGGCGGGCGAGCGATTACCGAACTCACGTTGTTCGATGCAGTTCCGCCGCCGCGTCCGGAGGCCAAATTTCCGGTCCACATTGCGGTAGGGGACGTGGTGGATTTGCCGAAAGAGGCAATTCCTCCGGAAACCGATATCGTGTTTCACATGGCCGCCGTGGTCAGCGCCGCGGCGGAAGCCGACTACGATTTGGGATGGCGGGTGAATTTCCACGGCACGGAAGCGGTGGTGCATGCGTGCCGGCGGCTTTCCCGCCCGCCGCGCGTGGTGTTTACCTCTTCCATTGCCACCTTCAGCGGCGGGCAGAGCGCGGTGCTGACCGATGATTCCCGCCAAATCCCAACCGGCAGCTACGGCGCGCAGAAGGCGGCCGCGGAGCTTGTTCTGGCCGATGCGTCGCGCCGCAGGTTTCTCGATGTCGTCTCCTTGCGCCTGCCAACCGTCATCGTGCGGCCCGGCCGGCCCAACAAGGCCGCCAGCAGCTTTATTTCGGCCATTATTCGCGAGCCGCTGCTCGGCTTGCCGACGGAGCTTCCGGTGGATGAGGGTTTTGCGGTCTGGGTGGCCAGTACCCGGCGCGTGGTGGAATGGCTCTTGCACGCAGCCGCGATGGATACCAAGCCGCTCGGCCTCGACCGGAGCATCAACCTGCCGGGCCTCAGCGTGACGGTGGCGAAAATGCTGCAGGCCCTGGATGAAGTGAAACCCGGCGCTTCCGCGTTGGTGAAACGGGTCGAGGATCCCGTGATCACCGCCATCGTGGCCGAATGGCCCGCCGCGTTCGAGCCCGTGCGGGCGCGTGCCTTCGGCTTCGCTCCGCATGAACCCCTGATCGATGTGATCCGCGCCTTTATCGAGGACGATCTGGAAGCCACACGTCGCGAGCGGGGCTTGGCGTGATTGCCGTCCTCCCCTCGGCAGGTATGTCTCGGATTTCGTGCTCCTTTGTTTTTGCATGCGAGCAAAACCCGGCTGCAATGACATATTTCCCCAATTCCCGGAGAACGCCCGCCCGTTCGGGCGGTCCTGGTATCGTTTTGTTTGAAAAGAAAGCCTACGATCACGCGTGAGCATCAGGTTTTCCGAACCCGGCATCGACTCGGGCAGGGGAGATTTGACATGGCGCGGCTGAAGATGTTCCCCGCGCACGCCGACGGAGCAGAAAGGGCGAAATAATGGCTATGTTCCCGAGCAGCGGGGAGGTGGCCTCAGTCAAACAAGCGGCGGAAATAGCCGGCGCACGGCAAAGACCGGGTGCCGCTCGCGAGAGCGGCGCGGGCCTCCGGCTGCGCCGCCGCCGCTTCGGCGATGTTCTGCTCCATGCCCCGCAGACCTTGCGGGCGCTGGTACGCACCGACGAGCTTTGGCTGGTTGCTTTGGCCGCCTTCGTCGGCTTCGGCGCCGGTCTGGTGGTGGTGGCGATGAACACCGTCATGCAGGCCATGCACCAGGTGCTCTTCGGCCTGCATGCGGGCGAACGCTTGAGCGCGGTGACCACTTTAAACCCCGTGCGCATGATCCTCGTGCCCACGTTCGGCGGGCTCGCCTTCGGTCTCCTCGGCCTCTTGATCGCGCGTCAATGGCCGCGGCGGTCGGTGGACCCGATCGAGGCCAACGCTCTGCACGGCGGCCGCATGTCGCTCACGGCAAGCCTGATCGTCGTGGTCCAGACCATCCTCTCAAGCGGCGTCGGAGCCTCTGTCGGGTTGGAAGCGGGGTACACGCAGATGGGTTCGGCCATCGGTTCGCGCCTTGGCCAGTTTTTTCGTGTCCGCCGCAATGATTTGCGCCTGCTGGTGGGCTGCGGGGCTGCGGGCGCCATCGGGGCCGCGTTCAATGCGCCGCTGACCGGTGCGTTTTACGCCTTTGAGCTGATTATCGGCAATTATACCCTGGCCATGCTGGCGCCCGTGGTGGTGGCTTCCATCGTGGCGATCGCCGTCACCCGCGCGGCTTTGGGCGATATCGGCGGGTTTCAGGTGGAGCTTCCCAACGTCATCCGCCCCATCGAGTATCTGCCGCTGGTTGCGCTCGGCATGCTCTGCGCGCTCTTCGGCATTTTGGTCATGCGCGGCGTCACCCTTGCGGAAGACGCCTTCCGCCGTACCGGCATTCCCGTCTGGCTGCGCCCGGCCGTCGGCGGTCTGATCGTGGGCCTGCTCGGCTTGGAGGCGCCGCAGGTTTTTTCGTCCGGCCACGGTGCGCTGCATGTCGGCATCGACGTGGCTTACCCGCTCAAGCAGCTTGCCGTGATGTTGCTCTTCAAAGCCATTGCGTCTGCGGTTTCCATCGGCGCCGGCTTCCGCGGCGGCTTGTTTTTTGCCTCGCTCTTGTTGGGGGCCATGCTCGGCAAGCTCTTTTTCGGCGGGCTGGATCTCATTGCCGCTGCCGATACGCCGCCGATGATCGTCTGTGCGCTTGTCGGCATGGGCTCCATGGCTACCGCCATTGTCGGCGGGCCGCTGACGATGGCGCTGCTGGCTTTGGAAAGCACGGGCAGCCTGTCGCTCACCATTGCCGTGCTCGCCGCCTCCGTGGTCTCCGCCATCACCGTTCGCCGGATTTTCGGCTACTCCTTCGCCACCTGGCGGTTCCATCTGCGCGGCGAGGCCATTCGCAGCGCCGTGGATATCGGTTGGATGCGTAATCTCACCGTGGGCCGAATGATGCGCCGCGACGTCCGCACGGTTCGCGCTGATATGTCGGTGGCCGCGTTTCGTCGGGACTTTCCTTTGGGGGCGACCCAGCGGGTCGTGGTCGTCGATCGCGCAGGCCGCTATGCCGGAATCGTTCTCGTGCCCGAGGCGCACGCCGTCGAATGCACCGCCGAGCGGGTTTCGGACTTGCTGCACTACCAGAATGTCATGCTGTTTCCCCAAATGAACGTCAAAGAAGCGATTGCGGTGTTCGAAAGCGCCGAGGCGGACGCGCTCGCCGTGGTGGATAGCCCGGAATCGCGCCGCGTGTTGGGGATCTTGACGGAACAATATCTGCTCCGGCGCTATGCCGAGGAACTTGACCGGCGGCGGCGCGAGCTTTCCGGAGAATAGCAAGTTTCAATCAAAGGTTGCGTAATTGATCTTTGTTTAACCTTTAAGTGATAGATCGGCGGCGGCGTCTCAGAACACGTGTGCCGATTATGTCCGCAACCATTAAGGATTATTGGGTTGCCGGCTCCGGTTCATGGAGCTCGGCCGCAAACTGGAGCGCCGGCGTTCCCGGCGTGAATCAGGCGGCGGCGTTTCCGGGCACTGCAACCCTCACCGTCGGCTTTTCCATCACCGACAGCATCGCCGAGCTGCTCGATACGGGCGATCCGGCACTGACACTTGCGCTTTCCGCCGGCACGTTGGCGTTGGCTAATGGCGGGGCCTGGAGCGGAACCATCAGCCAAACCGGCGGTACGCTGGCGCTGAATGGCGGCCTGCTGGAAGCTGCCGGTACCTACAGCGCTTCGGCCGGGGAACTCTTGATTGCCGCCGGCGCCACCTACGACCTGCTCGCCGATGTTCCGCTGACCGGCGGGTTCATCAACAACGCGGGGGTATTGGAAAAAACCGGAGTCACCGGCATCAGCACTCTTTCCGGCACGCTGGTCGATACCGGGACCATTGCGGTGGCCAGCGGCACGCTGGACTTTGCTTCCGGCAGCGGGACCCTCGCCGGCCCCTTGGAAGGCGCTGGCGTCTTTGAAGTGACCGGCGGCACCGTGACCCTTGCCGCCGGGGCCACGCTCGGCATCGGCACGATCGCCGTGCTCGGCTCGGGCGCAGACCTTGTGCTCACCAGCAGCTTCTCGGACTCCGGCGCGTTTGATCTTGGCCAATTCGGCACACTGAGTTTGGGCGGCAAGACCCTCACTGCTCTCGGCCCGGTGGTCATGGCGGGGACTGTCCTGCCCTACGGCACGTTGGATCTCGCCGGCAGTGCCGAAATCATCGGCGCCACGGTCAATCCCGGTGTGGTGGTGCAAGATGCGGGAACCGTCACACAGCTTGGCTCCTTGACCCTTGGCAATTCCAGCGGCGGAACGACAAGGCTCAATATCAACTCCGGTGCCGTTTATACCCTGGAAGGCAGCGCCGTGATCAACGGTTATCCTTCCGCAAGCGTTTTGAACGCGGGCACGCTTGCCGTTGCCGGCGGAGAGGCATCCGCGCCGTCGATCGGCGCCACGTTCTCCAATTCCGGAACCATCTCTATCGCCGCCGGCACACTGGATCTCGGCGGGCCGACGGTGAGCTTGGGCGGGTTGGTCACCGGCGCCGGCACGCTTGTGTTGGGCGGCAATACCGTCAACCTTGCCGCCGGGCTCACCGCCCAGGTCGGGGGTCTCGTTCTCAGCGGTATCAATACCACCGCAACGCTTTCAGAGAATTTGCCGTATTCGGGCGCATTTGTGCTCGGTGCCGGTGTGCCGCTCTACGGCGAGGGCCATACCTTGACCCTCTCCGGCAACGCCACGCTTGCGGGGAAGTTTGTCGGCCTCGGCACGCTTGCCGTTTCGGGTGTGGCCGAGATCGGCGGCTTTACCCTTGCCGCCGGCGCAACGCTCGCCGATAGCGGCACCATCGGCCAGGATGTCAATATCTTTCTCGGCACCACGACATCCGATGCGGTCACATTGGCGATCGGATCCGGCGGAAGCTGGAATATCCAAGATGATGCCAGCATTCTCGGCACCGCGAACACGGTCATCAACAACGCCGGCCAGCTCGCCAAGCTCGGTTTGACCGGAACCAGCCTTTTGAATGCCGAAATTCTAAACAGCGGAACGGTTCTCGTCGCATCGGGCACGCTGGAACTCGGCCAATCCGTTACCAACAATGCGCTCATCAGCGTTTCGGATGGCGAGCTCATCACAGAGGGCGCCGTCTTTGCGAGTTCGGGCCAAAGCGGCAGTCTTTCCCTCGGCTATAACGCCACGCTCGCGGTGTTTGCCTCGATCGCCCCGCAAGAGACGATCGCCTTCGCCGGCACTGCCGATCTTTTGCAACTCCATGCGCCGGGGCAGTTCGGCGCCACCATAACCGGCTTTGGCGTTGGGGATACCATTGATCTTCCGGGAGTGATCGCCAACGGCTTCAGCTATACCGCCAGCACGCTCACACTTATCGATACCCTCGGTACCACCGTCACCACGGTGGCCAGTCTCGCGCTCCCCGGGCTTGCCAACCCCTCATCCCTCTCGCTGCTGGCCGATGGGCAAGGCGGGACCGAACTGGTTTTGAATCATCCCGGTCCGGCCTATAGCGGCCCCACGCAAACAATTACGGGGGCGACATGGGAAGCGGCAAGCGGCAGCTGGTCGCTCGCTTCCAACTGGCTGGAAACCGGCGGGGCGAGCAGCGTTCCCGGCGCTAACAACTCCGTATTGGTGCCGGCGCAAAACGGTGCCACGATCACCTTTAACACCACCGATACCATCGCGGCCTTGCAAGGCGGCTCCGGCAGTACGTTGGCCATGACCGGCGGCAGCTTGGTGATCGACGGGGACGGCACCTGGAGCGGCACACTCAGCCTTAGCGGAGGTCTCTTCGATGCGGTCAGCGGGCTTGCGTTCGCCGGCCCGGTGGTCGCCGCCAATGCGACAACGCTGGAAGTTGACAGCGGCACCTTGTCCCTCAACGGCGGCACCCTCGCCGGGGCGCTCACCGGCGCGGGAGAGGTGTTGGTCGGCGGGTCGAACGCACTCACTCTGGCATCCGGAATTTCCGTTGCCGTTCCCACACTGGTGGTGGGCGCGGGCAGCGGCTCGCTTGCTTTGGCCACCTCGCTCGCGTTTGGCGGAGCATGGGAACAAACGAATGCCGCGGGGCCTGCCGAGACGATTTCCCTCGGCGGAAACACGCTCACCTTAAGCGGGCTCTCCACGCTGGAAGGACCCATCGCCGGCTCCGGCCTTTTGAATCTCACCGGCGCCTCCGTTTGGAACGGATTGACCGCCGGAGGCAGCATCACCATCGCCGATTCCGGCACGGTCACCGTCGCGGGCTCGGCAAGCCTTGGCGGGCCGACAAGCATCGCCGCCGGCGCAAGCCTCAGCATCGCGGCCAATATCACCCTTTCCGCCGCAGCGCTCACGAATGCCGGCCTCTTGGAAGCCACCGATGCTGCGTTGCAATCCGTCCTCGCCGCCCCCTTGCAAAGCACCGGTACCATTCTCTCCCAAGCCGGAACGCTCACTCTCGGCGGTTCGGGTGCCGATAGCCTTGCCGGCGCGTTGCAAGGCACGGGGGCTATTGCCTTGGCAGCTCAGGGAAATACCACCCTGGCGCCGGGGCTTTCGTTGAACGTGGCAAATCTGGAACTCGCGGGCGGCGAAATTTTTCTGCAAAGCGCAGAAAGCTTCGGCGGGGCATTTTCGCTCGGCCCCTATGCCACGCTGGCGCTCGGCGGGCAAACGCTCTCGCTTTCCGGCACTGCCGCGTTGGACGGAACGCTCACCGCTGCGGGTTCGTTGGTGGTGCATGCCGGCGCGGATGCCAACGGGCTCGCGTTGTCGGGCTCAGCCGATCTTGTCGATGCGGGAACGATCACGCAGGACGGCATGGTCAGCCTCGGGCTCGGCAGCTCCGATTCTCCGCAACTGCAAATTCTTGCCGGCGCCGGCTACGATATCGTGGATGACACAAATCTTCTGGGGGCAGGTTCCGGCGCCGTCATCAACAATGGGCTGTTCGCCAAGACCGGCACCGGCGGCGTCAGCTATGTTACGGCCGCATTCACAAATTCCGGAACGCTCAACGTGGCCTCGGGCACGCTGGCCCTGCAGGGCACGCTCAACAGCCTCGGTGGCACCATCGAAGGGGCAGGGCAGCTCGTCATCGCCACCCCCGTTTCCGCCACGTTGCAGCCGGGCGTCGTGCTCTCGGTAGCCACGTTCGAGGCGTACGGCGGCGCCGCACTCACGCTTGCTGCCAATGAAACCTATTCGGGCGATTTCCTCCTCGGCCAAGGCGGAACCGTCAATCTCGCCGCGCATACGCTCTCCGTCACCGGCCCGAGCGCGCTGCAAGGGCTTGTGATGGGCGCTGGCGCCTTGAGCGTCAGCGGCCCGGCCGAGGCAAACGGGTTGCAGATCGGCGGCGGCGGCACCATTTCGCTGGCCGGCAGTTTGCTGGCCGACGGCGATGTCACGCTCGGCACCGGCAGCGATGTCGGCATTCTCGATATCCTTGCCGGTGGAACCTACACGCTGCTCGGTGATAACGGAATTCTGGCCGACGGCAGCACGATCCTGAACAATGCCGGGCATTTGCAAAAAATCGGCGCGCTCGGCACCAGTTCCATCACCGTTCCCCTCGACAATACCGGCACCATTTTCGCCACCAACGGCACGTTGGCATTGCTCGGGAACGTCTGGAACGATGCCACGATTGCATCGGAAGGCGGCACCATAGCCATCGGTTCCACCCTGGTTGCCGACAGTTCCAAGACCGGAACGGTTTTGGTCAATGGCGGTGAGGTTTTCCTGCAGCAAGGCGCCGCAAGCTCGCAGACGATCGGGTTCGGCGCTGCCGGCGGCACGCTCGCGCTTGCCGCTCCGAATGCCGTGCTCGGCACGATCGGCGGATTTTCCGCGGGCGATACGATTGATCTGGTAAACCTCGGCTTCGCGCCGGCAAACGAAAGCGTGACATGGCAAGCCGGCACGCTGAGCGTGACCAATCTCGGCACGCTTGCCGCGGTCTTGAAAGTACCGGGAAGTTTCACAACCAATTCATTCACCCTCGTGGCCGACGGCACCGGCGGCACGGATATCGTCACTTCCGTTCCCTGTTTCGCGGAAGGAACACGCATTGCCACGCCCGCAGGCATGCGCCCCGTGGAAACACTCAAAGTCGGCGATCCCGTTCTCACGGCAAACGGGCAAAAGCGGCAGATAGTCTGGATCGGCAAACGTTGGGTGGACTGCCGTCGGCATCCCGCGCCGGAAAAAGTCTGTCCGGTGCGCATTCTTGCCGGAGCGTTCGGGCAAGGCGTGCCTTCCCGCGACGTGGTGCTTTCGCCCGATCACGCGGTTTGGGCGGAAGGCGTGTTGATCCCGGTCTGGCATTTGATCAACGGCGTCAGCATTCGCCAGGAGCGTCGGGCGCTTGTTTGCTACTACCATATCGAGCTTGCGTCCCATGAGCTTTTGCTCGCGGAAGGGCTGGCCGTGGAAAGTTACCTCGATTGCGGCAATCGGCATCAGTTTGAAGGCGGCACGGGCTTGGCGCTGCATGCCGATTTCGCACCCGTTACGGCACGAACCGGCCTTGCCCCGCGCATCACCGGCGGCGCGCCGTTGCACCGCGCCAAAGCGCGACTCTTCACGGAACTCCAGGCCTGGGGCTGGCAGGCCGCGGAATCCGATGATGTGCAAATGGCGGTCGGTTCGCACCGGCTTTTCCCGGTTTCCCGGTGCGGGAACACGCTGCGGTTTCTCATTCCGGGGGGAGCCTCGCGCGTGTGGGTTTGCTCCGCGCGTTTCGTACCCGCGGAAGTGAGCGCCGAAGCGGAAGACGGGCGCACGCTCGGCGTTGCGCTTTCGGGCCTTGTGATGGAAGGGCGCGCCGTGCCGCTGAATTCTGAGGTTTTCGGCCGCGGCTTTTACGAGCTGGAGCAAAGCGAAGTGGGAAGCTGGCGCTGGACGGATGGGAACGGCGAACTTCTGCTTGGGCAGGGCGCGCCCGCGCAGTCCTTCGCGCTGGATCTCATCATCCAGGCGTTTCCGCGTCGGTGGGATCAAAGGCCGGCATTACCGGCGCTTGATCCCTCTGCCGCCACCTTCGCGCCGCAACGCGCGGCGGTTGACGCTTGACGATCACCAAGGCTTCGGTTTTTTTCCTGCCATGGAAAACCCATCTCGTCGCAAACACTCCCCGGCGTTTGGCGCGACGGCGGAGGAGCAGCGGAAGGCGCGGCTTGCGCGGGAAGCAGAGGCGCTGCGGGCAAACCTGCGCAAGCGCAAGGAACAGGCGCGCAACCGGGCGGCCCGCGCAGAGCTGGAAGGCTCGCCCGCCGCGCAAGCCGAAGCACCGGCCAAGCCCTAACCGCGCCCTAGCGCTTCGGCGGCGGCAGGCGTTCGCCTTTTTGCGCCTTGGCGGGAAGGGCGGATCGGAACGCCTCGAAGGTCGCAAGCGTGGCAAAAGATTTCTGCGCACCGCGCCGCGTCACGGATAGGGCGGCATACTGCGCGGCAAGCTGCACGGCTTCGGCCGCGGATGTTCCTTCGCCATAGAAATGCGCAAATGCTCCGATAAACGCATCGCCTGCGCCCGTCGTGTCCACGGTTTTGACAGGAACCGCGGGGATGTGAAGCGCCGCCTCCTTTTCCACCAGCATCACCCCGTCTGCGCCGAGCGTGGTGATCACCGTGGCGATGCCAGCCTCAAGCAATTTGCGCGAGGCGGCCATAATGTCCTCGCGCGTCGTTGTCGGCATGCCGGAAAGTATGGCAAGCTCTGTGCGGTTTGGGATAAGAAAATCAACGCCGCGCAGAAGCCGAAAGTTCAGCTCAGCTTTCGCGGGCGCGGGGTTTAAAATGACTTTGCACCCGCTTCTTGCGCAAAACCCGATTGTTGCGTAGACGGTCTCAAGCGGAATTTCCAGCTGCAACAGCACGATTTGGCAAGCCTTCAGAGCGTCTTCGGCAAGCCGGATATCATCGGGCACCAGGTGGCCGTTGGCACCTTTCACAATGGCGATCATATTTTCGCCCGCAGCATCCACAAGAATGGAAGCAATCCCGTTCGGCACGCCGGGCGCCACACGAACATGGCTAACGTCGATTTTTTCTTCTTGCAAATTGGCAAGCATGTTCCGGCCGAAAATATCATCGCCGACTTTGCTGACCATCAACACCTGGCTGCCGAGCCGCGCCGCCGCAACCGCTTGATTGGCGCCCTTGCCGCCGGGCCCCATTTCAAAACGCGTGGCCTCCAGCGTTTCGCCCCGCTCCGGCATGCGCGGAAGATAGGCAACAAGATCGATATTATTGCTGCCGACAACCGCGAGGCGTGCCACGGCCTGCAACTCTTGGCGGAGGTGTGAACTCAGGCGCTCTCCTGAACATGGGCTTCCAGAAACCACAGCGCCTTGTCCAAGTCGCGTGAGGCGGCGGTAAAAATGTCGGCGGTGTCAGCATCTCCTGCCTCGGCGGCTTGATCGATACTGCGCCGCAACCTATTGGCGACGGCGCCGTAACGTTCGATCAGCGCGGCGAGATGATCCTTGATGGCATAAATGTCAGTGGGGTATGGGGGCAGGGTGCTCGTCTTGGCGACCGTCTGTGTCGTACCAAGCGCAGTGCCGCCCAATTGCACGACGCGCTCGGCCATGGTGTCGACATGCCCGTCAAGCTGTGTGCGAAAACCGTCCAGCATTTCATGCACGGCAATAAATTGCGGCCCTTTCAAATTCCAATGCGCCTGCTTTGTTGCCAATGCCAGATCAATGGCTTCGGCAAGGTTCGCATTCAAAAGCTCGATCGCCGTTTTTTTCGCGTTTGATTTGAGGTCATTGACGGTTTTATGCATGATATACCCTACCCCCCCAAAAAAGACGGCCCCCAAAAAATTAAATTTAGGCCGGAGCGGCTGTAACAGCCGGAACGCCTGGGCCTTGTGGCATCCAGATAATCCTGAATTCCCGGTCTTGCTGTACCTTTTTGGCCGGAGACATAAAGTCCGTTCGTTGTAGAAGCCCATAAGGCATAATATACTTTCGTCCAAGCGAAGGCTGCGAAATGACCCCAATGCCATAGTAAACGTCATTTGTGGCAGCCATGGCTGCAAACCAGTTTTCAAATACAACTATGGATGGAGAAGAAGCCAATAGCTTAATTACCATAGGTACTGCCGTGGGCACAAAGCCACCTACGCCATATCCATCAACGCCTACACGAATTTCAGTAATTTCTGCTGTAAAAGCATCATCTACAGCAAAACCTTGCAATGGAACCGCATAGGCATAAACCCCGGGGATTGTCAAAGTAAAATTAGAATTGGCCGAAGTAATAGACGCCATAATAACCTCCAAATGGTGTTAACTTACTCTAGCTCAATCGACGCGGTTTTACTCGACTTTACCGGTTTTATGCAAGCATATCGCTTTGCTCCTCTTGTTCGGAAGCACGGAGCCTGTGATTTCTCCGCTGAATCCATTATTGGCACTCCTGACGAAATAATAAAAGCGCTGGTGTTTGTCAAAGTAAAAGTTGCATTAGAAGACGTAATCGATTCCATCATCTAACTCCGATAGAAAAAATCAAAAACAAGAAATAGGTTGCCTCTGAGACTTTTCAAGTTCGACCGACGCGATTTTACTCGACGTTACGGGTTTTATGCAAGCATATTGCTTTGCTCCTCGTGTCCGGAAGCACGGAGCCTGTGATTTCTCCGCTGAATCCATTATTGGCACTCTTGAGGAAATAATAAAAGCGCCGGCGTTTTGGCCGCGCGCAGCTACAGGCGGCCACTGAGGCCGGCCCAAATCACAGCGAGGCGATCGGGAAGGTCGCGCGGGCGCGGGGGCAAGGCCATTTTCTCAAGGTCGCGCTTTGCGAAGACAAGGGGCAAGGCGGCCACGTGTATCGGACGCGGAAACACGGTTTCAGCGGCCGTCGCTATCCAGCCGCGCACCTCTTGGGCGAGCACGGCTTTCACCTTCGCCACGGCGGGGCTCATCGGGGCGGCGATTGCGGCTTCCGGCGAAAGTCCTTGTGCGGCCAAAAGATCGGCCGGCAGCAGGCAACGGTTCCGGCGGGCATGGAAGGGAACGCTGCGCAGCAAACCCGCCGCCATGTAGGCTGCCCCCGCGGCGCGGAACGCGTCGTCCAACGCGGCAGGCCCGTTCAGCGCCCGGCCCGCCGCCGCCGCCAACGCGCCGCCCGCACCCAAAACGTAAGTCCGCCAGGCGGCGAGATCCGTCAGATTTGCCTCCGCCTCCGCTTCGCGCGCCGCGATCATTTCCAAAAGCAACTCCGGCGCCAGCGCCCCGGCTGCCAACGCCGCCCGAAGCGGGGCGGCGATTTCATGCTGCCGCTCCGCCCCCTCAACGATTTCGCGCCACCATTGCAGACGGAGCAATGCCAGGGTGGGGTGGGAAGTCACCTCGCGCGCGCGTGCCAGCTCGTGGTTGAACGCATACAGAACAAACAGGGTCTCGCGGCGCTCCGGAGGCGCGAACAGCGCGGTCAAAAATCGGTCAGGATCGTGCCGGCGAACGAGGCCGGCCAAAGGGCTCAACATGCTCGTCGTAAAAATGCAGTGCCCGGCGCCCTTTTCGGGCAGGCTTGACGGGGCTTCGCCAGCCTCATTAGCTAGTCCTGACGGGCGAGAGCCAAAGCCGGGCGGATGCCACTGCCCGGTTCCTTTTCGATCGCAACCACAACAAGCTGGAGAACGGTGCCATGGCTTTCCAATTGCCTCCTCTTCCTTATTCCACGAATGCCCTGGCTGCGCGCCAGATGTGCCAAGAAACCCTGGAGCTGCACCACGGCAAGCATCACCAAGCCTATGTCACGGCGCTCAACGGATTCGTCGAAAAGAACCCCGCCTTGCAGGGCAAGTCCTTGGAAGACATCATCAAACTCAGCTACAATAACCCGGATCTTGCCCCCGTGTTCAACAATGCCGGCCAGCATTGGAACCACATTCTGTTCTGGCAAGCGATGTCGCCGACGGAGGGGGGCAAAATTCCGGGCCGGCTGGAACAGAAGCTCATCTCTGATTTCGGCAGCGTCGCCGCGTTCAAAGAAGCATTCAAGGCGGCCGGCGTCGGGCAATTTGGTTCGGGCTGGGCATGGCTTGTGCTGGCGCCGGACGGTAAGCTTAAGGTGACGAAGACGCCGAACGGCTCCAACCCGCTCGCCACCGGCGAAGGCAAAGCCCTTCTCGGCTGCGATGTCTGGGAGCATTCCTACTATCTGGATTTCCGCAACCGCCGGCCGGACTATCTGCAAAACTGGCTGGATAACATCGCCAATTACGAGTTCGCGCTCGCCCAGCTCGGCTAAAAGCGCCGCCGAGCCGGGCTTCGGCAGCTCAGTCGCCGGCGGTTTTCGCCGGCGGCTTGGCGTCCGCTGCGGCGGGCCGCTTGAGCACGCTGGAGATGGTCTCCTTCAGGGCCGTAACCCGCACATTGGGGGCGATCTCCAGCTCGACCTCGTTGCTGTCCTCGCGCACTTTTTGCACCGTGGCGAGGATGCCGCCCGCGGTCACCACGCGATCGCCGCGTTTCAGCTGACGAAGCGCCTGTTTGAGCTCCTTTTGGCGCTGTTGCTGGGGGCGAATGAGCAGAAAGTAGAAAACGACAAAGATCAATATCAGCGGCGCGAACTGCGCGATGCTGCTGAGTGCATTGGGATTGGCAGCCTGGGCATATGCAGGCGAGATGAATGAGAGAAGCATAGCGTGTCTTTCAAGGTTGCAGCGAAACGCACCGGACCATACTGTTCACCCCCCGCCCGTCAAGTTTTCCCGAAAGGTCTTCTATGCCCATGGATGAGCGCCTGATCGAGGCTGTTACCCGGATTGCCGATGCCCTGGAGCGTCTTGCCCCCGCTCCGCCCGCGGCGGTCGATCTTTCCCTTGCCGATGCTTTCGTCTGGCAGCCCGAGCAGGGGCAGCTCATCCCGGTGCGGCGTGTGGCCGCCGTTCCGCTGGAGCTTTTGCAAGGAATTGAGCGCCAGAAGGCCATTCTGCTGGACAACACCACCCGCTTTGCGCGCGGCTTTCCCGCCAACAACGCCATGTTGTGGGGGGCGCGCGGCATGGGCAAATCCTCCTTGGTGAAGGGGGTGCATGCGAAGATCAACGAGGAAATCCCCCGTAGTTTGGTGTTGATCGAAATCCATCGCGAAGACATCGCCACCCTGCCGGAATTGCTCCGCCGGATTCGGGACCAGTCCCGTCGGTGCCTGATCTTCTGCGACGATCTTTCCTTCGAACGTGAGGATACAGACTATAAGGCATTGAAATCCATGCTCGAAGGCGGCATCGAAGGCCGGCCGGAACACGTGCTTTTTTATGCCACCAGCAATCGCCGGCATCTCATGCCGCGCGACATGATCGAAAACGAACGCTCCACCGCCATCAACCCGTCGGAAGCCATCGAAGAGAAGGTCTCGCTGTCCGATCGATTCGGCCTCTGGATCGGGTTTCATAATTGCGACCAAGACACTTTTTTCGCGATGGTGGAGGCCTACGCCGCGGCCTATCGCCTGCCGATCGAACGGGAGGCCTTGCGTGCCGAGGCGGTGGAGTGGTCGGTCACGCGCGGCGCCCGCTCGGGCCGCGTGGCCTGGCAATTCATCCAGGATCTTGCCGGCCGGCTCGGCGTTCGCGGCATTTGAATCGCCCGACATCGGCTGCGTCGGCTCAAGGGACAAAACGGAAGCTGAGGATGTGCGCGCTGCCCAACGCTTCCGCCGGCAAAGGCAGCCGGGCGCATTGCGGGGACAGCACGGCCTGCTCGGCGCGCGTTGCGAATTCGGCAAAGGCCGGATCGATCAAGCGCTGGCGGTCGATCGCGTCGACGGAGGCGGCGCGCGCCACACCGGCGCGGTCGGTGCGCACCACCAGCACCACGCCGCGAACGGTATCAGCCCAGGCATCGGCGGAAGCGCGATAGCATGCCCGCACATGATCGGCGATCGCCACCCGCTGGTCGAGCGAGAGCGGCAATTCGATATCTCCCCGGTTGGACGTGACCGGGGCTTGGGGAGCAGCTGCCGGGGGCACGGAAGGGATAGGATGGGGCCAATGCGTGCCGAGTGCCGCGCGCAACACCACGAGCAAAGCTCCGGCAATGGCGAACCATGCGAAGCGGCGAACGGAAACCGCGCCCACAGGATGGGGCTGTTCGGAAACCGGCGGCTCGGAAACGGACCGACGCCCAAGCGAGAGAGTGAACGCCGGCGCCCGCGCTGCGCGCTCATTGGCAAGCTCGGCTTGGAGCCGTGCAATCTCGGCTTGTGCGGCCGCAAGCTGTCTGCTGCGCTCTGCCAGCATCAGGTGCAGGCGTTCGGCTTCCGCGGCCCGGGCTGGCTCCGTCGCTTCCTTTTCGCGCGTCTGCTGGGCCAGGCGCAGAAACAGGTTTTTGATCGCCCCGCCGGAAACCCCCTCTTGCTGCGCGCGGCGCCGTATCGCGGCCAAGGCGGTTTCTGCAGAGCCGGGCTGATCCTCCAGCACCAATGCGAGAAGATCGCCAAGCACTTTCACTTCGCGAGCATCCAAGCCGTCCTTCATGACACACCTGTTCGAAGGCCAGGCCCCGTTGCTTCGGGATGAAAGCAAGGGCTGAGCCGAGATTTCCGCCCCGCCAAAGGCGGGTGACGGCGCGAAACAATCTCTCTCAACGATAGAATCAACCACATGATTGCGTTGGACTGCAAGCCGAACGCCGGCCATGCTGCCGCCTTCCTGAGAGAAGCAAACGACGCTGATGTCCGCCTCACCGACGTCCTCAAGCACCGAAACCCTCGCCAATCCCCAACTTTCGGAACCGGTCTTGCTGAGCCGACCCTTGTCGGTCTTGGACCGGGTTACGATTGCCTTCAAGCACGGGCAGAGCGCCGCCGGGGGCGTGCTGCTCTGCGCGCTGATTGCGGTCGCGGCATTCGGCTTGCGCGAACTGCCGGCCGCGGCCTTGTTCAGCCCGCTGATCCTTTCCATTCTGATCGGGGTCGCGTTTCGCAATTTGGTAGGCGTTCCGCCGCTGGCTTACCCCGGCATTGCATTCACGCTCCGCCGCATTTTGCGGTTCGCGATCGTTTTGCTCGGCCTGCAATTGACCGTCCAGCAAATTGCGCAGGCGGGAATAGGCGGGTTGGCGGTCATGCTGGTCTGCCTTGTCGCGACCTTCGCATTCACCAAGTGGTTTGGAAAGGTGATCGGCGTTTCTCCGCAGCTTTCCGAGTTGATCGGCGCGGGGACCGCCGTCTGCGGGGCCTCGGCCGCCATTGCCATGAACACGGTGACCAAGGCGCGCGAAGAGGACGTCGCTTACGCCGTCGCCTGCGTGACGGTGTTCGGCACTCTGGCCATGTTTCTTTATCCTTTGCTGCCGCACTGGCTGCCTCTGGACCATCGCGGCTATGGGCTTTGGATCGGAAGTTCCATTCATGAAGTGGCGCAGGTTGTTGCCGCCGGGTTTCAGGGCGGGCAGGAAGCGGGCAAGCTGGCGACCATCGTGAAGCTCTCGCGGGTCTTGATGCTCGGGCCGCTTGTCATCACGCTCGGGCTGGCGGCTCGGCGGCGGCTGGGCGCACATCAGAAAAACACCGCCAAGGCGCCGATCCCGTATTTCGTGTTCGGGTTTCTCGGCATGGTTCTGCTGGCCAGCCTGATCACCATTCCTCCCGCGCCGAAGCTTTGGATCGGCCAGACGACGACTTTCCTGCTTTCCGTCGCGGTGGCGGCGATGGGGCTGCAGACCGATATCCGCCGGGTCATCGAAAAGGGTTTGCGGCCTTTGGCGCTCGGCGCCGCCGCCTCGGTCTTCATCGGTGCGCTTGCCCTTATCTTGGTGGAGCTGACCTAACCGGCGCCGCAGCGGCGGGCTTGTCATGAAAGCGTGATTGCGGCGAACCTCATTCGGGGCCAACCTCTTCGATAGAGGCGGAAACGATAATGAGGAGGCCCCTTCATGGCTGAGACGACGCTTTGGTCTGTAAACCTCACACGCCGCCAGGCCATTGCCGGCACCGGCGCGCTTGCCATGGCTTCGGCATTTTCCCACGCGGCAGCAAGCGCCGAGGATACCGAGGTGATTGCGCGGGGAACCGTGTTCGAAGACACCGACGGAAGCTTCCGGCGCAAACCGAACGCGCGCGGCATCGCCAACGTGATGGTCTCCAACGGGCGTGAGGTGGTGAAAACCGATGCGGGCGGGCGATGGGCGCTTCCCGTGCAAGAGGGTGATACGATTTTTGTGATCAAGCCCAGCCATTGGATGACGCCGATTGCACCGCAAACGGGGCTGCCGCAATTCTTTTACCACTACGCTCCCGGCGGAACGCCGAAAGAACTCGGGTTTCGTTATGAGGGGCTTGCGCCGACCGGCCCTTTGCCCGAAAGCATCGACTTTCCGCTGCAACGGCGCGAGGAAAAATCCCAGTTCCAAGTCTTGATGTTTGCCGATCCCCAGCCGGAATCGTCGGCGGAGCTCGATTTCGTGCGGGATGGCGTGCTGGCGCGCGCGATGGGAATAGATGCCGCCTTCGGAATGACCTTGGGCGATATCATGTTTGACGATCTTTCGTTCTACCCGCGCAGCAATCGTCTGTTCGGCAGTCTCGGCCTGCCGTGGTATAACCTTCCCGGCAACCATGACATGAATCTCGAGGCGCCCGATAATCGCCTCTCGCGCGAGACTTACAAGCGCTATTTCGGCCCGCGTTCCTATGCGTTCCAATACGGCGGCGTGACATTTTTCATGCTGGATAACGTGGTCTATCAAGGGCGGGAGGCGGCGCATGCCGAGCCGCGCGCGCGTTATCACGGTGAATTCGGCGCGACGCAATTGCAGTTTGTCCGCTCGGTTTTGGCAAACCTGCCTCCGGATGAGCTGGTGATTTTCTGCATGCACATCCCGTTGCGGACCGTTCTCGGCCCGGATCTGCCGAATCAGACCGCCATCGATCGAAAGGCTTTTCTGCAAACCATTTCCGGAAGAAAGTATGCGGCGAGTTTCGCCGGGCATACGCATACCCATGAATATCATGTCTTCGGGCCGGAAGACGGCTTTGCCGGCCCGGGAACGCATCTGCACCAAATCCTCACTGCGGCTTCGGGAAGCTGGTGGAGCGGGCCGCTTGATGTTCGCGGCATTCCCACGGCGCTGGCCACCGACGGCTCGCCGAACGGGTTTCATGTGCTTGCGATCGAAGGCAACCGATATGCAACGCGCTTGATGGCCGCCGCGGATCCCGCGCCATCGCATCTCAGGCTCGGGCTGGATTATGCGTACCACGCAAGCATCGAGGTGCTGCGTGAGGAGCGCCCCGGCGTTTTGTTCCGCGGTCCGATTCTGCGGGAGGCGCTCCCGGCCGCGGATCTGGTTGTGAACTTTTTCAGCGCCGGCCCCGATTCGGTGGTGAAAGCCGCAATCGGCGCCAATGCATCCTTTCAGCCCATGCAACGCGTAACGGCAAAGGACCCGTTCGTCGAGCAGGTTTACGCCGCGCACGCTTCCAGCAAAAAGCCCTGGGTGAATGCCCAGCCTTGCAGCCATCTGTGGCGGTTGCGCCTGCCGGCGGAACTGGCGGCCGGCGTGCATCCGGTAGAGGTGCGCGCGGTGGATGCCTTCGGCCGTATGCACGAAGCGGGTATGATGCTGGAAGTGCTGGCCGGCTAGCAAAGGCACGGGGAGTATTGCGAGAACCGTCAGGCGCCTGAGGGTTCCTCCTCTTCCTGAAGCAAAAAATCGCGAATGGCGCGAATGGTGGGAAAATCCATCAACGCCGGGGCATGGCCCGCATCTTTGACAATCCAGGTCGCGGCGCCGGAGGCCTGCATGCGCGCCAGCGTTTTCGGCAGCAGAAGTTCGCTGCGCTCTCCACGGATGGCGAGCACGGGAATTTTGATGCGCTCCCAGAGCGGCCAAAGATCGGTATCAATTGCCAAGGTGGAGCGGATCGGCTTGGCGATTCCCGGATCATAATGAAATGCCACACGCCCGTCCGGCAAAGGTCGCGCCGAGGTTTTGGCCAGATGTTCCCATTGCGCATCCGTGAGCAATCCGAACTCCTCATGGACATGGCGCAAATGTGCCTCGAGCGCGAGGATGTCGGGAAATTCTGGCCGCACGCCGTTGATCATGTAGTCGCGGATGCGGCGGATGGCGTTGGCCGGAATGAACGGCCCCACGTCATTCAAGACCAATTTTCGGATCGGATGTCCCAACCCGGCTGCAATCATCATGCCGCACAAGCCGCCGAGCGAGGTTCCGACCCAATGCACGGGCTTGCCGAGCGCGGCCAACAAATGGCTTAACGCCTGCACGTAGGAGGGGGGCTCGTAGAGCGAAGCATCGGGCAACCAGGAAGAGCCGCCGCGCCCCGGCAAATCCGGCGCGATCACGCGGAACCGATCGGCCAGACCCGCGGCGAGCGCATCGAAATCCCGCCCGGTGCGTGTCAGCCCGTGCACGCAGACAACCGGCGGCGCCTCGGGATTGCCGAATTCGTAATAGACCATGCGGTAGAAGGCGCCGGCGAGCAGGTAGCGGATTTCTCCCACGCGAGGGATCATCCAATCACGCCTTTCGCTTTGAGCTCGGCGATCTTCTCTTCGTCAAGCCCCAGCAATTCGCCTAACACGTCTTCCGTATGCTCGCCGAGCAAAGGCGGGCCGCGGCGATAATCCGGCGGCGTTGCCGAGAGCCGCACCGGGTTTGCAACCACGCGCACCTTGCCCTCGGGCGCGGAACTATGCGGCACCTCGCGCACCATCGCGCGCGCCTGCACGTGCGGGTCGGCGAAGACTTCGGAGAGCCGATTGATCGGCCCGCAGCCGATGGCAAGCGCTTCCAGACGTTCGACCCACCACTTGGTGGTGTGCTGGCGCATGACCGGCGCCAAGGTTTCGGTGACGAGTTGGCGATTGCGCACGCGGGCGGCGTTGGTTTGGAAGCGTTCGTCTTCCAAAAGATGCTTAAGGCCGAAATTCTCGCAGAACCGCGCGAAAGTGGGGTCGTTGCCGATGGCGAGCACGATATGTCCGTCTTCGGTTGCAAAGACTTGGTAGGGAACGATGTTGGGGTGTTGGTTGCCGAGCCGCGGCGGATTCTCTCCCGTGGCAAGATAGTTCATGGCTTGATTGGCCAACCACGCCACGTGGGTGTCGAGCATGCCGATATCAATATATTCGCCGAGCCCGGTGCGCTCTCGGTATTGCAACGCTGCCAGCACGCCGATGGTGGCATACAGCCCGGCGAAAAGATCGGCCACCGGCACGCCGACTTTCTGCGGCATGCCGTCGGGCTCTCCGGTCAGGCTCATGACGCCGCCCATGGCCTGGATCAAGCTGTCATATCCGGGGCGGGGCGCGTACGGGCCGGTCTGGCCGAACCCTGTGATGGAACAGTAAATCAGGCCGGGGAACGACTCTTTCAGCTGCTCATACCCGAGCCCGTATTTCGCCAGCGTGCCGGGTTTGAAATTCTCGACGAGAATATCGCACTTGGCGATCAAGGCGCGCGCCAATTCCTGCCCTTCCGCGCTCGCGATATCGAGGGCGAGCGAGCGCTTGTTCCGATTCGCGCCGACGAAATAGGCGCTTTCTTGCGTTCCCGGCATGTAAGGCGGGGCGAAACCGCGCGTATCATCGCCGCTTTTGGGCTTTTCGATTTTGATGACATCGGCGCCGAGATCGCCCAGCATTTGCGTGGCGGTCGGGCCGGCCAGCACGCGGGTGAGGTCAAACACGCGAAGGCCCCGCAACGGCCCGGTGGGTTCGCTTTTCGTCATGCCTCGTCCTCTCTTTCACCCGGGGATGGGCGGCTTGCTCGCAGGCGCTTCCGGGTTCATCCTTAGTGGCCGTATCTCAGCCCCCTTGCAAGTGAGGAACCCCTGATGCTTGACCGTCCCTCTGGTATTCCGGAAGCCCCGTTGCTGGACGAACGCGCGTTGGCACGCGCCCTTTCGGGGTGGCATTTCATCGGCGGGCGATTTGTGCCGTCCCGTTCCGGCAAGACCTTTGCCGTGCATAACCCTGCCACGGGCGAAGAAATCGGGCGTGCGGCGGATGGCGATGCCGCGGATGTGGATGCCGCGGTGGAAAACGCCGCTGCCGCACAGCGCGAATGGGCGAAGATGCCCTCCCGCAAGCGCGGCGCATTGGTGGCCAAATGCGGGGCATTGCTCTCTTGCCACGCCGAGGAGCTGGCACGGCTGATTGCATTGGAGACCGGCAAGGCGCTGCGCACGGAAAGCCGTGTGGAGGCCAATGTCGTTGCGGATATCTTCGAGTTTTACGGCGGCCTCGGCAGCGAGCTGAAAGGCGAGAGCGTGCCGTTTGCACCCAATGTGCTGTCGGTGACGGTGCGCGAGCCGTTGGGCGTGGTCGGCGCCATTATTCCGTGGAACGTGCCGATGCTGTTGATGGCACTGAAAATTGCCCCGGCGCTGGTCGCAGGCAATACGGTGGTGGTGAAATCCGCCGAGGAAGCGCCGCTGGCGGTGCTGCGCATCTGCGAGCTGATGAACCGCATCTTGCCGCCGGGCTGCTTTAACATTCTTTCGGGGTACGGCCCGGAATGCGGCGCGCCGCTGGTGCAGCACCCCAAGGTGCGCAAGGTGACATTCACCGGCAGCGTGGAAGTGGGGCGCACGGTTTATCAGACCGCCGCGGCGAAGATCATTCCCGTCACGCTGGAGCTTGGCGGAAAAAGCCCGATGCTGGTCTTTGCCGATTGCGATTTCGAAAAAACCGTCATGGGCGCCATTACCTCCATGCGGTTCACTCGGCAGGGGCAAAGCTGCACGGCAGCCTCTCGCATTTTTGTAGAGCGGCCGCTGTTTGAACGCTTTGTCGATGCGCTGGCAGCCAAGGTGGATGCGATGGTGATGGGCGACCCGTTGGATGAAAAAACCGATATCGGCACCATCATCAGCCCGACGCAATTTGAAAAAGTGAAGGGCTTTATCGAGGAAGGCCGCGCCACGAAAGGTGCTTCGGCGCGCGTGTGCTCGCGCTTGCCCGAGGATCCCGCATTGAAGAAAGGGCTGTTCATCCAGCCGCATATTTTTACCGGTCTGCCACCGGAAAGCCGCTTGGTGCGCGAGGAAATCTTCGGCCCAGTGACCACGGTGTTTCCGTTCGATGATGCCGCAAGCGCGCTTGCCGCGGCGAATGACAGCGAATACGGGCTGGCTGCCTCGATTTGGACGAACAATCTGCGCGTGGGGCTGGATCTGGCCCACCGGCTGGAAGCGGGTTTGGTGCAGATCAACCAAAACCTTGTGGTGCAGGCGAATATTTCTTACGGCGGGGTGAAAAACTCGGGTCTCGGCAAGGAGGCGAGCCTGGAGGCGATGCTCGAGCACTTCACGCATAAGAAGACCATTATGGTGAATTATGCGTAAGACTTGCCGGGATTGTTTCGCCGCCGTGAGGCGATAGGGCGCGGCCGAGAGGGCGGTGCGCAAGACCTGGCGCGGCGAGACCGATAAGGCTGCTTTCACCCTTGCCGAGGTTTGCCCGAAGAGGCCTGAGAGTTAAGGCGGGGCGTGGGTGGGGGGAGGGCCGCGGATTTCGCGGCCACGGCCGGGGGTGGCTGGTGCGGCGGGCGGCGAGCTTGGCGTTGGCGTCTGCGGGGTAGGGATGGGGGCTCGCGCGGACGGTGAGGCGTGCGGGGCTGCGTGCACGGCTGCGTGCGCGGCCGGCTTTGCTTCGCCCTGTCCCTGTGCGGTGCCGGCGCGCGGGCCCGTGCCGGGGGTCGGCGAGCCGCCGGGCGTGGTGGTTGGTGCGGACGGGGTTTGGGGGCCGGAGGCGGGCGGCGGTGCGGGGCCCTCGGCGCCGGGCTCGGGGCCGGGCGCGGCCATGGCGAGGATGCCCGCGACCGCGGCTTGGGCGGAGGCGGTGGTATTGCCGCCGTCTGCGGGGGTGCAGCCGCTTGCGGTGCTCTCCACGATGGTGAGCAGCGCGCGCGCCAGCATGGCGGGCAACGGCGCTGGCGCGGCGGGCAGGAGGGGCGCGATGGCCGCGGCGAAGCGGGCCTCCAGCGCGCTTCGCTTGGCCTTGACGGCGGCTTTGCCAGCCTCATCGAGCCCTGCGAAGGCGCTTGCGAAAATCCGCTGCACCGCTGCCCCTTCCCCGGCCAGAAATTTCAGGCAGGCGGCGACCATGGCCGTGAGCCTGGCGCGCGGGGTAGCCTGCTCTGCCGGCGCGGCGGACTCTGCCGCCTCGGCAAGCGCCGTCAGATGCGCCTCCAGCAGTTCGGCGAGCAGGGCGGCTTTGTCGGGGTAAAGCGTCCTGAGCGCGGCGGGGGAGAGCTCCATTTTCCAGGCGATGCGCGCAAGCGAGGTCTGCGCCACGCCGCGTTCGGCAAAGAGCGCGAGCGCCGCCTGCCGCGCTTGGGCGCGCCGTTTGGCGTGGCGGGAAAATCCGGTGCGCGGCCGCGCCGGGGGCAGCGGGAGGGCGATGGGCTGTTTGTCCTGCAGCAGCATGTTCAAGAGGGCCTGATCATCGGCGCCGAGCACAGGCGGCGCGAGGGCCGCCTCTGTGAGCTTATCTAACTCCGAGGATGATAGGTGGGCAAACGCGGTCATGGCAGGCTCTCGTTCGGTTCCGACACGGCGCCAGAGTACCCGAAACCCGCTTCTTGGGCAAGCAAAACGTTAGATATGAAAACAAAACTGATACGACCCCCTCAACGAGGGGAGATTGGAGAGCAAGCTTCGTCGATGAGTACCGGAGGCTTGCTATTCGTTCTTCACTGTAAGCGGGTGTGTCATTTCGATTGGCTTTACCCACGCGTCGAATTGCTCGGCGGTGAGCAAGCCGAGTTTTAGAGCTGCTTCGCGCAGCGAAATGCCCTCACGATACGCGGTGAGCGAAATCTTGGCGGCATTCTCGTAGCCGATATGCGGATTAAGCGCGGTGACCAGCATCAAGGAATTCTCCAAATGCTCCTTGATACGCTTTTCGTTTGGTTCAATCCCGCGTGCACAGCGTTCGTCGAACGAGCGGCAAGCTTGGGCCAAAAGTTCTGCCGATTCGAGCACATTGTGCAAGATGATCGGCTTGTAGGCGTTAAGCTGGAAATTGCCCTGCGAGCCGGCAAATGCCACGGCGAGATCGTTGCCGAACACTTGCACCGCAACCATGGTCAGCGCCTCGCACTGGGTCGGGTTGATTTTACCTGGCATAATCGAAGAGCCCGGTTCGTTTTCCGGAATGCGCAGCTCCGCAATTCCAGCGCGCGGGCCGCAAGCATAGAGACGAATGTCGTTCGCAATTTTCATGAGTGCGCCCGCAAGCGTGCGCATTGCCGCGCTGGCATTCACCATGGCATCGTGCGCCGAAAGCAGCGCAAATTTGTTTGACCCCGAGACGAACTTCTTGCCGGTTTCCTCAGCCAATTTGTGTGCAACCGTCTCGCCAAACCGCGGATGTGCATTCAGCCCGGTGCCCACCGCGGTACCGCCGATGGCAAGCGGGAGCAATCCAACGGCAGCATGTTCGATCCCGGCCATTGCCTCATCCAGCTGGGCAACCCAGCCCGATATGACCTGGCCGAGCGTGATCGGCGTTGCATCCTGCAAATGTGTCCGACCTACCATTACAATTGACTGATATGCGAAAGATTTAGCTGCGAAAGTTTCTCGCAGCGCTTTCACCGCGGGCAGCAAGACATCCTGAAGCTGTTCGACTGTAGCAATGTGCATGACGGTCGGAAAAACATCGTTCGACGACTGACCGTGATTGACGTCATCATTCGGGTGGATTGGCGCCTTCGAACCAACTACGCCACCGGCAAGTTGAATTGCCCGATTCGCAATGACCTCATTGGCGTTCATATTCGTCTGCGTCCCCGAGCCAGCCTGGAACACGACGAGGGGGAACTCCTGATCAAGCTTTCCTTCGATCACCTCTTGCGCAGCGCGCACGATGAGATCCACTTTGAATTTTGGTAATTGTCCAAGGTCTAGGTTGGCGAGAGCTGCGCATTTTTTTACAAGACCTAAAGCCCGGATTACCGGCCGTTGCCAGCGAAAGCGGTCCATCCCGATCGGAAAATTCAGGTAGGAGCGCTGCGTTTGTGCACCCCAAAGATGCTCGGCCGGAACCCGCACTTCGCCCATTGCGTCTTTCTCGGTGCGGAACTTCGCGACATCTGCCATGATCTTTCTCCCTTGCTGCAAGAACCGTCTCTCAGATGGTCTTGGCATTATGTTTCTGTATGTTTCTGTCACGGGAAGTTCGGCCCCCCGTTCTCTTTTGCGGAATGCTCAAACCACCGGAGCACATGGGGTAAGCCTTGCCGAAGCGGCGTCGGCTCCGAAAGGCCGAGGATCGCGGCCGCGTGGACGGGCGAGCCGATCGAATTGCGGATCTCTCCAGAGCGAGCAGGCAAGAAGCGCATCTGGAGGGGCATCCCTCCGAGCTCGGCCACGAGTTTTGCAAGAGCTTCGATCGACGTTCCGATCCCGGTGCAGATATTCAGCACTGCGCCGGCGGGCGGGTGGTCCATGGCTTTAAGGAAAGCGGTGACAACGTCTGCCACATAGATGAAATCACGTTGTTGTTGCCCGTCACCGAAAATTTCTACGGGCTCACCGCGGCTCAGGCGATCGCAAAAACGGGAAATCACTCCAGAATAGGGCGAGCGCGGATCCTGCCGCGGTCCGTAAACATTGAAAAGACGTAAGCCCACCGTAGGAATGCCAAAAACTTTTGCGGCGATACGGGCGTGCAGTTCGGAACCAAGCTTATCCGCGCCATAGGCAGAAAGGGGCAGAGCTTGCATCTCTTCGGTGAGTGGAAGCGCTGGTGCTTCGCCGTAGACTGCGGCGGAAGATGCGTAAACGACGGGAATAACCCGGTTTGCGGAGAGTTTTCGCAATTCGTCGAAGATGACGATGGTTCCCTCCAGATTCACCCGATGTGTGCCTACCCAATCGGAAAGGCTTCGTTCCACCGAGGAAATGGCAGCGAGATGAAAACACCCATCAACGGCTGCGAGCGCTTCACGCACGCATCGCGGTTCGGTAATGCTGCCTCGGATGAGCTCAGCGCCCTTCGGCAGATTACTAAGCAAGCCCGAGGAAAGGTCATCCAGCACGCGTACGGAATCGCCGCGGGCCAAGAGCGCCTCGGAAAGATGCGAGCCGATGAAACCACACCCGCCGGTGACCAGAAATGTTTTGCGCGGTTTCATCCGTGATTTAGGGGCAACGATTCATACGCTATGCGGCAATGCTCGGGCTATGTCGATTCCTGTAGGCGCGGCGGGGCAAGGGGTTCAGCTCCGGGCCACGATGCTCGTTGCTCTACCCGATTTTACGTCGTGACCGAACAGAGGATCGCTTCGCGAAGCCAGATTGTGCCAGACGTTGGGCCCGCTCGCCTTGGGCCCTACACCTGCAAGGTCTTGATGAACTTGCCTTTCTCTGAACCGACACCTTTGCATGGTCTGTCCCCATCGGCGCAATACCAGAAGAAATTGTACACCAGCCTAAAAGAATTTCGGAGTCATCACAGGCATGGTGGGTGAGGGGGCTGTCTGAACGGGGTCAGGCAAGGAGCAAAGCACCAGTGATGTGCCGGATGATCTTTAGGGGCGTCATTTCTCCTTAAGGCGGGGGTGCGATCTGCGTTTCAGAGCTGCTCGTCCGGGCGGCGAAGGCCTTGAAGATCAAGCTGGCTGCGGCTTTGAGAACGTAGGCCTCCTGCGTCGTGCCTTTTGGCCTCTGGCATCGTCGGGCCATGCGGTTTCATCGTTTTGCCGACGCTTTCGATTTTCGGGCGCCGGGCCGCAATAACCGTCTTTGATGGAGTATTGCGTCTCGCGCTGGCGAGCGCCGTTTCTGCCACTGTCGGAGAGTTACGCCAGCAGCGGATGATACCAGCGATCATGCCTTTGCAAATCGACACGCCGATTAGGCCACGATGATCCCTGCTCCGGCCGATGCACACCCCGATCCGGACGGGGGTTCAGCCTATTGCGGCGTCGAGATGATAAATCCACCCCCCCTCGGCTCACTCCATCCACCAATTCCCCAAGCAATGCCCTTTCGAGAGCTTACATTAATTCAGACAGAGTCGTAAAAATTAGCTATTTACGGCCTCGAGAGGTTGGCGAAGTTTGTCAGGCTGCAGCTCCCGAGACTCTGTTGCCGGCTCTTGAAGCATGTAGCCACGTCCCCAGACCGTACCGATGAGGTTGTCGATACCGGCTTGCGCCAGCTTCTTGCGCAATTTACAGACGAATACATCGATAATTTTTATTTCCGGCTCGTCCATCCCACCGTAGAGGTGATTGAGAAAAGCCTCTTTCGTAAGGACGAAACCGCGGCGTAATATCAAGAGCTCGAGAATTGCATATTCCTTACTTGTCAGATGAATAGATTTTCCATCGACACTTGCGGTGCGGTTATCGAGATTGATGGTCAACTTTCCGATATTAATCTCGGCGTGGCTGTATCCTTTGCTTCGTCTGACAATAGCTTGAATGCGGGCGTTAAATTCTTCCTTATCGAAGGGCTTGGACAAGAAGTCATCCGCCCCTACCCCAAAGCTTTTTATTTTTGCTTGAATTCGGCCTTGTCCGGAAATCACCAGGACCGGCGTATCAATCCGGGAGGCGCGCATGCGGCGTACGACCTCATACCCCTCGACGTCGGGAAGCATAAGATCCAGCACCACGATGTCGTAATCGTAGTGCCGAGCAAGCTCGAGCGCTTCTTCGCCGCTTTCCACTTGGTCGACGACAAGGCCATTGGACCGTAACAAAAAAGCGACTGACCGTGATACCGAGGGATCGTCTTCAACAAGCAGTACACGCATGGAGCCCTCCTCTTACTACTTATGCGTGTAATCTTACCACCTTTTCTGTAGGTAAAGCAACACATAATTCTCTTACGGCGTGTAATAGAGACGCTCATACACGTTAAAACATCTTTAATTTGTCGATGTGTATCTTTTTCGATCCTCCTGAAGGCGAACGGGCGGTTTGCTTTCATCGACTCTCGGGGATTTGCCACCTGCTAGGAGCAAGTCGCTATTTTGTACCTTGATGAGGCGTGAAATTCTTAACACCCGTTCTCGTATCGACGCTGCGCGCCGGAAAATCGCAAAGGGGGGCGGGTTTCGGCTTCATGGCTGTATCACCGATATTTCAGGATTGAGCGTGGACGTCGCTGGGTTATCGGCTCATATGACCATCGGAACGCGACTCCATTTGTATCGTCGCGACGGGCTTCCCGTGCTCTCGGAAGTCATTGGCTTCATCGATGGCGTGGCGCGCGTGATGCCGTTCGATCAGACGCAAGCGCTAGGGCCGGGCGGGACGGCTTCCTATCTCACAGAACGTATCAATTTGACCGATGCCGATCGCGCCGCGCATCCGAGTCTTCGGCCGTCTGGCCCGGCGCTTTCCATCAGTGTCGGTTGGCTTGGTCGGATTATAGACCCCTTGGCCAATCCGCTGGATGGTCTTGGTCCGTTGCCTGTTGGGGATACATGGCAATTCGTCCGAACAGCTCCTCCTCTGGCCACGCAACGCGCTCGGTTGGGCGCCAGAGTGGATCTCGGGGTGCGCGCCTTGAATCTTTTCGTGCCGTGCTGTGCCGGCCAACGACTCGGGTTGTTTGCCGGTGCCGGGGTCGGAAAATCCACCCTGCTTTCCATGCTTGCCCGCTATGTCCAATGCGATGTGACCGTCATTGCGCTTATTGGGGAACGCGGCCGAGAAGTGCGCGAGTTCATTGAAGAAGGCCTCGGCAAAACCGGCCTTGAGCGCGCCGTTATTGTCGTAGCAACCTCGGATACCTCGCCTGTGATGCGACGGGAAGCCGCTTACACAGCCATGGCGATTGCTGAATATTTCCGCAATCAGGGCCAGTCTGTACTTTTTCTGATGGACAGTATTACGCGGTTTTGTACGGCTTTACGCGAGATCGGCCTGGCCATGGGCGAGCTTCCCGCTGCGCGTGGGTATCCGCCGAGTGTGTTTGCAGAATTGCCGCGCTTGATTGAGCGCGCAGGCCCGGGCAAACAGCAGCCCGATAGGCCTCCGGGCACGGTGCTTGCTTTCTTTACCGTTCTCGTCGACGGCAACGATTTCACTGAGCCGGTCGCGGACGCGGTGCGAAGTCTTCTTGACGGCCATGTCATTCTTGATAACCACATTGCAGATCGGGGAAGATACCCTGCAGTGGATGTCTTGCGATCTCTCTCCCGCTTGGCACACCAGTGTTACACGCCGGAAGAAGGCAATCTTGTGAAAAGAGCCCGCGTCATTCTTTCAACCTACGAGGAAATGCGGGACCTCGTCAGGCTTGGCGCCTATCGCCCGGGAGCGAATGAGGAAGTCGATTTGTCTTTAAGACTTGCGCCCCAGATTGAAAACTTACTTCAGCAACGCCCAGACGAGCAGAGTTCGATAGCCGAAGATTTTGAAAAACTCCGCAGCATTATCGAACAAGATTGCAACCCTGGGAGTGGTATTTGAGCAAAACCGAGTGTCTTGCTTATTTCAAAAAATCATTTGCTTGATACAGGTGGATTATCCGCCACGGCGTTTGTAGAGCTTGCTATCTTTTTTACGCGCAAACGCCGGATTCGCCGTGCATCGGCTTCTAGAACGCGAAATTCAATTCCCGATGGATGCCCGATGACTTCCCCGCGTGCTGGTACACGCCCGGCAAGGGTAAAAACAAGACCTCCAACAGTATCTATGTCTGCAGCGCGCTCTTCATCGGTGAGAACAGGGCCCATGCGTGCTTCAAAATCCTCCAAACGCAGGCGAGCATCGATATCCAAAGACCCATCGGCACGCTCTGTAATCATAGGTTTTTCAACCTCGTCGTGCTCGTCCGCAATATCGCCGACGATCGTTTCCACCAAATCTTCGATGGTTATCAATCCATCGATACCGCCGTATTCGTCTACCACAAGCGCGAGGTGCATGCGCGCTTGCCTCATTTGCAACAGCAAATCAAGAACAGGAATTTGGGGCGCCACAAAGAGCGGCTTTCGCAAGATGGTGTCTAGGCGGAAAGCTTCCGGCGTTCCGACATAAGCAAAAACGTCTTTAATATGCACCATCCCTATGATGTCGTCTAACTGTTCGCGATAAACAGGCAAGCGGGAGTGCCCTTCTTGCCGAATGAGCGCCATGAGAGAATCAAGGGAAATATCGGCCGGGATGGCAACGATATCGGCCCGCGGCACCATAACATCGTCTGCTACAATTTCGCGCAATCGCAAAACGTTGGCGATCAACGCCCGTTCCTGGCGATCTAGCGCTTGTATCGTACCGGAACCGCCGGGTACGGAGGCTTCTTCAACCAATTCAGCAATGGACTCCCGGACGCTTTGCTCGCTTGGACGCTTTGTGAATATGTTGATCAGTTTATCGAAAAAGTGCAGCCGCGTACTGCCGCGGGGCACGTCCTTTGTCGGAAGCTCTTTCATATGCGCTTCCACGGATCGGGAATGCCGAGCCGGTGTAAAAGCCGTGTCTCAATCATTTCCATACGCCGTGCGGCACCGGCTCTGTCGTGATCGAACCCACGCAAATGGAGCGCACCGTGCACGACAAGATGGGCAAAGTGGTGAAAAAATTTCTTGTTCATGAGGATACCCTCTCGGCGGACCGTTCCGAAAGCGAGCAGGATCGTTCCGGACAAGCCAGGTTTTACCGGCGGATAGGTAAGAACATTGGTCGGCTTGTTTTGCCTCCGATCACGGAGGTTGAGCCTGCGAATGACGCGGTCCGATGTCAAGACAACTTCGGCATGCACTTGCGCCACAGCAAGCGCTCGGCGAACGAAGTGTTCTGGCCTTCGGATAACTCGTCGCCAGCGCGGTTCCTCAACGATCACCGTTGAGTTTGCAGCCTGCTCTGTTCTACTGCCCATCTCCATTCGCATTGTTCGACAGCGACTCTTCCGGCCTCGAACGCCTGGCTTTCGGCGCGGGAGGCGATGACTTTTCTGCCTGCGCATATGCGGCGACGATCCTCCCGACAAGTTCATGCCTGACGACATCGCGCTCATCGAAGCGCGCGACCGCAATCCCTTTCACGCCTTCCAAGATTGAGAGAGCGTGAACAAGACCTGAGACTTGATCTCTCGGAAGATCAACTTGGCTTGGATCTCCGGTGATCACCATGCGCGCACCCTCGCCCATACGGGTGAGAAACATCTTCATTTGCATAGGCGTCGTGTTTTGTGCCTCGTCTAAAATGACGAAGGCATGCGCCAAGGTGCGACCGCGCATAAAAGCAAGCGGAGCAATCTCGATTTCACCGTTGTTTAGGCGACGCGCAACCTGCTCCGCGGGGAGGAGATCGTAAAGGGCATCATAAAGCGGCCGCAAATACGGATCGATTTTTTCCTTCATATCGCCGGGCAGAAAACCAAGCCGCTCCCCGGCTTCCACCGCCGGGCGGGAGAGCACGATGCGGTCGACATGCCCGGCTTGGAGCATTGCCAGGGCTTGAGCAACAGCAAGATAGGTTTTTCCTGTCCCCGCCGGCCCAAGGGCGAAAACCATGTCGTGGCGGCTTAAAAGCTCCATATATTTCGCCTGTCTTGCGCTTCGCGGTACCACTGCGCCCCGCCGCGTGTGAATGGCGGGCAAATCCGAAGGGAGCGAGTCGACTGTCTCGTTCTCCGGCAAAGCCAGGCGTATGGCAGCGTCTACATCGCTTGCGTTGATCTCAAGCCCGCGTTCCAAGCGCCCGTAAAGCTCACGCAGCGCCGATTGCGCACTCCCAACACGGCTCGGATCGCCGGAAATTGCTATCCTATTGCCACGACACGATAATCTGACGCCAAGGCGTTGCTCGAGCCGCACCAGGTGTCTGTCGTGATCGCCGAGCAAGAGCGGCAGCAAAAGATTGTCAGGGAATTGCAAAGTGACAGCATGGTTTTGCGTCATGCGGCCGAGACTCTGGGAAGGAGAAGACGGGTAATTCAAGCGCGGTTTTGCTCCTCTGAAGAAGGCGAAGTATCAACGACCACACCAGAAAGTGAGTTCGGATGAACGTGTTCGATCCGAACGGGAACCTCGGCTCCTATATAGGTCGTGGGACCCGTGACATGCACGGGCTGCATATAATGCGTTCTTCCCAAAATTTGACCCGGGTGGCGCCCTGTATCCGTAAACAACACGGGAAGAACCCGGCCCACAGAAGAGCCGGCAAAAGCCTGCTGTTGCTCGCGCAGTATCGCTTGCAACTGTTTCAAGCGAAGATTCTTCACGGCTTCCGGCGTCTGCGCAGCTTCATTCGCAGCCGGTGTCCCAGGTCGGGGCGAAAACTTGAACGCATAGCCCTGTGCGAATCCAACCGACTCGATGAGTGACAGCGTCTCCTCGAAGTCGGCATCCGTCTCGCCCGGATAACCTACGATAAAATCTGAGGAAAGAGCGATATCCGGGCGTGCTTTGCGGATGCGCTCAATCTGGCGCAGATAATCGGCCCGAGAATGCCGTCGGTTCATTGCCGAGAGAATTCGGTCCGAACCGGATTGCACAGGTAAGTGCAGAAATGGAGCAAGCACCCCGACTTCTGCATGGGCGGAAATAAGATCGGCGTCCATATCCCGAGGGTGGGAGGTGGTGTAACGAAGTCGCACCAGGCCTGGAAGTTCTGCCAAGGCTCGTATCAGCCGGCCAAGTTTCCAGGTTCGGCCGTCGAGGCCCTCTCCATGCCAGGCATTGACATTTTGGCCCAAAAGCACGATTTCGCGCGCTCCGCGAGCCAGGAGTGTTCGGGCCTCAACCAAAATTTCCGCGGCGGGGCGACTAAACTCAGCCCCCCTGGTGTATGGGACCACGCAAAAGCTGCAAAACTTGTCGCACCCCTCCTGAATGGACAAAAAAGCCGAGATTTTGCGACGGTTTGCCTCCGTTTCTTTGATAGGAAGGTGCGCAAACTTGCTTTCTGGCGGAAAGTCGGTAGCAACGATGCCGGTTTCGCCCTCTTGGACACGGAGAACCAAGCGCGGAAGATAATGATAGCTCTGCGGGCCCACGATCAAATCCACATAAGGCGCGCGAGCCAAGATTTCCTCTCCTTCAGCCTGAGCCACACACCCTGCTAAGGCCAGGATCATTCGTTTTCCTTTGCGCGCCCGGGCTTCTTTATAGAGGCGAAGGCGGCCGAGCTCGCTGAATACTTTTTCAGTGGCGTGCTCGCGAATATGGCAAGTATTCAAAATAACCAGATCCGCCTCTGCCGCATGGTCAGTTTCTGAAAACCCCAACGGGGCGATTGCCTCAACCATGCGCGTGCTGTCATAGACGTTCATCTGGCAACCCCAGGTCAAAACATGCACCGTTTGGCGGTTCATTCGCCGTTCTGTGTAAGTCGGATTCTCAGTCAATGGTTCTTGCATTTCGATATTTCGGGCGGGTGAATGTGTTTGAGCACCGGGGCCAACGATAATGTCCATAGCTTTGCGTCTATCCTAGCTCAGTCTCGTGCTCCGAACCGCGCGGTGGGATATGACCGGGATATGCCAAAAGCGCAGCATGTTTCGCAGGACGGTATTCGCTACGGTTTTGCTAGGTGAAGAGACCCGACGAGGTTTGCAGCTCATAAGTGTCAAAGGTTTATGTTTGGGCGGAAGTCGTGCGGTGGAGACTGGTGGGAGACGGGGGTAGAAGCGGAACCGCATCGCGATTCTGCCGCAGCGCTGCAGCTCCTGCGGCAACCCGGGCCTGAAGCTCTTGGGCCAAAACCTTTCGGTCCAGGAAAAAGGCGGGATCGATGGGGTCATGCAGCAAAACACTCGCTCGCATGCCGGTATTTTGTACCAAACGCCAAAAGTGCGAGCCGATGGTGTGATTACCATAATAAGCAAAAAGAGCCCGATGACAACGCTGCGTGGGTAACCACCAAAGCCTATCATATACCAACGATACGGGTTGTACGAGAGGGGGAAGAGCGCCTTGCGTGGCGGACAAGCCCTCTACGACCGACAGAAAAGTCGAGCGGAATGGCAGCACGCGAGTACCGTCCGAGGTTGTCCCCTCCGGAAAAAGGACGAGATTGTCGCCCTCGGCAAGCCGCATGCGCATTTCCTCGCGCTCGCGTTCAATGCTTGTCCGCTGCCTGCTCACGAAAACCGTTCTTCCGAGCCGGGCCACCGTTCGGATCATCGGCCAGTGTGCGATATCTTCCTTCGAAACGAAGGAGGCGAAAAGAGTGCCGCCCAGCACCGGAATATCGAGCCATGAAGAATGGTTGGCGACGAAAACAATCGGACGTTCCTTGCGGATGGCCAACGTCGCGGGCGTGCCGATAACGCGAACTTTGACGCCCAGAATACGAAGGACAAGAGACCAATACAACCGCGCAAAACGAGCCTTGCCGGACCCTGGGAGACGAATGAGCACGGCTTGGATCGGAATGGCCATTAAAGTCCAGCCGAGCAATAGGCAGCACCGCCGGGCAGCCCGCAAAGGCCCTATCACACTTCGGTACGGAAGCTTGGAACTTTGTTTCTGATCGCGAAGAGGAAAAGCGAATAATGAGCGAGCGGGAGCACGGGCTCCATGAAGCCTGCGGGGTTTTAAGCGCATGCTTGATATTATACGTTTTCTATCGACATATTTATCGCCAGCAATCAAAAAATACCCCCATTATCAGTTGATTTTCTGCATACGGAGTGAGTTTCCATTGTCCCTCGCGTTGCGCCCCGAGAACGTAACCCAATCTCGCTATCGATGCGAGTGACAAGTTACATCTTTGGGAGGAGCCGCAGTTCCCGGCAAGGAAGCTGTACCAGCACTCTGGGGCAAGTCTGTATGAGGGCTGGCGAGGGGCAGTCCGCCACGGTTCTCTCACCGTGTGTTGGTGCATCGCCGGGTACTCAGGGCTTACAGAGCAAGCTCGATTAAGACGGGAACATGATCGGAGGGCTGAGCCTCGCCCCGCACGCCGCGGTCCGGTTCCGCCTTGACCAGCGCTTCGGCCAAAGTTGGCGCAAGCAGGGCATGATCAATCCGAAGACCAAGATCGCGCTGCCAGGCTGCGCCTTGATAATCCCAGAACGTATAGATGGTTTGGTCTGGCCAGAGCTCGCGAACGGCGTCTGTAAGCCCAAGCCAGAGCAACGTAAAAAAGCCTGCCTGACTCTCCGGCCTCCGCAATGCGTCGTCGTCAGCGAGCGCACCTGGCGCGAAATCGTTGCCGGTGGGGCATATGTTGAAATCTCCAGCAAGGACGATCGGAAGATCGGCTTCCAACAAAGCCTGCGCGTGCCGCGCTAAAAGTTCGAGCCATTGGAGTTTGTAGGCAAAACCTGCTTCTCCGCCGGAATTTCCGTTTGGAACGTAGAGATTGCAAACATGGATACCTTGCGTCTCGATCTCGAGATAGCGTGCCTGGGTATCTTCCGGAGGAAGGCCCGGCAATCCGCGATGCCGGACGGTAAACGGCAGCCGGCTGAGCACGGCTACGCCATTATAGGCTTTTTGACCCACCACGACAGTTCGATAGCCGAGCTCGGAGAAACGGGCTGCAGGGAAGGCGTGTTCCTCGCACTTGATTTCTTGAAGCAACAGAATATCCGGCTCGACCCGACCGATCCACCTGAGAACCTGCGACTGACGGATCCGGATCGAGTTTACGTTCCAGGTCGCAAGCTTCATAAGTTTCAATCGATCGCGAAGCTCAAGCCGCAGCCGCACGACGAGGCAGCATTGGGGTTGCGGATGGCAAAGTGGCTACCCATCAAGGCTTCGGTGAAGTCAAGCTCGGCACCATGAAGCAGCTCCAGGCTCGCCTGGTCGATGATGACTCGTGCTCCGTCTCGCTCGATGACGATGTCGTCAGGCTTGAGGTTCTCGTCGAGAGCGAAGCGGTATTGAAAGCCGCTGCATCCGCCGGCAAGCACTTCCACCCTCAGTGCGGGCTGCGCCCCGGTTTCCTTGGCAGCGGCACGAACAACCTCTGCGAGACGCTCTGCGGCTCGGGCAGAGATGGAAAATACAGACCGGTCAACAGTGCTGGACATGCATAACACATAAGCCAATGACGTCTCGGATTGAAGGGAGTCCTGCGAGGTGCTAACCCACAAGCGAAGATGGCGCCATCACCTTTTCACCCTGCACGGTCGCCCTGGGCTGTGCGCCCCGAAACAGCGCGAGGACGGCTTTACCTCGAACCGGAATCGGAAACGCGTTCCCCTTGGCAACGCGACCGAGACCGTATTATCCACAGTGCGGCATTTCGCAAACTGCAATACAAAACGCAAGTTTTTGTCAGCCACGAAGGCGATTTCTTTCGCACCCGGCTAACCCACTCCATCGAAGTGGCGCAAATTGCCCGCTCTATTGCACGGGCACTTGGCCTTGAGGAGGATCTGGCCGAAGCCTTGGCGTTGGCGCACGATTTGGGGCACCCGCCCTTTGCGCATGCGGGGGAGGAAGCGCTGGCTCAACTCATGGAGCCGTTTGGCGGCTTCGACCACAATGCCCAGTCGCTTCGCGTGGTCACCGAGCTTGAGCGTCGTTATGCCGGTTTCGATGGGTTGAATCTCACTTGGGAAACCCTCGAGGGTCTGGCCAAACACAACGGTCCGCTCCACGATCCGCCCCCTTACGTCGCTGCCTATGATGCCCGCCATCCTCTGGAACTTCTCCTCTATCCGTCAGCGGAGGCACAAATCGCGGCGTTGGCCGACGACATAGCCTATCATAGCCATGATCTCGATGATGGGCTGCGTGCAAAACTGTTCACCTTTGCTGATATTGCCGAGCTTCCCGTGGTGGGGGAAGCATACGCGGCCGCTCGGCGTGTTTGCTCCGAGCGGGAAATTTCCCGCTTGCGTCATGAAACTATTCGGCGAGTGATCGATGCCCTGATCCGGGACGTGATTGCTGAGACCAAAGCCCGCCTCGAAGCCTTGGCTCCACGCGATGCCGATGGCATTCGCCATGCAAAAAGCCCCGTCGTGGCCTTTAGCCCGTCGTTGGCAGAGGCCAACCTGCGGATCAAATCGTTCCTTTACACGCGGATGTATCGGCATTGGCGGCTTCGCCGTATGGCCGGCAAGGCCAAGCGCCTGACCCGGGAGTTATTCGGCCTTTTTTACGCTGATCCCATGCTCCTTCCCGACGAATGGCGGGAACGGGCGGGAGCGGCCGGTTCGGCACGCGCTGCTCAAGTTGTATGTGATTATATCGCTGGGATGACCGATCGTTTTGCGATGGATGAACATCGGCGTCTGACCGATCCCTTTGTTTCAAGCTAAGGTTGCCTATGGATCAAAACATCTATTCAGAGGTGCGCGAAAGCGTGCTTGCTGTCCTGACTAAGATTGTTCCGTCCGTCACCAAGGACGTCCTTGCTCGCATAGAGGTGAGTTCGGCGCGTGACGCCCAACATGGTGAACTGACCACGAATGCTGCTTTCATTGCAGCAAAAGCAACACGAAAGCCTCCGGCGGAGCTGGCCGCGGCGCTGGCGGAAGGACTTACGGCGAAGCCGGGGATTGCCACGGCCGAATGGGCCAAGCCGGGCTTTGTCAATATCCGGCTGAAACCTGAGGCATGGCGCGCTCAGCTTCCGTTCATTCTTCGCGTCGGAGAAGCCTATGGCGATAGTTCTGTGGGCAATGGCACGCGTGTGAATGTGGAATACGTTTCGGCGAATCCGACAGGGCCGATGCATATTGGGCATTGCCGCGGTGCTGTGGTAGGGGACGCGGTCGCGCGGCTACTCCAAAAGGCCGGTTACAGAGTTACCAAAGAATTTTACGTGAATGACGCTGGCTCCCAGATTACGGCCCTCGCCTGGGCTGCTTACTGGCGATATTTGCAAGCACTTGGCAATCCTCTCAGCGAAGAGGAGTTTTCGGCCAAAGTCCCGGGTGGTTTGCAGTATCGGGGAGAATATCTTGTTCCGGTGGGTCAAGCACTGGCACGCACTTATGGCCCTACTTTGGCTGGACCTGAACTGAGTGTTGCCGATCCGGCCGTATGGTTCGAGCCGGTGCGCAAGACCGCCGTCGCTGCAATGATGCAAAGCATCCGCGAAGACCTGGCTGCGCTTGGCGTACAGCATGACGTTTTTACCTCCGAACGCGCCTTGGTGGAAGCGGGTGCCGTTGAAAAAGTGATCGCAGAGCTTGCTGCACGCGGCCTTGTTTATGAGGGTGTGCTCGAGCCTCCAAAAGGCAAACTGCCCGATGATTGGGAGCCGCGTCCCCAGCTCCTCTTTCGGGCCACCCAATTCGGCGACGACGTCGATCGCCCGCTCCGCAAGTCGGATGGGAGTTTTACCTATTTTGCGAGTGATATCGCCTATCACCAGGACAAAATCGCGCGCGGTGCGCAGATCATGATAAATGTCTGGGGCGCTGATCACGGGGGCTATGTGCCCCGTATGCAAGCAGCTATTCGGGCTTTGGCACCAGACGGGCGAGCGCAGCTCGAGGTGTTGCTGTGCCAAATCGTGCATGTGTTGCGAGCTGGCAAGCCTATACGCATGTCCAAGCGCGCCGGAGCCTTTGTGACGATGCGGGATCTCATCGACGAAGTCGGACGCGATGTGATTCGCTTCATAATGCTCACACGAAAGAACGACGCACAAATGGAGTTTGATCTTGAGGCGGTATTGGCGCAAACCCGGGAAAATCCCGTATTTTACGTGCAGTATGCACACGCACGATGCCGCTCGGTATTGCGCCTGGCAGCCCAACAGCTTGGGGCGGCCGCTGTGGAAGAGGCTGCCTTAGCAGAAGCGCCCATCGATGCGTTAACAGATGAAGGCGAACTTGGGCTCATTCGCCGCCTCGCCACATGGCCGCGCATGGTGGAAACCGCTGCTCTCACGCGCGAGCCTCATCGAATTGCTTTTTTCCTCTATGACTTGGCCGCCGATTTTCATACATTATGGAACCGAGGCCGAGATGATGCCGCGCTGCGTTTTTTGCTCGCCGATGCGCGAGACCTGACCTTGGCGCGGCTAGCCCTGGTTGCTGCTACAGCAGTGGTGATCCGCTCCGGCCTCGCGGTAATGGGGGTAACTCCTCTTGAGGAGATGCGCTGATCGATGACCAGCGAAGTCCGTAAAAGCAATGACTTTTCTCGAGAAGAATTAGAAATTCCGTCACTGACTTACCGCATCCCGCGCCGTGGCGGAATGGATTCCACCACCAAGCGCCTGACTGTGACGGCTGGCGCGATAGGCGCAGCATTGCTGCTTTTGCTCGTGGCTTGGAATATGGGAGGGAGTCGGTCAGAGGTACCGGTGATTGCCCCGGAAAATAGTCCTATACGGGTAAAACCGCAAGACGCGGGTGGAATGAAGATCGCCGAGGCAGATTCGGATATTCTCTCGGGCCAAGGGAATGACGGGGCGGCGCACCTTGCGGCTTCGGCAGAAAAGCCGGCTCTGCAGATGCTGGAAAGGGCGAAAGGGGACGCTGCAGGGGATGCCGGAGCCGGTGCCGCCAAGTCTTCAGCCACATCCATGCAGGAGAATATCCCTCCTGCGGAAGCCCCATCCCTGGAACGGCGGATGACCCCTGACACAGGGAAACCCTCGAACGGCGCAGTGATGTCCGGCTCTTCGTCGGTAACATCGGAAACAAGGACGGGAGCGGCTTTACCTCTAGGAAGCCAGCCAGCGCCCAATAACGGTGCCTCCGCTGCCTCGCCGCTGAAAACCAATGCAACCCGCCCGGAGGCTTTTTCACGCAATCAAGAGGTGCAGCTTGCATCGCTGCCGACAGAGGCGGCTGCACGGGCGGAATGGGAGCGGCTGGTGCGCAGGTTTCCCGAATTGCTTCACAATCGGAAGCCCATTATTTCCCGCGTGGAGCTCCAGGGCCACACGTTTTGGCGTGTGCGCACGGATGGCTTTGCCAGCTACAGCGATGCGGAGGCATTCTGCCGCCGCCTTCGCGCCAAAGCAGCCGATTGCGCAGTGGCCCGGTTCTAAAAGCTTAGGGAAAAGAATGCGGGCCGCCATTGTCGGCATTGCCGGCGTTGTGCTTCGTGCGGAAGAGGCTGCGCTGTTGCGCGCCAAAGAGCCTGCGGGCGTGATTTTGTTTGGCCGAAATATTGATAACCCTCATCAACTCGCGACGTTGGTCGCCGATTTGCGCGATACCCTCCCCCAAGACGGTATACTCATGGTTGACCAAGAAGGCGGGCGCGTCGCGCGGCTTCGGCCGCCGCATTGGCTGGCGCACCCACCGGCAGAAGCTATTGGTCTGATGTTTGCCCGCGATCCTATGGCCGGTGAGCGCGCCGCGTGGTTGACCGGCGCATTGATCGGTTATGAGTGCGCTGCCGCAGGATTTCATGTTGTGAACGCACCTGTCCTTGATCTTCGTGTTCCGGGAGCTCACGGCGTCATTGGCGATCGGGCGTTCTCTGGAGATCCCCAGACGGTGGCCCGTCTCGGCGGAGCGATGGCCGATGGGCTTTTGGCGGCAGGCATCCAGCCCGTGGCGAAACATATTCCCGGCCACGGACGCGCGAAGGTTGACAGCCATAAAGAGTTACCGCAGGTAGATGCCTCAAATCTTGAGGCAGACCTTGTGCCGTTTGCCCAAAATGCGCACCTTCCTTGGGCGATGACTGCCCATATCGTTTATACCGCGTTTGATCCGACCTTGCCCGCCACGCTTTCGCCGCGTGTGATTCAGCAAATCATTCGTGGCCGGCTTGGCTGGCAGGGCGTTTTAATCTCCGATGATCTCGGGATGGGGGCTCTCAAGGGCTCATTGGGAGAATTGGCAGGAGCAGCGTTGAGTGCCGGCTGTGACCTTGTGCTCCATTGCAGCGGCGTGCTGGAACAGACGGCGGAGGTGCTTGCTGATTGCCCATGGATCACGTCTGCAGCGGCTGACCGTCTCGCGGCAGGGCGTCGAAAGGCTGATGCTTCTCGTGTTCCCCTCGATTTAGCGGCATTGACAGCCGAACGAGAGTTTTTATTGCGTGAACGGGGTCATTGAACTTTTGCTGGCTATTGTTCCTGCGGCGTTGGCAATTACCTTGCATGAAACCGCGCACGGGTATGCGGCACTTGCCATGGGGGATGATACGGCTGCGCGCGAGGGACGGCTCTCCGTCAACCCCCTTCGTCATGTGGATCGGGTGGGGACGATACTTTTGCCCGGTGTTCTGATACTTGCACAGCTTCTGACCACAGGCCGTGTGATATTTTTGTTTGGCTGGGCAAAACCGGTGCCCGTGGCTGCTTGGAAATTCCGCAATCCTAGGCGGGGCATGATGGTCGTGGCGGCAGCAGGACCAGCGGCGAATTTTTTTCTGGCTTATCTTGGAGCATTTGCCTTACGTCTTGTATTTGACTGGCCCCGAGGCATCGCGAGTTTATTCGCAGCTTTGTTCTTTAACTTTATTCTTGCCAATTTGGCTTTGGGTCTCTTCAACCTGTTGCCAATTCCTCCTTTGGATGGAGGACGCATTCTGGTTGGATTGCTGCCGAGAAATTTGGCGTGGCGATGGGCAAAATTGGAGCGCATAGGGGTCCTGCTCGTTGCGGTGTTTGTGTTTGTTTTGCCCCTGCTTCTGCGTCAGTTCGGCCTCGCTTTTGACCCGGTCGGGATAGCGCTGAATGTGGTATTGAGCCAAGCTCTTCAAATCGTCATGCGCCTTGCGGGAGCGCCGATCAGTGCCTGAGCGAGAACAAACCAGACAATTGCTGTTGCGTTTCGAGGGGTTCGAAGGACCGCTGGATTTGTTGCTGGAGCTTGCACGCGCGCAAAAACTTGACCTTGCGCGTATTTCTATACTGGCATTGGCAGAGCAATATCTGGACGTGATCGAAAACGCCAAAGCACTCCATCTGGAACTGGCTGCAGAATGGTTGGTTATGGCTGCCTGGCTTGCCTGGCTCAAGTCTAGATTGCTGGTTCCGAGTGATCCCTTGGAATCCGAGCAGGCGATTGAGGCAGAGAACATACTGACGGCGCGGCTGCAAATCTTACAGGCGATGCGTGCCGCGGCAGCCTGGCTTTCCTCGCGACCGATATTAGGGAGAGACGTATTTGGGCGGGGAGTGCGGGAGAAGTTCACGAGTCAACGGCAGTCTTGGCTTGTTCCGGAATTACCCGCCTTGCTGCGTGCCTATCGTGATGCCCTGCGTCGCAATTTTGCGAAGAGATCTTATATCCCGCCGAAATTCAAGCTCTGGCGCATTCAAGATGCCTTGCAACGGCTTGCAGCTATGCTGGACGGTTTGCCGGATTGGAGAGGCTTGGAGGAGTTCCTCCCCCCGCATGTAACGACCCCCCTGGAACGCCGCGCGGCTTTGGCCAGCACGCTCGTGGCAGGCCTGGAACTGGCCCGGGCGGGAAAGCTCCGCCTTCGCCAACAAGAGCCATTTGGCCAAGTTTGGCTGCACCCCGCCCGGGAAGGATGGCAAGCGCAATGACCGGGAATTCCGAGGTTTCCGAGAACGTACTTCGCCTGGCCGAGGCGGTGCTGTTCGCTGCGACCGCTCCGATAAGCGCGCGCACTCTTGGCCAGTTCCTTCCGGACGCAATCGAGGTAGAAGCAGTTTTGGCTGCTCTACGCGCAAGGTATAGCGGCCGTGGGATAGAGCTTGTCCAAGTTGCAGGCGGGTTTCAATTTCGCACTGCACCAGACCTTGCGGAGTGGGTACAAAAGGTTGTGGAAACGCCGCGGCGATTGCCTCGTGCGGCCTTGGAGACCCTAGCCATCATCGCCTATCATCAGCCCTTGACACGCGCCGAGATTGAACAAATTCGAGGAGCGAGCCTTTCGCAGCAAACGCTGGATGTTTTGTTGGAGCTTGAGTTGATTGCCCCTTGCGGCCGGAAAGAGGTGCCAGGACACCCCACATTATGGGGCACGACAGAGGCGTTTCTTGCCCATTTTGGGTTGCGAGATCTTGGAGAATTGCCATTGCAAGAAGATCTCTTGCCAGGAATCGGTTCGGTTGCGAGAACGGAGCCTGATGTGGCAGCAGAAAGTACCTAGGCCAGCAAGTTAATTGGCCGCGTGCAGGAGCACAAAGGACCTATGTTCGATTTTGCCTGGTCGGAGATAGCCCTGATTGGCGTTGTCGCGCTGATCGTTATCGGGCCGAAAGATATGCCGGCAGCAATAAAGGCGGTAACGGATGTTATCCGCAAAGCGCGACGAATGGCTGCCGAATTCCAAAGCCACGTGGATGAAATGATGCGAGAGGCGAACCTGCACGAGGTGCGTGAGCAATTGAACGAGATCCGTAATTTTGACCTCCGGGGCGAAGTCGAGCGCACCGTCGACCCGGACGGTTCGTTGCGTGCGACATTTGCCGAAAATCCCCTAGAAACGCCGGTTTCTCCGGCCAGAATTCAAGGTGTTCCCGTTCATGAAACGGCGGCAATTCCGCATTCTGAGCTTGGTTCCTCCGAACCGGCGCCGCCAGAATTTATTCCTCCAGGAGCTGCCCCGCCAGCGCCCGAGCAGGCTGCAGAACAGCTTCCTTCATTCATTCCACCGAGCATCACGAAACACGCATAGAAAATTGAGTAAGCCACCGTGGCTCCGCGCGACATTGAAGATCCCATCAACGATAAACCGATGCCTCTGCTCGATCACTTAATCGAGCTCAGGCGGCGGTTATTGTGGTCTTTGGCTGCATTTGTCGTAGCATTTGCCGTCTGCTACCATTTTTCACTGCCGATTTATTCGTTTTTGGCGCGTCCGCTCGCACGTATTTTACAAGAACACGGAGGTCCGGATCGCAGGCTCATTTTTACGGCACTTTACGAGGCGTTTTTTACATACGTGAAGGTGGCGGCTTTTGGCGGTGCGTTTCTGGCTTTTCCGATCATTGCCATGCAACTTTGGCTGTTTATTGCCCCGGGGCTTTATCGAAGTGAGAAACGTGCCCTATTGCCCTTTCTGATCGCGACGCCGTTATTGTTTATTCTCGGGGCAGCGCTTGCCTATTTTTTCGTCTTTCCTGTTGCGTTTCGTTTCTTTCTAAGTTTTGAATCCCCTAATGGCGCTGGTGGGTTGCCCATTGAGTTGCAAGCGAAGGTCAGCGAATACCTTGGATTGGTCATGAAGCTTATTTTGGCTTTCGGGATTGCTTTTCAGTTGCCGGTAGCCCTCACCCTTATGGCGAAGGTTGGTTTAACAACCTCCAAAAGCTTGGCGCGAAAGCGACGCTACGCTTATGTGATTATGTTTGTTATTGCGGCTATTCTCACCCCGCCGGATGTATTGACGCAAACCGGTTTAGCCCTTCCTCTTATAATACTTTATGAAATTTCCATATTTGCGGCGAGAATGGTCGAGCCAAAGCCGGTAGAGGTATGAAATTATGCACGACATCAAAATAGTCCGTGCGGACCCATCGGGATTTGATGCCATGCTTCGCCGGCGTGGTTTGCCGCCAGCAAGTGAGACGCTTCTGCGCCTAGATAACGAACGACGAAACATATTGACCGCCTTGCAGGAACATCAAGCAAGACGTAACGCGCTGGCGCGCGAAGTGGGCGAGGGAAAGCGTGCAGGGGCGGATACCAGCCGCCTGGAGGCTGAGGCTGCCGCTTTACGCGAGGCAATCGAGCGGCTGGAGGCAGAAGCGCAAAGAGTGGAGGCGGAAATACGCTTTGTCTTGGAACGGCTCCCCAATGTGCTTGATGCTGACGTACCCGAGGGCGAAGACGAGCGCGCCAACGTTGTAGTGAAAACCTCTTCGTCCCTGCCTCACTTCAATTTTCAGCCGGCCCAGCATTTTGAATTGGGCGAACGGCTGGGGATGATGGATTTTGAAAAAGCCGCACAGCTTTCCGGAAGCCGCTTTGTGGTTTTGCGCGGAGCGCTTGCATTGATGGAAAGAGCGCTTGGCCAATTCATGCTCGATTTACATATTCGTGAGCATGGATATGAGGAAGTTTCGGTTCCGTTGCTCGTAAACAAAGCAGCGGTCTACGCAACCGGACAATTGCCAAAATTTGAAGCGGATCTTTTTGTTACGACTGACGAACGCTGGCTTATCCCGACAGCCGAGGTGCCGCTTACGAATCTCGTTGCCGGCGAGATCCTGGAAGAACGACAGCTTCCGCTGCGCTTTACGGCGCTTACGGACTGCTTCCGGAGTGAAGCCGGCGCAGCCGGGCGGGATACACGGGGTATGCTCCGCCAGCACCAATTTCGCAAGGTGGAGCTCGTTTCCATTACAACCCCCGAACAAAGCGCTGCCGAGCACGAACGCATGACGTCATGCGCTGAGAGAGTGCTGGAGAGGCTGAACTTGCCTTATCGGAGGGTCTTGCTTTGTGCTGGAGACACCGGCTTCAGTGCCGCCAAAACCTATGATCTTGAAGTGTGGTTGCCTGGCCAAGGCGCTTGGCGCGAGATCAGTTCATGTTCCAATTGCCGCGACTTTCAGGCACGCCGAATGAACGCGCGGTTTCGCAAAGGTGAGAGAAAGGGCGTCACGTTCGTGCACACACTGAACGGCTCCGGCGTCGCCGTTGGACGAGCGCTCGTTGCGGTATTAGAAAACTATCAAAACTCCGATGGGACGATTACGGTTCCGGAAATTCTTCAACCCTATATGGGGGGATTAGAGGTGCTCACTCCCTTACCGCCGCGGCTGTGAGGCGAGAGAGCTATGTGGCTGCCAGAGTCTTTTGCCCTCTGCGAGCTGCCAGCCACATAACACCGGCACTCCAATCGCAACGTCGCGCGCGCGGCGGGCCAGTGAAAGTGCCAACGCTGCGGAAGGGCTGACCCCGAAAATCCCCCCGATCAGAACAAACGCGCCTTCCTGCACTCCAAGCCCCCCAGGCACCATAAAAGCCAAGCTTCGGATACTAAAGGCAAGGCTATCGATGATGAGGGCAGCAGAGACACTCACGCGGACCCCAATAAGCCAGAGGACCAGCCATGTTTGTAAGCCCGTGAGCACCCAAGCCAAGAGGTGCACAGCAAACGCAGCCAACAGAGAACGGGGTCGAGCGCGGATAGCATGCATCGCATGGGCCATGACGCGCAATTTGTGACCAAAGGCTGCGCTGAATTGCTCAAAGAATCCAGCAAGCCAATGCGTGCCCCGGGCCAGAGCGATGACAAACCCACCGGCTAGAACTGCAAGCATCAACAATAGTCCAGATAGCGCAGTGAAAAATGGCTGTTCCGGCCGCAGGCTGCGCAATAAGGCCAAACCAAGCGCCGCGTAAACCAACTCACTTACGAATTCGATCGCAAGATCGACCATTGTCGAAGCCATGGCAAAGCCGCTTTCAAATCCGGAAAGCGTCATTGCCCGGACACCGGCCACTATGCCGCCCAATTGTACGAACGGTAACACCTGCGACGCCGAATCTCGGATTAAGCGCCCCCAAATGAATCTCCAAAAGCCATCTTCCGCTCGCGACGCACTCAGGAACCTCCAAGCGACCGCTGCAAGTATGATGAGGGCGAGCTGACTCACAACGAGCAATGCTAAACCGCTCCACCCCAACGTGTGCAAGGGCGCCAGCACCGCTGTCAAACGGAAGCGATGGACCAGAAAAGCAAACAGGCCAGCGCCCAGCAACAATCCGAATGCCAGCCTCAGATGTCTTAAACCAGTCAATGTTTGAACTTGTTCCGTAGCGCTCACAGCCCGTGGAAAACTTGAATCTTGCCTTTCATTTCCGAATCTTGTGACGGGAGGTCTTTCAATGATGCTTTTCGTGGCTGAGCAACATCCACTTCAGGTTCGATTGCAAAAACGCGCATATACTCGCGATAACGCGCCCGTTCGAATTCAGGGTCAAGCCCGAAATCTTCGAAGCGGTAACTGTTCTGTCCATAACCTCCACGCGGAAGCTGGGCAAGAAAGGCTTCCATGCGCTTGGTTGCAGCGGTGCTAAGACCAATGCCGAAATGTCGATAAAGGGTTGCCACGGTATCTATCGGGTTGTGGATGAGTGTTCGATACTGCACGTGAAAGATTCGCTCAGCAGGCCAAGTTTGAGCAGCCTCTATGATGCGCCCAACGCCGATGGCCCAATCTAGGCTTACCTGGCGCCCGATTTGCATAGGATCGACTTTGCTTGCAAAGGGGGTGCGCAGTACCTGCGTTAGCCGAGCAACAGAAGGCAAAACTTTCAGCGGGTCACGATGCACAAAAACCAAGCGCGCATCCGGATATACCGACAGAAGGGCAGGAAGCGCAAACACATGATCGGGCGATTTCAGCACCCATTGTTTCGGTCCGGTGTGGCGTTGCAAATGCTGAAGAAAACGCCGATGGAAGCGGTAAGCCGGAATGTGCCCCGCTTGGTGCAGCCAGTCACGGTAGGAAGGAACGTCGTGCGTGCTGTCAAAACGGAGGCTGCGAAACACATGAGCATTGATTTCGGTACATTCCTGCGGTCGTTCTGCATCGAGTGGATGTAAGTTGGCCAGCTCCGGTGCTAGGCGACGAAAAACTCGAAGTTGCCGGTTGACTTGTGCTATTCCGGTCACATTGTCAATGCGCGCGTGAAGTGGATAGGGATAAATGGTCTGCCAACAGCGGGGGGCAAGGTTGGAAGGATCCTCCGCCAAAAGCGCATGAAGAAAAGTGGTACCGCTGCGCGGTACTCCGGTAATAAAGATCGGTCGCTCGATCCGTTGTGTCAGGACTTCGGGATGTTGCCTTTCCTGCTCACGCAAGACGAGTAAGTTCGTCAGTAGCCGCAGCACGTCCCAACGCGCTGCGTGCCGCCCAAAGGGGCTAAGAGAGGCTTCATTGCAATAGGACGCCAGCAGCTTGGACAGCGGGGTTCTGATATCTTCCTCGCCAAAATCCCAAAGATTGGTGGATCGGCACGCTGCGCTGAGCAGCTCGTCTGCATCGAGTTCAGAAGGACCAAGGCCAACCCGCTCAGCCAAAAAGTAACCGCAATTTACCAATTTCAAGGCAAGCGACATAGGCTTCCGCCCTCCATTCCCATTTCTGCAGCTCTGACGATGCGCAAAGTTGCTTCTAAAGCTGCTCCTTCGAAAGGACACATTAACGCTGACGCAATGCCAAAACTAAGATTTTTATTCTTCGCAAACTATGATATAAATCAAAATTTAACATGCTCTCGTCCTCTCTGCAAACGGCCGCGGCCGAAGGAGGAAGCCCGGCGGGTGGTCGGGTTGCATTGTAACAGTACTGACGGGGATCACCGGTTCATTTGAGCTGCGTTTGATTATGAATGACTGCAGAAGCATTCCCAAGACAAGCGTTGCCTCCGCTAAGGCGAATTGGGCGCCGATACAAATGCGAGGGCCGGCACCAAACGGCAAATAGGCAAAACGGGGTACCGGCGGCGCGGTGGGAAAGAACCGCGTGGGGTCAAAAGCATTGGGGAGCTCCCAAAAACGGTGATGCCGATGCAGTATCCACGGAGCTATAAACACCAGGGTTCCGGCTGATATGGCGATCTCGCCGGCCCGATCGTCTGCGATCGCCTGACGGACTAAGACCGGTGCGGGGGGATAGAGGCGTAAAGCCTCACTCACAACAGCGCGGCAGCGCGTGAGCATGGGCAGTATTTCTGCAGCATTGTTGGGTTCAAAGCAAATATCCCGAACTTCCCCGAACAGCCAGTTCTGTTCCTCGGGGAGATGGGCAATAAGGAAGAGTGTCCAAAACAGCGCAACAGCCGTAGTTTCGTGATCTGCCACAATAAGCGTTGCCAATTCATCACGAAGCATGGCGCGCGTGAAGCTTGCAACAGTTTCAGGGTCTTTTGCGGACAGCATTAAATCCAGCAAATCTTGCGGCGCGTCCTGCTTGGGCAAGGCTAATCGGGCCTCCAACATGCGTTCGATCAGGCCCAGCCATTGTTTCCGAAAATGCCAACGCAAAATGTCTCGCGGACTTGGGATACCGATCGGAAACGATAAATCCAACAGCGAGGGACGGCTGAGAATCATACCATAATGCGCCATCATCGTGCGCATTTGCATGCCAAAGGTGCGTGTTTCCAACGAAAACAATGCCCTTCCGGCAATCTGAAGCGTGAGTTGCTGAAGGAAAGCAAGCAAATCAATCGGCGTTCCTTCTTTCCGGAAGAGATCCGGTAAAACCTCATGGGTCTGTTCTACAATATGATGGCAGATGATCGGGGTTGCCCTCGGTGCGAAAGCTGGCGCCAAAGTGCGGCGTTGACGTCGCCAAGTCTCTCCTTCTGCCAACAGCAAGCCTTTACCGACAATCGGCCATAGGATCCGTATGGAAGCCGGGGAACGTCGGTAGTTTTCTACATTCTCCACTAAAACGTGGTGGATTGCATCTGGATCGTTCAACAAAAGCACTTGCCGATTCAGCAAGCGTCCGTACCAGGCTGGCTCTTCATAGGCTTCTTTTGGCCAAGTGCTCAGGATATTCCCTCTCAATCTACGCCCGAACCTATTCCGGTTTTGTCGCCCCTCTGGGAGATGAGGCGTTGGGGGAATGAAGAGAGCAGTGGACCGAGTAGCAGGATCCATAATGAATGTCCTCTGCGCCACAGTTGGCCGGTTTTTCGGCACTCTCGCCCCCCTGACCGGTTATTTGCGCAACAACCAAACGATGAGCGACAAAATCAGCGTTAGCACAAGAGAGATAAGCAGACTCGTCCCCAGTGGGAAGAAAAACACAAAATTCGGCCGCTCGATCCGAATATCTCCAGGAAGTCGGCCGAGGCCGAGCCGAGCAAGCCAAGGCCAGATAATGCCGATCAAAATCAATAACAGGCCGACGCCTATCAAAAACCGCTGCATGCCGTCTCTTATTCACTTCTGACCGATGCCTGTCGCTGATTCAACCAGTGCGCGCGGATCTCGCAAAGGCCATCGCCCGCAATCGACTTGTGCAAGAAATACCCCCAGAATGCGATTGTATTCATCGGGCGCCTCCAGATTGATTGCGTGGCCGCAATTCGGCATCACGGCCAGTGCGGCGCTTGGTATAGTTCGTTTCATCAGCAAGCCAGGCTGCAGGCATGGCCAATCTTCATCGCCATGGATAATGAGTGTTGGAACGGTGAGACGGCGCATTTCCTCGGTCAAGTCGTAAAGCGACGGCCTCTGGCGCTGTATGCTCAGTTGCGTATTGGCTGAACCAAGAGCCGAATGTTTCGCCAAATTCGCCTTGAATTCGGCAAAACCCCGTGGATCTTTGTTTTGCAATTGCACGCGGGTCGGACCATAGGCGTATTTTTCCGCAAAAGCAGTCATGCCATTGGCGATTATAAATTGAGCGATCAACTCCGCCTCACGCTGAAATTGAGCGCGTTTGTCCGGGTCTGCCCCATAGCCGCAGCCTCCGACACAAAGCGAAATTGCCCGCTCCGGATGGCGAAAACCGAAATGAAGCGTTGCGAAACCGCCCATGGAAAGTCCGGCAACATGGGCTTTTGCAATGCCTAAACCATTAAGCACTGCGGCAATGTCATCCGCTGCCCGTGCTTGGGAATATTGGGCCGGCAGTTCGGGTACGTCGGAGGGCGGATACCCCCGTGCATTGAATGCGATGGCACGGTAACGCTGCCCGAAATGCCGCAGTTGCGGTTCCCAGCTGGTCAGATCGCCGGCGAATTCATGCACAAAAATTAACGGAATCCCGTGCCCAGTCTCTTCATAATAGAGCCGGACGCCGTCATCGGCGGTTACGTAGGGCATCACTACCTCCCTGTCTTTATAAATAAGCTAGCCCAAACCAGCCCAGCGAGCCAGCCGGCATCCGGTGTTATTCCGATGCCCAGTTTGTGGGTTTTTGTTTGACAGCTTGGACGAAGCCGCAGGTACTCGGCAAGAGCTATGCATTCTTGAGAACCCAGCTACGTTTTGATAACTCGGCTGATAGTAACTCGAGTGATTAAATAAGAAGCGTCGCGGGCGCTTTGTTAATCCGCTCCGCACAAATCACCCTTAGCGCCCGTCTGGCTGGACGGGCTGAAGGAAGAGGACAAAGACAATGAAAAAGGCGCTTTTAACAGGCTTTGCCGCGCTCAGCATGATGGTTGGCGGGTTGGCGGGCAGCACGCTGCCGATATTGAGTGTTCAGGCGGCATCGGCAGCGGTTCGAACAGAGGCGAATGCAAATCTTGCAGCGCTCAGAACGCAAGACAATGCGACAGTCGCTGGTTTGCGCACTGAGCAGAACGCGACAACTGCGGCGTTGAGGACCGAGCAGAACTCAACGACCGCAGCGCTGAGGACTGAGCAGAACTCAATTACCGCCTAAGATTACGACAGAATGAATTAAAATAGGAAATTTTTGACTTATTTCCTAACCTTCGCGAAGCCGCCAGTCGGGCCACCCGCACGGCGGCTTTTGCGCTTGTATGTGTCTGCATTCCTCCCAATTTTTATTGGCGCGTTCAATGCAGAGATGGCCAAATGAGGGCATTGTTGTTCTCCCTCGGGCCTTTTATTTGAGGGGAGGGTTCGTCATGATGATTCGCATCGCCCGCGGCTGGGAAATCCCCGAAAGTAAAGTTACACCTGAGACTCTCGTTCTCGGGCGGCGGCGCACGCTCGGCCTGGGATTGGGCGGCGCACTTGCGACGTTTGTCCCGCAGCTCGGCCATACGGAGCAGAGCGTTCCTCGCAACCAACGCTATGATCCCGGTCGGCCAATAACGCCGGCGCAGATCGTCACAACGTACAATAATTTTTACGAATTCGGTTCAGATAAAGATATTTGGCAAGCAGCGCAGGCATTGCCGATGCATCCCTGGGTGATTCACATTGAGGGCTTGGTGAGCAAACCCCTTACAATCGCGGTTGACGATCTGCTCAAGCAAGTTCCCTTGGAAGAGCGCGTCTATCGGCACAGATGCGTCGAGGCATGGGCAATGACCGTCCCTTGGACGGGGTTTCCTATGAGTGCTTTGATAAAACTTGCGGCGCCTTTATCCTCAGCCCGTTACGTGGCTTTCCAAAGCTTGGTTGATGCGAAATACATGCCCGGCGTTGCGGAACCATTTTTCCCCTGGCCGTACGTCGAGGGGCTCACCATTGAGGAGGCAAATAACGAGCTTGCTTTTATCGCCACGGGACTTTACGGCAAGCCTCTTCCACCCCAAAATGGCGGGCCAATTCGTTTGGTGGTGCCCTGGAAATACGGCTTCAAATCAGCTAAATCCCTTGCAAAGATTACTTTTACGGACCGGCGGCCGCAGACATTCTGGGAGACGGTTTCCCCACAAGAATACGGATTTTGGGCCAATGTAAACCCTGAAGTTTCTCACCCGCGTTGGAGCCAAGCTACGGAACGGCTCTTAGGAAGTGACGAAAGAGTGCCGACACAGATATACAATGGCTATGGTGAATGGGTCGCAGGCCTTTATGCGAACAAGAAGGACAAACGCCTGTTTATGTAATGCTCGAGGGATGAATGGCGCGTCTTCTGGCCACGCGTACGTTGACGGTGATTGCAGCGGCCTTGCTGGTGAGCGCGTTTGCTCTCGCCACCGTGTTTTCTCCGAGTTTACCGCTCATTTTGCTCCTTTCGATGGCTGACGAAACTTTGCCCCAACGGCTGCAGCAGATCGTGCAGCTTCATTTGCCCTCCTGGGTATGGAGCTGGGTCGGTGTCCCTCTCCTGGTGCGGCCGGCTTGGTTGTTGCCCGCCTCTTTGGGCCTGATTGTTGCAGGCGCTGCCGCAACGATGGCCAATCGTCATGTGCCTCGTTCCCACAGGCGGCGGAGTTAGGTCCTGTTTTTAGAGAGAGGATAGTGGTGAGCGATAGTTTAAAGCAGCAATTTCGCGCCTATGCACAAGGCAGTAGCGCGCTTCATGTGGCTTTCATCGGTGTCGTGAACGGTTTGTTTGAGGCACTGAATGCCATGGGCTTTGCCGATGCTGCCGATCTGGCGAGGCGGACAGGACTTGATACAGCCTATGTCGCGCGCTGGTGCGATGCGGCCTATGCATTCGAATATCTGGACGAGCACAACGGCCGTTTTTGCTTGACCGAACGCGGCCAGGCTATGCGACCGAGTGCCCCACAATCGCTTATGCCTATTGCGGTCCATGCTATGCTCGGGGCGCATATGGCCGAGCGCGCGGCAGCCTTTATGCGGACTGGGGAACGCCCGGGCGAGCAGGTCGTGGCCGAGCGTGAAACTATTCTCCCTTGGTTTGGTGCAATGCTCGAGGGGAATTTTGCCCCTCTCTTCGAGAGCACGATTTGCCCCGCAGTGCCTGCCTTTGCCGAGGTCAATTCACGTAGTGGCTTTGCGGTCGATCTCGGTTGCGGGAACGGCTGGTATTTGCGGGCGCTAGCGCGTCGCTTCCCGAATTTGCGCGGGCTTGGGCTTGACGGATTTGCGGAAAACATTGCTCAGGCCAGGCGCTTGGCTGGAGCCGAAGGGTTCTCCCATCGGCTGGATTTTGTGGAAGGGGATATCCTGGCGGATTTTAAATTACCCGAAACGGCCGACCTTATCGCAATGAATCGCGCCCTGCATCATGTGTGGGACCGCCGGGAGACGCTTTTTCCGAAGCTTCGCTCGCAGTTGAAGGCGGGCGGCTTCGTTGTCATTTGGGAGCCCAATTGGCCGAGTGAGCGGGGCATGTTGCGAGATCCGTCCCGAAGAGGAATGGCTTTTCAAAACCTTACCGAACATATTCAAGGCAACCATCTTCTCCAGGCGGACGAGATTGTTGCGGCATTTCGGGAAGCGGGCATGCCGGCCGAGCTCTATCTTTTCGCCAATGGGAATGAGGCGATTATCGTAGGCCGGAACGAGTAGCGGCGAATACGCTATTCTTTGTTCTTCTGACCGTAGAGTACGGAAGGCGCCACGGATGGGGTAACGACTTCCTTAACGCCTTCTTCTTTTGTTGCGGCGCGATAAAAACAAGTCCTGCGACCGGTATGACAGGCTACGCCCTTCTGATTCACCAAAAGCAGCAGTGTGTCTCCGTCACAATCAAGGCGCATCTCTATCAACTGCTGTGTCTGTCCCGAACTTTCCCCTTTGCGCCAGAGTTTCGCGCGGGCGCGGCTATAGTAACAAACTCGGCCTGTTTTTAGAGTTTCCTGAACTGCTTCCCGGTTCATCCAGGCTAGCATAAGCACCTCGCCCGTATCATGTTGTTGGGCGATAGCAGGAACAAGCCCTTCTGCGTTAAAGCGGATGAGGGCCAGAAATGGGTGCGTGAGATCTTCGGGCATAGATGTCTATGTTTGTTTGATGATGGCCAAAGCAAAGACCGATGGTGCGTTTTTACAGCGCACGCAAGTCCTCTTGGCGCGCGCAGACGAACTTTGCGCGCGACGTGGTGTGCGCTTGACCGATCTGCGGCGGCAAGTGCTCGGCACAATTTTAGACGCGGGAAGCCCCGTGGGCGCCTATGACATTCTCGATCGGCTTCGCGTGCTTCGGCCAGGTGCTACGCCGCCTTCTGTCTATCGCACGCTCGAGTTCCTGCTCTCTCAAGGCTTTGTGCACCGGCTGGAGCGACTTTCCGCCTTTGTCGGCTGCCTTGCAAAAGAGGGGGAAGAGCATTCAGCTCAGTTCCTAATCTGCCGAAATTGCGGAAAAGTGCTGGAGCTGGAGGACGATGCGGTCAATGAGGCGCTTATGCGCGCGGCGCGACAAGCCGGTTTCGCCATGCTTCATGCCACGGTGGAAGCCGAAGGAATCTGTCAGGCGTGTGCTGCGGTCAAACCCGCCGCAGATGTTTAAAGGCGCGTTCGAGGTCGGCGATGAGATCGTTCGGATCTTCCAGTCCGATGTGGAAGCGGACAGCAGGTCCGGCTAACGGAGGCGGAGCAGCCGTGCGGCGAATCGTGCCCGTAGTCGGCAATGCGAGGCTTTCGAAGCCGCCCCAAGAAGCGCCAATGCCGAAGAGTTCCAGTGAGTCAATCATTTCTATCATGGAGCCTTCTGCAATATCGGGCTGGAAAACCACCCCGAACAGGCTGCAGGCTCCGCTATAGTCGCGCCGCCAAATGGCATGGCCCGGCGCACCGGGCAACGCAGGATGCAGCACCTGATAAACTTCGGCCCGCGCGGCGAGCCAGCGGGCTACTTTGAGGCCGGACTCCATATGCTGCTTCAGCCGTGCAGCTAACGTACGTAGACCCCGCAAAGCAAGCCAGCAATCATCGGGGCTGGCATACTGGCCAAGGGTCATAGAAGCGTTGCGGATCTTCTCCCAATCGGTATCCCGGGCAGTAATGATGCCGCCTAAAATTATGTCTGAGTGCCCACCTACATATTTGGTCAGCGCCTGAATCGAAACATCAACACCGTGAGCGAAAGGTTGGAAGAACAGGATCCCCCAGGTGTTATCCATCAACACCGCCGCGCCTCGCGCATGGGCAACCCGCGCAAGCGCCGGGACATCCTGCATCTCAAAAGTGTGGCTGCCGGGGCTTTCCAGAAACAGCACCTTCGTATTGGGCCGGAACAAGGCGGCAAGGCTATCGGGATCAATGGTGGGGACGTAGTAGGTGGTTTCCACCCCGGTTTGGCGAAGGAGCGTGTCACAAAAATGACGTGTCGGGCCATAGACACTATCAGGGACCAGACAATGATCGCCGGAGCCGAGATAGGCAAGGAGCGACACAGTAATCGCGGCTAAACCGGAGGAAACAATTTGGCAGCGAGTGCCGCCTTCGATCGCGGCAAGAGCATCTTCCAGTGCAAAATGCGTGGGCGTGCCCAGGAGGCCATAAATCAATTCCTGCTCCAACCGATGCCGCCCGGCTTCGCGTCGTTCAGCGCAGGAGTTGTGCAGAACGGTAGAGCCCCGCACCAGGGGAGGATTAACAAACCCGGGTTTGCGCACGCCTGCGCGGCCAAGCTGGGTCAATCGCGTATCGATATGTAACCCGGAGGTTCGAGCTTGCGGTTGATCTGTGCGATCTTCGGCCATTGCGTCAAGTTTCCTTGGGGGTATCGGGGCGGGTGGCCCACTCGGTCCACGAGCCATCATAGAGTGCACCGTGCGGCAAGCCGGCATAGACCATTGCCAGAGTGAGCACCGCAGCGGTCACTCCACTGCCACAACTCGTCACGACCGGCCGCGAGCCATCGATCCCGAGCTCTCGGAAACGCGCGCGCAGTGCGGCGCGGGGAAGCAAAGTGCCATCCGGTTGCAGCAGCTCTTGGTATGGAAGATTTCGGGCGCCCGGAATATGACCCGAAGGAACGCCCAACCGCGGCTCTGGGGCTTCGGCGCGAAAACGTGCCGATGAGCGGGCATCAAGCACAATTTCTGCCCCCGTTTCCAGGTTTTGAAGCAAGTCGCCAAGACCGCGCAGGCGGCTCGCGCGGAAGTTTGGAATAAAGCAACCGGGCGTTGCGGCGGGTGGTTCGCCTTCTTCGATAGGCCGGCCCTCGGCAACCCATTTTGGCAGGCCGCCATCCAGCACGAAGGCGCGGTCGTGGCCGAAGAGGCCCATGAGCCACCATCCTCGTGCAGCGGTGGTAAGGCCTTTCTGGTCATAGAAAACGATTCGAGTTGCGTTGGAGACACCCAGTGCGGAAACAAGTCTCGCGAAGCGGCCGGCGCTTGGAACCATGTGGGGGAGGTCTGTCTCAGGATCCGCAATTTCGTCGATATCAAAGAATCGTGCACCGGGAATATGCGCGCGCCGATACTCAGCCCGCGCGTCTTTGGCCTCCAAAGGCAGGTACCAGCTTGCATCGAACACCATGAGATCAGCTGCGGAAAGGTTTTCAGCAAGCCATCCGGTGGTTACGACCACGTTCATGTTTCCTCCGCGAGCGCAAGGACGATGCGCCGGTTCTGCCGGCCTTTGCTTTCGATCTTCAGAATACGCACCGGCCCGATTTCGCCGGTATGCGCAACATGTGTGCCGCCACATGGCTGCAGATCGATGGGCTCCGGGCCAGCGCCGATCCGGATCAACCGGAGACGTCCGGCTCCGCGCGGCGGTTTGACCGATAAGGTGCGGACCAAAGCAGGGTTTGCATCCAGCACGGCTTCATCCACCCATTCCGCCTGCACAGGATGATCCGCCGCCACGAGTGCATTCAGCGCTTCTTCCAGGGTTTCGCGTGCGGGAGGGTTGGGCAGGTCGAAATCAAGGCGTGAGCGATCTGTGCCCACTTGGCCGCCCGTTACGGCGGCTCCGGGGAGCAAGCTGCACAATAAATGCAGCGCCGTGTGCATGCGCATCAGCCGCTGACGACGTGACCAGTCGATTTCTGCTTCCACGTTGCTTCCTTCTTCCGGCAAGGGAAAAGCGGGAGCGGAGAGATGTATGACAGAACCCCCTTCGCCTTTGACGGCTTCCACGATCGGGAGTTCGCCGTGGTCCCATCGCAGCCGGCCCGAGTCGCCGGGTTGGCCGCCGCCGCGCGGATAGAACACAGTGCGGTCCAGCACGATGCCATCCGGGCGGGCTCGCATTACGCGGGCAGAAACTTTGCTGAGGATGGGGTTTTCCAGGTAAAGGAGTTCGGTCATTTCTGGCTCCAGAGTGTTTGGAGCGTATCGTGTCGTGCTGCGAACCAAAACAGGGCAATGGCCGTAACGGCGTTGGTGATTCGACCTGCGAACGCCGCTTCGATTGCCGACTGAGCCGGCCAGATGCGGACGCGAATATCCTCATGTTCGGACCCTAGGCCAGCGTAGGCAGCAATGCCATCGGCCGCTGTCGTGGGGACCCGAACCTCGCCGGCAAAAAGGGTAACGCGTTCATCAGATCCTCCGGGGCTCAAAACATAGTCACCAATGGAAAGCAGTCGGTGAAGCGGCAGGCTGGTCTCTTCCAGAGCTTCCCTTCGGATGGTCTGCTCCGGCGTCTCATCCGGATCGCACAAGCCGGCTGGTATTTCAACAATGACCGGATCAAGACCTGCAGCGAGGACGGGCAAGCGAAATTGCTCGATCAGCACGACCGCATCGGCGTGCGGATCAAACGGGAGCACGGCTGCTGCCCGGCCACGACGCCAGAGTTCCCATGTTCGCACACCAGAAATTTGGCCGTTAAAGCGGCGATGGCAAAAGCGGATCTGTTGCAACGGGAAACGGCCGTTCCAGACTGTCTCTTCAGACAGGACAACGAGATCGGGATGGGCCGGCAAAGTGGGTGGGGGCATAAATCGAGTTTAATGGTTCATACCGAATGCCCAAAAGTTTTTCTTTTAAGCTATTCGTGACGTGCAGAGGCACGCGCGGAAGCCAGCATTTGCCGCACGCGTGAGGCGGCTGCGGAGCCTTTAACGGCTTCGCGCCAGGCGGCTTCTGCGACACGCTGATGCGCTGCAATAGCGTCATCTGCGCTGGTGATGATGGTTACAGCCAGTTGCGCGTTCGGGGGAAGATCGGGCGGGAACGGATTCACCGCGAGGGTGGCACGGTCTCTGCTGCGGAGCATTTGAAAAGTCCCCCCTTGTTCTGCGAGCTCCGGCAACAGCCCGAACTGGAGACCTATAGGCTCCGATTCCATAATTGTGGCGATGTTTTCTACCTCAGCTTGGGCGAGGCGTCTGCAGGCTTCGCGCGTATGCTCTGAAAGCGCAAGCGCGCCGGCAAAACCGTCCTGCAGCAGGCGCTGGATGCTCGCAGCGGAGAGCATGGCGATAATGCCGGGCTTGCGGGCGGCATAAACGCGTTTGCGGGCGTTCAGCAGCCCAATTATCTGCTCTACCGCTGCCTGCTGGGTGGGCCGCTCGTTCTCTGCACTCGCCTGGACAAGTTCTGCAAACGCGTTTGCCAGAACGCTATCGAATGCATCCGATGTCGTCAGATAGCAAACGCTGCCCCCTACCTGGAGGATTTGATCGGCGCTTTCTTCGATTTGCAGCATACGTTCCTGAAAGCCGGCCGGCCGGTTGTAGTATTCCACCCCTATACCGAGAAGCGAAAGGGGAGAGACTTTCAGCAATTCCGCGAGCCGGCGAACTGTATCAAGTTTGATGACCTCGCCCTTTTCATACCGATAGAGCGCAGCCCGAGAGACGCCTAGCCTGGCGGCGATTTCATCTGCTCGCAGCCCGGATTCTAAACGATAAGCGCGTAGCTGCTGCCCGATATCAGCAAAGCGCATATCTTTCCCTCTTCGTTCTCCAATTGGGCCTTGACGCTCTCAAAGAGGCCAATTTTTGTCCCTTGTTAAGGTAAATCCCAAAATCGAAAAGCGCACAGAAAAATTTATACATTCTTTCGACTTAAGAATGCAAGGCATCTCTTGATGGCTTTTTACAATTCATTCGCCACTTAAGAAATTTTTGTTCCGGAGAGTTTTTCAATGGCCTGCACCAAAGCCGAGTGGTCGAGCTCTGCCCTGTCCTCTGCGGCAACGGCCGAGAACATCTGCTGGGCAAGCGCGGTATTGGGCAGGGCCAAGGAAAGGTCTCGAGCAGCAGAAAGAGCGAGGTTGAGGTCCTTCTGGTGCAGGCGAATGCGAAAGCCGGGTGCAAAATTCCGAGTAAGCATGCGCTCGCCATGAACCTCCAGCACACGCGAAGAAGCGAACCCACCCATCAAAGCTGCGCGCACGCGGGCCGGATCGGCCCCCGCCTTGGCTGCAAAAACGAGCGCTTCCGCGACAGCCTGGATGTTCAGAGCCACAATGATTTGGTTGGCGACTTTGCAGCTTTGGCCGGTCCCGTTTTCCTCACCGATATGCGTAATATTCTTCCCCAACGCCTCGAACAGGGGTTTCGCCCGTTCGAACGCTCGGGTGGGTCCGCCCACCATGATCGTAAGCGTTGCCTGTTTGGCCCCGACCTCGCCCCCCGACACGGGAGCGTCCAGATAATCGCAACCGAGGGCATTGATGCGGCGAGCAAAGTCTTTTGTTGCGACCGGGCTGATCGAAGACATATCGATCACGAGCTTGCCGGCCGAGAGTCCTTCGGCTAGTCCATTTGTGCCAAACAGCACCTCTGCGACGTCCGGCGTATCGGGCACCATAAGAATAATAACCTCGGCCCAAGCCGCGATTGCCTTGGGATGTGCCAGCACAAGCGCGTTCGCCCGAATCTCATCAGTGAGGCTCTTTCGTTCCGGAACGGCTAGGGTATGTCCTGCCCGCTTCAAGTTAAGCGCCATGGGCCGACCCATGATGCCAAGTCCGATAAACCCGATTTGCATGTCAGGGATCTCCTTGAATTTGCCTTTTAGACGCTATAGCGCTGGCGCCAGGTCAAGCCTTCCAGGGTATTTCCAGCCGGGCGATATTCGCATCCGATCCAGCCTTTATAGCCAAGTGCTGCGATCCGGCGGAAAATGTGGTCCCAACCGATTTCGCCGGTACCCGGCTCGTGGCGATCGGGCACGTCGGCGATTTGGATATGGCCGATGAGTGGCATCAGTGCCTCAAGTTTCCGCGTGAGGTCGCCCTCGGTGATTTGACAATGATAAATATCGAATTGGAGGCCGACGCGCTCGGGGCCGAGAGCTTCCACAATGGCCGCAGCCTGCTCCGTAGTATTGAGCAAATAACCTGGCATGTCGCGGTGGTTGATAGGTTCGATCATTAATCGGATGCCGGCGGCTTGTGCTTGCTCGGCAGCCCAGGCGAGATTGTTGACATAATGGGTCATTAAGCTGAGCCAGGGGGTGGCAGCCGGGGCGAGACCTGCCATGACGTGCACTTGTCGACAATCAAGCGCGACAGCATAATCTAGGGCCCGCTTGAAGCCCTCTCGAAATTCGGCTTCCCGCCCAGGCAGGCAGGTAATGCCTCGCTCGCCAGCGGAAAAATCTCCCGGAGGAGCGTTAAAAAGCACCTGTTTGAGCCCATTCCCGGAAAGCCGCGCACGCAACTCGACAACGGGGTAATCGTACGGAAACAAAAACTCCACACCTTCGAAGCCCGCACGTGCGGCCTGCTCGAACCGGTCAAGAAACGGTACTTCCTGGAACATCATCGAGAGATTTGCGCAAAAGCGTAACATGGCGATGACCCTCCCCTTATTGGCAGACAAACTAATCGTCCCCGAGAGGGTTGACCAGATGCTTCCCCGGGAGGGAAGGCCCGCCCTTGCATTGCACCCGAAAAGCGCGATAGGCAATAAATGACATGGCGGGAGGTGTTTCAAAGCAGGGGCGGAAGCTCGCGGAGCAGATCCTCATGGGGGTGCTTTTGCTGAGCATTGCGCTTGGCTGCGGCTACGTGCTGTATCCTTTTTTCTCAGCAATCCTCTGGGCCGCAATCTTTGTATTCTCGACTTGGCCGCCATTCTCGCGGTTACGCCAGATGGGTTTAAACCGTACCGTAGCGGCGCTGATCATGGTGTTGCTCGCCGCAATCGTGGTTGTTGTACCATTCAGCCTTGTCATTCCCGCCGGAGCGCATGATCTTGCGCATTTGCATGCCGTGTTGCAAACCAAGTTTTCAGACGGGTTGCCTTCTGCGCCGGCGTGGCTTGCGGACGTGCCCCTGATTGGGGGGGTCTTGACGGATGCTTGGAACAACTGGACTGAGGATATTAGCGCATTCGGCGTGGCCATTCGGCCTTATCTTGGAGCTATTGCCGAAGCCGGGCTCAATGTGCTTTTGCGCATTGCGCACGGGATCGCAAGCTTTGGTTTAGCGTTATTCATCAGCTTTTTCTTTTACGTTTACGGCGATTCGATCGCTGCCGAGGTGCGCGCAATTTTGCGGCGTATTGCCGGGGACTATGCGGATCGGCTTGTCACTGTCACCGGTCTTGCTGTGCGCGGTACTGTCTACGGCATTCTTGGCAACGCGATTATTCAAGGGGCGCTGTGTTTTCTCGGCTTTTATCTTCTTGCCGTGCCGCGGGCAGCTCTTCTTGCAGTGCTTGCGGGCGCGTTTGCCCTGGTGCCTGGCGGGGCGCCGGTTGTTTGGATTCCTGCCGGAATATGGCTCATGATCCAGGGTTCGATGGCGCGGGGTATTTTTCTTCTTGGTTACGGGACGGTGGTTATTAGTGGGCTTGACCACTTCATCCGGCCATACCTGATCGCGCGTGGCGCGCGTTTGCCGTTTCTTTTGACCGTTTTGGGCGTACTTGGCGGGGTGTTTGCCTACGGTTTGCTGGGGATATTTCTCGGTCCCGTGCTCTTGGGAATCGGCCTTATTCTCCTGCGCGAGTTTGCCGGAGGCGCGGAATTGCCCCCGCCGGACGTTCCAAATGAGCGAGCACCCCGCGTCCCGGAACTTTCCGCTGGACCATAGGGAATCCGCACCAGTTCGCGGTCATCGCCAAGGTGGCCTTGTTCTCGGCAGGAGTATTGTTTGCCGTGCCTTGACTTGGCTTATTGAGTATGTGGTCCGGGGATGAGCGGTCCCGAAACATCTCGCCTCGATCTTAAGAAATTATATGCCAATTACCCTCAAGCTGGGGCAATCAGCGCGCGTATCAGCAGTTAAGGATCTGTGCGCGCCTACGGCTTGTTAAGATCAAACCGTAAAAGGTACTGTTATGCTGTTCTACAAGAACTTGAGGATCCCCTATAAGCTTGCCGTAGCCTTTGGTTCGCTTGTTCTGGCAATTCTTATCGGGAGCGGCGTGCTTTATTGGTCTATGGCTTTCCTGAGAGACAGCACGGCTTTGACCGACCGCAGTTTCACGGTACGCCAGGAACTGCGGAATATTTTGGAAGGTATGCTGAATCAGGAAACCGCTTTACGGGGATATTTGATTTCTTCTGATGAAAAATTTCTTGAACCTTACCGGGATGGGCAAAAGCAGTTTCAGAACGCGGTATCGACAGTAAAGCTGATGATTGCCGAAAATCACGCTCAGTTGCAACGCTTGACGCAGATTGAAGAGCTTGCCCAGCACTGGCAAAAGGATGTCGCTGAAAAAGAAATCGCGTTCATTGCAAAGGCAAACTTGCAAGATGAGGCGCGTTTGATGGAAGCAAGCGGTGCTGGAAAGCGCGATATGGATCGTATCCGCTCCCTCCTTGCCGATATGGACCAAACCGAACAGCTTGTGCAGCAGCATCATACAGCCAAGCGCGCCACATTGTTCCATATTGCATCCCTGTTTGCCGTCATTGGCTGCATTCTCTCGGTTTTGCTCGCCCTCGTCATGGGTTGGCTGGTCACCCGCGGCGTTGCCGTGCCGATCCAGCGTATGACAGAAGCCATGAAGCGCTTGGCAGGAGGGGATAAAGCCATAGATATTCCTGGGCTCGGGCAGCGTGATGAGATCGGTATCATGGCGCAAGCCGTTCAGGTGTTTAAGGAAACCACGATGGAGGCAGAGCGCCTGGCAGCCGAACGAGCAGAAGAAGAAGCAAAGCGAAGGAGTCGGTCCGAGCGTCTGGATGGGCTTATTCGGAGTTTCGAAAGCAAGGTGGGTAAGCTGGCGCAAGCGCTTGCGACTGCTGCAACCGAGATGGAATCCACGGCACAATCCATGGCTTCTACCGCGGAACAGACGAATCAGAAATCCCTGGCAGTGGCAGCAGCATCGGAACAGACATCCGCAAACGTCCAAACAGTTGCCACAGCAGCCGAAGAGCTTGCTTCGTCCTTCAAAGAAATCAATCGTCAACTGGCGCAATTTTCTCATATCTCCAGCAAAGCCGTAGAAGATGCTTCACATACCGATTCCACTGTGCAAACGCTTGCAGTTTCCGCCCAACGCATTGGTGAGGTGGTTGGCCTTATTAATGACATCGCAAGCCAGACTAACTTGTTGGCGTTAAATGCGACGATCGAGGCGGCTCGTGCCGGTGATGCCGGCAAGGGATTCGCCGTGGTGGCAAGTGAGGTAAAATCGCTTGCAAGTCAAACAGCCAAAGCAACAGAGGAAATTTCCACCCAGATTTTCCAGATCCAAGAAGCCACGAAGACCAGTGTGGAGGCGATCCAGAGTATCAGTGCCACTATCAACGAGATCAATAAAATCGTAACGGCCATCGCAGCAGCGGTAGAAGAGCAAACAACTGCAACGCAGGAGATTGCTCGAAATGTGCAAGAGGCTGCCAAAGGGACCGAAGACGTTTCCCGCAATATTGCCAATGTTAAACAAGCCGCGAACGACACTGGTGCAGCTTCGGCGCAGGTGCTTGGCGCGGCCGGACAGCTTGCGCGCAGCGTAAGCGAATTGCGGGGAGAGGTGGATGGATTCCTTACGGGTGTGAGGGCAGCTTAACTCGCGGTAGCGAAGAAAATATTCACGATGAGCTGCTCTTTCGCCTTCTCATGACATCACGCCTTCGTGTCGGGCGGACGCGATGGGGGCCGCGAGCTCTTTGGTATGATCTTGCCTTGTCCGTCAAATAAGGGCAGCCTAAGCGCCAGCCGTACAATTCGGTGAGCGGAGTAGCCCAGAAGCTCACGTTGTTTTACGGCGAAGCGCTAGGAGGAGTGCAAACGCCCCTGCATGAACGCAAAGAACAAAACCGTTTGTTCAACGCAGCATTCGTCTCGTCTGCTTGCCATTCTCCTTGGTGTTGCCGTGGCGCTGATGGCGTTCAATCTCCGAATACCGATAGCGAGTATCGGGCCTCTTTTGCCGGAAGCAATCAAAAGCACCGGGCTTTCTTCAGGAGGAGCAAGCTTTCTGACGGCTCTTCCGACGATCTGTTTCGGTCTTTTTAGTCCTGTCGGGCCTACCCTCGCTCGGCGTTTTGGAATCGAACGCGTTCTGCTCGTTGCCTTACTTGTGATTGCGCTCGGAACTGCTGCGCGTGGGTCAGCCACTGCGGGCGGTCTTTTCAGCGGTCAAATTTTGGCATGTTTGGGCATTGCCGTCGTCAACGTGCTTTTGCCTGGTTTGGTAAAGCGTGATTTTCCGCGGCGTGTGGCCTTTATTACCGGTATTTACGTCATGGCCCTATGCGCAGGTGCCGGGGCTGCTGCAGCGCTTACTGTTCCGCTGTATACGTATTTTGGAGCGCACTGGGCAAAGGCTTTGGCTGCTTGGACGATCCCCGCTGTACTCGCAATTTTGCTTTGGTTTCCGTTTGCGATTCAGCCTGTTCATAATGTCTCGTTACGGCGCATGCGTGTACGCGGGCTTTGGAAAGATGCATTGGCATGGCAGCTCACGTTATTTATGGGCCTGCAATCAGCTTTGGCTTATATAGGCTTTGGGTGGCTGGCTCCGATGTTCCGCGATCGCGGGTTGGATGCTACCGCCGCCGGTTGGGTACTATCAATAAACGTATTTGGACAAGCGATATCATCTTTACTTGCCCCGTCTTTGGCAACACGCGGCCGAGACCAGCGTCTGATCAACTTTCTCTCTGCCTTTCTTGCTATCGCAGCATTTCTTGCCTGTTTCTATGGCCCGATCCGTTGGGCTTGGTTGTGGTCTGGTTTGCTCGGTTTAGCACAAGGTGCGTTGTTTTCTGTTGGTCTCACAATGATTGTGCTCCGTGCGGTCAATGTCGAAGTAGCAGGTAGTCTTTCAAGCATGACACAAACCGTCGGCTACTTCATAGCTTCTGCGGGCCCGTTTTTGGCCGGGATATTCCGGGGACTGACCGGGAACTGGGACGGTGTGGCTGCCTTGGTGGTGATAGCGGGCCTTGTTCTTGCGGCATGCGGTGTTGGGGCCGGTCGGGCAATTTTCGTGCGGGCACATAGCGCTGCCGCCTGAAAGTTACGGCCTGCCCGGGCTGCAGAGCTCAATCGGCCAGTTTGAAATCCCATAGCATGTTTTTTCTTTGGAACATGCCCGCGAGCTGGGGTATGCTTGCCCTGTTCCAAATGTCATATCGCGCGGGATCAGGCGGGGTCGGTGCTTTGGCAGCCCGTCAAAGCGTTGAGTGCTCATGGTTTAGAGAAGTTGGTTTAGAGAAGTGTCACGCTTCGAGACGGCAGATGTCGTAGTGATCGGGCTTGGGCCCGCAGGCTCGCGTGCGGCAAGCCTTGCGGCCCAAGCAGGGCTTCGGGTCATCGCGCTGGAGCGCCGCCGGGAAGCAGGCAGGCCCGTACAGTGTGCCGAGTTGGTCCCCGCATTACTCCAGCAGGAGGTGCCTGATTTGCTCTCCGTTTCGGAGCAACGAGTGACATGCATGGCGACCTATGTCGAGAGTGACCCGCCGGATGAAATGCCGAATTTCCCTGGCTACATGATCAATCGGGCTGCCTTTGATCGCCTGCTTGCCGAGAAAGCGGAAGGCGCGGGCGCCGAGTGCCGATTCGGCTGTGCTCTCCTTCATATCGACACGGAAGGCGTTCTTTACACATCTGATCATCATTGCCTTCGTGCTCAAGTCATTATTGGCGCGGACGGCCCACATTCTCGGGTGGGAGCTGCCATAGGCCAGCAAAACCGAGAACTTGTCGAGACGCGCCAAGTAACTGTGCCGCTTCTGCACCCGTATGAGGCAACCGACATTTTTCTCAGTGGTGACTACCCGGGAGGCTACGGCTGGCTGTTTCCGAAATCCGGTTTTGCCAACCTCGGTCTTGGGCTTCGTTCCGAAACGCGGTACCAGTTAAAACAGCTGCTTGATCAACTCCATCGTCGGCTTATGGCAACCGGGCGGGTTGGTTCCACCCCCGTTTCCCTTACGGGTGGCCCTATTCCAGTCGGCGGCCGATTGCCGGCCACAGGGTTCATAGGAAGGAAGGCGGTTCTTTTGGCCGGGGATGCCGCGGGCTTGACCAATCCTATTACCGGGGCCGGAATCGCCGCAGCGGTTCAGTCGGGCGGGCTTGCAGGGAGAGCGGCTGTCGATTGGCTCGCGGGAAAAAGCGAAGCGCTTGATCTCTATGAAGAGGAGATCAGCGACCTCTTCGATGCGTCTTTGCATCGAGCTCTCCGTCACCGCCAGACCCTGATTGCTTGCTATCGGAATGGTTCGCGACCGAGCCCGGCTGAACTCAGATCTACCTGGTTCGCTTATCCTCAATATTGGTCAGATTCGTTTGCAGGTTCTTAGATGAGCAATGCTCCGGAATTTCGGGTGATCGACACCGGGATCCGCGGCGGTCGCGCCAACGTCGCGTTTGATCAAATGTTGATTGAGGCGCGAAGAGAAGGCATTATTCCTAACACGATAAGATTTTTACGTTTTTATCCTTCGGTGCTGATTGGCCGACATCAAATTCTGAGCCACGAAATCAATCTTGATTATTGTCTTGGCCGCGGGATCGAGGTTGGTCGGCGGATTACCGGTGGCGGAGGGCTTTATCTCGACCAAAATCAGATCGGCTGGGAACTGGTTTTCGACCGCAATCTCCTGCGTTTTTCCGACCTTGGGGATGCGGCGCGTCATATTTGTGAAGCGGCAGCGTTAGGGCTCCATAAATTGGGAGTGCCGGCTCGCTATCGTCCTCGCAACGATATTGAAGTCGATGGCCGCAAGATCAGCGGCACCGGCGGTTTCTTTGATGGCAACGTTCTGTTTTACCAAGGGACTTTGCTTATCGATTTCGATCCGGAGACGATGAGCGCTGCATTAAGGGTTCCATCATCGAAGCTTGCCAAACGCGAGCTCGCTTCCGCAGGGCAGCGCATTGTCACCATGCGGGCGTTACTGGGGGAGAGAGTCCCCAATTTGAGCACAATCTACCAAGGTTTGCTCGACGGCTTTGCGGAAGGCCTTAATATTCTTCCTGTGTGGGGTGATATTACGCAGCGCGAAGAACAGCTTGCTGAGCGGATCTATTATGATGAGGTCGGGACCGAAGCGTTTGTCCGCATACTCGACGCGCCCAGAGGTGAGGGCAAAATTGCGAGTGCAGCGCTCACGCGGCCTGGCGGCACGGTACGCGTTGATATCCGCTTGGAAGGGCCACTCCAGGATCGGATTCGAGAGATTTTGATTACCGGGGATTTCTTCGTCACCCCGCCGAGGATTATCCTTGATCTTGAGGCGAGCCTGCGCGGAGTAGAGGTGAAAGATACAGATTTCGTGATTGCAGAGTTTTTCCGAAGGGCACCGGTGCAATTTTTAAGTTTAAAGCCTGAAGATATTCAAGCTGCAATCGTGTCTGCTGTACAAGCTTTCTCTGCATCGTTGGACGGGAAGTCGTGTTAATTCCGGAGACTTTGCTGTCGAAGCTTGTTTGGCAAGAGGCGGTGAGTTGCCTCTGACTCCAGGTTGCACCACCATAATTTCCGCGCATAATATGAAATTTCCATTCAGGGAGGCTGGTGATGCGTCCTTCGTACGACCGTACTCAAGAAGATCTTGGGAACATCGTTGAGCTCGGCCACGTGAACGTGCAAGTGCCGCATCAGCATTCGGCAACGCTATTTTATATCACCGGTCTTGGCCTCACGCGGGATCCCTACCTGATGACGGGTGTCACCAATATGTGGGTGAATGTGGGGCGCAGCCAATTCCATTTGCCACGCGGACCGGCTCAAGTCGTGGCCGGGCGGGTCGGCCTGGTGCTCCCTGACCTTGAGGCAGCGTTGCATCGGCTTGCCTCGATCCGTGACGATTTGGCTGACAGTCGCTTTGGTTTTCGTGAAGGTGACGGCTTCATTGACGTTACCTGCCCTTGGGGCAATCAGATCAGACTGCATGCTCCGGATCTGCGATTCGGACGGATTGTGCTTGGTATGCCCTATGTGGAGCTGAACGTGACCAGAGGGGTCGGCAAAGGTATCATCGCATTCTACCAGGAGATTCTGAACGCTCCTGCCGAGCATTTTGAAGACCGGGAGGGTCTAGGGGTGCGGGTGCTGCTCGCGCCGGACCAGTACCTTATTTACCGTGAGACGGATCGGCCGATTCCCCCTTATGATGGAGCGCATATCCAAATCACGCTGGTAAATTTCTCCGAGCCGCATCGGCGGCTTTTGGAGCGCGGGTTGATTACCGAGGAAACTGATCAGCACCAGTACCGCTTTGAGAATGTCATCGATCCCCGCTCTGGCCAAGTGCTGGTCTGCTTCCAACACGAGGTGCGCAGCATGTGTCATCCGCTATTTGGCCGACCTTTGGTGAATCGGAACCCGGCGCAGACGAACACGCAGTTTGTCCCCGGTTATGAAAATTTGCCTTGGGCCATGCCATGAGATGGCTGCGCTTATTCTGCGTTGAATTGCTTGCCCGCACCCTGTAGGGTTGCGAAATGAGCCAAAGCCAGAAGCGCAACGCAGCCGTCACTCTTCGCTCTTCGGTGTGCCCGCACGACTGTCCGTCCACCTGTGCGCTGGAGGTGGAAGTGCTGGATGGCCGGCGGATCGGAACAATCCGCGGGGCAGAATCCAATACCTATACGGCCGGGATCATCTGCGCCAAGGTCGCGCGGTATGCCGAGCGTATTCACCACCCGGACCGACTTGTCCGCCCGTTGTTGCGCACCGGACCGAAAGGCTCAGGTCAATTTCGCCCGATCACCTGGGACGAAGCGCTGGATCGAGTGGCAGAGCGGTTCCTTGCGGTGGCCGAGAAATACGGCAGCGAAGCGGTTTGGCCCTATTACTACGCCGGCACTATGGGGTTGGTGCAGCGCGACGGAATTAACCGGCTGCGGCATGTCATGCGCTATTCGCGCCAACAGAATACCATTTGTACCGCGCTTTGCGAAGCCGGCTGGATTGCCGGTGTAGGCCACTGCACGGGGCCGGATCCGCGAGAAATGGCGAAAGCCGACCTGATTGTCATCTGGGGCGGTAACCCGGTTGCCACGCAGGTGAACGTGATGACCCATGTGAGCCGCGCGCGCAAAGAGCGGGGCGCCAGGCTGGTCGTCGTGGATCCGTATCGCACCGGCACTGCACAAGTGGCAGACATGCATCTTGCGCTCCGTCCCGCGACCGACGCTGCGCTCGCCTGCGCTGTCATGCATGTGGCGTTCCGTGACGGTTATGCCGACCGAGATTACATGGCCCGCTATACGGATTGTCCGGACCGGCTGGAAGCGCATCTGGCCTCGCGTACGCCGGAGTGGGCGAGTGCCATTACCGGGCTTTCCGTGGCGGAGATCGAGACTTTTGCCCGTCTCTATTGCAGCACCCGCCGGAGTTACATCCGAGTGGGATATGGTTTCGGCCGCGTGCGCAATGGGGCCGCCAATCTGCATGCAGTGAGTTGCCTGCCAAGTGTTACCGGCGCCTGGCGATACGAAGGCGGTGGCGCATTCTGGAGCAATCGGGGCATTTACCACTGGGATAAGACGCTCATCGAAGGGCTGGATGCTCGCGATCCTTCGGTGCGTATGATGGACATGAGCCGGATTGGCGCCGTGCTGACCGGCGATCGGCGGGACTTGGGCGACGGACCGCCGGTCATGGCAATGCTGATCCAAAACACCAACCCGGCGGTGGTGGCGCCGAATTCCAACCGGGTGCGGCGCGGGTTCCTTCGAGAGGATTTGTTTGTTTGCGTGCATGAACAGTTCATGACCGCAACCGCAAAGCTTGCGGACATTGTGCTGCCTGCAACGATCTTCATGGAACACGACGATCTTTATCAGGCCGGCGGGCACAGCCACATTCAAATCGGCCCAAAGCTGATCGAGCCGCCGGGCGAGTGCCGTTCTAATCACGAAGTGCTCCAAGGACTCGCGAGAAGGCTCGGGGCGCGCCACCCGGGCTTTGAGATGACGGCAATGGAGTTGATCGACGCCACGCTTCGGGCCTCCGGCTGGCCCGGGGCGCAAACGGTGTTGGCGCAGCGATGGATCGACGCGCAGCCTTCCTTCGCCGAGAGCCATTTCCTGAACGGTTTCGGCCATTCGGATGGACGTTTCCGCTTTGCCCCAGATTGGCAAGCAATCGGCCCTTATTATGCCGGCCTGCCGGAGCTGCCTGATCATGCGGACGTGATTGACGAGAGCACGCCGGAACGCCCGTTCCGCCTGGTTGCCCCACCCGCCCGACAATTCCTAAATACCACCTTCACCGAAACTCCAAGCTCGCGCCAACGCGAGCGGCGGCCGACAGCGCTTATTCACCCGCAAGATGCCGAACGGCTTGGCATTGCCGAGGGCGGGCTCGTTCGACTGGGCAATCAACGTGGCGAAGTGCGGCTCCATGCCCGACTCTTCGACGGCCTGCAGCCCGGGGTCATTGTGGTCGAGGGGATCTGGTCGCATGAGGATTTCCCGGGCGGCGTTGGCATCAATGCGCTGACCAGCGACGATCCCGGCCTGCCCAACGGCGGTGCCGTATTCCACGATACCGCGGTGTGGCTTAAGGCGGAGGCGGCGGAGTTACCCATTGCTGCAGAGTGAGGCCTCGGCTTTCGGGGCTGCCTGCGGGCTTTCCGATCACCGGAAGGCTTGGCCACCTCAAAGTAGGGTTCCTTTGTGATACCGTTAGGCCTTGCGCGCTCGCTCCAGTCTATGGATGCCGCCAGCGTCTGCGATAATGACGACATCTGCTTGGTCAATAAAAAACCCGGTTTCGACCACGCCGACCAGGTTCCGAAGCCGAATATCAAGGCTTGCCGGGTCGGGAATGGCGCCGAAGTCGCAATCCAGAATAAAATTTCCGCTATCGGTGCGATAGGGCTCGCTCTGTGGATTTAGCCGCAAACGGCATCGCCCGCCGAACCGCTCAATCTTGCGGGCCGTGGCCTCCCAGCCGAAAGGGAGAACCTCCACCGGCACAGGAAGGGAAAGCTGCTCGGTCAGCTTTGTCCCGTCGGCTACAATAAGCACCCGCGCCGAGGCGCACGCCACAATCTTCTCGCGCAACAATGCGCCGCCCATTCCTTTGATGAGATGAAGACTCGCACGCGCGACTTGGTCGGCGCCATCGATCGTGAGGTCGATTTGGGCATGCTGGCTGAAATCCGTGAGTGGAATGCCGTTGGCCCGAGCCTGCGCCGCCGTGCGTTCGGATGTGGGAATCCCGAGAATATGCAACCCCTCGCGGACTCGAGCGCCCAACAAGTCCACAACAATGGCGGCCGTCGAGCCCGTACCGAGGCCAAGCACCATTCCCTCGCGCACTTCTTCGACAGCCGCTGCCGCCGCGGCGAATTTCCAGGATTCCTGGGGGGTCGATGTTTTCATGCTCTTCTCCTTAAAGGGATTGCTATCTTGCATCCAACGGGCTCATAGGGGAAACCTTTGCGTGAAAGCCCGCCCTCTCGGCAAGGAGTATGAATGACCAACGCGTTGCTCGAACTATCCTCTCAGGGTCAATCGGTCTGGCTGGATTTTCTCAGTCGAGCCTTACTCGAAAGCGGAGAGCTCGCTCGGCTGATCGAGCAGGACGGTTTGCGTGGAGTAACCTCCAATCCTACAATTTTTGCTGCAGCCATTGAAAAAAGTAGCGACTACGACGCCGACATTAGGGCTTGGGTGAGAGAAAAGGACCTTGGTGTCGGAGAGCTTTTCGAAGCATTGGCGGTCGCAGACATCCAGCGTGGGGCGGATTTGCTGCGCCCGGTGTTCGATGCCACAGGGGGGGCAGACGGGTTCATCAGCCTTGAGGTTTCCCCCTATCTCGCGATGGACGCTGCGGAAACCATTGCGGAAGCGCGCCGACTCTGGCGCGCTGTTGGACGCCCGAACCTGATGATAAAGGTGCCCGGTACCGAACCTGGGCTGACTGCAATCCGGAGCCTGATTGCAGAGGAGATCAATGTCAACGTTACCCTGCTCTTTGCCGTTTCCGCTTATGAAGCGGTGGCAGAAGCTTACATGGAAGGGCTGGAGACGCTCTTAGCGCGCGGCAAGGCGTTAAACCGAGTGGCGAGTGTGGCGAGTTTCTTTGTCAGCCGCATCGATCAGTCGGTGGAAAAGCTTGTGACAAAGCGACTGCCGACTGCCTCGGCCGGTGAATCGAGTGCGCTGCTCGGGCTTCTCGGCAAGGTTGCGATCGCCAATGCCAAGCTTGCCTATCAGCATTACAAGCGCCTGATTGCGAGTTCGCGCTGGCAGCGCCTGGCATCTGCGGGGGCCCGTCCGCAGCGTTTGCTGTGGGCTTCCACCAGCACGAAAAGCAAGGATTTGCCGCCGACCTATTACGTTTCTGCCCTGATCGGTCCGGATACGGTAAACACGATGCCACCGGAAACCCTTGCTGCCGTCAAGAGCTCGCTGAAAGTCACGCCGACATTGGAAGAAGACCTACCGGCAGCAGAACGCGTGATGCAAACTCTTGAGCAGCTGGGGATTTCGCTGGCGGCGATAACAGAAGACTTGCTGCGCGAAGGGGTGCAACGTTTTGCGGCTGATGCCGACAGGCTCTATGCCGCTGTGGCACGCCGACGGGCTGAAGCTCTCGGAATTCCAGTGCCGGCGCAAAGGCTACACCTGCCAGAGCCGAGATTGAGCGAGGCTGTTGCAGCGGAGCGTGAGCGGTGGCGTCAGAACGGCCTGATCCGGCGGGTGTGGGCACGAGATGCCAAGATTTGGACCGGAGCAGATGAGGCACAGTGGCTCGGCTGGCTTGACGCCGTCACCCAGGCAAAAGCAGCGTTACCCGAGTACGAAGCGTTTAAGGAAGAAATTGCGGCCAAAGGGGTCCGGCATATCGTTCTGCTTGGCATGGGCGGCTCTAGCCTTGGGGCAGAAGTGTTGGCCGCGGTGTTGCCGTCCTCTTCCAATGCTGTTCGGCTTGTGGTGCTGGATACTACGGATCCTGCGGAGATTCGTGCTGCCGAACAAGCCATCGATCTTCGCCGTACCTTGTTTGTTGTCGCGAGCAAATCGGGCACAACGCTCGAGCCGAGTCTTCTGTTCAATTATTTTTGGGCGCAAGCCGCTTCGGCGACCGAATCCCCAGGGCAACAATTTGTCGCCATTACCGACCCCGGTTCGGCCTTAGAGGCGGAGGCTCGGCGCCATGGCTTTTGTCGCATTTTCCACGGCAATCCCTCAATTGGCGGCCGATATTCGGTGCTTTCCCCCTTTGGTCTTGTTTGCGCAGCTGCGCTGGGACTTGATCTCTCAAGTCTTTTGGCGCGGGCCGCCGAAATGGTCGCGAGTTGCGGCCCCTTAGTGCCGCCCGAGGAAAATCCGGGCGTTGAGCTTGGCATCGTTCTTGGCATCGCGGCTGAGCGGGGGCGAAACAAACTTACCATTTTAGCTTCTCAACCATTGGCCCCGCTCGGCGCCTGGCTGGAACAGCTTCTCGCAGAGTCGACCGGAAAACGGGGTACGGGCATCATTCCGATCGTGGATGAACCTGAAACTGATGCTGCAGCCTATGGTGAGGATCGGTTGTTTGTCGCCTTAGAGTCTCTTGCCTCTGTTGATACCTCGCTGGAGCGGCGCTGCGAAATGCTGCGATCGGCAGGTCACCCGGTAGTGCAAATCCCTGTTGCGAGGCGGCTGCATATCGGGGCGGAGTTCTTCCGCTGGGAAATGGCAACCGCAGTCGCGGGCGCGATTCTTGGCATCAATCCTTTCGATCAGCCCGACGTTGAAGCGAGCAAGCAAAAAACGCGAGCATTGACCGCTGAAGTTGATGAAAAGGGGCGGCTCTCAGTACCGGAGCCGATCTTTAAAGAGGGCGGACTGGAGCTTTTTACAACTCCGGAGCTGGCGGCAAAGCTCGGTTCACATCGTTCACTTGCCGATTACTTGCGCGCACATTTTCGCCAAGTGCAGCCTGGGGATTATTTGGCATTGCTTGCTTATCTTGCTCGGAATGCTTCCCATATTGAGCTTCTGCAAGCCATGCGAGCGCAGATCTTGCGCGCCAAGCGCGTGGCGACTTGCATTGGCTTTGGACCGCGTTTTCTTCATTCTACCGGTCAACTTCACAAAGGTGGACCGAACAGCGGGGTATTTTTACAAATCACATGCGATGATGCCGATGATTTTACCATACCAGGACATCGATATACTTTCGGTACGGTAAAGATTGCTCAGGCGTTCGGGGATTTTGCAGTCATGGCAGAACGTGGAAGGCGCATTATGGGTGTGCATATCTCTGCCGACATGCAATCGGGCCTTAACCAACTCGCAATCGCACTGAGAGAGGCGATTGCCTGAGTGCCGTTCGTGCAAATCCCCCGTGCGGTTTATCATGCGGTATTCGATAAGCTGCGGTGACGCATCCCTTCTAGCCCTTACTCCGCCATTCCTACCGCAGCTCTTCAGGGGTGTTCCGCCGGGACTCCCCTCCCACGGCGGGTTGCAGTCGCGACGATTTTCGGCTTTCCTACCACTAGGAAACGTCAGGTGGAGGCAGAATGCAAGCCCTTCAATTCGATCCGGTCAGACTGCCGCCCCAGGCCGAGGAAATGCGCCAGCGGGTGCGTGCGTTTCTGGCGACAGAACGGGCCGCTGGCCGGCTCGTTGCATACCGAGGTTCCTGGAGCGTTTTCGATCCCGACTTTAGCCAGCGTGCCGGGGCAGCAGGCTTCATCGGATTGACTTTGCCACGGGAATATGGCGGGCACGGACAATCGAGCCTGGTTCGTTACGTGGTGACCGAAGAGATGCTTGCGGCCGGCGCTCCTTGCGGGGCGCATTGGGTGGCCGATCGCCAGTCGGCGCCGCAAATTTTGCGTTATGGAAGTGAGCGGGCAAAACGAGAAATTCTTCCGCGTATTTGCGCCGGCCGGTGTTATTTTGCGATCGGTATGAGTGAACCGGATTCGGGCTCCGACCTTGCTGCCGTGCGGACCCGCGCAATCCGCACGCGCGGCGGGTGGCTTATCAATGGAAGCAAAATCTGGACTTCGCGCGCGCATCAAGTCCATTACCTCATTGCCTTAGTGCGGACCGGAGATGCGGGCGAGGACCGGCACGGCGGGCTTACGCAGTTTATCATCGATCTTTCACGCCCCGGAGTGGAAATTCGGCCTATTCGCAATATCGCCGGAAGGCACGAGTTCAACGAAGTTTTTTTTAAAGATTATTTCGTCGAAGATGATATGATGGTGGGCAAGGAGGGGCAGGGATGGTCGATGGTGACCTCGGAACTCTCCTTCGAACGTTCTGGTCCCGATCGTTTTCTTTCCGATTATCATTTGTTGGTCGCGCTGATCGACAAGGTAGGCTCAGCGCCGAAGAAGCGATCCGCGATTGAGATCGGGCGCCTTGTTTCGCATCTTGCCGCTTTGCGGCGTATGTCCATTTCCATTGCCGGTTTGGTTGAAAAAGGCAAGATGCCAGGTGTTGAGGCAGCATTGGTGAAAGACGTTGGTACAACGTTTGAGCGCGAAATCCCTGAGGTCGCGCGGCGCATTATAGCGACGGAGCCAAGTTTGGAAGAAGACGATGTCTTTGTCAAAAGTTTGGCTCATGTTGTCTTAGAAGCGCCTTCATTTACAATACGGGGTGGCACGCGCGAGATTCTTCGAGGGATGATTGCACGGGCTCTTGGCTTGCGATAGGAAAAACGGCGATGTCCGGATCAAGCGATATTCTGCACATTCTGCTGGAGCAGGTTGATCGGTTATTGAGCCAATATGCGACGAAAGAGGTTCTTGCTGAGGCGGAACACGGTGCCTGGCCGACGACACTTTGGAGCACTGTTGCGGAAGCCGGGGTATTGCTTGCAATGGTTCCCGAAGAACAAGGCGGAGCAGGTTTACCGCCGGCCGATGCAATGCTTCTGCTGCGCCGCGTGGGTTATCATTGCACCCCGGCTCCTGTACCCGAGACAATGTTTGCAGCATATCTTTGGGCGCTAGCGGGCGGCAAGCCGAGTGTGGAACCCCTTTCTCTCGCTCCGACCAATTTTGAGGAGCAGATCAGGCTACAACACACTGCTCGAGGGGCTTTCCTTGCCGGGCAAGCACGCCGCGTGCCGTGGGGCAGAGACGTTTCCAAACTTATCGTCTTTGCTCGAGACGAGCAGAACAGGCCCTATTTGGTGCGCCTTTCGCAGCCATTTGGAGAAGGTCCGTTTCATCGCAATCTGGCTTTTGAACCAAGACCAACGATAAGTTTTGACGGAATCACCGTAGCTGAAACGGAAATTCTTCCAGCGCCCTCGATTTGCATCAATGGTGTTCTGGAACTCGGAGCGCTGTTGCGTTCGCAGCAAATGGTGGGTGCTATGGAGCGGTGTCTGGATTATGCTCTGACATATGCAAACGAACGTAAGCAATTCGGAAGACCTATCGCTAAATTCCAGGCCGTGCAGCACATGCTTGCGGTTGCGGCGGGCCAATATGCGGCGGCCACGGCGGCTGCAGACGTTGCAGCGCAGGCAATCGGTTCCCCGCAATTTGGTTTCGCTGTAGCGGTTGCCAAGGCGCGGGTGGGGGAGGCCGCGGGTGTCGTTGCAGAAGTTGCCCACCAAGTGCATGGCGCTATGGGATTTACGCAGGAACATCCTCTGCATTTTGCGACACGCCGTCTGTGGTCTTGGCGCGATGAATTCGGCCATGAGGCGTATTGGCAAGAGCGTATCGGGCGAATCGCTTGTGAAACGGGCGGCGCCAATCTTTGGCCAATGCTGGTGGACGCGCAGGGATGAGCGATGCTTTTGCAAACGGCCCTTTGTCCGGGGTGCGTGTGCTTGATCTAACAAGCGTTATTATGGGTCCGTTTGCCACCCATATCCTGGCCGATATGGGAGCAGACGTGATCAAGATTGAAAGTCCTGAAGGGGATTTGTTGCGTCGCTATAGGCCCCATCGGCATCCGGGAATGGCAGGGCCGATGCTTAATCTGCATCGAAATAAACGCAGTATTGTTCTCGATTTGAAATCTGCTCCAGATCGTACTGCTCTCGATCGGCTTATTGGCACCGCAGATGTGTTTTTGCACGCGATGCGGCCTGCAGCAATTGCTCGGCTAGGTTACGACTACGAACGTGTGCGATCGCTAAATCCGGATATCGTTTATTGCGGCGCCTACGGATTTTCCGCTCACGGTCCCTATAGTGGGAAAGCGGCTTATGATGATCTCATCCAGGCAGGTTCCGGTATTGCAGCTTTGAACGGCTTGGTGTACGGAAAGCCGGCTTATGTGCCGACGGTGATTTGCGATAAACTCGCCGGGCAAGCCATCGCCTATGCTGTTCTTGCGGCACTTTATCAGCGTGCTCGTGGCGGCAGCGGTCAGCAGATCGAAGTGCCTATGTTTGAAACGGCGGTGGAATTTGTTCTCGTGGAGCATCTCACCGGTGCTGCCTTTGAACCGCCGCTTTCGGCTATGGGATTTGAACGATTGCTCAGCCGTGGCCGTAAGCCGTATCGGACCAAGGACGGATTTGTTTGCATCTTGCCTTATTCAGATCGTAATTGGCGTGATTTTTACGAATTTACTGGTAGAAAAGAATTTTTGGGCGATTCCCGCTTTGCTAGTTTGGACGAGCGTGTGCGGCATATTGATATTCTCTACCGCATGGTCGAAGAAGAGGCAGCGAAGCGATCCACCGCAGAATGGGTGGAATTTTGTGATCGGGTCAGTATTCCTTGTATGCCTGTGCTTTCGCTTGAGGATCTGATGGATGATCCTCATCTTCAGGCGGTTGGCATGTTCGGTATTGACGAACACCCAAGCGAGGGCAGCTATCGCCTGGTACGCCAGCCTATTCGTTTCGGCTCATCCTCGTTCCGGGTGCGTTTGCCGGCCCCCAGGCTTGGTGAGCATACGAAAGAAATATTGGCGGAGCTCGGCTTTAGCCCTGAAGAAATTGCTAATTTTGCCATCGCAAAGGATAGCAGTGCGGTGTGAAAGGATGACGCTTGAAAGGCGGACATTTGGCAAGTGGAAGATAAGACGGATTATATTGCGTGTGGGCTCTGCTGCAGTGGTCTGTGAGGCGAAGTAAGAACGTGGAAGAAGATACGGCCCATCGGCTCAAGCGTTGCCCAACCGCAGTGGTTCATGATGTTATGCGCGCACGTGGTTTGCGCGATTTTACGTTGCCACATGAGTTGCGCTCTATCCTACCGGAGGACTCCTTGGCCGGCCCAGCGTTTACCGTAGAAGGATATCCTGCTCCTGGGACAGATGCCGATACCTCACTATTGGCATGGACCTGGCTTCTTTCGCAGGCGAGACCTGCTCATGTTTGGGTGGTACAACCCCATGACAGCCTGGTGGCGCATATGGGAGAGCTCTCCGCCCAGACCTTAAAGGGGAAAGGGGTGTTGGGATGCGTCCTTGACGGCGGCGCCCGCGATGTCGCGGCTTTGCGTGCCATGCGTTTTCCAACGTGGTGTCGGTATTTCACCCCGCGTGACATCGTTGCTTATTGGATGCCGAAAGCGATTGAGCAAGACATCCGAATCGGCGATGTTATTATTTACCCTGGGGACTACATATTGGGCGATTGCGATGGGCTGGTACGTATTCCAAGCGGGCTTATAGAAGAGATCTTGGTTGCTGCCGAACAAGCCATGGCCAACGAAAATCGTGTTCGTGCTGCGATAGTGAGCGGGATGGATCCCCAGGAAGCGTACCGAACGTTTGGCAAATTTTAGGAAGCAGATCGTGGCAGATGATATGATAGAGCAGTATTTGCTTCCGGTAGTGGTGCCGTTAGAGGGCGCTTCGAATGTGCGCGATCTTGGAGGTTGGCCAACGCGCAACGGCGGCCGAGTGCGCTTTGGCAAAGTGTTCCGCGGCGCTGCTATGGATCGGATAAGCGAGGCCGACAAGGCTCGGCTGGCTGGACTTGGTTTGCGAACGATTTGTGATTTTCGTGGTACAAAAGAGGCTAGCCGTGCACCGTCACGGCTTGAGTCCCTGCCGGGTGTTTCAATTCATGCGTTGCCTATCGAGCCGCGGATCGGCGCTTCCATTCTAGATATCTTAGCGACGCGCCAGGCAACCGGCGAAGATGTAAAAAGCCTGATGCACAGGGCATATCGCTCCTACGTGCTGGAATGGCATATGCATTACCGACGTTTGTTCGAGCTGTTGTTGGACGAAAATTGCGGGCCGCTTTTATTTCACTGTTCGGCCGGCAAAGATCGCACCGGATTTGGCGCCGCGCTGCTGCTTTCCGCACTGGATGTGCCGTGGGAGGCGGTAATGGAGGACTATCTGGCCACCAACCGACTTTGGCGGGCGGACCATCCTCTTCTACAACGTATTCCTGCGGCTGCGGCGGAAATCTTGCTGCGGGTGCACCCTGATCTGTTAGAGGCCGCTTTCGCGACTATTCGATCGGAATACGGTTCTTTCGACCGATATTTACAAGACGTGCTTGGGGTTGATTCCGCTCGACGCGAGCGGTTGCAAACACTGCTTGTTTCCTAAAAAAAGAGACGGGGAGAGCCAGACAGATGCCGGATTTGGTAGAGCGTTTGGAAAATGGAGTTGCTGTTCTCACATTGAATCGACCGGAACGTTTAAATGCGTTTTCTGCCGAAATGTTGGATGCGCTTCATGCTGCGCTTATGCGGTTTTCTGTGTCTAAGGACGTAGGAGCCGTGATACTGACGGGAGCCGGCCGAGGATTTTGCGCGGGCGGAGACGTCAAAAGCATGTCGGAGCGAGGAGATCGCCCGCTTGAAGAGCGAGCGGAAGAACTCCGCCTCCGGCATCGCGTGATTACATTGATGCGCCGCATGCCACGCGTGATTGTCGGTGCCATCAATGGCCCTGCATTCGGAGCGGGGCTTGGCCTTGCATTGGCCTGCGATCTGCGCATCGCGGCCGCTTCGGCGCGATTCGGAACTGCCTTTGCCGGCGTCGGGTTTTCAGGGGATTTTGGTGGCTCTTATCATCTCACCAAAATCGTAGGCCCTACCCGCGCGAAAGAGCTCTATTTTCTCGCTGAGCCCTTCGATGCGGAAGAGGCGAAGTCCTGGGGCATTGTCAACCGCGTCGTTCCCGATGCCGAGTTGATGACGGAGGCGCTTTCGCTTGGCCGTCGTATTGCTGAGGGGCCGCGTATTGCATATGGTTACATGAAACGTAACCTTTTGGCTGCGGAATATAGCACGCTTGAGGACGTGTTAGAACTGGAAGCGTTTCACCAGGCGCGCACGGCTTTAACGGATGACCATCGCGAGGCGCGGCTTGCTTTTGTTGAGAAGCGTAAGCCGCGTTTCACGGGACGTTAAGGCTATTATCGGCAACCATCCAAATATTCCCTGCTTGCCGGGCGCGACCCTCCGCCTGCAGCTTCAAAAGATGCGCGAGCACGTTGCGTTCGGCCGCGCGCCTAAGTCTTGGGTCAAGCTTCGAATAGAGCCGATCCATCAAGGTATGCGTATCGGTTGGGCCATCTTTGAGAGCGTTCGCAATGGCGTTTTCGCGCATAATTCGATGCGCGAGCAACTCCCTTACATATGCATGCGGCCGTTCCAGCGGCGGTCCGTGGCCGGCAAGATAAATCCGATCGTCGCGTGCGAGTAAACGTCGCAGGCTTGTGAAATATGCAGCCATATCGCCGCTTGGCGGACTTACCACACTCGTGGACCACGCCATGACGTGATCCGCTGTAAACAGGACCCCGCCGGGCATCGCGAAACAAAGATGGTCGCTTGCATGACCGGGAGTATGAAGCACGGTGAGGCCAGCGACACAGTCGCCATCCTCCAGGGCGACATCGGGCACGAAGTTTGGATCCGCACTCACACGATAGGCGTAAACCTTCGCCCCTGTTGCCGCCCGGAGCGCGGCCGTCGCGCCGAGATGGTCGGGATGCGTGTGGCTCAGCAAAATGTGGGATATTCTGCCATGGGTAGCGGAAAGGATGGCGGCCACATGGTCGTTGTCGTCTGGGCCGGGGTCAAGGACCACAATTCCTTCCGGGGTTTCAATAAGATAGGTGTTCGTGCCATAATATGTCATTGGGCCCGGATTAGCCGCAACGATACGTCGGACGGCCGGCAGAACGTCGAGTGCCTTACCCCGAGCAGGTTCCGGTTCGGTAAGAAAGACCATTCCGTGCTCCCGGTTATGGAGTGCCAAATACGTCGTCGTAGCCGGTCAACCCGGCCGGTATGGCCAGCTGTCTGCAGCCTGGTCACGCCATTCGCTGCAAAATTGGCAAGGGTCAAGAGTCAATGATAGGAAAGAGAGGAGGAGCCGTCATGCACAGCCGGGCTTGCCGTCGATCGGCCCGACTTCGGCGGAGCCGATCGGCAACCAAAAATTCTCAAATAGAAGATGACAACGAAGCCGGATAACCTTCAATCCTGGGGGATTGGCACAGGCCTGTTAACCCCTTGAGGCGGCGATCAGAGCCGGAGAACGGTCCGGGCTTCGGGTTCGGCACGGCGCCGGCGTAGGGGCGCCATGCCTTCCCGGAGAGCCGTAGGGCAGGCGGCAGAAGCGCGGCCCCCGTCAATCTTAACGAAAAATCAGGCTGCCCAGGCCGTGGCAGCCGCCCGATCGAGGGAGAACTGGCCGTTCGGACCGGCTTTTGCTTCATCGATCCCATTCCAAGAGGTGAAATGGATCCGCTCTTTCGCTCAATTCAGACATGTTATAGAACCGGTTTCCAGGAAGAAAAGCCCAGCCATATGTCTTTATCGATGGCAGAGCTGTGAGGACATTAAACTGTAAATGACGAAGGGGTTCGGTGATGGGGTTTAAGGTCGCGGTCGTTGGCGCCACCGGAGCAGTTGGACGCGAAATGCTGAAGACCTTGGCTGAACGCAACTTCCCTCTCGACGAGGTGGCCGCGGTCGCTTCTGGTCGCTCTGCCGGTGCGGAAGTCTCGTTTGGCGAAAAAAGAGTGTTGCGGGTTCAGAGCCTTGATACATTTGATTTTCGTGGCTGGGACATCGGTTTGTTCAGCCCGGGCGCTTCGGTTTCTGCCGTATATGCACCTCGAGCTGCAGCAGCTGGATGTGTTGTCATTGACAACACGAGCCATTTCCGCATGGAACCAGATGTTCCGCTGATTGTGCCGGAAGTAAACCCGCATCAATTGGAAAAATTTGCTGCGCGTAATATCATTGCCAATCCAAATTGTAGCACCATCCAGATGGTGGTTGCGTTGAAGCCGCTCCACGAGCGCTTTCGTGTCAAGCGTGTTGTTGTGGCAACGTATCAATCTGTTTCGGGTGCCGGCAAAGAAGCCATGGATGAGCTGTTTGCCCATACGCGTGCGAGTTTTGTGCATGAGCAGCTTGCGTCGGAGCAATTTACAAAAGAAATTGCATTCAACTGCATCCCCCACATCGATCGTTTTATGGACGATGGCTCCACCAAAGAAGAATGGAAGATGGCGGTGGAGACGCGAAAAATCCTTGACCCCGATATTCAAGTTTTCGCTACTTGCGTGCGCGTTCCGGTTTTCATCGGTCACGGCGAGGCAGTGAACGTGGAATTCGAACAACCGGTAACTGTAGAGGAGGCGAGGGAGGTTCTACGTAAGGCGCCGGGGGTGGAGGTCGTAGATCGGCGTGAGGATGGAGGTTATATCACCCCACTGGAATGCCAAGGAGAGGATGCGGTTTTCGTCAGCCGGTTACGTAAGGATCCCACCGTTGCCAATGGGTTGGGGTTTTGGTGCGTGGCTGACAATTTGCGCAAAGGCGCCGCCCTCAACGCGGTCCAGATTGCCGAAGAGCTGATCGCGCGACAGCTTCTGCGGAAAAGAGCCGCTTAGGGAAAGAGCGTTTCCCTCCCGCAACTCCAGCGACCGAGGAGGCGAGTGAATACGACGCCTTCTTGGTTTGGGGGTTCTCGGTTTGGGTCACTGAAAGACAATCAAGGGTGGTGTTTTTCATCGCACTGAGTGGCGGGAAATGTCTGCCTGCCGTCTGATCGGACTTTTGCATCAACGTATTCCAAGCTATAGTTGAAGCGGCGCGCGAGAATTCGTTCGCCTCGCTCGTATCCGATCGGCGCCTGGTATCCGGTAAAGGTACGTTCATGGCTACGCTTTTCCACCGCTCCGAATTTTCGCGTCAAATTGTCTCCCCAACGTTCCGGGCACAAATGCGACGGCGCATGGCCGAATTGGGCGGGCTGTTCTTGGGGTTGAGCGGCCTCGTGTTGCTGATGGCTCTCGCTTCTTACAATCCGCATGATCCGTCCCTGGATACCGCAACCGGGGCGGGAACACGCAATCTGGCCGGGCCGGCAGGCGCGCTGTTTGCTGACATCATGTTACAAGGCTTCGGCTTCGCAGGGGTGTTGCCAGCGCTTGCCATGTTGGTTTGGGCGTGGCGTATCGCAGCCCACCGAAGTTTCGGGGCACTCCCGCTGCGGCTGATCGGGCTTGCTCTCGCAGTGGTGAGTTTGGCGCTGCAATTCGCAGAGATTTCCACCCTTTTGTACAATGCGGAAATTTCATGGCCGACACTTGCCGGCCCTGGCGGCGCGGTTGGGGGGCTTTTTGCAGTCAAACTCATCGAGGCAGGACGAGGGTTGCTCGGCCCGGTCGGGGTGGGGGTCGTGGTGTTGCTGAGCTTTCCTCTGACCGCGGGCCTGACGCTTTTGGCGCTCGGTCTTTCGATGAGCGAATGGCGCGCCGCCCTGCGAGCGATTTGGCTTGTTTGCCGCTTTATCCGCCAGCAGATTGGTCGCGTTTGGATGTTTGGACACGCGCTTGCGCGCTTTGTGGGCATTTTGCTCGCGCCGCTTTGGTGGGTTCTGGGGCGAAGAGACGAGCCCGAGGCTGCTATGTCAAACTCCCCTCTTGAGCGCCCCATACGCAAGACTTTGTCTCCTCCGCCTGTGGAAAAAAAATCACCGCCGCTGGTTCGTACCCCCCCACAGCCTGCCAAGGCAAAACGCGCGGCATCACCGCAAGCCCAATTGCCTCTTCGAGAACAAGGCTGGCAATTTCCTCCACTTTCTCTGCTTAAGCCTCCTCCTGCCCGCAGTGTGAGCGGGCCTAGCGTCGAGGCCTTACAGGCCAATGCACGACTTTTGGAGAGCGTCCTCAGTGACTATGGCGTGCAAGGCGCGATTCGGGAAATTCGGCCGGGGCCCGTGGTCACGCTTTATGAGCTGGAACCTGCCCCGGGGATACGCAGCGCACGCGTCATCGGTCTCGCCGATGACGTTGCCCGAAGCCTTTCTGTAACCGCAGTGCGGATTGCTACGGTCCCAGGGCGAAACGTGATTGGGATCGAGGTACCAAACGCCAAACGCGAAACGGTATTTCTGAGCGAGCTCCTCAGCAGTGCGGAGTGGCAGCGCCATCCGGGTAAGCTGCCTCTGGCACTTGGCAAGGACATTAGCGGAGCGCCGGTCGTGGCCGATTTGGCTCGCATGCCGCATTTGTTGATTGCCGGCACAACCGGCTCGGGCAAATCAGTGGGCGTGAATGCCATGATCCTGAGCCTGCTCTATCGGCTTTCGCCGGAAGAATGCCGGCTGATCTTGATCGACCCAAAGATGCTGGAGCTTTCCGTTTATGAAGGGATCCCGCACCTCATGGCCCCCGTGGTGACTGAGCCCGCCAAAGCGGTCACTGCGTTGAAGTGGGTTGTCCGTGAGATGGAACGACGGTACCGTGCCATGAGCCAGTTGGGAGTTCGCAACATCGGCGGGTACAACGAGCGGGTGTTGGAAGCGCGGGCACGGGGCGAGGTTGTCACCCGCCGGGTACAGACGGGCTTTGACCCGGAAACAGGCAAACCCATTTTCGAAGACCAGCCGCTGGCACTCGAATCTTTGCCATTTATCGTCGTGGTGATTGATGAAATGGCCGATTTGATGATGGTTGCCGGCAAAGAGATCGAAACCGCTGTGCAGCGTTTGGCTCAGATGGCCCGGGCGGCGGGAATTCATGTGATTATGGCCACACAGCGCCCTTCGGTAGACGTCATTACCGGTACGATTAAGGCCAATTTCCCAACCCGGATCAGCTTTCAGGTCATTAGTAAGTTTGATAGCCGGACTATTCTTGGTGAACAAGGAGCGGAACAGCTGCTTGGCCAAGGGGATATGCTTTACATGGTGGGCGGGGGGCGCATCACGCGGACCCATGGCCCATTCGTTTCAGACAGCGAGGTCGAAGAGGTGGTCAACTTCCTCCGCGAGCAGGGCGAGCCCAGCTATCTTGAGGAGGTGACAGAGCCACAGGAGGAGGAGAACGTCTCTTCTCTTCCGGGCTTAGCAGCCGCGAACGAGGGCGATCAGGCGCTCTATGATCAAGCGGTGGCGCTGGTGATCCGTGAGGGCAAAGCAAGCACAAGCTTCATCCAACGGCATTTGCAAATCGGCTATAACCGTGCCGCAAGATTGATCGAGCAAATGGAAAAATCAGGTATTGTCGGCCCTGCCAACCATGTGGGCAAACGAGAGGTATTGGCGCGGAGGGTCGAGCAAGACTGAAGCAGGACAGTGCGCACTAAAGAGTGCCAAACACCTCCGGCCATGTTGCCTGCAGAGCTGCATCAACCTCAGCCATTGTTGTTGCTATACCAAGTTTGGTAAGACTGGTTACGCCGAAGTGGTGGATTCCGCAGGGAATGATTCCAGTAAAGTGCTCCAGATCGGGTGCGACGTTGAGCGCGACGCCGTGCCATGCCACCCATCGGCTCACGCGGACGCCAATAGCGGCAATTTTGGCTTCCCCCTGCGTGGGATCCTGCACCCAGACCCCGATTCGGTCTTTCCGGCGTTGACCGTGCACCCCGAAACCGGCCAGCGTGCGAATCAGCCATTCCTCCAGGGCATTGACATATGCCCGCACGTCTCGCGCTGGTAGCAACCGGCGGGGCTCTCGGAGGTTAAGCATGACGTAGGCCACGCGTTGCCCCGGCCCATGGTAAGTCCACTGCCCCCCTCGCCCAGCGCGGTAAACGGGGAATCGGCTTGGTGTGAGAAGATCTGCGAGTTGAGCCGAAGTCCCCGCGGTATAAAGGGGCGGGTGTTCCAGGAGCCAGACCAATTCACGCGCCTGGCCGGCCTGGATAGCCGCGACTCGCTGTTCCATTTCGACCAGTGCTTCCGGATAGGCGACCTTGCCCAAAGTTATGCGCCATTCTGGTGTGTGGCTGATTGAACGGATAGTTGTCATCGGCTATATCGCTGTTCTCACGGTGTCTTCACCACTCCCGGCACCGTGCGGTCGTGGCGGAATGGTAGACGCGCAAGCTTGAGGTGCTTGTGGGGGAAACCCCGTGGAAGTTCGAGTCTTCTCGACCGCACCACTTTCTCCTTTCGAAATTTCCTGACATTCCTCATTCTGGCAAGGGGAGGAAGTGATGGACGAGGATTTCCGCAAGGCTGCGCTGGATTACCACCGTTTGCCGCGCCCTGGAAAGCTATCTGTGGAACCAACAAAGCGCCTTGCGACCCAGCGCGATTTGGCGCTGGCCTATTCGCCAGGCGTTGCGGCGGCGTGCGAGGCGATTACCGCCAACCCCGATGCGGCATTGGATTATACCAACCGCGGCAATTTGGTGGCGGTCATCACCAATGGCACCGCCGTATTAGGGCTTGGCGCGATCGGCGCCCTTGCCGGCAAGCCGGTGATGGAAGGCAAAGCGGTTCTGTTTAAGAAATTTGCTGGCATCGATGTGTTTGACATTGAAGTAGATGCCACCGACCCTGATCGATTCTGTGACGTCGTGGCGGCCCTCGAGCCGACTTTCGGTGCAATCAACCTGGAGGACATTAAAGCCCCAGAATGCTTTGAGATCGAAGCGCGCCTGCGTGCTCGGATGCGTATCCCGGTCTTTCATGACGATCAACACGGCACCGCCATCACCGTAGCCGCTGCCGTCCGTAATGGTTTGCTGCTCCAGGGCAAAAGGCTTGAAGATGTGAGCTTGGTGACATCCGGGGCCGGTGCCGCAGCCCTTGCCTCAGTGGAGCTTCTGGTGGCCATGGGCCTGAGGCGAGAGAGGGTAACCCTCACGGATATTCACGGAGTGGTGCGGGCAGATCGGCCCAACATGCTCCCCAATATGGCGGCTTTCGCCCGTGAAACCAGCGCCCGCACTTTGCCAGAAGTCCTTCCAGGCGCGGATGTGTTTCTTGGGCTTTCTGCGCCGCGTGTGCTCGCGCCCGAATGGCTCGCCCTTTTTGCTGAAAAACCTTTGATTTTAGCGCTGGCCAACCCAGAACCGGAGATTGACCCCGAGATCGTAAAGCGCCTCCGTCCCGATGCTATTGTGGCCACCGGGCGTAGCGATTATCCGAACCAAGTGAATAACGTTTTGTGTTTCCCCTTTCTTTTTCGCGGCGCATTGGACGTAGGGGCCACGGCGATCGATCGGACGATGGAACTCGCCGCTGCGGAAGCGATTGCCGGGCTAGCGCGGAAGGAAGCGAGCGAGGTGGTTGCAGCCGCTTACGGGGGGGCCGCGCCCGTCTTTGGCCCCGAGTATATTCTTCCCAAACCGTTTGACCCGCGCCTTATTCTGGAGGTTGCGCCAGCGGTGGCACGCGCGGCCATGGCAGCGGGCTTGGCGCGTCGCCCGATTCAGGATTTCGATGCTTACCGGCGCGATTTGGAGCGCTTCGTTTTTCGTTCGGGCCAGCTCATGCGGCCTGTGTTTGAGGCGGCACGCAAGCGGCCTCGCCGTGTGGTTTACGCCGAAGGCGAGGATGTGCGGGTTCTTCGGGCTGCGCAGACTGTCCGAGACGAAGGGATCGCCGAGCCTCTTCTTCTCGGCAGGCGCGAGATCATTGCTAAGCGTATTGAGGAATTAGGCCTTCGACTGAAGGGCGGAGACGGGGTTGACGTGCTGGATCCCGCCAGCGATACCGAGGTTTTTTCGCCGCTGCTGAATGACTATCAACTTCTTGTCGGCCGGCGGGGTACCCCGCCCCTGGCGGCAGCACGGAGACTTTTCACTCGGAACGGTGTAGCGGCGGCAATGTTGCTCCGAGCCGGCAAGGTCGACGCAGCGCTGGTTGGCGGGAGCGGGGACTGGTGGCAGCAAGTGAAGGACGTGTTGCCCGTTATCCCTCGTCGAGAAGGTGTTTCTCGCGTCTATGCACTCTCGGGCCTTATTCTGCCGGGCGGAACTCTGTTTATTTGTGATACGCATATGAACCTCGATCCGAGTGCGGAGCAAATTGCCGAAATGACGGTACTGGCAGCCAACGCGGTGCAAAGCTTTGGGGTGACCCCGAAGGCCGCTTTGCTTTCGCATTCCAGTTTTGGTGCGAGCAATTCCGATACAGCGCGGAAAATGCGCGCAGCGCTGGCCTTGATTCGCGCACGGGCGCCAGATCTAGAGCTGGATGGCGAAATGCAAGCCGATGCGGCACTTGCGCAAAGTATCCGCGATCGCATGGTTCCCGATAGCCGGCTTTCCGGCACGGCCAACCTCTTGATCATGCCCACACTGGATGCGGCCAACATCGCCTTCAATTTGCTAAAAGCGGCAGCCGACGGCCTGCCGGTAGGGCCGATGTTGCTGGGGATGGCAAAGCCGATTCACGTTCTGGTGCCGAGCGTCACCGCACGTGGAATAGTGAATCTGACGGCTCTTGCTGCGATGCAAGAGCCCTCGAGCGAAAGCGTGCTGTCTACGTCATAATTTTGCCGTTTCGAATTGCTTTCATCAGGATAAAAGGTGTGCATGAAGATCAATTCCCAGAGCAGGATTTCTTCCAATGATTAAACCTCTGCGCAAGGCGGTCCTTCCGGTGGCGGGTCTGGGCACGCGTTTCCTGCCGGCTACCAAGGCGCTCGCCAAAGAAATGCTGCCTGTGGTGGACAAGCCGCTGATTCAATACGCTGTCGAGGAGGCGCTTGCAGCCGGCATTGAAGAGTTTTGCATGATTACCGGGCGCGGAAAGACCGCCCTGGTGGAACATTTCGATATTGCCTTTGAGCTGGAAGCAACACTGCACCAACGCGGTAAACACGAAGAAGTAGCGGAGTTACGGCGCACGACTTCTCTCCCCCCCGGCGCGATTGCATCGGTGCGACAACAGCAGCCGCTGGGCCTTGGACATGCCATTTGGTGTGCGCGCGCTTTCATCGGCGATGATCCTTTCGCGATCCTTCTGCCGGATGACCTCGTACTTTCCGAAACCCCGTGCATGGTGCAGCTTGCGGAGGCTTATCGCACCACTGGAGGCAACGTGGTTGCCGTCGAAGAGGTGCCGCGCGAACACACCAGCCGCTACGGGATTCTGAAGATTGCACAAAAGCATGGTGATCTGATCGAAGTCACAGGCCTTGTGGAAAAACCGTTACCAAGCCAGGCGCCTTCGAATTATGCCATTATTGGCCGCTATATTTTGCTTCCAGAGGTGTTAAACCATCTCGCCCACTTCGAGGTGGGAGCGGGCGGTGAAGTTCAGCTGACCGATGCAATGGCAAAAATGATTGGCAAAGCCCCTTTCCACGGACTGTGCTTTAAGGGGCAACGCTTTGACTGTGGCAACAAAGCAGGGTTCTTGGAAGCGCAAATTGCATTTGCTTTGAAACGAAAGGATCTTGCTTCAGATGTAAGAAGTTTTCTCAAGAAATATATTGACGCACCTTGCGATAATCATGACTAGCCAGCATGGAATTTCGCATATGGCATTCTCACACGAATTCGACCGGACGGTACTTCGCGAGTACGACATTCGCGGCGTTATTGGAAAAACGCTTTCAGACAAAGACGCGTATGCAATAGGGCGCGTTTTTGGCTCGATACTTGCACGCGAAGGCGGCTCGCGCGTGGTCGTCGGTTATGATGGCCGGCTATCCTCTCCCATGCTTGAAAGCGCTTTGGTTAGCGGGCTTAAGGCAAGCGGTATGCACGTGACCCGCATTGGTTGCGGGCCGACCCCCATGCTATATTTCGGCGCAATCACGTTTGCTGCGGATGGCGCCATAATGGTGACCGGTAGCCACAATCCGCCCGATTACAACGGTTTCAAAATGATGCGCGGGCGCAAGCCATTTTTCGGGATGGATATCCGCAAACTCGGCGCTTTAGCGGCGGCCGGAGATGTGGTGGCAGAGGCCGCGGGTTCCGAACAACAAGCAGATATCTCTGACGATTACGTTCATCGCGTTATTGCCGACTGGGATGGAGGCAGCCAAGGCCTTCGGGTGGTATGGGATAGCGGGAACGGCGCGGCCGGCAATGTTTTACGCAAACTGACAAGCCGCTTGCCCGGCCAACATGAGTTGCTGAATGCTGAGATTGACGGCAGATTTCCTGCCCATCATCCGGACCCGACCGTGCCCGCCAATCTTTCCCAGCTCATAGAAACGGTGCTTGCAAAGAGTGCCGATGTCGGCATTGCATTTGACGGCGATGCCGATCGGATTGGGCTCGTGGATGATAGCGGAGAAATTTTGTTCGGCGATCAATTCTTGGTATTGCTCAGCCGTGATGTGCTGGCCAAGCAACCCGGAGCTACGATTATCGCCGACGTGAAGGCAAGCCAAGTTCTGTTCGACGAGATTGCCAAAGCTGGGGGCAAGCCGTTGATGTGGAAAACGGGGCATAGTCTAATCAAAGCAAAAATGGCGGAAACGGGGGCCCCGCTGGCTGGGGAGATGTCGGGGCATATCTTTTTTGCCGATCATTGGTACGGATTTGATGATGCTCTCTATGCCGCGGTTCGCTTTTTAGGCGTTTTGGCCCGCTCTCAGACGAAGCTTTCGGCTTTGCGACAGTCTCTTCCGAAAGTCGTGAATACGCCGGAGCTTCGGTTCAACTGCCCGGAAGAACGAAAGTTTGCCGTCATTTCTGAAGTTGCAGAACGGCTGAGAGCTGCCGGGGCGCAAGTGATCAGCATTGACGGGGTGCGCGTGCAGACGCCGGACGGATGGTGGTTGCTGCGAGCGTCCAACACACAAGCGGTGTTGGTTGCCCGCGCCGAATCACAAACGGAAGCAGGGCTTGAGCGATTGAAGGCGGAGCTGGTGGCGCAGCTTGCCGCCTCCGGCATAGCAGCCCCTGATTTTTCCGGTACAAACATCGGGCACTGAGAAAATTTTTCGATACACTTTGCCTTACCGCGTTTGGGTCGACCTCGCAGAATTTTCTTTAACGCCAGCAATTTGCAGCCATTCGGCTTCACTGAGTGTCCGCACGCCGAGTTCAGCAGCGCGACGGGCTTTAGATCCCGGCTCGTCTCCGACAACAACATAATCGGTTTTACGAGACACTGTATCCGTAACTTTAGCGCCAAGAGATTCTGCTTTGGCCTTCGCTTCCTGACGCGTCATGCTCGTAAGTTGTCCGGTAAAAACAATGGTTTTTCCAGAGAGAACGCTTCCAGTCCGAGGAGCTTCAACGTCCTCGATTGTTAGAATCGAGGCAAGTGCATCAACTGTAGCAACATTTCGCGGTTCCGAAAAGAAATCGACAAGTTCCTCGGCAATTGCCGGGCCGACCCCGCTGATGCTGTCGAGTTCCATACGCGCTTCCGAGGCCGGTTTGCGGGCGGCAAGCATTTGCTCTCTCCAATTGCGGAAGCTTCCATAATGGCGGGCAAGTTGGCGAGCGGTTACCTCACCGATGCGGCGAATACCAAGAGCGTAAATAAAACGATCCAGCGGAATTCGCTTACGGGCAAGAATAGCCTGAGAGAGTTTCCGGGCAGAAACCTCGCCCCATCCCTCACGAGCCGCGATTTTGGCCTCCTGATCGGGCAAGCGGAAAATATCCACAGGGCCGCGCAGCAGGCCATCTGCGTAAAATTCCGCGATTGTTTTTTCGCCGAGCCCCTCAATGTCAAAAGCTGGGCGCGATGCAAAATGGATCAGGCGCTCGACCACCTGCGCCGGGCAGGTCAGCCCGCCCGTGCAGCGTCGTACTGCCTCGCCTGGCGGTTTGACTGCCAAACTCCCGCACACCGGGCAATGATCGGGGAACACGAAAGGCTTTGCACGCGGTGGGCGTTTTGCCAATACAACGCCCACGATTTGCGGGATAACATCACCTGCCCGCTGCACGATTACTGTGTCGCCTACTCGGATGTCCTTTCGCGCAATCTCGTCTTCATTGTGTAGTGTCGCATGGCGTACCAACACGCCACCGATATTTACCGGCTGTAAAACCGCCACCGGAGTGAGTGCTCCGGTACGGCCGACTTGAATGCGGATTTCTTCTAATACCGTGGTCGCCTGTTCCGCAGGAAATTTCCACGCCACAGCCCAGCGAGGATCTCGCCCGACAAAGCCCAGTCTTTCTTGCAACGCAAGATCGTCGATTTTATAGACGACACCATCAATATCATAGGGTAGGCTAGCACGTTTTTCAGCCATTTCTTGGTAAAATTGAGCGGCTTCAGACTCTGAGCTGATCCGCCGTGAAAGTGGATTAACCGCAAAACCCCAATGTTTCAGGCGTTGAAGAAACTGCCAATGTGTCTTCGCAACAGGTTCGCTCGTCGCCCCAAAAGCATACGCGAATAAGGAAAGTTTGCGCTTGGCTGTAATACGCGGATCAAGCTGACGCAACGAACCAGCAGCTGCATTGCGGGGATTGGCAAAGACGCGCTCTCCGGCTGCTTCTTGCGCGGCATTCAGAGCAAGGAAATCCGCCTTGCTCATAAACACTTCTCCGCGTATTTCAATCAAATCCGGTGCATCCCCGTGCAAGCGCATGGGCACATCAGGCATGGTGCGCAGATTGGCGGTAACGTCCTCTCCTTCTATGCCATCGCCGCGTGTTGCTCCGCGTACAAACTCACCCCGTTCATACGTAAGCGAGATGGATAGTCCATCGATTTTCGGCTCGCCCACAAAATGAAACTCTGTGTCGGCCGAAAGGCCTAAAAAACGACGCGCGCGAGAAAAAAATTCGCGAAATTCCTCTTCAGTAAAGACATCATCCAGCGATAGCATCGGCACCCGATGTCGTACTTTTGCAAATTCGCGCGCCGGCGGAGCGCCGATTCTTCGGCTTGGACTGTCGGGTCGTATGAGATGAGGAAACCGTGCTTCGATCTCTGCGTTACGGCGTCGCAGCGCGTCATACTCGGCATCGCTGATCAAAGGAGCGTTGAGTTCGTAATAGGCGCGGTCATGCTTGGCAATTTCGGCCGCAAGGCGGGCGAGCTCTGTGCGTGCCTCGTCCTCCGAGAGCTTTTCAACCGGCTTCTCTGCGATCATTTTGCTCATAGTGTTGCGTGTCCGAGCAAGCTTGTCGCGGCAGCACGCGCGGCTTCGGTGACGGTTTCTCCGGCAAGCATGCGCGCAATTTCCTCACGCCGTGACGCAGGATCAAGGGGGCGGGCTTCGGTGATCGTTCCGCCCTTCACATTGCGTTTGAAAACATGCCAATGAGCGTCACCGCGGGCCGCAACTTGTGGACTGTGGGTGATCACCAGAACCTGCACGCGCTTCGCAAGGCGAGCCAATCGTTCGCCCACCGCAGCAGCGGTCGCGCCGCCAATATCACTATCCACTTCGTCAAAAATCAGCGTGGGTATGGGGAGTGCAGCGACCAGAACCACTTTCAACGCCAACATCAGCCGTGACAGCTCACCACCGGAGGCGATGCGAGCCAATGGCCCCGGGGGCTGGCCCGGGTTGGTGGCAATGAGAAAACGAGCTGTTTCCGTGCCTTGGCTGCTCCAGCCCGTTTCGGGCAGAGGCTGGATTTCCACAAAAAAGCGCGCCTTTTCCAAATGAAGGGAGGGAAGTTCCTTGGCGAGTTGTTGCTCAAGATGACGCGCCGCGCCCATTCTTGCGTCGGCAAGCTTGGCGGCTAATTCACAATAGTTTTCGCAAGCTTTCTTGGCAGCGCTGGTCAGGGCGGCAACGTCGGCCGAGCTGTTTTGCAGTGCCGCGAGTTGTGCTCTGAACTTGTCTGCCAAAGCCGGCAGGTCGGCGACCGTCACATGGTGTTTGCGGGCGGCAGCGCGTAACGCAAACAGCCTTTCTTCCGCTGCTTCCAGGGCACGCGGGTCCGGCTCGGCCACTTCCAGCAGGCGGGTCAGCAGCATCTCGGCCTCAGCAACAGCTTCTTCGGCTCGCTCCAAAGCGGCCAAAGCCAGCGCGGCGGGATGCTCTGTTTCGGTGCCTTCGCCGGACCTGTTCGTGCTCAGAATGAGCTGGCGAAGCGTCCGGCTCGCAGCCCGCAAAGCTGCCGCAGGGGTGGTGCTGCGGCGATCACGCGGGGCAAGCTCAGTCAGGGCCGCACCAATCGCTTCCGCCTGTTTTTCCTTCTGCTGCAGGCGCTTGCGTTCATCAGCCAGAAGTTCTTCTTCATTTGCTTTGGGCGCCAAGCGGTCGAGCTCATCCACTGCGTGCGTAAGCCATTCGCGGTCGCGTTCGGCCGCGGTGAGCGCTTCTCGGGCGGCTGCCAAGGCGGCCTCGGCCTCTTGCCATGCGCGCCAGGCTTCGGCGACAGCGAGGCGAAGCGCGGGGGGAACGCCAAAAGCATCCAGAAGCTCGAGATGAGTCGCGGGATTGAGGAGACCCATTTGTTCGTGCTGACCCTGCACTTCAACCAATAACGCGCCGAAGCGGCGAAGCAACCCGACACTGACCGGTGAATCATTGACAAAGGCCTGCGAGCGTCCGTCCGTACTGACAACTCGACGCAAGAGAATTTCGTTTCCGACCGGCAGGCCTTGTTCTGCAAGCAAGGCGATTGCCGGATGGTCGGCGCTGAGATGAAATTGCGCAACGGCGCTTGCCTGATTTGCGCCGGCGCGCACAAGCCCTGGGTCAGCACGCGCGCCCAAAGCCAGCGAGAGCCCATCAAGGAGGACGGATTTGCCTGCTCCCGTCTCTCCGGTAAGGACGGTGAGCCCGTGCCCAAAGGTGAAATCCACTTGCTCGATCAGCACTACGTTTCGTAACGAAAGCGCTGTGAGCATATTGCTACTCGTCGTTGATATACCTTGTTTTGGCAATACTTAAAATAACCATCCGAACGTGCGCTGGAAGAAGCCGGGTTTGACATCAGCCGTGCCAATCTGCTTGTTATCGGAGAGCTGGTGGTCGGCAAGAAGAGCGTTCCAAGTATCTCGGTACCATTCACTACCGGGATAGTTATAAGCCAGAACTGCAGCTGTACGTTTGGCCGCTTCCGGCATTCCCAGGGCCAAATAAATTTCCGTCAGCCGAGCAAGCGCTTCCGGCACATGATTGGTCGTTTGATACTCATCCACCACGCGCTGGAAGCGATTAATAGCTGCAGCGTAGAGATGGCGTTTCTCATACCAGCGGCCGATAGCCATTTCGGCGGCCGCAAGGTGATCGCGGCAAAGGTCGATCTTCATTCTGGCATCGCGCGCATACGCACTGTCCGGAAAACGGTTTACGACCTCCTTTAACGCATTCAACGCCAGCGAAGTGCTTTTTTGATCGCGGCCGATGTCTTCGATTTGCTCGAAGTAACACAGCGCACGTAAATAATAGGCGTAAGCGATGTTTTTGTTGGTGGGATGCAATTGGATAAACCGCTCCAGAGAGCTCACCGCATCGCCATAGGTGCCGTCGCGATACTGTGCGTAGGCCTCCATCAACAAGGCATTTGCCGACCAAGCCGAGAAAGGATAGTGCTCCTGCAACTTTTCGAAGAGGTTCTCGGCAGCCTTGTAGCGGGCATCGTTTAAGGCATCGATGCCACGATTATATAATTGCTCTGGCGTCAGCGCGGCGAGGGGGTCGTCTTTTGCATCGTTGGACTGATTTGCATCGGCGTCGGAACACACATGCGCCCTGACGCAAGCTAATGAAGTATCCCCGGTACTCGGTTTTTTTTCCTCATCGCTAGAGCATGCGCCAAGCAAGACCAAAATGGCTGCAAACAGCCAAGTCCACCGGCAGGGGAAGCGAGATAGAGCTGAACAAAGCATGAACTTCTGCGCCTCATGCAGGTTTCATTGGGATGCATGTAGTCCAGAAAACGGCAACAGAAAAGTATTTCCCCTCATTTCGAGGGGAAACGCTTTGCCAGAGTATCATAAGCCCTCAACTCGGCCAGCAATTCTGGGAGCGCAGCCAATGGGAGCATGTTGGGCCCATCGCTTGGCGCGCGGTCAGGGTCGGGATGCGTTTCTAAAAAGAGTGCCGCTATACCGACCGCAACCGCTGCGCGTGCCAATACGGGCACAAACTCGCGTTGACCCCCGGATGCCGAACCCAAGCCACCAGGTTGTTGCACGGAATGTGTGGCATCAAAGACAACGGGGTAACCGGTGCGGGCAAGGATCGGAAGGGCCCGAAAATCATTGATCAACGTATTATAGCCGAAGCTCACCCCGCGCTCGGTCAGCAGAATCCGTGTATTCCCGGTGCTAGCCACTTTCGCCGCCACATGAGGCATATCCCAGGGCGCAAGAAACTGGCCTTTTTTGATGTTGACTGCCCGTCCGGTGCGCCCTGCCGCGAGCAAAAGATCTGTCTGCCGGCACAGAAAGGCCGGGATCTGCAGCACATCGACTGCATCGGCTACGGGAGCACACTGCTGCGGCTCGTGAACGTCGGTGAGGACGGGGATACCAAAGCGAGCACGAATTTCGGCAAGGATGGCCACGCCCTGCGCCAAGCCAACGCCGCGCGCTCCTGCGAGGCTGGTACGGTTCGCTTTGTCGAAGCTGCTTTTGTAAATCAGCGGAATGCCCGCTTGTCTGGTAATTTCGACCAATCCGGCAGCAACGTCCAGGGCATGGGCTCGAGATTCGATTTGGCAAGGACCGGCAATGAGCGCCAACGGCAGGTGGTTGCCGAGTTTGATCCTGCCGATCTCCACAACACGCGTTTCTAAGGAACTAGACAAGGCGGGCTTGCCGAACAGCAGCGGCGATGAAGCCGCGAAACAGAGGATGCGGCGCGAAGGGCTTGGATTTCAATTCCGGATGAAATTGTACTCCAATGAACCACGGGTGATCCGGATACTCAATGATTTCCGGCAGTAACCCATCGGGGGAGAGACCGGAAATTCGGAGTCCGGCGGCTTCCAGCTTATCTCGGTAGTGAATGTTGACTTCGTAGCGATGGCGATGGCGTTCGGTGATTTCGTCCTGTTTGCCGTAGGTTTCCCAAGCCAAAGACCCCGGCACAAGACGGGCCGGGTAAGCCCCGAGGCGCATGGTGCCGCCGAGGTTGCCTCCCTCCCAACGGCGCTCGATTTCGTTGCCGCGCATCCATTCGGTCAGAAGCCCGACGACGGGGGTCTCACACGGGCCAAATTCCGAAGAAGACGCTCCGGGCAGACCGGCTAAATTCCGGGCACATTCGATCACCGCCATCTGCATGCCAAAGCAGATGCCGAAAAAAGGAACGCGACGCTCGCGTGCAAAGCGCACGGCAGCGATCTTTCCCTCGGTGCCTCGCTCGCCAAAGCCGCCGGGAACCAAAATGCCATGCACGTCTTCCAGCCGTTCGACGGCATTAGGCTGTTCAAAAATCTCGCTATCGACCCAATCAAGCTCGACCCCGACCCGGTTTGCGATGCCTCCGTGAGTGAGAGCCTCCGCCAATGATTTGTAACTGTCACGGAGATTCATATACTTACCCACGATGGCGATCCGGACGGAGCCTTCCGGGTTTCGGATCGCATCCACAATCTCGTGCCATCGCATAAGATCAATCTCGGGCTTTTCCGGCAGCCCGAAATGTCGCAGCACCTCGCGGTCCAGGCCTTCTTCGTGATAGCTAATCGGCACTGCGTAAATCGTATCCATATCCAAAGCGGCAATCACCGCCTCTGGCCGGACGTTGCAAAAAGACGCAATTTTCTGCCGCTGTGACTGGGGTATCGGCCGGTCGCATCGGCACAGCAACATATCCGGCTGGATGCCCACGTTCAGCAATTCCTTCACCGAGTGCTGCGTGGGCTTGGTTTTCAGTTCGCCGGCGGAGGGAATATAAGGGACGAGCGTCAGATGCACGAACATTGACCGCTCGGGCCCTAATTCATTACCGAGTTGGCGGATCGCCTCTAGGAACGGGAGCGACTCGATATCGCCGACCGTGCCCCCGATCTCTACCAACACGAAGTCAAGCCCCTCCGTTTCGTAGAGGATTGTCTCTTTGATGGCATCGGTGATGTGAGGAATGACCTGGACGGTTGCGCCGAGATAATCGCCGCGCCGCTCCTTGGCTATGACTTCAGAATAAATACGCCCTGTCGTGGCATTGTCTGCCCGTGTGGCGGCGACCCCCGTGAACCGCTCGTAATGGCCGAGATCAAGGTCTGTTTCCGTCCCGTCATCGGTTACGTAGACTTCCCCGTGCTGGTAGGGGCTCATTGTCCCGGGGTCGACATTGAGATAGGGATCGAGCTTGCGAAGGCGCACAGAATAACCCCGCGCCTGCAGCAACGCGCCAAGTGCCGCGGAGGCGATGCCCTTCCCGAGGGAAGATACAACGCCGCCGGTGATGAATACAAACCTTGCCACGGAATTCTTACACTACTGGTTCATAGTTACCCAACTGGGAAGGGCTCTCTAGCGCGACCACGGTGGAAAAACCAGGCTTTCCCGTTAGTTCTCGCTCAATTGGTTGGGACCGGCGGCGTGCTCGGCTTCGGTGTTGCCGGCGGAACGGGGGCTTGCGTCCCCTGCGTCTTCGCCGGCGGCTCTTCCAAGATGGATCGACCAACCCCGGCAGTACCGCGGTTGAGCAGGGCGAGAGCGAGCGCCAACAGCATAAAGAGTGTGGCAAGCACTGCGGTGGCCCGGGTCAGCAAATTTGCTGTGCCCCGGCCGGTCATAAAGCTCCCCATTCCAGCGGATGTGCCGATCCCAAGGCCTCCTCCCTCGCTGCGTTGGATCAGCACAACGCCGATCAGCGCGAGGGTCACGAAAGCATGGAGTATCAATAGCACCGTGGTCATATTCGGTCCTGTTGTGGTGTTGAAGGGCGTCTATGCCGATCGCTGGAATGCTCTTCCGCTTATGCGTGCTTCTAACGCGCTCGGAGCAAAACTTCCAGACCGGACGCGCGTGGGAGATGTTCAATGACGGGATGGCACGGCCCGAGCAATCGCCAGAAAGCTCTCCGCTTTGAGACTTGCACCGCCGACCAGTGCGCCGCCGACATCCGGAATGGCAAGCAAACTTTTTGCATTTTCCGGCTTGACTGATCCCCCGTACAGAATCCGGATCGCCTCCCCGGCCGCCCCCATACGGGCCTGCAGTGCTTTGCGGATCATACCGTGCATAGCGGCGATCTCGGTTTCGGTGGGCGTGTGTCCTGTGCCGATCGCCCAGACCGGCTCATACGCGACAGCACCGGAAAATCCGTCCGGAAGGCTATGGGCAAGCTGGGTCGACACAACACGCTCCGCTTGACCCGCCACTCGTTCGGCCTGGGTTTCTCCCACGCAGACGATCGGTTTCAGCCCGGCCGCCAGTGCCGCCTTGGCTTTGGCACAAACCAAGGCATCGCTCTCGTGATGGTCGCTTCGCCGTTCGGAATGACCGAGAATGACCCAACTTGCTCCCGCGTCACGCAGCATCGGCGCGGAAATATCGCCGGTATGCGGGCCAAAAGATGCCTGATGGCAATCCTGTCCCCCCACCATGATGGGGCTGCCGGCAAGGTGCGTAGCAACATCGGCGAGCACCGTGGCTGGCGGGCAGACCAAAAGCTCACAAGCAAGGGAGGTTGCTTCAGCCCGCAAGGCAGACACGAGTCGAATGGCCTCTTCTCGCAAGAGGTGCATTTTCCAATTACCGGCAATCAAAGGGAGCATGGTTTACCTTTCGTCGATCGACGCCTCTGGGAACGTCATGGTTATGCGATGGTGATGACCACCCCACGGCAGTCCTTCTCGTTTAAAGCAAAGGCGGTTTTCTGACCTTTTAGGTCATTCTCGTCATGATAGCGAAACAACAACAGTTCTTCCTTGACGCTTTTTACACGGCGCGCAAGCTTCCCGCCGATCGTATAAACGAAGGAGGTTTGACAACATGACAAAGAAATCCCCTCTCATCAGCCGCCGCACCCTCACCGCCGGGTTATTGCCGGCCGCAATTGGGCTCACAACAGGTTCACGAGCGGCGCGTGCTGCGAAGCAAAAGGAACTTGTCTATCTGACACCAGGGCTTGACCTTCCCTTCTGGCGGATTCTCGCCAAAGGTATCAGCGAAACCGCTGCCGCGCATCATTACACCACCACAACCTATGATAGCCACAATAGCGCCCAAACTCAGATTCAAAATGCTCAGGACGCCATCGCCCGCAAAGTGGATGGCATCATTATTTCCCCGACCGACAGCTCTACATGCCCTTCGGTGCTGGCAGCCGCGAAGCGTGCCGGCATTCCCGTCGTGATTGCTGATATCGGCACCACCAGCGGAGAATACGTCTCTTTTATTATATCCGACAATTTCGAAGGCGCCTATGGCACCGGCGTTGCGCTGACGAAGGCGATGAAGGCAAAAGGTTGGGAGAAGGGAAGTGTCGGTTTGGTGACCATTTCGCTGGCCCGCAATAACGGAAAGGCCCGCACTGCCGGCTTTCGCAAAGCCCTTGCCGAGGCGGGGATCCGGGAGGCTGCGCTCTCGCAGATGCAAACCTACACCGCCGATGAAACCTTCAAGTTCGTTCAGGACATGCTCACCGCCCACCCCGATATGCGCGGCCTTTTCATCGAAACCGACCAACCCACCATCGGCGCGCTTCGCGCTCTGCAAGCCACACGGCGCGAAGGGCAAGTCTTGGTGGCCGCTTACGATGGTATTCCGGAATTCGTGAAGCTCTTGCGGGAAGGGAAGATTGTGGCCTCGGGCATGCAGCAGCCGTACTTGATGGGGCAGCGCTCGGCCGAGGCAATGCTGGCTTATCTGGAGGGGAAAAAGCCGGAGAAGCAGATTGTGGTTCCCATCGAGGTGGTAACCAGCGAAAATATCGATGCTCTCTTGCCCACCATCAAGACCACGGTCTTCGGCAACGAAATGTCTTGAAATTCGATGAGCCTGCTTGAGCTGACCGGAATCTGGAAGCGTTTTGGTGCTACCGTTGCATTGGCAGGGGCGGATTTTGCCTTGGCTGAAGGCGAGGTCCATACCCTTGTCGGGGCCAATGGTGCGGGCAAGAGCACGCTTTCCCGCATTATCTCGGGGCATATCCAGCCCGACCGGGGCGAGATTCGCCTTGCCGGGCGGGTGCTGGGCCACACCAGCTCTCGCGACGCCATTCGCTCGGGCATTGCCATGGTGACGCAAGAGACCTCGCTTGCCCCCGACCTCTCTGTGCTCGAAAATATCATGCTTCCCCGCATGGGCATGCCCGGACGCTTGCAATGGCAGAAGCTTCGGCGGCAAGCGAGGGATCTGCTCACCGAGCTAGGCCAGGAGTTAACGCTTCCACTGGATGCGCCGGTCAGCTCGCTCAGCATCGGCCAGCGCCAGATGGTCGAAATTCTGAAAGCGCTGGCACTGGATTCCCGCATCATCATTTTCGATGAGCCAACCGCCTCGCTTTCGCCGCTTGAAAGCGAAATGCTGTTCGGCATTATTCGCGCTCTCGCCGGGCGCGGACACGGCGTCATTTTCGTTTCCCATCGTTTGGAAGAAATCTTTGCCGTCACCAATCGCATTACCGTGCTGCGAGAAGGGCGTGTCGCGGCGGCAGGCATTCCGACCGATCAACTTGCCCCGCCCGAACTGGTGCGGCTCATGGTTGGCCGGGAGGTTTCCGACATTTACGCCCGTGCCAACCGGGCGCAAACGGTGCCGGGAGCGGCGGTACTCCGTGTGCAGCACCTCTCTTCACCGCCGCAGGTCAAGGACGTTTCCTTCGAAGTACGGGCACGCGAAATTGTTGCCCTGGCCGGGCTCGTTGGGGCCGGGCGCTCGGAGACAGTGGAAACCATCTTCGGCCTGCGGCGAGCAACGGCAGGCTCTATCATCTTTGACGGCAAGCCGTTTCGTCCCCACTCGCCGCAAGATGCCATTCGAGCCGGTATTGGCCTGATCCCGGAGGACCGACGCGGCCAGGGCATCGTACCGGATTTCTCAGTACGCGAAAATTTGTTGCTCGCGCATCTCGGCCATCATCGCGGTTTCGGTCTGGCATACGAAAAGCGCATGGCGGCGGCGCGTGGCCTGTTTGAGCTGCTCGGCTTGCCCGAGCAGCGACTTCTGGACGCCAATATGCTGACCTTCAGCGGCGGCATGCAGCAGAAGGTGATTTTGGCGCGTTGGCTGTTACTGGCCCCGAAACTGCTGCTTTTGGACGAGCCGACCCGCGGGGTGGATATCGGGACACGGTCGGCAATTTACAGTATGTTGCGGCAGATTGCCGCTGAAGGGATTGCGGTATTGGTGGTTTCTTCGGATTTTGAAGAGGTGATCGGCCTTGCCGACCGCATTGTAGTGATGAGCGATGGCGTCAGCGTGACCGAAATCCCGGGCGATCTCGTGGATATCGAGAATCTTGCGATGTTTGCGGCGCCGCGCAGTTCGGCGCAACGGACGCGGGCGCTTCTGGAAGAGCTGACCAAACGTTATGGCGGCGTGGCATACTGGATCGGCGTCGATGGAAAGCGGCTATTTTGCTTCGATCGCGTCGGTGAAGACGCGGCGGCAGATCCGGGTTTTCGCAGCGGCGGCTTTGTCGAGATTGGAGCCTCGCGCATCGCTACGGCGATTGCCCGCATGGATCTCGGCTTCGTGCTCGAACCGGAAGGCAGCCGAGCGAGCATCTTGGTGCCTATTCGTGGTCGGCGAGGACATGATATGGGCATGATTGGGTTGACTGTGGATGCGCGTAATCCGCTTCCGGATGCGGCCTCGGTGCGTCTGCGCGTTGAGTCAGCCACGATTCCGGCGGCATTGGGATCCGCAAGTTTTTCCGTTGCAGCATGAGTAGCACAGTTGCTGAAGTGAGGCCGCGTCGTTCGTTGATGCGCTGGCTGATTACCCAGATCGAAATCCGCATGTTGCTGCTCACCCTTGTGGTGATGGCGGGCCTTTCGGCTGTGTCCTCCTATTTTCTCACAGCCAATAACCTGCTGAATGCGATGGACCAGTCGGTGGTGGTCGGCATGGTCGCTCTCGGGCAAACTCTCGTCATCCTTATTGGCGGAATCGATCTTTCGGTCGGCTCGCTTGCCGGCCTGACCGGGATGGTGCTCGGCCTTTCTATTCCGCACCTTGGGCTTTACGGCGCAATCGCATTGGCGCTGGCCAGCGGAGCCTTTGCCGGGCTTGTTAACGGCACTCTGATCACGTTCGGACGCGTTGCGCCGTTCGTGGTGACACTCGGCATGATGTCGATTGGACGCAGCTTGGCATATGTGATCAGCGGAGCGAATTCCATCGGTGATTTGCCGCCGGCGTTAGGTCGCCTTTCGACCGATGCCATTTTTGGCCTCCCCGTCAACTTCGCCGCATTGCTTGTGCTGTATGCGGCGACGTGGTGGTTTCTCTCCCGCGCCAAAGGCGGCAGAACACTCTATGCCATTGGCTCAAACGCCGAGGCCGCGCGCGTCGCGGGGCTATCCATCCGGCTCTGGAGCGTTCTTGCTTATGTGTTCTCCGGGCTGATGAGTGCTGTGGCTGCAATTTTTTTGGCATCTCGCATTCTTTCCATCGACCCGATTGGCGGTAACGGCTTGGAGCTCGATGCCATCGCAGCGGTGGTGATCGGCGGCGCCAGCCTCTTTGGCGGCCGCGGCTCCATTATCGGCACGTTGTTCGGCGTATTTATAATGGTGTTTATTCGCAATGGGCTTAATCTTCTGAATGTCTCGCCATATTGGCAGGGAACCGCTATTGGTTCGATCATCATCGCGGCGGTTCTGGCAGAACGCTTGCTGAGCACACGGATGCGGGGCTAAAGAATTTGCGCGCGAAGGATCTGCAAGAGTGCGGGAAGAGGGCTGGCTGCCGAGCCGGCTCATACGATTGCTCAAATAATGATTTGTCCATACGATGAATTATGGAAAATGCATGAGATCTTGCTTACTGAAGCTGGCCTTTCGACGATTCCCGATAAAGGTGCAGAGTCCGTAGAACGAGTCCGAGCCGCTTTGTTGGCGGCTGGCCACGAAGACAGTATCGTCACGCTTTCAATGAGCGGGCGAACAGCCGTGGATGCCGCACGAGCGCTTGGTTGCAGTGTAGAGCAAATCGTCAAATCGCTGATTTTTCGCTGCCAAGGGAAACCTCTTCTGGTTTTAACGGCCGGCGCCAACCGCGTGGATTTGAGTAAGCTCGCAGCCCTTTTGGGTACAAAGCCGGAGTTTCCGGACGGAGCTTGGGTGCGCGAAACGACCGGCTTTGCCATCGGCGGGGTGGCTCCTATAGGTCATCGCACCAAACCCCGAGCATTTCTTGATGCGGATTTGCTCTCGCTGGATCACCTTTGGGCGGCTGCTGGTTCACCTGTGCATGTGTTCCGCACCAGCGCGGTGGCGCTTTGCGCCATGACAGGAGCGCAAGTTGCAGCTTTCGGGAGCCGGCTCCCATGAGCAATACCCATCCGTGCAAAACGAACTGGTTGCTTTGCCTGGCGGTTGCCTTCAGCCTTGCAGGTAGCGGGGGACTTGCGGCTGATCAGCAGCCGTCTCCTCCCGTTTACCCTCTACCTGCAAACGAGGTTCACGGCATCCTTGGGGAAGAAGTTTACGGTCCGGATGGGCGGGAGCTTGGCCGCCTGATCGACGTATTGGTGGACGCAAACGGGGTGCCGCGCGCAGCCGTGATCGATTTTGGCGGGTTTCTTGGTGTGGGAAACCGAAAAATCGCAGTCGCATGGAAGAACCTTCATTTTCAGCCGACGGCGATACATGTTATTATTTGTGATCTGAGCCCCGACGAAATTAAGGGGGCTCCCGAATACAAAGGCAACGGCGCCGCCGTGGTCAGCAAAAGCCAGGCGACAAGGCCTCCTGCCCAGGAGACCAGTCCAGGAAAGACGGGTGCAAACTCGGCTCCCCGGTAGGGCTCATGCGCCTACCGCCGAAACCGCGATCGAAAGGCGATCTCCCAGGGCGAGCGCTGAGCGCGCGCTAGACTGGCTCAACTTTTTCCTCGCTGCGCTGCAAGCAGGGTTTGGTCCGTTTGTCGCCATTTTCCTCACAGAAAATCGTTGGACGCAAGCGGACATCGGCATTGTCCTGAGCATTGGAACCATCGCCGGCTTGCTGAGCCAGGTTCCGGGGGGCGCATTTGTCGATAGGGTCCAGCGCAAAGAGTTAGCATTGTCCTGGGCAATCGTTTGCCTAGCCCTGAGCGCGCTGATGTTCGCGACTTGGCCTGTGCTGGTCATAGCGATGGCCGCTCTTGTTTTGCACTCCTTGGCATCTTCGGTGCAAGTCCCAGCGGTTGCGGCTATTAGCATTGGGTTGGTTGCACGTCATGAAACGTCGGAGCGATTGGGCCGCAATGCGCGATGGGCTTCACTTGGCTATGGCAGCGCCGCAGCTGCGATGGGCTTTCTTGGTTATCTCCTGACGAACCGCGCAGTCTTTGTGCTTTCAGCCGTGCTTGGCTTGCCGGCATTGCTTGCGCTGAAGCATGTTCGGTCGACAGGGGCTGCCATAATATCTTCCGGCCATGAGGCCGCGAGCGCCGAGCCCACGCGAGCCGAGGAAAAAGCGTCGACGGCGGGTCGCGCAATCACGATACAGAGAAGCCCGTTGCGCGCCAGAATGCCGTTGCGAGAACTCTTATTGGACAAGCGGATGCTGGTTTTCGCCACTTGTGCGATGCTGTACCAACTTGCCAATGGGGCTATGTTGCAACTCGTTGGCGCCGGAATGACCATACGCTACGGGGTCGACGCCACTTTAATCATCGCGGCAGCATTGCTCGTACCACAAGTGGTCGTTGCCATTCTTTCGCCGAGTTATGGTCGCGCTGCCGAACGTTATGGACGACGACCGTTGCTGATCGCGGGTTTGGCTGCGTTGCCTGTTCGGGCTGTGCTGTTTGCCCTCTTGCCCAGCGCCTACCTGATTGTGCCTCTTCAAGTCCTGGATGGCATCAGTTCCACTGCTTTCGCTGTCCTTGCCCCGGTAATTGTCGCGGATCTCACCGATGGACGAGGTTACTTCAACTTGGGCATGGGCTTAATCGGGCTCGCCGGTGGGATCGGTGGCGCGATCAGCAGCAGTCTGGCCGGCGCTACGGCAGATGCCATCAGCATCTCCATAGCATTCCTCCCTTTGGCGTTAGCCGGTGCAGCGGCCATGGCCATGGCGTGGCTGTTTATGCCGGAAACCCATCCGCTTTGGGCGAACGTGTCAGCTTCATAGTTTCCCGAGAGCAGCATCGATGCGGCGTTGCGCTTCTGCAGTATTCTGGGCGGCCAGAGCGTGCAGCGCACCGGAAATATCCTCGACTGCTGGATCCGTGATCTGATTTCTCACCTGCGAAGGACGAACCGAGCGGTCGAGCACCCAGGTTTCCGCACGCTCCAAGGCTTCCTGCGCCATTCCCAACTGCCCTTGAGAAATCGCCTTGCGGGCCGCCATGAGATAATCTTTCGCCGTTGCGTTTTCTCCAAGACTGGGCGATGGCAGGCGGGGCGCAATGACCGAACCGGACGGCGAGGGGGCAAGGTTGGCCGGTTTTGTGGAAAGCGGAACACCGGCACCGCCCGTTCCGACAGGGCCTTCACCATTGGGCAAAGAGGCAGGGGGCTGCTGAGCGCGTGCGGGGACAGCGGCAAGGGCGGCTGCAGTGGCGAGTATGATGAAACGCATTGCTTTATCCTTCCTTTGATTCCGACCCATTTTTCATTTCTTGACGCTCTCGCAATCAAGGCATCCTACAAAAACCCGGTCGCCAGCCCCATCGCTTGACGCACGAACAACCGTTTTAATGGAGGGATCCGATGCACCCCGGCAAGGCCGACATCGCGGATCAGCCGAAGCAAAGTATGATCGTTACTAAACAGCCGATCAAGAGCATCGGTTACTCCGAGCATTAACAAATTATCCGCGCGACGGCGTCGTTGGTATTGCTGTAACAACGAAATCGCGCCCGGATCCCTTCCCCCCTGCACGGCATCGATGATGAGCTCTGCCAGTGCAGCGACATCGCGAAAACCGAGATTGAGCCCCTGACCCGCAATGGGGTGGATGCCATGCGCCGCATCGCCGATCAGCGCAAGCCGAGGAGCGAAATAGCGGTGCGCATAAAGCGCGCTGAGCCGATAGCTCCAGCGCCGCCCGATCGGGCGCAATCTGCCGAGATGCGAACCGAGTCTTCGCATCATTTCGCGAGCATAGAGCGAATCGTTCAACTGCAGGAGGCGTTCGGCATTTGCGTGGCGTTCGGTCCATACGATGGCCGAAAGATGCGGAACGCCTGGGATCGCACTCATTGGCAATTGGGCAAAAGGGCCGGAAGGAAGGAAATGTTCCACCGCGACGTTATGGTGCGGGCGCTCGTGTGCAACGCTGCCGACGAGCGCGGTTTGCCCGTACGCGATGCGGGTTACCGGAATGCGCGCTTCTGCCCGCAATTGGCTTTCGCGCCCATCTGCTGCAACCACCAATCGGCAAAGAATGCGCGGCCCGCCCTTTATCGTGATCACGGCGTGATTATGGCGGCGCTGGACCTTTGCTTCAGCGGGTGCAAATACGGTCAAGTTTGGCAGAGCATGCAAATGCGCATTCAACGCTCGGCGTAGGCTTCGTGCCTCGACCATCCAGCCAAAGGCTGAAACGCCTTCCGAAGGCGGAAGCCCTGCATCGGCCAAATCAAAATGGAGAAAGAGAGGCGAGGCAGGTTTGTCAATTTTCCCGTCAGAAATGCGTATACCGGTAATGGGGCCCGGTTTTTCCGGCAACAGGGGCCATATCCCTGCAGCTTCCAGCGTTTTGCGTGAAGCCGCTGCGATGGCATAGGCACGCCCGTCAAAATCCGGTTGCTCCATCGGCGGCAGAGCCATCCGGTCGATCACAGCGGTCGCGACCCCGGAACTTGCCAGCAGACACGCAAGTGTTGCGCCAACCGGCCCGGCCCCAACAACTGCGACTGTTGCTTCCATATTTGTTGTGTGTTCTTCCATTATTGCTTCGCTTCTATCTTATGCATTTGCCTATTTTTTAGGCATTAAGTCGCCTTGGGTAAATGATCATGCGAACCGAAAGCCCATCGGCGACAAAGTTGGCATGGTTCTTGGATACATCCAAGCTCATGCGAGCAAAAGAGGCGCTCGGTAGCCCGAAGGGACGGAAGCATGAAGTTAATTATGGCCATCATTAAGCCGTTCAAACTCGATGATGTGCGCGAGGCGCTCACGCAGCTTGGCGTACAAGGACTTACGGTGACTGAAGTTAAAGGTTTCGGGCGGCAGAAGGGGCAGACCGAGATCTACCGTGGTGCGGAGTACGAAGTCAGTTTTTTGCCCAAGGTCAAAGTCGAGGTGGTGGTACCGGAAACCCTTACCGAAAGAGTGGTAGAAGCGATTGCGAAAGCCGCGCATACAGGCAAGATTGGCGACGGCAAGATTTTTGTTCTTGATGTGGAATATGCACAACGAATCCGAACAGGAGAGGTCGGTGCAAACGCTATTTGATGTTGCAAGTGCTATGACCAGTAAATCGTATTCAAAAAGTGTCCTGATTTTTCTGTCCAAGTTCTGTATTTTCTCCATGCTTTTCATGCGATCATAGCGTCGTGTTCTGAACATCGTACGTATCCCGACAAAGATCTGGAAAAAAGAGAGCCGGAATAATGAAGATAGCAACTCGTGTTTTTAACCGAATACTGTGCTGGACGGCAGCTTTGGTATCAACGTTCGCTTTGTACTCCCCGCCCGCATGGGCAGACAATACCCCGCCCAAAATCGATAGCGGGGACACTGCGTGGATGTTAACAAGCACAGCACTCGTCCTTATGATGACCATTCCTGGCCTGGCGTTGTTTTATGCAGGAATGGTACGAAAGAAAAATGTGCTCGCTACGATGATGCAAGCTTTTGCGGTTACCTGTCTGGTGACGATTACCTGGATGGTAGCAGGTTATAGCTTGGCGTTTACCAACGGCACCCCTTATATCGGCGATTTCTCCCGCTTTTTTTTGCACGGAATTGCTGATCACATTTCCAAGGGTAGTGACGTTGGTTTCGTGTTGGGAGCCGGAACGAACAATGCATCACCCTTCACTATTCCGGAAACTGTTTACATGATGTTTCAAATGACCTTCGCGATCATCACGCCGGCACTCATATCGGGGGCTTTCGCCGATCGCATGAAGTTCAGCGCTTTGTGCATCTTCATGGTGTTATGGTCGCTTTTGGTCTATAGCCCGATTGCGCATTGGGTCTGGAGCGCGACTGGCTGGGTCGGCGCGCTTGGCGCGCTTGATTTTGCTGGCGGGACTGTGGTGCATATCAACGCCGGCATTGCGGGTTTGATGTGTGCGCTTGTGCTGGGAAAGCGCATCGGCTATGGCCGCGAAAACTTAGCTCCCTACAATGTCGGCTACGCGGTTGTCGGGGCTTCTCTGCTCTGGGTGGGTTGGTTTGGCTTCAACGCAGGCTCTGCGGTCGGGGCGAATGGCCGTGCCGGCATGGCTATGGCGGTTACCCAAGTTGCTACTGCGGCTGCGGCTCTAGGCTGGATGTTCGCCGAGTGGGCCACCAAGGGAAAGCCTTCGGTGTTGGGTGCTGCTTCGGGCGCTGTCGCCGGATTGGTGGCGATTACGCCTGCTTCGGGCTTCGTGCTTCCTGGTCCTGCACTTATTATCGGCGTAGCCGCAGGGGTCATTTGTTACTGGTCGGCAACTTGGCTTAAGCATGTTCTCGGCTATGACGATAGCCTGGATTGCTTCGGGGTGCATGGTGTTGGCGGCATCGTGGGGGCGTTGCTGACGGGAGTGTTTTCCTATGGGCCGCTCTCTGCAACTGATGCTGCTCCGGGAGGTTCGCCCGGGGGTCTGCACCAGCTTGGGATTCAAGCGGAAGCAGTGGTCGCAACCTTGGTTTGGAGCGGGATCGTCACCCTGATCCTTTTGAAAATCGTCGATCTGCTCGTAGGGCTTCGTGTTTCTCCAGAGGAAGAAATCGAAGGGCTGGATGTGGTGCTACACGGCGAATCGCTCGGCTAACCCGCGCCTTCCTTCGCTGCCGCCAACCGCCGCCGGGTGCAACAACTTGCCCCGGCGGCTTGTTTTTTCAAGCCTATCGTGGCCTCATAGCCGCCATGGAGGAATGGGGGCGTTATGGGGTTTCCGACACCTTTCGCAAAGCACGAGGCGGTCGTCTTGCCGGAGTGGATCGACCGCAATGGCCACATGAATCTGGCCTATTATGTGGTGATCTTCGATCACGCCACGGATGCGCTTTTTGATGCGCTCGGTATTGGCGAAGCCTATTCAGAGGCAACGAAAGCGTCGCTGTTTGCCGTGGAGATGCATACGGTCTATCTGCAAGAACTACGCGAAGGCGAGCGGGTGCGCGTGCGCACGCTGGTGCTCGGCGCGGACGAAAAGCGGCTCCATTTTTTGCATGAAATGGTCCGGTTTTCCGATAACGCACTTGCAGCGACCCAAGAGTTGCTTGCGCTCCATGTGGATCTCCGCACCCGGCGCGCGCGGGCGTTTCCGCCTTCGGCAAAACACGCAATTGCGGCTGCCGTTGCGGCGCATCAGGGCCAGGCACGGGCGGGCAGCTTCGGGCGTGCCATTGCTTTGCCGTCAAAGCAGCCCGTCTTATCCGATCGTTTGCCGACGGATTAGGCCGGATGTCTCCCGGCTTTCCATCAGTTCGAACTGTTTTGCTCGCTGTTCGGTGCAAGCTTCTTTTGGATGGCTTCTCCGGCTTGGTTCAGTTTTTGGCCAACCTTCTCGGCCGCCTTACCGATCGCAGCGGCGGCTTTGCCTTCTGCGCGATCAAGTTTTTCTCCGACCTTCTCCCCCGTATGATGTTGAGCACAGCCGGCAAGACCAAAGGCAACCCATAGCGCCAGGAGGAATAGGCCTTTTTGCTTCATGAACGAATGCCCCTCGGTGACGTGCTACAAAGCTTTCCCCTGTCCGATTTCCGGAGAAATACTGTAGCCGTCCATGTTCGCGAAAGGAACAATCTTCAATGGAGCCGATCAAGACCGCGACGCAATATCCCGAACTCAATGACCCGCAAGCGCAGCCGCGTTACAGCGGTATTCCCACCTTCTTTCGCGTGCCGGCGACGCAAGACCTTTCCCAAGTGGATATCGGTATCATTGGCGTGCCGGTTGATGCCGGGGTTACCAATCGTTCCGGAGCGCGGCATGGGCCCCGGGAAGTGCGCAACCAATCGAGTCTTTTGCGCCGCATCAACGCGGCAACCGGAGTTGCGCCGTTTACCTTGCAGCGCGTCCGCGATCTTGGTGATGTGTGGATTGAACGGCCTTTCAGCTTAGAGACTGTGCACGAAGAGATTGCTGCTTTTTTCCAGCGCGTGGTTTCTGCAGGCGTAACCACGCTGACCGTGGGGGGAGATCATTCGATTTCTCTCCCTATTCTGCGGGTTCTTGGCAGAAACCGGCCACTCGGTATGATCCACATCGACGCGCATTGCGATACCGGCGATGATTACATGGGTTCTCGATTTCACCATGGCGCGCCTTTCCGGCGGGCGGTTGAAGAAGGATTGCTCGAACCCAGGCGCGTCATTCAAATCGGCATTCGCGGAACCACCAACGATCCGGCGCTATGGCAGTTCAGCTATGATGCCGGCATGCGTGTGCTGAACATGGATGAATTTTCTGATCGCGGCTGGCAATTCGCGGCCGCAGAGGCACGGCGCGTGACGGGGGAAGGGCCGGTTTATCTGTCCTTTGACATTGATGCGCTCGATCCGGTTTTTGCACCCGGCACCGGCACGCCGGAAGCCGGCGGAATGACCATGGTGGAAGTGCTGCGCCTGCTGCGCGCTCTGCGCGGCATTTCGGTCGTTGGCGCAGATCTCGTAGAAGTGGCGCCGCCCTTTGACTCATCAGGCCTTACCGCATTTCACGGCGCGTCGATACTCTTTGAGTTGTTGTGTCTTTTGGCAGAATTTCGAGCGCGCGGTTGAGGCCTTTTTATGCTGCAAGAGGGGAGTCGGAGCGCCCAAGATATCGCTGCAAAACTTCTGCCGGAGCGCCGTCTGCCTTGATTTGCCCTTGCTCCAGCCACAGCACGCGGTTGCACCATGTCTCGATAATTTTATATTGATGGCTCGAAAGCACGAGGATTTCTGCGCTTCGAACCAAATCTTCCAACCGTGACTGCGCTTTGCGCAAGAAGGTGGTGTCGCCGGCGAGAAACCATTCATCCATCAAGAGCACTTGTGGGCGAACGGCGGTGGCAAGGGCAAAGGCCAGTCGCACCACCATGCCCGAACTGTAAATGCGTAGCGGGAGATCGAGGAAATCATCAAGCTCGGCAAACTGCCGTACATCTTCTTGCAGGACGCGGATCTGCTCTCGGTCGAGGCCGTGATACTGGCCGCGCAGCATGATATTTTCTTGCCCCGTGAGATCCATGTTGAGACCCAAATTGGGGTCAATCAGCACGTTCATGCTGCCTTGAATAATAACGCGGCCTTCGGCGGGTTCGTAAATACCGGCAAGACTGCGCAAAAGCGTGGTCTTGCCCGCGCCATTATCGCCCACAAGGCCAAGCCGGTCGCCCGGCTGCAACCGAAAGCTCACATTACGCAGCGCACGCACAATCATGCGATGGCGCTGATCCTGTCCTAGGCGTCGGCTGCCGGAGGCGGCCGCGAGTACCGTTTTTTTCAAGCTTCGCGCGCTGCCGTGGTAGAGCGGAAAATCGATCGAGACGTTTTCAGCAATGATGAAGGCCATGAAATTATATCCAGAACGCTATGCGACCTCGCACGCGTACAAACAAAAACCAGGCTGCGACAAAGATCGCCGCTGAGTAACCAAGCGCTGCCGCCCAAGTGATCATATCCGGCCGCGTGTCAAGCAATGGGGCACGGACAATCTCGACCAAGGCATAGAAGGGATTGAGCGGCAACCAGATCATCTTGGGTCCGATCAGTTCCGGTTTCCAGATAATAGGCGTTATAAAGAATGCGATCTGAAGGAGATTGTTTATAATTGGCGGAACGTCGCGGAAGCGTGCACAAATAGGCCCTAACAATAGGGTTACTGCGAAAGCATCCAAAAGCCACAGCAAAAGGCTCGGTAGAGCAAGCAGCCAAATTAACCGAGGCCATTGGCCCAATAGTGCGAAGACCGCGACAACAACCACCACATTGTGCGCAAAAATAAACAAATTACGTAAAACGCATCGCATGGCATAAAATGAGAAGGGCATGCGAATGGAACGAATCATATTCTCTTCAAGCGTAAAGCAAACGCATCCATCATTCACGAGACTTTGCAAGAAACCCCACAGCACCAAAGAAAGCGCAATGAACGGAAGATATTCCCGCAGATTCATTTGAAATAGCCGGGCGTAAAGCACGCCGAGCGCTGCAACCATGACGCCGGTAGATAGCGTGAGCCAAAACGGGCCGAGAACGGAGCCTCGGTAGCGTGTTTTGATATCGAGCCAGGCGAGTGTCACAGGCAATCGCCACAAGCGGACGGTTTCCCGAAAATCGGCCCATGCGAGGCGTTGACGGTCGGGAAATCGTAAATTTCCGGCAAGATCGAGACAGGCCAATTCGCGCTTGCCGATATCCGGCAATGGTTCTTCGAGAGTGGAGGGCGGGGGGCCGGCTGGAACAACCGATACCCCAGATTGAGGAGCAAAATTCATCGTGACCCCGCGATAAAGCATCCTTTGCTTGTCGGCAACCCTTTCGCACATCGCGCGTTTGGGGCTATCTGCCTCGATCAGCCGTATATGGGCGCGAGCCGAACCCGTCTCCCATAGATGACGGCGACACGCTGGCCAATCGTAAAGCGGTTTTCATTGCTTTGAACGACCGAAATCGTGCGCCCATCATCAAGCCGGATGATAAACTCGATCGCTTGGCCGCCGGAGAGCGATCCTTCCACCGCTGAGCCGGCAATGCCCCCAAGCAGCGCGCCCCCAATGGCTCCTAAAATGTTGGCGCGTAGATCGCCGCCGATATAGCTCCCCGCGACACCGCCTGCGGCGGCCCCGGTCATCGCGCCGACGCCGGTTGGTGAGGAGACAATTGCGACCGGCCGCATCGAGACGATGGTGCCGTAACTTACGCTTGCCATTTCGCCGACGCTATAAGCACCGTACGTGCTGTTTGGCGGCGGCCCGCCGCAATTCAGCAGGCCTACGGGGGCAAGCAGCGTAAGGACAACCAGAAGCCGACGCATGTCCATCCAACCAACTGGAGATTTCCTCAATTTTTTCCCTATGGCACCACTGCCACAGCAAGGCAATAATCGCCAAGGTCCCGCTGGGTGTACGCCGTTACGCTTACCGGAAACTTGCAATGGGATGAACTTCTGTATAAGGGGCTAAACGGTGTTCCTGATGTTCGACTTTAACGGCGCAGCAAACGACGGCACGTCGCCGTCGTGCCGACCGGTCTTCACGTTGGCCGTGCCACGACGGGAGGTAAATGTCCTGAATGCTGCTTCAACTTTTTTCCTCGTATTTCCCCACGCGCTCTTGGGCCGGCCTGCGTAACGCTCTCTGCCTTTTGGCATTTGCTTGGCTTGTCGCTTGCTCGAGCCATACCGGAACAATCAGCAGCCAGGTCCCCGACCAACGCCGCGAGGCGGAGGAATATGCTGCGCGTGCGCGGCGAAACTATGAACCCCCGGGTCCGCCGGAAGATCCGTGGCGCCCCTATATCGCAGAGGCTTCGCAACGCTTTGATGTGCCGGAGCGATGGATTCGCGAAGTGATGCGGGTTGAGTCCGGTGGCAAACAATATGTGAACGGCCAACTTATCACATCGCCGAAGGGCGCCATGGGGCTGATGCAGGTTATGCCCATGACCTACGACCTTATGCGGGCACATTACGGTCTGGGCGATGACCCCTACGATCCGCGGAACAACATCTTGGCGGGGACGGCCTATATCCGGGAAATGTACAATCTCTACGGTTCTCCGGCTTTCCTGGCTGCATATAACGCGGGACCCGCGCGACTCGATGATTATTTGCAGCACAACCGGCCTTTGCCGAGTGAAACGCGCCGCTATGTGGCGATGATTGCTCCTTATATTTCGGACAGTTGGCCGAGAGATCGGTCGAGCGCGCAGCAGGTAGCCTGGAATTACTTCCCGGACCAAAGCTTCGGTCGTTCAAGTTCAAGAAGGCCGATCTTGTCGGGGTCTAATGCCGGCGCTGGTTATGCTCGGCATACGTCGCCGCCGGTTTCCGGCTCGTTATTAGCCGCTGCGGTGCAGCCGGATCTGCCGGAGCCACCTACCCCACCTCGCTTTCCGATTCAAATGGCTGTTGCTTCGGCGCCGCATGGGGGGGGAGGGAATTTTCGGTTGATTTCTCAAGCCGTTGCGGCGGAAGCGCCGCTCCCACGGTCTAGCCACGGGAACCGGGCTTGGGCGATCCAGATTGGCGCCTTCGGCACCGAGGCCAAGGCTCATGCAGCCTTGCTAGCTGTGCGGGGACAGGTCCGCCGCGTTCTCACAGAGGCACGGCCGGCTATCGCACCGCTCTATTTGCCTCATGGCAAGCTCTACCGCGTGAGATGGCTCGGTCTCTCCCGCGATTCGGCGGTGGAGGCATGCGACCGACTGAGCCGCCAACACATCAGCTGCATGCTCGTTTCTCCAGCAGCGCAGTCCTAGAGCGTCTCTGTTTTGAGCGCATTGTCGGGGTATTTCTCTCGTGCTCGCACCCGGAGGGGAGGAAGTTCACGCGCCTGCGCGAGGCTCCCATGGGCCCGACGTCTTGCGTCTTCCGCACATTGTCTGTCTCCATAAGGCCAGCCGCAAGAGATTGCTGCTAAGAGACGAGAAGTGTCGGCGAGAAGGACAAAAGCAGGAAAGCAAGCCCCATGAGTAATAAGCGCTTTGCGAGTTTAACCCCGTTATTGGCACCGCGCAGCGTGGCGGTGGTTGGGGCTTCGGACGATCCGACCCGAATCGGGGGGCGGCCGATCGCCGCTATGCTTGCCAAGGGGTTTGCCGGCCGCATCTTTCCCGTGAACCCCAAACGCGAGCGTATCCAAGGTTTAACGACTTGGCCCCGCATTGCGGATTTGCCGGAAGTGCCGGATGTGGCTGTCGTCGCCGTGCCGGCGGCGCAAGCACTTGGCGTTGTGGAAGAGCTTGGCCAGCACGGGGTTAAAGGCGCAATCGTTTTCAGCGCGGGCTTTGCCGAGGTCGATGAAGCAGGAGCGGCCGCCCAAGCCAAGATGGTCGAAATTGCCAAACGCTACGGCATGCGACTTTTGGGACCGAATTGTCTTGGCTTGTTCAACGCACGCGTCGGCTTTTATCCGACTTTTTCTTCATCTTTCGAAACCGGATGGCCGATTGCGGGGCCAATCGGAATTGCCAGCCAATCCGGCGCTTATGGAACGCATCTTTTCGTGGTTGCGCGCAACCGGGGGCTCGGCACGCCGATCTGCGTCACCACCGGAAATGAGGGCGACGTGACTATTGGCGATGTCATCGGTTGGCTTGCAGAGGACCCGCAAACCGAGGTGATTGCAGCCTATGCCGAGGGGATCCGCAAAGCGGACACTTTGCTGGATGCTCTCTCCATCGCCAAAGCAGCGCACAAACCGGTCGTGTTCATGAAAGTGGGGCGCAGCGTTTTGGGTCGAAAAGCAGCGCGCTCGCATACGGCTTCCATGGCAGGGGATGATGCTGTGACCGAAGCGGTCCTTTCGGAATACGGGGCCGTACGCGCGCATACGACCGAGGAAATGTTGGATATCGCCTATGCCGCCACACGGCGGATTTATCCTGCACGCAATACTTTAGGAGTAATTACCGTGAGCGGCGGGGCAGGGGTCTTGATTTCCGATGCCGCCGAAGCGCTCGGACTTCCCATGCCGCCGATGCCCGAGCAAACGCAAGCAAGATTGCGAGCACTTCTTCCCTTCGCGGCTCCTGCCAACCCGGTGGATTGCACGGGCCAAGCCTTCAACGACTTAAATCTCGTCGGCCGCTTTGCAGAAGCGGTTGTGGCCGAGGGTGGCTATAGCTCGATCCTTGCTTTCTTTTCGCAGACTGGTGGTGCGGCTTCCATCGCTCCGCGTTTGCGCAGTCAGTTGGCCGCTGTGCGCGCCCGTTTCCCTGATCGGCTTTATGTGCTCTCCGTGCTGGCTTCGCCGGAGCTCGTTCGCGCTTACGAAACAGACGGATTTCTGGTATTTGAAGATCCGAGCCGGGCGGTTCGGGCAATTCATGCCATCGGCCGCTTTGGCGCCGCCTTTGCTCGCGGCGAGCGCGCGCCGCCGCCGGCTGTTCCTGCCGTGAGCTTGCCTCCGGCCACACCAAGCGAACCAGAGGCAAAGCGCATTCTGGCCGAGGCCGGCATCGCCGTGGTGCCCGAGCGGCTCGCCTCCTCGCCCGATGAAGCAATTGAGGCTGCGCAAGCGCTTGGTTGGCCCGTCGTGCTGAAAATTGCCTCGCCCGATATTCTCCATAAAACGGAACACGGTCTGGTATTGCTCAACCTTACCTCCGCCGATGCCGTTCGGAGCGGGTATATGACGCTTTGGCAAAGGGCGCGTGCCACGAACCCGGGGGCGAGGATCGAAGGTGTACTCGTGGCCAAGCATATCACCGACGGGATTGAATGCCTGCTTGGCGTTCACCGCGACCCAGTCTTCGGTCCCATTGCGGCTTTCGGCCTTGGCGGTATCTTTGTCGAGGTATTGCGCGATGTGGTTTTGCACCCTTGCCCTTTTGGCGAAGACGTGGCGCATGAAATGATAAGCAGAATTCGCGCGGCCCCCTTGTTGCGCGGTGCCCATGGCGGCAAGCCCGCCGACGTGAAAGCCCTTGCGTCTTTATTGGCCAAGCTTTCGGCTTTTGCGATCGCAGCCGGACCACGCCTGCGAGCGATTGATCTCAACCCTGTGTTCGTGATGCCCGAAGGAAAAGGGGCTTTTGCGGCAGATGCCGTCATCGAGGTCGAGAACGAAAATGGCGATCGTTTATGAAAAATTGAAAAATTTCCAAATTCCGGAAGTGCGTCAGCGGATTACCCAGCGCGATGTCGTGTTTTATGCTCTTTCCATCGGATTTGGCCAGGATCCCATGGATCGGGATGAATTGTTTTTCGTCGATCATCACAAACCGCTGCGTGTTGTGCCCTCCATGGCGGTGGTGCTGGGCCACCCAGGCTTTTGGCTGCGCCTCCCCGAAACCGGAGTGGATGCGGTGCGCGTCGTGCACGGAGAACAAGGGATTATCTGGCATAAGCCGCTGCCGGCGGAAGCAGAGGTGATCGGCCGCACCCGTGTTGTGGACGTGATCGACAAAGGCCCCGGGAAAGGCGCGCTTCTTTATACTGAAAAGCAAGTCTGGGATGCGGCGAGCGGCGCGCTGTACGCGACCCTTTCCAGCACAACCTTTCTCCGTGGCGATGGCGGATTTGGCGGCCCCTCCGGTCCCGTCAAACCTGTGCACGAGCTTCCGCCGACGGCGCCCGATGTGGTGGTCGATTTGCCCACACGTCCGGAACAGGCTCTCTACTACCGGCTCAACGGCGATGATAACCCATTGCACGCGGATCCCGAATTCGCTGCCCGCGCCGGTTTCCCTCGACCAATCCTTCACGGGTTGTGTACGCTCGGGGTGGTTTGCCGGGCACTTCTCCGCACGATGTGTAACTATTATCCTGCGCGGCTGCAGGAAATGGAATTGCGCTTTTCCGCCCCGGTCTTCCCGGGCGAGACGATTCGCACGGAAATTTGGCGGAGTGGGTCATTCCGGGCACGCGTTTTGGAGCGCGACGTGACAGTGGTCAACAATGGCCGCTTCCGGCTGGCCTCAACCGAAGGGCAAAAACCCCAAGGCTGAAAGCTCTGGGGGTTTTCGCTTATGGCCAGCGCACTTCCGGTGGCAGGCTCATCAAAATTGCCTCGGCATTGCCTCCGGTTTTGAGCCCGAACAATGTGCCGCGGTCGTAGAGGAGGTTGAATTCCACATAGCGGCCGCGGCGCACCAGAAGGTGTTCACGCTCGGCCTTGGTCCAGGGCGTTCGCATCCTTCGGCGTACGATCTTGGGATAGATCTCCCAAAAAGCAGTTCCGACGTCGCGCGTGAAAGCAAAATCAGCGGCGATGTCCTCGGTTGCGAGGTAATCAAAAAAAATACCCCCTGCCCCTCGCGGTTCTCCGCGGTGCGGAAGAAAGAAGTAGGTATCGCACCAGGCTTTGAACCGGGGATAATAGTCGGGGTTATGACGATCGCAGGCGGCTTTCATGGCGGCGTGAAAGTCGTTGGCGTCTTCGCGTGCCGATTCGCTTTCCAAGGTGGTGGGCGTGAGATCACCACCGCCGCCAAACCACCCTTTGGTGGTGACGATCATTCGCGTGTTCATATGCGCAGCGGGAACATGCGGGTTCTGCATGTGGGCAACGAGGCTAATGCCGCTTGCCCAAAACCGAGGGTCCTCTTCGGCACCCGGGATGTGGCTGCGAAACTCGGGGCTGAACGAGCCCCAAACAGTGGATACGTTGACGCCGACCTTCTCGAACACCCGCCCGCGCAGAACGCTGATCACCCCTCCGCCGCCCGGAGAACCATCCGCGGTGGGCCGTGACCAGGCTTTTCGCTCAAAAACGCCGGGAGGATGCTCGCTGAGCGGTCCATCTTGCTCCATTTCGATGGCTTCAAAAGCGGCACAGAGCCGGTCACGGAGCTGTTCGAACCAGGTTTGGACCGACGATTGCAGGGCAAGGTGGGGGGGAGGGTTGGGTCTGGTCATGGGGCAAAGACTTTTCCGAAACCAAATCACATTTTAACGTTTTCCGCATGTTGCAGAGCGTCAGCGGGGTGCGTAGTATGCACGCACTCGCGACGGGCCAGGCGCCCAACCACGTTCAGCGGAGGCATATTCGGGGGAGACGGTAACACTTGTCTCTCCGGATGGTTGCGTGTGTTGGTCCGGCCGAGTGTACTGAAACAGGTCGAAGCGGTGTCGAGGTCACGATGGCTGAAGCTCTTTCTACATCTACGGTTCCGCATGGCGAGACTACGAAACGCGATTTTCTGACGTTGGTGACGGGAGCTTCGGCGCTCATAGGCCTTGGCGCCATTGCATGGCCGCTGATCGACAGTATGAACCCGTCGAAAGACGTGCTGGCGATGGGATCGATCGAGGTGAACTTGGCACCGATCCCTGAAGGCCAAGGAATAACGGTGATGTGGCGTGGCAAGCCCGTCTTTGTCCGCCACCGGACCGCCAAGGAAGTTAAAGAAGCGGAAGATGTTCAACTTAATCAATTGATTGACCCGCAACCCGATTCGGATCGCGTCAAGCCCGGTCATGCGCAGTGGATCGTGCTGATTGGGATTTGCACGCATTTGGGTTGTGTGCCGCTCGGTAACAAGCCAACGGATCCGCGCGGGAATTGGGGTGGTTGGTTTTGCCCTTGCCATGGTAGCCAATACGATACATCCGGACGGGTCCGTCACGGCCCAGCGCCGGCTAACCTCGCCATTCCCCCATATACGTTCCTCGATAACACCAAGATAAAAATCGGTTGAAGGCGCGGGCGCAAGTAGGAGGTTTCCAGCATGGTTGGACTGCATAAGAGCGAATTTCAGAATTCTTTGGTGCGCTGGATTGATGCACGCCTGCCAGTATTTACGCTGATGCAGAAAGAATACAGCGCCTTCCCGACACCAAAGAATTTCAATTATTTCTGGAACTTTGGCGCCATTGCTACGGTTGTTTTGTTGATCATGATTCTCACCGGGATATTCCTGGCGATGAATTATGTCCCAAACAGCGCGCTTGCGTTTGAAAGCGTGCAACGAATCATGCGAGACGTAAATTACGGATGGCTCATTCGTTACGTACATATGAACGGCGCTTCCATGTTTTTCATCGCCGTATATATTCATATTTTCCGCGGTATTTACTATGGATCTTACAAAACGCCGCGTGAGCTGCTTTGGATGCTTGGTGTTGTTATTCTGTTTTTGATGATGGCAACGGCTTTCATGGGCTATGTGCTGCCCTGGGGGCAAATGTCTTATTGGGGCGCAACCGTCATTACCAACCTCTTTTCGGCTTTTCCGCTGGTTGGCAAGGCGATCGTGACATGGCTATGGGGCGGGTTCTCGGTTGACAATCCCACGCTGAATCGGTTTTTTAGCCTGCACTATCTCCTTCCTTTCATTATCGTAGCTATTGTTGGCTTGCATGTCGCGGCACTACATGTCAGCGGCTCAAATAATCCTCTCGGTATCGATCCCAAAGGTCCACAAGATACGGTCCCATTTCACCCTTATTATACGATCAAAGACAGCGTTGGTCTGTGCGTATTTCTGATCGTTTTTGCAATATTTGTATTTTTCGCACCGAATTTCTTCAGCAATCCTGACAATTCGATTCCAGCAAATCCAATGATGACCCCGGCGGAGATTGTTCCCGAATGGTATCTCTTGCCGTACTACGCCATTTTGCGTTCGGTGCCGAACAAACTTGGTGGTGTTTTGATGATGTTCGGGTCGATCTTCGTTCTGTTTTTCTTGCCGTGGCTCGATACGAGCCCCGTGCGCAGCGCGAAATTCCGCCCGATTTTCCGCCAACTTGTCTGGCTTTTGGTGATTGATGTTTTGCTTTTGGGTGAAGTCGGAGCGCACCGGCCAGAGGGGCTTTGGATCGTGGTGGGCCGCCTTGCCACAGCATACTATTTCCTGTTTTTCCTAGTACTTCTTCCTATCGTCGGCAAGTTAGAGCGGCCGTTGCCTTTGCCGGAAAGTATCAGTCGTCCGGTTCTTGGGCCTCGATCAGGGGGAGGCGGTGGGCCAGTCGCCGGAGGAGCCCCTGCTAAGCCGATGGAGAGAGCCTGATGCGCCCGATGAATAACTTTGTCCGCGTCATGCTCACTTCGGTCATGGCTGGTATTTTTTCGGCGATTGTGCCGCTCACTTCAGTTTTCGCGCAAGGGACGGAGGAACCTCCGCTTCCGCACATCAACTGGAGCTTCGAGGGGCCGTTCGGCACTTACGATCTTGCTGCGGCCCAGCGCGGATTTCAAATATACAAGGATGTTTGCTCGAATTGTCACTCGATGAACTATCTCCATTACCGGGATTTGAGCGGTATCGGATTGAACGAGGACCAAATCAAAGCCATCGCTGCGAGCGTAGAGGTGCCGGGGGGCGTGAACGATAGCGGTCAGCCCATCACTCGGCCGGGCCGGCCAGCCGACACTTTTAAAGCGCCGTTTCCGAACGAACAGGCGGCGCATGCTGCCAACAATGGAGCTTATCCCCCTGACCAGTCGGTACTAGTACTCGCCCGCAAAGGTGGCGCCGATTACATCTATGCGATTCTAACGGGCTATAGCGAGCCGCCGGCAGGGATGAAACTTCAGCCGGGAATGAGCTATAATAAATATTTCCCGGGCCACCAGATCGCGATGCCGCAGCCGTTACAAGACGGTTCCGTACAGTATGCCGATGGCACCAAACCAACGTTAGAGCAGGAAGCGAAAGACGTGGTGACATTCCTTGCCTGGGCGGCCGAACCGGAAATGGTGCAACGTAAGCAGACTGGTGTACGTGTAATTTTATTTCTCCTTATGTTGACGGGGCTTACCTATGCGCTGAAACGCCGCCTATGGGCAGATGTGCATTAGCCGGATCTGGCAATGCATGACGTCAAAAAAACGGCGTTTCTGAGCTATGAGCAAGGCGAATAAATGAATAATGCGCGCGAGACAGTCATCGGCATTATTGGCGGTTCTGGCCTATACGATATCGAAGGCCTGCACGAAAAATCCTGGCAGCGCATTCACTCGCCCTGGGGGGAGGCTTCTGACGAGGTCCTCTTTGGCCGTATTGGCGGTGTGCGGTGCGTGTTTTTGCCACGTCATGGGCGCGGCCATCGGCTCTCGCCCACGCATTTGAATTATCGCGCCAATATCGATGTGTTGAAGCGCGCAGGGTGCACGGATATCATTTCCCTTTCTGCCGTGGGAAGCCTGAAAGAAGAGCTGCCCCCTGGCCATTTTGTCATTGTCGATCAATTCATCGATCGAAGCTTTGCCCGGGAAAAAAGCTTCTTTGGCAAAGGCTGCGTTGCCCACGTGGCGATGGCAGACCCGGTCTGCCCTCGCCTGGGCGATGCGTTGGAACAAGCGGCCCGGGGACTCGGTTTGCCGGTGACGCGCGGCGGCACGTACATTGTGATCGAGGGCCCGCAATTCTCCACGCGTGCGGAGAGTGAACTCTATCGCAACTGGGGATGCAGCGTTATCGGTATGACCAATATGCCGGAGGCAAAGCTCGCGCGAGAGGCGGAGCTTTGCTATGCGACCGTTGCCATGGTGACCGATTATGACGTCTGGCACACCGAACATGCCGATGTCACGGTCGAGGCCGTCCTTAAAGTTCTTGCGGAGAATGCCGCCAAGGCCCGCGCTCTGATCGGTGCCGTGGTGCCGTTGCTTGCCGGAAAACGAGAGGTTTGCCGAGCTGGATGCGATCGGGCGTTGGAAACAGCAATTGTCACATCTCCCGAACGGCGCGATCCGCGTTTGATGGCAAGACTTGATGCTGTTGCCGGGCGCGTTTTGGCCCGCGCGTGAGCTTGTCAACTGACAAAAAGAGTATCATGCACTCGACGAATAGCACACCGGAATCGAAAACGTTGCTCAGTCGATGAGTACGATTGGACCTGCTTCTCGATCCGTAAGCTCGCAGGCGGCTCGATCGACGGCACGGCACATTGATCCTAGGGGTTTACCCTTTTCCCTCGAGGGCAGCGCCACATCACGGGAAACTTCGGCGACACCGGCGATTGAGGCTTGGGTTGTCTCGGAACCTTATGCGGGCTTGCAGGCGCAGGGGCTAGGGCTTGTCGAGGCAGCAGCGTTTCGCCCAGTCATCCAATCATTGCAGCCCCGCTTCCCTTGGCGCTATCTCGCTGCGCGACTTTGGCCCCGGCCGCTTGCCGCCTTGCCGGAGGGGGCCATGGCAGCCGCTTTGCCGCCGGTTGTTGTCGGATGCGGTGGAGCAGGTGCAGCGGTGGCTGCCGCTTTGCGCAGGCGGGGGAGCGCAGCGGTCCAGGTGCAGCATCCGCGGATCGACATCCGCCGCTTTGATGTGGTGCTCGCCGCCCGGCACGACGGCCTCAGCGGCCCTAATGTTGTCGTGACCAGAACAGCGCTGCACCGAGTTACCCCCACGCGCCTGGCCGATGCTGCTGCGCGTTGGGCTGGGCAACTTTCTTGTCTGCCACGCCCGTTGGTGGCTGTGCTCGTTGGCGGCGACAGCGGGCGCTATCGATTCGGCCGGCGAGAGGCGGCGAAACTTGCTCATGAGCTCGCGGCAATGATGGAAGTCGACCGGGTGGGGCTCGCGCTTACGCCGTCGCGACGCACGGGGGCAAGAGAACTTGCTATTTTACGCCAGATTCTTGAATCGCGTGGGGCCTGGATTTGGGATGGAACCGGCGAAAACCCGTATTTCGGGCTGCTTGCGCTGGCCGATGTGATTGTGGTCACAATCGACAGCGTTTCCATGGTTTCCGAAGCAGTCGCCACGTCGGCCCCGGTCATGCTGGCGCGGCTTCCCGGCCACTCCTCGCGCCAGCACGTGTTTATGCAAGCTTTGATGAACGAAGGACGGGTGCGAGAATTCAAGGGCCGGCTTGATCACTGGCCGGTCGAGCCGATCGATGACACGGCCGAGGCCGCTGCGGAGACTCGCCGGCGGCTGGGGCTGCTGTAAGCGGAGACAGGGGGTACGATGCTGGGGATCCAGACCTTCGACCAAAGCAAAGGCGGCAACGTGCTCTATAAAGCTTTGGCCCATCCACTGGCCGCCGAAGCGCTCGATCGCCTGATGGCGCGGCTGGAGGCAAGGGGGCCAATTGCCCTTGTCGATATCGACGGCATCGCAGAAGCGCTTTTCGATTTGACGCCGAGACGGATTCCGGTTGAAGGAATTTATGTTCAAGACGTACGAGAGATCGGGCGCGAACGGGGTGGGTATGTGACCCGTCCGCTCACGCAACTGGCGCAGAGCAAGGCGAATGCCGTTCTAATCGCCGCTTTTGAAGCGGAACGCATCAAAGCGCGCTTGATGCCGCTCTTGCCCGAGGGACTCGCAATCGCCTCGCTCGATGATGCGCGCTTGCCCGAGGCGATGCTGACCAATCCCAAGCGCTATCTCGACAAGCTGAATTTTGCCACCAACTTTGCGTTTTTTCGGGATGACGAACGCTTTTCCACGCGCTTGGTGACAGCAAATTACTGGTCGGGCTACGGGGCAAGTGCCGTCAGGCTGTGGCTTCGGCTTTATGACGCTGACGGAAATATCCTCGCTTCTTGGGAAGAGAACGTGCGCCCCGGAGCGGCGGGAATCGCGATCGACAGCCGGGAGGTACGGCGCCGATTCGGCCTTCCCCCGTTTGTGGGGCAGCTTTTCTTGCACGTGATCGGCGCCGCCGGGCATGACGTGGTAAAATATGCTTTGGACACTTTTGCGACCGACAACGGCTTCAGCCTGTCCTGCACCCACGATGCGAACGCCTGGCCAGCGGAGCGTTACGCCGGTCTTCCCGCGCCACGGTCGGACGAACGAGTGGTTCTTTGGTTGCAAAACAGCCACGCCGTGCCCATCCCCGCCAGCGCCTTGGAGCTGGATCGTATGGGTGCAGAGCACCCGGTGCCGTGGCCGCATGCATTAGGCTCCTTTGCGACAGCTGCCATCGATGTGGGCAAATTGCTCCCGCACGTTATGTGGCCGGCGCAGATTGAGGTGCGGTCCGGCCGCCACGTGGTGCGGCCGCGTTATGAAGTGATCCGGCGGGAGCGCACGCATATCGCGCATGTGAATGTCGAGCGGACCGATTTGCAGCCGGATCCCGGAATCAAAAAGCTTCATCCGGGGCTTGGTCGAGGTTTTCTCCTGCCCTTCCCGGTTATGCCGCGCAAGCGCTTTCGTACCATTGTTCAACCGACCCCTATGGCGACAACGCAGCGTTCGCTGCCGCTTCGGCTCGACATTTTCACGCCCGAGGGACGGCAAGTTGCAGCGCATTTTCTGGGCTGTCTTTCGCGCGATCATGCCGTGGCGCTGGATCTGGATGGCGTTCTGAATGACGAAGCTTTAGCAGAAGGGGGCCACGCCGAGCTCGTTTATGATTTCCGTGAGGGCGGCGAGGCGGATGGATGGCTGCACGCGCTGGTCCGTTTTGTCGACCGAGCCTCCGGCCATGAAGCGGAAACGAGCTTTGGCTCGCACATTTTCAATACACTGCTGACCTACAAAGATGAGCCGCAATCCTATTCCGGACCGCCGCCCGGACTTTCCACACGGCTCTTTCTGCGTCTTGGCGATGCGAGACGACGCGCCTTTTCCGTTCTGATCTATCCCGCTTCCGCCCCCTGGCACGCGTTTTCTTCCACACGCCTTTTACTGCACGATTCCAACGGGAGCTTGCTCAAGGAGGCGCCTCTTGCCATCCACTGCTGCGGGTCCGCACTTATTTTCCCGCACGAGATTTTCGGCGAAGAGGCACTGCAGGCCGCTGGGCCCGAAGGCTACGTGCTGGTGCGCGATATCAGCTGCCGGTTGTTCGGCTATCACGGGCTGATGGACGACAGAGGAGGGTTTTCGCTCGATCACATGTTCGGCTTCTGAGCAATGGCAGGCGGATCCAGGCGAGTGCGGCATGGCGTCGATCGGATACGCGCATTGCAAAGCCAATCCCGGCTCAGCGAGGGCGCGATTCCGCTTGCGGCGGGCTTTTTAGCGATTGATAGGCTGCAAGCGCAGCGATATCAACGATTTGGCTTACAGACGCATCCAAAGACACAAGTTGCACCGGATGGCTGAGGCCAAGCAACAACGGCCCGACCGTGGTGACTACCCCGAGCCGCGGAGCGAGGCGGGAAGAAATATGAGCTGAATGCAACCCCGGCATAATCAGGATATTTGCCGGACCGGATAGTCGGCAGAAAGGATAAAGCGCACGCAGCCCCGGATCCAGGGCCACATCCGGGCTCATATCCCCGTCATATTCGAAATCGACGTTGCGCTTATCAAGCAGGCAGACGGCGTCCCGAATATTTTGGCCGGTGGGGTGCATGGGATTGCCAAATGTTGCGTGCGACACCAAAGCAACCCGCGGCTCATGACCCAGGCTGCGTGCGGCGGCAACACTTCCGATCGTGATATCGACCAGTTGTTCCGGCGTGGGCCGCTCGTGGATCAGTGTGTCGGCAATGAAAATCGTCCCGACTTGTGCGCTCAGCAGCAATGTCAGCCCAAAGCTGATACAACCCGGAGCAGGATCGATCGCATGGCCGATATCGGTGAGGCAAACAGATGTCGAGCGGGTAAGCCCTGTTACCATCGCATCGACTGCACCGGTGGCCACCATGCAAGCAGCGAATACGTTACGATCCTGATTCACCATACGCTGGCAATCGCGGAAGAGATATCCCTTCCTTTGCAGGCGTTGGTAAAGATAGTCGGCATATTTCCGGTTGGAGCCGGAAAGACGCGCGTTATGAATTTCAATGCCTTCGATTTCACCCAATCCCAAGGATCCCATTGTGGCACGCACACGGTCTTCCCTGCCAATCAAAACCGGGGTGCCGTAACCAGCGTTGCGAAAGGCGGCTGCGGCGCGCACGACTTTCTCTTCCTCGCCTTCGGCAAATACCACGCGGCGGGGGTTCGCACGCACCGCTTCCATGATCGCGTCTAGGGCATTGGCGGTGGGATCAAGCCGGCCGGAAAGCGAGCGGGCGTAACGTCTGAGATCCGTCAATGGCCGACGCGCCACTCCGCTGTCCATTGCGGCCTTTGCAACCGCGGGCGGAATACGGGAAATCAATCTCGGATCGAAGGCATTCGGAATGATGTAATCCGGCCCAAAAGTGAGCCGCCTGCCGGCAGCGGCGATATGCACTTCATCGGGCACATCTTCCCGCGCGAGCTTGGCGAGTGCTTCCGCAGCGGCAATTTTCATCGCTTCGTTAATCGTCCGCGCCCGTACGTCCAACGCGCCGCGGAAGATATAAGGAAAGCCAAGGACATTATTCACTTGGTTCGGGTAGTCGCTGCGCCCGGTGGCGATGATGGCATCCGGGCTTGCTTCTCTCGCTTCCTCAGGCGTGATTTCGGGATCCGGATTAGCCATGGCAAAGATAATGGGCCGGGGCGCCATGGAACGGACCATTTCCTTGGTCAAAGCCCCTTTGACCGACAAGCCGAAGAAAATATCGGCCCCCTCGAGCGCTTCGGCCAGGGTTCGCGCGCGTGTGGCGGCAGCGTGGGCCGCCTTCCATTGATTCATCCCCTCGGTGCGGCCTTGATAGATGACACCTTTGGAATCGCAGAGAATAATATTCTCTGCCCGCATGCCCATTGCTTTCAGCAGCTCAACGCAGGCGATCCCGGCCGCTCCTGCTCCATTGACTACGAGCTTCGCGTCACGTAAGTCGCGATCGGTCAGATAGCACGCATTGAGCATTCCTGCGGTGGCGACTATGGCAGTGCCGTGTTGGTCGTCATGAAAAACAGGAATATCCATAAGCTCGCGTAACCGCTGCTCAATTATGAAGCATTCCGGGGCTTTGATGTCTTCGAGGTTGATTCCTCCAAACCCGGGGGCCAAGAAGCGAACGCAATTAACGAACTCATCCACGTCTTCGGTCGCAATTTCGAGATCGATTCCGTCCACATCGGCGAAACGTTTGAAGAGAGCGACCTTGCCCTCCATCACCGGCTTGGAAGCCAGCGCGCCCAGATTGCCAAGGCCCAGAACGGCGGTGCCGTTAGAGATCACAGCAACCATGTTGCCGCGTGTTGTGTAATCATAGGCCAAGGCGGGGTCACGGTGGATATGAAGGCACGGCTCGGCCACTCCAGGCGAATAGGCCAGGCTGAGATCCCTCGCGGTGTTGAGTGGTTTGGTGATGCGGATTTCCAATTTCCCCGGGCGGCCGGATGCATGCAGCGAGAGCGCGTCGTTTGCCGAAATGAGTGTGGTTCTGATCTCGTTGCCAAGCTCGGACATGTTCGTTTCCCCCCAAACGCTTGCTTCGTGGGATCATGACAATTGCATCGGCCGAAGGGAAGTGCTGATCGCTTCAGCATTGCTGCTTCGCATCTTCCACACAAGCCGGTAAATTCCGTCCATGGCGATTGAAGATCACATCCCCTCCGCCGAAGGTGCCAGCCCTGTAATGGCGCAGTGGTTTGCAATCAAGGCGCAATACCCGCATGCACTGGTGTTTTTCCGCATGGGAGATTTCTATGAACTGTTCTTTGCCGATGCGGAAGCCGCTGCTGCCGCTCTGGATATTGCGCTGACCAGCCGGGGCGAACACGCGGGTAAGCCTATCCCGATGTGCGGAGTACCGGCGAGCAATGCCGAACCCTATCTTGTTCGGCTCATTCGGCGCGGTTTTCGCGTCGCTGTGGCCGAGCAGATGGATGATTCGAAGGCGGTACGGGCACGGGGCTCCAAAGCGCTGATCTCGAGGGAAGTCGTGCGCCTTATTACGCCCGGCACGCTGACGGAAGAGGCGTTATTAGACGCGACGCGGCCCAACCTCTTGCTTGCATTCGCCCAGAGCGAAAGCGAGATCGGCGCTGCTTACGTCGATATCTCCATCGGAAGCCTGGAGACCGAAACGGTTGCCCCAGAGACCTTGCCCGCACTGCTGGCAAGGCTCGAGCCGGCGGAAATTTTAGCGCCGGAAACTATACCGCTTGGCGAGTGGGACGCGTATCGGGCGCCCCATTTCACTGCATTGCCCTCTCCTGCCCGTGCGCGCCAAAGCGTCGCGGAAGCCTTTGGTGTGGCGAGCCTTGAGGCGTTCGGAGAGTTTTCCGATGGGGAGGCTGTGGCTCTGGCCATGGTGCTCGCCTATGTGCGTGCGACGCAAGCGGGGGCCATACCTCGCCTTGCGCCCCCTCGGCCGCAGGGAAAAACCGGCCGGATGGGTATCGACGCGGCCACCCGCGCAAATCTGGAGATTACCCGCGCCCGCGATGGAACAACGACCCATACACTGCTTTCCGCTGTCCAACGCACCCTTACCTCGGCCGGGGCCAGATTGTTGGCCGAGTGGCTGTCGGGGCCGCTGACGGACCGCGATGCCATTATCGCGCGCCACGACGGCTGGGCATGGTTTGCGGCGAATGCAGCGACGGCAAACCGCGTGCGCCAGCAGCTCCGCGCAAGCCCGGACATGGCCCGGGCTTTGGGCAGGCTATCCCTACGCCGATCGGGACCGCGAGATTTAGCCGCAATTCGCGAAGGCTTGCGTATTGCAGAGGCGTTGTCTGCAATTCTTCATGAGCCGCTCCCGCCTGTGTTGGCGGAAGCGGCAGCTGCCCTTTCGGGTCATACCGAACTCTATCATTTGCTTCGGGCAAGTCTGGCCCGCGAGCTTCCCCTGCGGTTGGATGAAGGCGGGGTCATTGCGCCAGGTTTTGATGCCGAGCTGGATGCCGAGCGTCGCCTTCGTGACGAGGCACGTCAGATTTTGGCGGCTCTGCAAGCCACATATGCCGAACGTTATGAGGTACCGAATTTAAAGATTCGGCACCATGCCCAGTTCGGCTACGTCATGGAAGTGCCGGCGCAAGCGGTCGAGCGACTGCGGCGGAATCCTGATCTGATATTACGCCAAAGCATGGCAAACAGCGCCCGCTTTGTCTCATCCGAACTCGTTGAACTTGATCGGCGGATCGCAGAAGCGGCCGAACGAGCCCAACACCGTGAGCGCGCCGTATTCGAAGCCGTGGTTGCCCAGGTTCTGGCCAAAGCTGATGCCCTGGCCAAAGCGGCCGAGGCGTTGGCGCTGTTGGACGTATTGCAATCCGCAGCGGGACTGGCGGAGAGCGGCAAGTGGTGCCGGCCGGAAATTTCCACCGATTACGCATTTCACATTGAAGCGGGCCGGCATCCGGTCGTAGAGGCGGCGCTTGCGGGGAGAGGGACGTTCATTCCCAATGACTGCGATCTCGGCCCGGATCGTCGTGTCTTGCTTTTGACCGGTCCCAACATGGCGGGAAAATCGACTTATTTGCGGCAGAACGCATTGGCCGTGATTCTGGCCCAAGCGGGTCTGCCAGTGCCCGCCCGCAGAGCGTGTATCGGAATTGTGGACCGTCTGTTTAGTCGCGTTGGGGCTTCTGATGACCTGGCTCGGGGCCGGAGCACCTTTATGGTGGAGATGACCGAGACGGCAGCGATTCTCAACCAGGCCGGCCCGCGTTCCTTGGTGGTGGTGGATGAGGTCGGACGCGGAACCGGGACGCTCGACGGGCTTGCGATCGCGTGGTCGGTATTGGAAGCTTTGCACGGGCAAGTGCGGGCGCGAACCATCTTTGCAACACACTTTCACGAATTGGCCCGGCTGCAAGCTGAGTTGCCGTTTCTTAGCCCTCACACCATGCGGGTTAAGGAATGGAAAGGGGAGGTTGTGTTTTTGCATGAGGTGGTTCCGGGTGCGGCCGGACGGAGTTGGGGCGTTCACGTGGCGCGGTTAGCAGGGGTGCCGCAGTCCGTCGTACGGCGTGCGGCAGCGCTTTTGGATATTTTGGAAAAGCGCGGAGCGGAACTGATGGCGGAAGCGGAATTGCCTCTGTTTGCACGCTCCCACGAAAGGTCCGCGCCCGAACAAGATCCACCCCCGAGCGCTGCCGTTCTCGCCGCGCTGGCTGCCTTAAATCCTGATCAAATGACCCCGCGCGAAGCATTGGAGGCTATCTATCAACTCCGCGCATTGCTACCTGGGAAAGCGGAAGCGGAAGGAGTAGATATATTATCATGACATCGCCATCATCATCCTCTTCTGCTTCCGAACCGAACGCAACCACCGCTGCGGAGATCGCACGCAGTCTTGCACACATTGCGCGCGCCGGAGGCTTGCAACATTCAACCTCCCCACGTGATCAGGGCTCCGTTTATCGGGTGCCGAGGGAAGCGGCGCTCGGCGTGTTCCGACGCGAGCTTGCGCACATCCAAAATGACGTGCAGGAGCAGTTTGAAAATGGTCAATTGCGGGGGCTGGAGGCGGCGCATCTTCTTGCCAGCCAAATCGACGGTCTCCTTTCCGCACTGTTTGCTTATGCGGCCGAAGTCAAAGGCCCACTCTCGGAACCTTTGGCAATAGCGGCAACGGGAGGGTATGGGCGGGGGGTGCTGGCGCCGTTCAGTGATATCGATCTTTTATTTCTAACTGTGTCAGATCCGGCTGCAGAGACGCTGGATTTTATCGAATTTATTCTTTATTTTCTTTGGGATCTCGGTCTTAAGGTGGGGCACGCGACCCGCTCTATCGAGCAATGCCTGAATGCCGCTGCCGACATCACTATTCGCACGAGCTTGTTGGATGCTCGTTTGCTTGCGGGTGATGCTTCTTTGTTTGCAGAGTTTGAGGCGCGCTTTCGCGCGCTGCGTCAAGCGACGGGCAGCGCGCAATTCATCGCGGCCAAACACGCCGAGCGCGCCGCTCGTCATCAACGGTTCGGCGAAACTCCATTTGTGGTCGAGCCCAATATCAAAGAAGGCCGCGGCGGGCTCCGCGATCTGCAAACGCTCTATTGGATGGCGCGTGACGCATTTGGCATTTCGAGCTTGCGCGAACTTGTCGGCCCGAATGCACCAGGCGGAGGCCTACTGACCGAGCGCGAAGCGCGTTTGGCGCAACGATCTTGGGAATTCCTTTGGTCTTTGCGGTTCCATATGCATTACGTTGCGGGGCGCGCAGAGGATCGCCTGACCTTTGATCTTCAGCCGGTTATTGGGGCCCGTATGGGCTATACAAGGCACGGTCGGCAAGACGGGGTGGAGCGCTTTATGCGCCATTATTTTCTTACCGCTCGGGAAGTCTTGCGTCTCTCACGCGTGCTGGAGCCGCCTTTGATCCGCGCCGTACTCGGTCCGCCGGCGTTGGAGGTCAAGGCTGATCAGTCGCTCCGCAAGGCCGGTTTCGTTCTTGCGGACGGCAAGCTGCTGTGTGCTCCGAATTATGATCTTGCAGACAAACCCGTTCAGATGTTGCGGATCCTGAAGGTTGCCCGCGATCGCGAGCTGGAATTGCACCCGCTTGCTTTGCGTGGGTTGATCCAGCACGAACGTGCGGCGGTCAAGCTTCGGGGTGATCCGAAAGCGGCAGAATTGTTTCTAGACCTTTTGTGCGGCCATAAGCCGCCACGTGCCCGCCATGCGATGGCCACCCCTGACGGCGCGCGGTGGCTTGCCATTATGAATGAGACCGGATTTCTCGGCCGCTTTTTGCCAGATTGGGCGCGCATTGTGGGGCAAATGCAATTTGATACCTATCACGTGTACACTGTGGACGAGCATACGATTGAGGCGATACGGGTGCTCAATATGCTGGAAGCGGGTGAGCTTGCCTCGATCGCCCCCGTGGCAAGTGGTTTGATAGATCATGTGCAGTCTCGTCGTGCGCTCTACATGGCAACGTTGCTGCATGACATTGCCAAAGGTCGCGGGGGTGACCATTCCGAGCTTGGTGCGGAAATTGCTCTTTCCGTTTGCCCCATGCTCGGACTTTCTGCCGAAGAAACGGAAATGACTTCCTGGCTTGTCCTGCATCATTTGCTGTTAAGCCAGACTGCATTCAAACGCGATATCGATGACCCCAAGACCATACTGGATCTTGCGGACACCATCCAATCTCCGGAACGCCTCAAACTCTTATTGATTCTCACCGTTGCCGATATGCGCGCTGTATCGCCAAAAGTTTGGAATGGGTGGAAGGCGATGCTGTTGCGCGAACTTTATGCGCGTGTTGCCGAGGTGTTAGAGGGCGGTCTGGCAACGACCGAGCGCGACGTTCGCGTGGAACGTGCAAAAGAAGCTGTCAAGAGCCTGTTGCACGAATGGCCGGAAGATCAGATCGCCCATTTCCTCTCCCTTGGCTATCCGAGCTATTGGCTGTCCTTCGATCCGGAGACGCATGCACGACATGCGCGGATCGTGCGCGACGCCGAAGCACGGGGTATGCCGCTTGTCGTGGAAACCGAGCCGTCTCCGTCTCGAGCGGTGACGGAGGTAATCGTCTATACCGCCGACCATTCCGGTTTGTTCAGCCGCATTGCGGGTGCTCTTGCGGTTGCCGGGGCTTCCATTGTTGATGCCCGCATTCATACCATGACCAACGGCATGGCTATGGACACGTTTTGGATACAGGATGCAGCGGGGGGTGCCTTCGATGCGCCACACCGTCTTGCTCGCCTTTCGGTCTTGATTGAGCAAGCACTATCCGGCAAGCTGCGACTGGCTTCCGAGATACGCAAGATCGCTCGGAGCGCGCAGAACAGCAGGATGCGGGTGATTCATGTGCCTCCCCGCGTCGTGATTGATAACCACGCATCCAACACCCATACCGTTATCGAAGTGAATGGGCGTGACCGTCCCGGTCTGCTTTACGACGTAACCTCGGCGATCAGTGCAGAAGCATTACAGATTGTCTCGGCGCACATTACGACTTATGGCGTCCGAGCGGTCGATGTGTTTTATGTCAAGGATGTATTTGGCTTAAAAATCACCAACGAACGCAAGCTTGCCACGTTACGGGCAGCGTTGCTACGCGCGTTAGAGCCACCCGCGGAGGATGCTCATACACTTTCTTCTCCACCGTTGCCGAAGCGTCGTCTCTCTCCCCCGCATTCAGAGGCAAATCCGTAAGATACGCGAGACCAATAGCATATCGGGCTGTGCGCCGGCGCATTTCTACAAATATCATTTCTACAAATATGAGTTGCACGCAGCCTTTTATGATTGGTCACGGCTGCCAAACGCGACTGCTTTGCAATTGCATCATTATGCTATCGACTTGATTATTCCCCTTCCAGCCGCCACATTGGCGGCATGCGCGATTTCTCAGAACTGACCGAACGTGAAATTCTTGCCCTCGCGATCAGCCTCGAGGAAGAGGACAGCCGAATCTATGCCGATTATGCCGAGGCACTGCGCTCGGAATACCCGGCGACCGCCTGCATGTTTGCGGAGATGAGTCGTGAAGAAGGCGATCATCGGCGCCAACTGATTGAACTCTATCAGAAAAAGTTTGGCGAACATATTCCGTTGATCCGCCGCCAAGACGTGCGTGGCTTCTTACGGAGAAAACCGGTCTGGCAGATGCGTGAGCTGCGCCTGGATACGGTGCGCAAGCAGGCAGAGCTGATGGAAGCAGAAACGCTGCGGTTTTATCGACAGGCAGCCAGCCGCTCCACGGATGCCTCCATCCGTAAGCTCTTAGGAGATTTGGCCGAAGCGGAAGTGCGCCATGAACTTCTGGCCGGCGAGTTGATGCAAAAGAACGTGCCGGAACATGTCCGGGAGAAAGAAGAACAGGCGGCCCGACGGCTTTTTCTCCTCCGGATTGTCCAGCCCGGCCTTGCCGGATTGATGGATGGTTCGGTTTCCACGCTGGCGCCGCTGTTCGCTGCGGCTTTTGCGACCGGCCGCTCGTGGGATGCTTTTGTCGTCGGCTTGGCGGCCTCCATTGGGGCAGGCATTTCCATGGGCTTTGCCGAGGCCCTTTCCGATGATGGCAGCCTGACCGGCCGTGGCGAACCCCTTATGCGAGGATTTGTCTGCGGGTTGATGACGACCTTTGGCGGATTGGGCCATTCGCTCCCGTATCTTATCCCCGCATTCTGGACCGCAACCGCGTTGGCCTGTGCGGTGGTGGTGGTTGAACTGACCGCCATTGCCTGGGTGCGGTGGAAATACATGGAAACCCCGCCGATCGCCGCTGCATTACAAGTTGTGCTCGGCGGCGGATTGGTTTTTCTCACCGGCATCCTGATCGGAAGGAGTTAGCAATATGGCTGTTTCAATGGCGACTTCAATGCAGACAGCTCCGGTGCGCTACGATCGTGTTTCCATCGCTCTGCATTGGCTTGTCGCTGCCTTGGTCGTGGGCCTTTGGATTATCGCCCAGGTTTGGGACTTTTTTCCAAAACATTCTACCGGCCGGTTAGCCCTGCAAAGTCTTCATGTTTCGTTTGGTTTGGTATTGGCCTTTACGCTCATCGTTCGGATTGTTTGGCGAGCGAGTTTCGGCAAACGGCTGCCGCCCGCGAATTCCGGCCTGCTTGGCTTGGCGGCCCGAACGATGCATCTCGGGCTTTATTTGCTGCTGGGAGTGCAGGTTCTGCTCGGTCTGTTCACCCGGTGGTTGAGCACGGAAGCGCTTTCTTTTTTCTGGCTTTTCAGTATTCCTTCGCCTGTTATGCCGAACAAAGGGCTGGGGGAATCTCTTTTAGAGTTCCACGACACAATCGGCACAACTATTGTCATTCTTGCAGCTTTCCATGCCGCGGCGGGATTATTTCATCATTTCATTTTGCGCGACGGGGTGTTGGAGCGCATGCTGTTGCGCTAACGGATCTGCTAACAGAGATTGCGCCAAGCAAGAAAAACGGCGCGGATGGTTCGCACAAAACCGGTTAGCCTGTCATCTGCAGGCCAGATCATTCGGGCTATGGTCGGAAAGCCGCCGATTGGGTCGGCCGGGCGCTTACGGTTGCATCCTATCCTCATGCTGCCTTGATGTGTGCCTCGCGCCGAATCGGCATCTGGAGCAAGGCGCAAGGGCTCGGGCCCCAGCGGGAGGCCTTGCGATTCCAAGTGCGGCGTGTATGAGCTCGCTTCATCCGGCGGATTTCGCGCCGACGCTGTCCGGGCCTCTGAAGGAATAAGCACCTTACCGCGAGTGCCTGGATTGCCGGGTCAGCGTCGGATCAGGCCTTGCCACACGATTTCGTGGAAGGCCCCGGCTATCGCCGGCCGCGGTTTTCAGCCGATATCTCCCGAGGCAATAAAGCGCACGCCGAGCCCGAGCAGACGCTCGCGCGAGGTATCGAGCGTGGTGCGCCCGTCTTCCATGGGCAGCCCAATGCCGCGGCAGGCATCTTCGATCACGAACACCTCATAACCGAGCCTTGCAGCGTCTTCGGCGGAATACGCGACACAGAAATCGGTCGCAAGCCCGGCAAGAAACAACCGGGTGAACCCTCGCGAGCGCAGCCATCCATCAAGCCCGGTGGGAGTCTTTCGGTCATTCTCGAAGAAGGCCGAGTAGCTATCAATCTCGCGGCGAAAACCTTTGCGGATAATGACCTCGATTCGTGCTTGCGCCACTCTCGGGTGGATCGCGGCGCTATGGCTTTCTTGTACGGCGTGATCGGGCCATAATGTTTGCGGCCCATACGGAAGCGTCACGGTCTCGAATGGCCTGAGGCCGGGATGGGAGCTCGCAAAGGAGAGATGCCCCAGCGGATGCCAGTCTTGCGTAGCGAATGCATGCGCCAGCGGCCCTGTTAAGAGCCGCTCGATGACCGGCAAGACCGCATCGCCCTCCGGCACCGGAAGCTCTCCACCCGGCATAAAGGTGGGCTGCACGTCGATCAGACCAAGAATATCACGGCTTGGATCAACCCGAATGATGATTGACATGGCGGCCCTCGCTGGCTTGCGTGCGATATAGTCTTGTTGCAAACCCAATGTTTGGCAATGTTGCCAGGGTTGCAAGGCGCCGCCAACTGGCTGGTTGCCGAAGCGCCCGGAACGTGAGCAGAAAAGGACAGCGAACATGAGCGAAATCCAGGCCAGCGGCCCCAAGCCCAAAAAATCCGTGGCTCTTTCCGGCGTCGTGGCCGGTAATACGGCCTTATGCACCGTTGGTCGCACTGGGAACGATCTGCATTACCGCGGCTATGATATTCTCGATATAGCCGAAAGTTGCGAGTTCGAGGAGATCGCGTATCTTCTGGTCCACGGTACCTTGCCAACTTGGGCAGAACTCACCGCCTATAAAAACAAATTGAAATCCATGCGGGGGATTCCGCATGCCGTGGCTCAGATATTGGAAACGCTCCCCGCAAGCACGCACCCCATGGACGTGATGCGAACCGCCTGTTCCGCATTGGGCTGCGTGCTTCCGGAAAAGGAAGATCACAACGTTGCCGGTGCACGCGATATCGCCGATCGGCTAATGGCTTCTTTCGGGTCCATGCTGCTTTATTGGTATCATTTTTCTCATAATGGCAAGCGCATTGACGTGGAAACCGATGACGATTCCATCGGGGGCCACTTTCTGCACCTCTTGCATGGCACGTCCCCGCGGCCGCTTTGGGTGAGAGCGATGCACACATCGCTTATTCTGTATGCCGAGCATGAATTCAACGCTTCCACCTTTACCGCGCGCGTTATTGCCGGCACGGGATCCGATATGTATTCGGCTATTACCGGTGCCATCGGCGCTTTGAAAGGACCCAAACACGGCGGGGCTAATGAGGTCGCACTGGAAATTCAAAAGCGCTATGCCAACGCCGATGAAGCCGAGAAAGATATCCGTGCACGTGTCGCGAACAAAGAAGTGATCATCGGCTTCGGACACCCGGTTTATACCATCGCTGATCCGCGCAATAAGATCATTAAAGAGGTGGCACGGAAACTTTCTGCCGATGCAAATTTCATGACGATGTTCTCGATTGCCGAACGCATTGAATCGGTAATGGCAGAAACCAAAAAAATGTTCGCCAATCTCGATTGGTACAGCGCCGTCAGCTATCACATGATGGGCGTCCCGACCCCAATGTTTACGCCGCTGTTTGTCATCTCTCGCACTTCGGGATGGAGTGCACATGTGATCGAGCAACGAATTGATGGCAAGATCATTCGCCCGTCCGCCAATTATATCGGGCCGGACCACGTGGACTTCGTTCCTATCGAACGGCGTGGTTGAGGAGATACGGCCATGACATATCTTGTAGCAGCAGATCTTCCGCAAGAGCCAGCCGGTCTGCGTTTTCGTTCGTTGCTTGCTGAAGGCGGCATTTTGCAGATTCCGGGTGCGCATAACGGGCTGGCTGCGGCACAAGCACGGCGTGCCGGCTTTCGTGCGCTTTATCTTTCCGGAGCGGCAATGAGTGCCTCCATGGGGCTGCCCGATCTCGGCATTATCACCGTGGATGATGTCTGTTTCTTCATTCGCCAAGTGACGCGAGCTTCAGGCCTGCCGGTTCTGGTGGATGGTGATACCGGTTACGGAGAAGCGTTGAACGTGATGCACATGGTGCGCAATTTCGAGGACGCAGGAGCTGCGGCGGTGCATCTGGAAGATCAACTTCTGCCGAAGAAATGCGGCCACCTCAACGACAAGAAACTGGCCGAACCGCATGATATGGCTGCCAAAGTGGCGGCCGCAGTGAAAGCCCGGCGGCATCTCTTCATTATTGCCCGAACCGATGCCGCCGCAAGCGAGGGTTTGGACGGGGCGGTCGCGCGCGCCAAGCTTTACCTTGAGGCCGGGGCCGATGCGATCTTTCCGGAAGCGCTCACCAGCAAAGAGATGTTCGAGGAGTTTGCCGCGCGCGTGCAGGCGCCGCTGTTGGCCAACATGACCGAATTCGGCCGCACTCCTTTCTTTACCGCTGCCGAGTTCGAGCAGATGGGGTATCGGATGGTCATCTGGCCCGTGAGTAGCTTGCGCGTCGCAGCGAAAGCACAAGAGGAGCTTTATGCGGCCATTCGCCGCGACGGAGGAACGCATCGGCTGATCGAGCGTATGCAAACGCGCGCCGAGCTTTATGAAACCATCGGCTATCAACAATACGAAGCATTGGATGCTTCCATTGTGACAACGATCGTGCCGAAGGGCATGCCGCCCCGCACCGGCTGACGGCATGCCGCAACCGCGGCTTTGCTATCCCGGAATGATCCAGGGGATCAGGAACTGCTGGATAACCACCAAAATGCCGAGGAATAGCGATAAGATAATGCTGTGCCAGAAAGTTTTGGCAAACACCTGGCCTTCTTGTCCCTTAAGCTCGGTGGTGGAAACGCCGGTCGAGAGGTTCTGCGGCGAGATCATCTTGCCCATCACCCCGCCAGAGGAATTGGTCGCGGCAAACAGCACCGGGCTTAACCCCAACGTATGTGCCGCTGCTGCCTGGAGATTGCCGAACAGGGCGTTTCCCGATGTATCACTGCCGGCAAGGAAGACCGCAACCCACCCCAAAAACGGCGACAACAGAGCAAACAAATAGCCGACGGAAGCCACGCCTTTCCCGAGCGTATAGGCCATACCGGAATAGTTGAGCAGAAACGCCAACCCGACGATCAACATCACCGTGATGATGGCGATCCAGATCTGGCGAAAAGTCTCAACGAAAGCCTGCACAAAACGCTTCACGCCGCAGCCCAGAAGCAGTGCCGTGAGAATCGCTGAGAGTAAAATCGCCGTGCCGGTCCCAAGCGGCTGAAAAGCCCAAATGGCAGCGTAAGGTTTGTTGTAAAGCGTGATGAAGATAGCGTTGTGCAGCCCGGGCCATTGCACATTCACCTGGCCGATCTTGGCAATGTTGAGATACGTCCAGACGATCACGACCGCCGAAACAAGGATCCAAGGAATCCACCCTTGCCACGTTGGCGGAGCTTCTCGCTCGAGCGCGTGCAGGTTCACGTTCATGGCATAAGCAGGATCCGGCGCGGGCTTCCAAACGCGCAAGAAACCGACGGTGCAAGCGAGTGAAACCAGCGAGGAGAGCACGTCGGTGAGCGAATAGTTGATAAAGTTAGAAGTGACGAATTGCGCAAGCGCAAAACTTCCACCAGCCACCAAAAGCACGGGAAACAAGGCTCGAACCGAGCGCCACCCCCCATAAGCCGCCATCACATAGAAGGGCAGAAGAAAGGCGATCACAGGCAATTGCCGCCCCACCATGGCGCCGAGCGCGTTTGCCGGAAGGCCCGTGACGGCGCCGAGTACGGTAATGGGCACGCCGAGCGCGCCGAAAGCGACGGGTGCAGTATTAAAAATCAAAGTGTAAGCAAGTGCATCGATGGCGGGGTAGCCAACCATAATCAGCAGTGAGGAAGTGATGGCCACCGGCGTACCAAAGCCCGCGATGCCTTCCAACAAAGCGCCGAAGCAAAAGCCGATCACCACCAGAACCACGCGCCGATCATTGGGCAAATGGTCCAGCACCCAGTTGCGGAAGGAATCGAATCGCCGGGTCAGAACGGCGACGTTATAGAGCCACAACGCCGCAAACACGATCCACATTACCGGCCACAAAGCGAACACCATACCGTTCGCAATGCTGTCGAGTGCCAGGTTTACGGGAAGTTGCCAGACCGCAACCGCCACAATAAACCCCACAACCAGCCCGGCAAGCGAGGCTTGCCACGCCGGCCGCCGCATGACGCCCAGCAATACCAAGGCGATGAGAATAGGTAATGCCGCAACAATGAAAGAGCCCAGCAGACTGTCTGCTACCGGCGTGAGCAATTGGTGAAACATGTTCCTCCCGCACCCAGCATTTCATCTTGAGAATGTAAACGACAGAGCGTCTCATCAGCGTAAGCTAACGCCTAGGAGTCTGACTAGGGGGGTTGTGGCCTCATTGCGCCGGTGTGGCGATTACGCAACAGGTTCGCAAGATTTACGGTATTTCATCAAGCCGGCTTCGCATGTGAAGAATCTGCTCGGCTCGAAGCAAATCGGGTTCGGTGGTAATTTTGAAGGCTTCCTCGGCACCTGGCACCACGCGGACTTCAAGCCCCGCCCTTTCGGCAACCTGGGCATCATCGGTCAGCGCAAGCCCGACAGCTGCACGATGAGCCGCCAAAATCTCAGGGAAGCGAAAGCCTTGCGGCGTTTGCGCGCGCCAGACATTGCTGCGGTCGAGCGTATCGATGATCTTATCTCCGGCGCATCGCTTTAACGTATCGGCAACCGGCAAAGCCGCGATGGCCCCGGGCGCAACATCAAGCATAGCAATGACCGAATCGATCGTTTCCGCGGCCACAAGCGGCCGTGCCGCGTCATGGATGAGCACAATCCGTGGAAAAGACTCGACGAGTGCTTCCAGGCCAAGCCGAACGGAATCCTGTCGGGTTGGGCCTCCGAAAATCGGCGAAGGCAATATCAATCCCTGGGTCGCCGTGGCGTAAAGTTCAGTGTCGTCCGGATGAATGACAACGCGAACAAGCCCTATGGCCGGATGCCGGAGAAAGGCGCGGAGTGCGTGTCGGAGCACCGGCTCTCCCGCCAAAAGCCGGTATTGTTTGGGAAGCGGCCCGCCAAGGCGGTGGCCGCGGCCCGCGGCGACAAGAAGAGCGGCGATCATGCGTCTCCGTGCTGACTAGCCCATAAGCGGTGCGCGGCAAAGCCTTCGTTTCCTGCTTGGTTTCGAAAGAACTGGCAAGCTTTGGCAAGCGCAAGTGGGGGGGCGTGCTTTCTTTTTCGCGAAATGGTAAGGTTGCCCGGCTTTGTAAGGAGGCGTCGGCCATGAACGTGCAAGTTTCTGCCAGCGAAGCTGTACTGCTCCGTCGGGACGCGGACGGTCTCGCATGGCTTACACTCAATCGGCCCGCTGCGCGCAATGCGCTTTCCGTCGCGCTGATGACGGCGCTGGAGCGCGAAATTGCCGCCATCGCAGCAGATCCAGCGGTGAAGGTGGTGATCATCGGCGGCGCTGGCCCGGCCTTTTGTGCGGGCCATGACTTGCGCGAGATGCGCAGCGACCCACGGCGAGAAACATACGAGGCGCTTTTCGCCCAATGTTCGCGCCTCATGATGTCCATTGTGCGCTTACCCAAACCGGTGATCGCGCGGGTCCACGGCATCGCCACCGCTGCCGGCTGCCAGCTCGTGGCAACTTGTGACTTGGCGGTCGCTGCAGAAACTGCGCGGTTTGCAACACCTGGAGTCAATATCGGCTTGTTCTGTTCCACGCCGATGGTCGCCCTTTCGCGCGCAGTGCCGCGCAAAGCGGCTATGGAAATGCTCCTGACCGGAGAGCTGATCTCGGCGGCGCATGCCCGTGAGATCGGGCTGGTCAACCGGGTCGTGCCGGATGCTCTTCTGGATGAGGAAACCGAAGCCCTGGCGCGGCAGATCGCGGCCAAAAGCCCGCTGACGCTGGCCATTGGCAAAGAAGCCTTCTATCGCCAGGCCGAGATGGATTTGGAATCCGCCTATCGCTATACCGCAGAGGTGATGACTCGAAACATGCTCGCCCGCGACGCCGAGGAGGGGATTGACGCCTTTCTCGCCAAACGCCAACCCGTTTGGAGCGGCTGTTAAAGCAAACTTGAGACACGCGTGTTGTGGAGCCTTTCTTCACGCGCGTATCTGATTTGGCTTGACGCTTGAGATTCGCACAGCCACTTCTTAGGGCACTCCGGAGAGGTGGTTTCGTATTACCGGAAGTGAAGACCGCCTATCAACCAGCACAGGTCATGCCCCATCGTATTGTGATTGATCACCACGTGCAGAAAGAAGCGGCTACGGAGTCTCCGTGGCCTCGACATCCCGAGAAGCTGCACCGGCCGGACAACCCCATCCGGCGCAAACCTCCGTGGATTCGGGTGAAGGCTCCTGCGCACCCGCTCTATTTCGAAACCCGTGCTTTGATGCGCGAACAGCGCTTGCATACGGTCTGCGAGGAGGCCGCTTGCCCCAATATCGGAGAGTGCTGGTCGCACCGGCACGCCACGATGATGATAATGGGCGATGTTTGTACCCGCGCATGCGCTTTCTGCAATGTGGCAACCGGGATTCCCGCTCCGCTCGACCCAGATGAACCCCATCGCGTGGCTGAAGCCGTGGCACGGCTGGGTTTGCGGCATGTCGTGATCACTTCGGTGGACCGGGATGACCTTGCGGATGGCGGCGCTGCCCATTTTGCTGCTGTCGTCCGAGCCATCCGTGCACGCGCTCCGGAGGCCACTATCGAGGTTCTCACGCCCGATTTTTTGCGCAAGCCTGGCGCCTTAGAAGTGGTGATCGCCGCCCGGCCGGACGTGTTCAATCACAACCTGGAGACAGTGCCCCGGCTTTATCCTTCCATCCGCCCGGGGGCACGGTATTATCAGTCGCTGAGGCTTTTAGACCGGGCAAAGGAGCTCGCGCCGCAGATCTTTACCAAGTCAGGGCTTATGGTGGGGCTGGGGGAAGAGCGCTCGGAAGTGCTGCAAGTCATGGATGATTTACGGGTTGCTGATGTGGATTTCCTCACCATCGGCCAATATTTGCAACCCACGGTGAAACATGCGCCGATCGCGCGCTTTGTCCCACCGGAGGAATTTTCGGAATACGCGGCCATCGCCCGCGGCAAAGGGTTTTCAATGGTGAGCGCCTCGCCGCTGACGCGCAGCTCTTATCACGCAGATGCCGATTTTGCGGCACTGCGCCAGGCCCGGGCGGCGGCTTTAGGGTAAGCCTATGCCCACGCATGCGGAACGCCGTTTTGTTCCTTACCGGCCGGACCAGTTATTTGATCTGGTTGCAGATGTTGGAAAATACCCCAGATTTCTGCCGTGGTGTGTCAGTGCGCGTGTGCGCAGCAAAAGTGAGCAGCAGCTTATTGCTGATCTGACCATCGGTTTTGGCCCGTTTCGCGAAACCTTTACCAGCCGGGTTGCGCTTTCGCGCCCGCAACGCATTGATGTCCGCTATGAAAACGGCCCGTTCCGGTACCTGAACAATCACTGGGTGTTCGAACCCCATCCCCAAGGTTGTACGGTCGATTTTTTTGTTGATTTCGAATTCCGCAGTCGCATTTTGCAAGCCGCTATCGGCGTTGTGTTTAATGAAGCGGTGCGTCGGATGGTCAATGCCTTTCAGAAAAGGGCGCGCGAAGTTTACGGCCCGCCGGCTGCAACCATTGCGGTGGTTCGTCCAATCCCAGCGCCGACGCCGCTCAAAAGCTGAGAGGTCGCCGATGCCGCTTTGTCCGGAACGTCCTGACCCGTCATTACCGCCCGTGTGGGCAAATCTCTATTCAGACACGCAAACCAAACCAACCCGCGCAATGCGCGAAGCAATGCTCAGTGCGGAAGTGGGTGATGAACAGCACGGGGATGATCCGACCGTGCTCGCATTGTGCGATCGGATGGCGGCGTTATTCGGCAAGGAAGCCGCCATGTTTCTTCCTAGCGGGACGATGTGCAACGAGATCGCCTTGCTGACCCATTGTCGCCCGGGCGATGAAGTCCTGGCGCATCCCACGGCGCATATCGTCATGGCTGAAGGCGGCGCGCCCGCCGCATTGGCAGGAGTCCAGGTCACGCCCTTACCGGGCCCCCGCGGGCAGTTTGATGTGGAGACTTTGGCTCAGGCACTGCGTCCGCAAACGCGCCATGCGCCCCCGCAACGACTCGTAGTGGTCGAGCAAACATCCAATCTGGGCGGGGGCTCGGTCTGGCCGCTTGATCGCCTTTCCGCAGTGGCCACGCTTGCCCATCAACATGGGCTTGCCACCCATATGGATGGGGCGCGCCTGCTCAATGCATGTGTGGCAAGCGGTGTTTCCGCGCAAGAAATGGCCGCAGATTACGATAGCGTTTGGCTCGATTTTACCAAAGGGCTCGGGGCCCCGCTCGGGGCTGTGCTGATGGGTTCCAGAGCCTTTATCGATGCCGCGTGGCGCTGGAAACAGCGCCTTGGCGGTGCGCTGCGGCAAGCGGGAATTTGTGCTGCAGCGTGCCTTTATGCGTTGGACCACCACGTGGAGCGGCTTGCGGACGATCACGAAAATGCTCGCGCACTCGCTCGGGGACTTGCGCAAATTCCAGGGATTGAGGTTGAATTACCGGAAACGAATCTCGTGTTCTTCGATACCGCCGGCACCGGTCTTTCGGCCGAGACGCTTGCTTCGCGCCTTCGGCAGGAGGGGGTGATGATCAGCGTCATGGGCCGCTATCGTGCCCGGGCTTGTTTGCACTTGGATGTTGGGAAAAAAGAAGTGACCCTTGTTACAGAAATCATCCGCAGGGTAGTAAGTTCACAATGATCCGCCCTTTGTTGCGCCTCTCGTGCGGTCTCGTGATTGCATTTGCCTTGATCGGCGGAGGAGCGGCTCAGGGGCCTTCGCAACCTGCCGCGCCGCGGAGTGCACCGCCTGCGTCTTCGTCTTCAACCTATCGGCATCTCACTTTGCGGGAACGGTTTGAAGCCGCGAACACAACGCATGACGGCCGCCTTACACCCGAGCAGGCCCAAGCCGGAATGCCGTTTGTTGCCCGTCATTTCGCCGAAATCGACCGGGACAAAAAAGGCTATGTGACGCTGGATGAGGTGCGGCAATGGCTGCAAAGCCGGCCGCATAAAACTCTTCGTGCCCGCTTCGAAGCCGCAAATACGGCGCATGACGGTCACCTCACGCGGGCCGAGGCGGAGCATGGTTTGCCCTTTGTTGCCGAACATTTTGACGAGATCGACACAAGCCGCAAAGGCTATGTGACCTACGACGACGTTTTAAGCTGGATCCGCGCGCGTCGTCATGCGCGTGATGATACACCGAATCTGCCAGCGCAAGCGCATTGACGTTATGAACCAACGATAGGCCCTTTACTGAGCGACTTTTCCAGCAACTGCAGCGCAACCCCTACGGCTGCTTCGCGAATAGCGGCACGATCGCCGGAAAAGAGGCGGCGTTCGGCATGCACGAAACTCCCTTTCGCTAACCCGAACCATACCAGGCCGACCGGTTTTTCGACGCTTCCGCCCCCCGGTCCTGCAATGCCGGTTACGGAGACAGCGAGCATGGCGCGGGAATGTCTGATCGCGCCTTCGGCCATAGCACGGGCCACTTCTTCGCTGACCGCGCCCTTATGCGCGATCAGCTCCGCCGGAACGGCAAGCATCTCGGTTTTCGCGGCGTTAGAATAAGTCACAAATCCTCGGTCGAAAACATCGCTCGCGCCGGCAATCGCCGTCAGCGCTGCGGCGATCATTCCTCCTGTACAACTTTCTGCAGTGGCCAAGCGTAACTGGTTGGCACGAGCAAGAGCGAGCACTCGCTCGGCCAACAGCAGGGGTGTCGGATCATTCAGCACGATACCAATTATCCCGCGAGATGCTCACAGCCGCTGATGTCGCGCCCGCGTTGTGCGTTCGATGGCGGCTGCGAGCAACCCGTCGATCCCAAGCCCTTCGCGGACCATTTCCAGCATGCGAAGCGCCGGCTGGCCTGCAAGCCGGTCCGCTGCGATAACCTCGCAAGCCAAGACATAAGCGGTTTCCCGCAGGCGCGGTTCCAGAGCTCCACGGATCAATCGCATCGCATGCGCAATACCATCATCTTCGCGCAAAAGGCTAATGGCGGCATCGCTTGCAAGTTCCAGCTGCGTAGTGGTGAAGTTGTGAAATACCGGCAGCGTTTGCACCAATGCCGACATCGTCCCGATCTCGCGATCGGTAATGCCATCATGCGCCGCCGCAACCAGCACCATGGTGCAAACCAGCGCTTCCTGCGGCGAAAGCTCGGTGCGAGCGAGCATGCATAGACCCCCTTTTATAGCCACCCATTGGTGCCGGAAGTGTAAGATCAGTTCAAGCGTAAACTTGGCTATTCCACGTGAAGAAAAGTTTTAATCGCATGCACCGCTTCTGCGAGCCCGACGCGGGCGACTTGCACACCGGGCGGAAAAGCCGAGAGCAAACGGCTCGGCGTGCGCCGATCAAGCAAGACAAAGACCCCTCGATCCGTTGCCCGGCGAATTAGCCGCCCGAAGGCCTGCCGCAGCCGTTGGCGCGCGATCCGAGCCTCATATTCCGCGGGATTCCCTCCCGAAAGATGAATCCGCCGCTCGCGGTGTAAAATGTTCGGCCGTGGCCACGGCACTTTGTCAAACACCACAAGCCTGAGCGCGCGGCCCGGGACATCGACGCCATCGCGCATCGCATCGGTGCCCAACAGGCAGCTCTCCTCTTCGATCCGGAAAATGTCGACGAGGGTGGCGTTGTGCATCGGGTCAACGTGCTGGGCAAGGAGCATGATGCCAGCCGCCTCCAGTTCCGGAGCGATGCGCGCATGCACGGCGGTTAGCCGTCGGATCGCGGTAAAGAGGCCAAGCGCCCCGCCGCCTGCTGCGAAAAACAAGGCGCGACAGGCTCCCGCGAGTGCATCGAGATCTTCACTCGGGACGTCGGTAACAATAAAAGCGCGCGTCTGTGTGGCATAATCGAATGGGCTCGGCACCATGACACGAAGTGCAGGGGCCGGGAGATGCACGGCACCAACTTCGGCCTCGGCCGTTTCCCAAGCAAGGACGGGATCGGCCTGGCCGCCATCACGCAAAGTCGCTGAGGTGATGAGCAGACCGTGCGCGGCCGCGGCGAGGGTTGCCGCAAAAGGGACGGTAGGGTCAAGCCAATGCTGGCATAGGGCAACGTCTCGTTCCAGCCCATCAACCCGTTCCAGGCGAAGGAAGAGAACCTGCTCCGGACGGCGATCCGGTTCCGGTTCAGGCTCGGAAACCGCATGAAGCATTTCGCACCATGCCGCGAGCGGATCCAGCGCGCGCCGCGCCAGTGTCCGCGCTGCCGCTTCGATCCGGGTACGCAGCGTTTCTTCGAGCGTTTCGGCTTCCTCCTGAAGCCTGGCAAGCAGCCGGCTCCGCAGCGTTTTCAATGGCTCTGCAATGCGGTGAAGTGCCCGGGCAAGCCGTTCGGCTGCGCCGGGAAGTTCGGGCAGCACGGGGTGGAGGTCGGCTTCCAACGTCATTCCTGAAGCGTTTGCTTCGGCATCGGCGTTTCTGGCCAAAACTTGGCGCCGCACCACGCGCAGAAATGCCTCGGTCGGGTTGTCTTGTGCAGGCAGCAAAGCGTTAAGCTGAGATCCTGACGGTTCTTCGGCGATGCGCGCAGACCAGCCGGGACCGGGAAGTGCCCGTGCCGCTTGCAGCGCCGCTTCCAGCGGGGCCTCGAGCTCGGGGCGACCGAGGACCAGCTCCTCCAGGCGCCGGCGCAAACCGCGGGCGCGAGATCGGCTTCCCTCGGCGCCCAAAAGCCATCGCCTGAGCTCTACCGTTTCGAGGCCGCAGACCGCGGTGGCAAAGGCATTATCGGCAGCATGGAAAATCTGGTGGCCCTCATCGAACACGTAGCGCAGGGGGATCCCCGCGCCATCAAGCCCTTCGCCCCAATTCCACGCATGCGCGGCTTGCACCATAACCAACGCATGATTGGCCACGACGATATCGGCTTCCCGTGCGCGGCGAATGCTGTGTTCTATGAAGCAACGCCGCCAGTGCGGGCAGGCTGAATGGATACATTCACCGCGCCGATCGGCAAGATTGGCGATGTTGCCGCGGCCGAACAGTTCGGCGAACCAGCCGGGGAGATCGCCGCCTTCAAGATCGCCGTCGGCGGTGACCGCGGCCCATCGGGCAAGCAAACCCAGGGCGATCAGAGGCTGCGACGGACCGCGAACCGTTGCGGCATTGACGGCCTCTTCAAAATTAAGCAGGCAAAGGTAATTTTCGCGGCCTTTGCGGATTACGGCTCGCTGCCGGCGCGTGGTGGGATCGGGAAACAGGCGCGCGAGCTCAGCCTCGATCTGCCGCTGCAAGTGGCGCGTGAAAGTGCTGACCCACACCGTTCCTTGATTGCGCTCAGCCCAGAGGCTCGCAGGGGCGATATAACCCAAGGTCTTCCCGATGCCGGTGCCGGCCTCGGCCAGCACCAGCTGCGGCACACCTTGGTCTATTCGCGGCGCGAACGCGGCGGCCGCGGCCGCGGCGTATTCGATCTGGCCGGGTCGATGCTCAGCCTCCGGCCCCAGCATCTCTGCCAGCCTGCGTCTGGCTTCCGCGGCGCTTACCGGGAACGCGCGCGGTGGCGGCGGCGGCGCGGTTTCTTGCCATTCCGGAAGGCGCAGCCAGACCCGCAATGCCCGCGCGGCCGGTACGGCTTGGGGGTCGCCCAATGCTGCGGTGACCAGAGGTGCCCAGCTCCAGCCGGCAAGTCCCATTTGGGCGGCAAGCTCTGCCGCGTCGCGCCCTTGCTCGGTCTGTCGGCCTGCCGCGAGCTGCGTGAGCAGCATCTGTGCCAGCCTGGGCAAAAGGGCAGCGGCAGCTTCCAGGCCTCCGCCCGGTGGGTCACAGTCCAGCGCCAAAGCGAGCCCCCGCGGCGTGGGTGCAGCCGGGCGGGCCGGATGAACGAAGGCAAACAGTTCTAAAAGATCGAGCGCCGGCCTTGCCTGCATTCCTAGCCGGCGAAACGTTGCAGGGGCATGCACCAGCAACGGCGGAGGTAAGTTGGCGAGCCGCCGCGCTGCTTCTTTGCTTGGCATCCGGCAAAGTGCGCCATCGGGCAGCAAAATCGCGGCTTGTCCGGCGCCCGCGGCCACAGCCGGTGAGTCCGTCAAATTCAGAAGGCGGCCTGGGTTTGCCATGAACTCACTCCGAAGCAGAAGCGCCGATTGACCAAACACGCCCCCCTTTCTAGCATTGCGCTAATGCGACAAGATACTTCCCTGCAAGAATCCCTACCTAAGGCGTGGCCGTTTGAAGAGGCCCAGAAAGTGGCCCAAAGGCTTGCGGCCCACGGTAAGGAGAGCGCTGTGTTCGAAACCGGTTATGGTCCCTCCGGCCTGCCTCATATCGGCACTTTTGGCGAGGTGGCACGCACGAGCTGGATCCGCCGTGCCTTTACGACGCTTACCGGCAAGCCTTCACGGCTGATCGCTTTCAGCGATGACATGGATGGTCTGCGCAAAGTGCCGGACAATGTGCCCAACCGCGAAATGCTGCGGCAGCATTTGGGCAAACCGCTGACCCGCATTCCCGATCCTTTTGGCACGCATGAAAGCTTCGGCGCGCACAACAATGCTCGCCTACGGGACTTTCTCGATAAATTTGGATTCGAATACGAATTTGCTTCTGCAACAGATTATTATACATCCGGCCGGTTCGATGCCGCTTTGTTGCGTTTGCTTGAAGTCTACGAGGAAGTCACGGCGGTAATTTTGCCGACGTTGGGGCCAGAGCGGCAAGCGAGTTATTCACCCGTTTTGCCAATCCATCCCAAAAGCGGGATCGTCATGCAGGTGCGCATTGAAAAGTGGGATCGAGCGGCCGGTACCGTAACCTGGCGTGACCCGGACAGTAAAGAGTGGTTTGAAACGCCGGTCACGGGTGGGGCTTGCAAACTGCAATGGAAGGCGGACTGGGCGATGCGGTGGTATGCGCTCGGTGTGGATTACGAAATGTCGGGAAAGGACCTCATTGAGAGTGTTCGGCTTTCCAGCGAGATTTGCCGCATTCTGGGAGGGGAGCCGCCGATCAGCTTTACCTACGAGTTATTTCTGGATGAGAAAGGGCAAAAAATCAGCAAATCCAAGGGCAATGGATTATCGGTCGAAGATTGGCTGCGTTATGCACCGCCCGAAAGCCTGGCTCAGTTTATGTACAATGCGCCGAAACGTGCCAAGAGGCTTTATTTCGATGTGATTCCGCGGGCGGTTGATGAATTTCTTGCCAACGCGGAACGTGCACAAACCCAAACCGGCCCCGAATTATTGGCAAACCCTGCTTGGCATATTACCGGCGGGTCGGTTGGTAAGGAGTATCTCACCCCGCTCTCGTTCAGCATGTTACTCAATTTGGCGAGCGCAGTGAATGCGGAGACGCCGGATATTCTGTGGAGTTTTATCCGCCGTTATGCGCCTCAGGCATCCCCCGAAAGCATGCCGTATTTGGCCAAATTGGTCGATTATGCGATTGCATACTTTCACGACTTTGTACGACCGGCCAAACGCTTTCGTGAGCCAAATGCTGTGGAGCGAGTTGCGCTTTCCGAACTTGCAGAGGGGCTGCGCGAGTTGGTTCGTTTGGAAAAAACCGCTGCACCTTCGGCAGAAACAATACAGAATTTGCTTTATGATATCGGCAAACGGCATTTTCCCAACCAATTGCGCGACTGGTTTTCTTGCCTTTATCAAGTACTATTGGGCCAGCAGGACGGGCCACGGTTTGGCAATTTCATCGCGATTTACGGAGTACCGGAAACCCTCTCATTAATCGAGAGTGTTCTTACCCGTGCGCAACATGCAGCCTGAGCAACGCGACTTCTGACGGTGGCGCGCTTTCTGAAATCATGGATTCGTAATGCGCCAGCTATATTGGGCGTTATTCTTTTGGTGGGCGCGATCTGGGTGGTGCGGAGCGAGTTTCGCCACCTTCGGATAGAGGATATCGCAAAAGCCATACACGCAGTGCCTTTGCCGGCTTTGGTCCGGGCCGGAATTTTTACGGTGCTCGCCTACGGCGTTCTCACGCTTTATGACTTTCTGGGAACGATCTACGCCGGGCGAAAGGTGCCTTATAGCCGGGTCGCATTCGCATCGTTCTGTGCCTATGCGCTGTCACATAACCTTGGGTTTTCGGCACTCTCTGGTGCGGCGGTACGTTATCGGCTTTATGCGCTTTGGGGATTGACGCCGTCGCAAATAGGCAAACTCGTTGCTTTTTGCAGCCTCACTTTCGGTTTAGGGGGCATGGTCCTTGGGGCTATTATCTTATTTTTCGAACCAACCGCGGTACCCTTAATCGGCACGCGATTTCCGGTCCAGCTCCTGAACATTTTTGGGGCGATTCTGCTTGGTATTGTCATCATTTACATTACTATTGCGCGAATTGTCAGGCGTTTCCAGCTGTTTGGCCATTCCATCGAGCTGCCTGGCATACGTATGGCGATTTTACAGGTTTTGCTCGCAACCGCAGATGTTGCAGTAACTGCGGCGATTTTTTATGCGCTCCTACCCGAGGAGGAGAGCCTTACGTTTCTCCGTTTCCTCGCTGTCTACGTTGTTGCCTATTCAGCCGGGCTTGCAGCTACTTTGCCCGGAGGAATAGGGGTTTTCGACAGTGCGATGTTGCTCGGGTTGGCACCATATGTGGAACCGCCAGCGGTCGTCAGTGCCATTCTGATCTTTCGTCTTTACTATTATGTTATTCCGCTCTTTCTGGCCGCAACGCTCTTTGCCTTAAACGAAGTACTTTTGCGTGCAAGACCCCTGTTGTATCCGGCCGGCTCTTCTGCTGCCTTGCCGGCTGTCAGCCGTTGGAGCGAGCCGGATCTTGCTGTTGCGGCAGCAACCGGCACGGTCGCCTTGTGCGGCGCGCTTTTGCTGTCGCTCGGCGTTTTATCCACACAGCCGGATTTTTCGTGGCTTGGTCATGATATCCGCTTGGTGGCGCGAGAGGCGGGCCAGTTTATTCCTTCACTTCTTGGCGCAGCTCTGCTTGTTCTCGCGATCGGCCTTTCCCGCCGCGTAACCCTTGCGTGGGGCGTTACCATCGTCTTGCTGTTGGTTGCGGCGGCTTTTAGCCTCGCGAGAGGAGATAGTCCGCTCATATCCGCTATTTTAGCACTGGCGACTTTCGTGATTGCTCCCTACCGGAGCGCCTTTTATCGTCACACACGGCTTTTTTCCGGACCAATGGATGTTTCATCCGCGCTTTCCGTTCTTGCACTCACCGTCTGTGTGACAGCATTGGCAATATTTGAGCGCCATGTTCGTGGCGTCAGCGCGGTTTCCTGGTGGCAGCTCGTGCTATCGCCAAAAGTGCCGAATTCACTGCGGGCCAGCGTTTTCTTGGCTGTGGCGGTAGGGTTGACGGCGATCTGGCGGCTTATTTCGCCTGGCCGGGTGCATTGGGAAGCTTGGGGGCCGGAAGTACAGCGCCGCTACGTCGCTTTAGGGGGCGATCCTCCGGCCCGCGTGGACGGCGTTGTGTGGGGTGAAAGCGGCCAAGCCGGCATTGCCTTCCGGCGAGAGGGGCGCATCTTGCTTGGGCTCGGCGATCCGGTCGGAGTGAAAAGTGATCAAATTTCTGCAATTTGGCGATTTCGGGATCTTGCGGAACAAGAGGGGGTCCATGCCGCTGTGTACGGCGCAAGCGAGGAGTTGCTGCAAGTTTATGCCGATATTGGACTTTCGGCGCTGCCTCTTGGCCCGGATGGATTACCGATGCCGGAAGAAGGGCGTGAACCGCACTCCAAATCGAATCAGTATTTGGTTTGCCATGCAGAGCGTGATCTTCCGCTGTTATTGCCGATGCTGAACAAGCTTCCATCGAAAAGCAGAACGACTGAGGCCCACGGCAGAACAATCAGAAGCACCACCTATGACAATGAACATCCAAAACCAAAACACGGCCGACTTCCTTGAAGGATTGTTTTCTCTTGCCAACCGACGCGTGCTGGTGACAGGCGCATCAGGCGGTTTGGGATTGCATTTCGCCCGCGTGGCGCATGCCGCCGGGGCGAAAGTCGTATTGGCGGCACGGCGAAAGGATCGCATAGAGGCCGAAGCAGCAAAACTTGGCGAACGCGCAAAAGCGGTAGTGATGGACGTCACTGATGTGCAATCGATCCGCCTGGCGTTTGACGCGATCGAAGCGGATGGCGTATGCGATGTCATAGTAAACAATGCAGGCCTTGCCAAAGTCGCGCCGGCTCTGGAAGTCGGCCCAAACGATTGGGATGCCGTGATAGACGTAAATCTCCGGGGCGCTTTTTGGGTCGCACAAGAGGCCGCAAGGCGATTGCATGCTTTGCAAAAGAGCGGAAGCATTATTAATATCGCCTCGATACTCGGTAAGCGCGTTATCCCTTCTGTCGCATCCTATGCAGCAAGCAAGGCCGGGCTTATTCATCTGACCCGAGTGCTTGCCGTGGAATGGGCTCGGTACGGCATCCGCGTCAACGCCATAGCGCCAGGGTATTTCGAAACGGATATGAACGCCGGGTTTTTTGCATCGGATGCAGGCCAGGCGATGATCAAAAGAATTCCGCAGCGCAGACTCGGTCGGCTGGAGGAGCTTAGCGGAGCATTTCTTCTTCTTGCTTCGGAGGCGGCCGGCTATATGACCGGAAGCATTATCACCGTCGATGGAGGTCATTCGGTCAACAGTGTGTAAGATATTCCCGGCGGAAAGCGGAAAAATCGGGTAACCTCGCTATGCTCCAACTTGCGGCTATTGCTGCCAGTATCGTAAGTGCCGTCGTTGCGCTTGCAATTTTGCTCCGCCTGACTGCGCATGCCCGATTTCGGGACGAGGTGCGTTTACGTCTGGAGCAGCTTCAGGGAGGACAACGCAGCGAAACAGAGACGTTGCGAGCCGTTTTGCTGGCTGGTCAGGAGGGCGTTCGTCGAGAATTGGTAGAGCTTCTCGGTGGTATGCGAGACAGTTTGGGCCGCAACCACGCCGAACTCGTTCAAGCACTTGCGTCCGGACAGGAACGCGTCTGGCGGTTAATGGACGAAAAACTGGCGGAACTTCGCCAAAGCACAGATCAAAAACTCGCGGAGATCCAGAAAACCGTAAATGAGCAGCTTCACCAAGCTGTGGAACAGCAAATGGCCGCGAGCTTTTCGCGCGTAACGGAACAGTTTGCCCTTGTGCAAAAAGCCATGGGCGACGTGCAGGCGGTAACGGCACAAATAAGCGATATCAAGCGCATTTTCAGTAATGTGAGAACGCGGGGCGGGTGGGGTGAGACGCAGCTTCGCGCGCTGATGGATGACGTATTGCCTTCCGGCAGTTACGAAACGAACAAACGATTGCGGCAAGACAGCGACGCGGTCGTGGAATTCGCGGTCATCATGCCGATGCGGGGTCCGGAGCGAACGTATTTGCCCATTGATGCAAAATTTCCCGTGGAAGACTACGAGCGCCTGCTGGCGGCCAGCGAGCGTGGCGACGCCGAGGCGGAGCGTCAAGCACAAGCAGGCTTGATCCGGCGGATCCGCGAGGAAGCACGCAGAATTCAGGAAAAATACATCGTCCCGCCGATAACGGTGGAATTTGCGGTGATGTACCTACCTACCGACGGGCTTTATGTAGAAGTGGCGCGTGTGCCTGGGCTGATTGACGAAATCGGCCGCAATCACCGGGTGTTGGTGCTGGGGCCGAGTCTTTTTCCCGCACTTCTACGAACGATCCACTTAGGCCATATCACGCTCGCGCTTGAGCAGAAAGCCGACGAGGTGCGCGTTCTGCTTGGTGCCACGCGCACGGAGATGGAAAAGATGGATGCAATTCTGTCCAAGCTCGGCAAACAGGCGGGAACGCTCAGTAACACGATCGAAGCGGCGCGCCAAAGAACGCGAGTGGTGCGCCGCAGGCTTAAGGAAGTCGAAGCCGTCGATGCCGAGACAGCGGAACGCGTGCTTGGTGTGGAGGCCGAAAACGTTGATCTTGAGATCGATGAGCCGCTTCGTTCAGGCAGTTAGGCTGCCCCTTGGGCGCTTGCGCCATAAAAAGTAACAATTTCATCGCCGGACTGAGCGCGCACGTCGCTCTTGATGGACTGCGTTGAAATCCTTTCTGTTCCTGAAATTCTGAGCACAATTCTGCGGGCTAAGGAAGGCGTAACTCCGGAACCCGTTGAAGCAGCGCTTCCGTAAGCTCCTGCCGTCGCTCCCATAATGCGCGATACCATGCCACGCGTGCTGCCATCTGGTAAGCGAGCATACGGTTTTGGGCAACCCATTGGCGCGCTGCATTTCCTACGCGCGGACCCAAATCGGGGTTGGCGACGATGCGTCGGACCGCCGTTATCAATTCTTCGGATGAGTTGAATAGAAACCCGGTTTCTCCATCGCGGATACTTCCGGAATACACCGTGGGGCTAGCGACAGAGACGACGCGGTAGGCAGACGCTTCAAGAAACTTAAGATCGGATTTGCAGAGGTTAAAAGGGTTATTGCGCAAAGGTATGAAACATATTTCACAGCGCGATAAAAGCTCCAGGTATTGGCTATATTCCAACAAAGGAAGAAAATTTTTATGTGGCGTCTGCAATGCATCGAACAGACCGCGATCATGGACAATGGCAAATTGGAGTTTTTCCTTGAGCTCTTGGGCGAGGGCGTTCAGCCCATCAACATAGGGCGCCCAATCGTTCTCTCGGTTCAGTGCCGCAAACAGCAGGGTAAATCTATCCGGCTGGGTGAAATTACGAACATCCGGCAGGGCCTGAACGGCATTGGGAAAGACACCAACTTCCGGATTTGCTTGCCGAAGTACGTCGGCCAGATTTTCGGTTGTAGTCTGGACAGCATGAACGGCTTTAAAATTATACATGTCCTGACGTTGGAGAATTGGTATGTAATCGGGATGATCATCGAATTCTGTTATAATGAGGAAATTTTGCGCTAAGGCCTGACGCAGAAAGGTCAACCCCTCGGCGCCCACCAGAGCAGGCCGATGGAGAATCAGCAATTTGGGTACGGAACCCTCTACCGGTAGCGGATCCCGGCTGCTCCACAACATAGGCTTCACGCAAGGAATGCTTGCAAGGGCTCGCATCGGCTCTAACACCCGCACGTGGCTTACACCACCAACGGGTGTGAGCATCGTCATCACCAAATAAATGGGTTGCACTGGCTGTTTGGTGGCCCGCCACACATATTGAATGGGAGCGGCACGGCGGGAAAAAGCGTCCCGGTCAATGCCGCGGCCTGCCAGCGTCGGGGCAAGATCCGCAATAAATTGTTGAAGGCGCTCGCGTTCAAACACTCGGGCGTGAACATCGGTAATGAAAAGGCCGGATTGGCTAATGAGCTCGCGCATCGTTTCGTAGCTGAACCATCGGAGATGATTTTCGTCGCGAAGCCCAGTAGTCTCGTAGCGCCATCCATTATGGATCAACTGCGCGAGAAAACTCCAATGTTCAACATTGGGAATGCTCGCCAAAACGACACCGTCCGGAGACAGGGCCGCGATATGCCGGCGCAACACAACGGCCGGATCCCGAAAATGCTCCAGAGTATCACCATATACGATGCAATCGATCCTACCATGCCAAGCATCCGGCAGCGAGACAGTTTCGGCATCACCGAGAATGACCTCATCAAGGCGGCGCGCAGCTTGTCGTGCTGCCGCTTCGTTCATCTCGATACCGAGTAGGATGGCTTTGGGATTAATACGCCGATACGCAGCGCCAAGCGCACCGGTTCCACAACCGACATCGAGTACGACCCGAGCAGTCTGCGGAATGCGTTCGAGCAAATCCGGATTGGGGACATCCGGATAAGGAGACATTTCCGTGCCAGTGGCAGACATGAAAGACTTTTCCCTGCCTGATGCGAGTATGGGCGAACAAACCAAGACACTATTGGTTGGCCGGTAAGCGGACGTTCGGGCTGGACCTCATGCATGGTAACAAACGCGTTCCTCTACCAGCCAATATTCAGCAGTCCGTTCTGTTTGCGCACTTCGTGAATGCTTGGCATGTCAGCCACCGTCCAACCGCCGCCGAGAGCTTCGATCAATGCCACGCTTGCAAGCAAACGATTTTGCTGAATGGTAAGCGCCGTCTCTTGATTGGAAAGCAAGAGCTGCTGATCAGTCAGCACTGTGGTATAGATAACCGTTCCTGCTTTGTATTCGTTAAGGGCCAGCTGATAGTTGCGTTGCGCTGCTTCGACAGCCTCCTGCTGCACTTTTGCCTCCTGCTCGAGCACACGCAGAGCCACCAGTGCATCTTCGACCTGCTGAAAGGCAGTTAAGACCGTCTGTCGATAATTGGCAACAGCCGCAAGATAGGCGGCACGATTGGCGGCCACCTCGGCAACGAGAAGCCCGCCTTCAAAAATGGGCTGGGTGCCGTTGACCCCGAGCGACCAGATTTCATTGCGCAGGGCAAAAAGCTGAGCGAGAGGGGGAACCCCCGTATAGCCATAAGATCCGGTCAGCGTAATATTGGGATAGAGTGCTGCAATCGAAGCACCGACCAAGGCGTTGGCTTCCTGCATTTGTCGCTCTGCAGCAGCGATATCCGGTCGGCGCTCCAGCAAAGACGAAGGCATCTCTGGTGGAACAACTGGAACGATGCTGGCAAGCTGTCCGTGAGCCAAAGAGAGCTCCGCGGGGGGCTTGCCGATGAGCACGGCGATTGCGTGCTCGAATTGCGCGCGTTGTTGCGCAACCGCCACGGCTTGGGCTTCGGTGCTCCGGAGTTCGGTAAGTGCCGTTTCCACATCCAGACGAGAGACATATCCGGCTTTATATTCATTTTCCGTAATCCTCAGCGCCTGGCGATAAGTGTCCACGGTTTGATTGAGCAAGTCTTCCAGCGCATCGGCAGCCCGCAAATTGAAGTAGGCTGTGGCAAGTTCTGCTTGCGCCGCAAGCCGCGCATTGGCAACCTGTGCGGCGGAAAATTGGGCGCCGGCTGCGCGGCTTTCGATGGTGCGGCGAATTTGCCCCCAAATATCAAGCACCCAGTTGGCTTGGCCTTGCACCGTATAAAAAGTGGCCGCGAAAGTCTTTCGGTGGGTTGAACTTGTCAAACCAACCCCGGTACCCGCACTTGTGGGTTGCACCACAACCGCCTGGTTACCACCACCAGAGCGAATGTCGCTTGCGGAAGCGGTAAGAAACGGGAAAAGCTGAGCCTGTGCCTCTTGTACCAAAGCGTTGGCTTGCATGTAGTTGGCATAGGCTAAAGCCAGTGTTTGGTTGCCTATGTCAATCTGTCGCTCCAGCGCGTCCAACGTGGCATCGTGATAAATAGACCACCATGGGCCGCGATCGATTTCATCCATCGGCGTTGCCGGTTTCCAACCCGCGAGTTCTTTGTAAGCCGCTGGCACCGGCGCGCTGGGCCGCCGATAGTCCGGCCCTACGGTACAGGCGATCAACAGCGCGAGCAGCCCGGCAGAACTTACAGCAATGCGGTTCATTCCCCTGCCTTTGGCAAATTGCTTATGGATAAGCCGGGAAACAGCCGATGCCATTGCTGCTCAGCCCAAAGGCGCAGCCGATCGAGATACAAATATACGACCGGCGTGGTATACAATGTTAGAACTTGACTAACGGACAACCCTCCTACAATCGAAATGCCGAGGGGACGGCGTATTTCCGATCCAACATCGGTCCCAATGACTAACGGCAGCGCTCCAAAAGCAGCAGCGAATGTGGTCATCAAGATGGGACGAAACCGCTTGAGGCATGCTTCATGGATCGCCTCGCGGGGGCTAAGGCCGCGTTCTCGCTCTGCCGCCAGCGCGAAGTCAATCATCAGTATGGCATTCTTCTTCACAATGCCTATCAAAAGAATAAGGCCTATCATCGCAATAATCGTTAGGTGCTCGCCAAAAGCCATCAGCGCGAGTAACGCACCGACACCGGCTGATGGAAGGGTAGAAAGAATGGTAATTGGGTGGACATAGCTTTCATAAAGAATGCCAAGCACGATATACATTGTTGCCAAGGCTGCAAGAATAAGAATCGGTTCGTCTTTTACGGAGGCTACAAAAAAGCGCGCCGTGCCCTGGAAGCTTCCACGAATGGAAGGGGGCATACCAATACGCTGCGCGGCTTCCTGAATCGCAACAGCCGCATCGCTCAGCGCGCGGCCGGGCCGAAGGTTAAAAGATATGGTAACTGCAACGAACTGACCCTGATGATTAACGACAAGTGGGGTTTTGCCAGGCACAAAACGTGCAACCGCAGCAAGCGGGACCTCTCTTTCCGCTACAGTGCTGACCGCTGCTCCGGTCGAGCCCACCGATTTACCGGTATTGGCAATTGCGTTGGTTTGCAGATTTCGCACATTATTCAACGCTGTCGTTGCCGATTGCGCCGCAAAATTCTGGCTATCAGGTGCGAAAAGGGGCGAGGCAACGATATTTCCCGACGGATTGGTGACAGTTCCGATGACCGCATTGGTGAGCGCCGTGCCGTTAGGAAAAGTTCCGGACGCAGTACTGATATAAAAACGCCGCAAAATCTCTGGATCCTGCCAATATGGCGGTGCCACCTCCATAATGACAAAATACTGGTTGATTGCCTTGTAAATCGTGGAAACCTGTCGCTGACCGAAAGCATCGTAGAGGTTTTGATCCACAAGGCTGGGCAAGACCCCATATCGGGCTGCTGTTTGTCGGTCAACCTCGACACGCATACTCAGCCCATTTTGTTGGGCATCCGAGCTGACATCGGCAACAATGGGATTGTTCTGTAACGCATCGACCAAACGCGGAGCCCATGTAAAAAGATCATCCGCAGACTCCGATTGGAGTGTGTATTGGTATTCGGCGTTGCTTAACCGGCCGCCGAAACGTGCTTCTTGTATAGCCTGCAAATAAAGGTGCGCGCCGGATACCGTGGCAAGTTTTTTCCTTAATCGCGCAATGACGGCCTCAACACGAACTTTGCGCACATTTATGGGTTTCAGCGAGATAAAGACTTGTGCCGTGTTGAGCTGTCGCCCTCCGGTATAGCCGGTCAGGCCGGCCACGGCGGGATCGCTCTGCACAATTGCCATCATTTGCGCAAGCTTATTGCGCATGGCTTGAAATGATATCGATTGGTCGGCTACAAGCGAGCCGAAAATTCGGCCATTGTCCTGCTCGGGAAAGAAGCCCTTTGGAATGGAAATAAACAGGTAGAAATTAAGGCCAATCATAGCAAAAAGTACAAGGATAACAGGTAACGGATGGGAGAGAGCGAAGCCAAGACTGCGCGCATAGGAGGCAAGAAGCTTGTCAAAGATGTGTTCTGCCGTGCGATGCAGCCCTTTCGCCGGGGTGTCGCTGCGCGCAGCAAGCAGACGAGCACACATCATTGGCGTTAATGTAAGAGAGAGAACCATTGAAAGCATGATCGCAAGCGACATCGTCATTGCAAATTCACGGAAGAAGCGCCCGATTACGCCACCCATCAAGATAATAGGAAGAAAAACCGCCACCAAAGAGAGACTGATAGAAACTATGGTGAAACCAATCTCTTGCGCGCCGAGCAACGCTGCTTGCATGCGCGGCATTCCCGCCTCTACATGGCGGACAATATTCTCCAGAACAACAATCGCATCGTCGACGACAAAGCCGGTCGCAATAGTAAGCGCCATTAAGGTAAGATTGTTCAGGCTATAGCCGCAAAGATTCATGAGCGCAAAGGTTCCAATGAGAGAAATCGGAACAACAATACTTGGTATGAGTGTTACACGGAGGTTACGAAGGAACGCAAATACGACCAGAACAACCAGAGCTACAGCAAGCAAAAGCGTTTGTTGTGTATCGGCAAGAGAAATGCGAATTGCCGTACTGCGGTCCGAAATCACAGACACATCGGTATCTGCCGGTAAAGAGGCTTTCAAGCGGGGAAGGGCAGCAAGAACGTTATCCACAGCTTGAATAATGTTGGCCCCTGGCTCGCGCCGAACGATCAACAACACGGCCGGCTTGCCGTTGGCAAACGCCATATTGCGAAGATCCTGAACCGAGTCCACCACTTCTGCAACATCTGTCAGGCGCACCGGCGCACCGTTCCGATACGCAATAATTAACGGCTTGTAGTCGTCTGCATGCAAGGCCTGGTCGTTTGTGTAGATCTGCAGACGTCGCCCACCGTCGATAATCGCTCCTTTCGGCGCGTTGGCATTGGCCGAGGCAAGTGCTGCCCGCACAGTTTCCAACCCAATTCCGTATTGGGAGAGAGCCTGAGGGTTCAACTCCACGCGCACGGCCGGAAGGGCGGCCCCAACGACATCAACTTCGCCGATGCCATCGAGCTGCGAAATTCCCTGCTGCAAAACGTTCGAGGCGTCGTCGTAAAGTTGTCCCCTCGTGCGGGTGTTAGAAGTGAGGGCAATCAAAAGAATAGGCGCATCTGCGGGATTCGCTTTGCGATAGAAAGGGTTCTGCCGCATCTGCGTCGGTAAATCCGCGTGTGCGGCGTTAATGGCAGCCTGCACATCGCGTGCTGCTCCATCAATGTTTCGGTCCAGTCCAAACTGAAGGACAATGAAGGTGCTGCCGAGCGTGCTTTGCGATGTGATCTCATCAACATCGGAAATTTGCGAAAGATGCTTTTCCAGCGGTTCTGCTACCGCCGTTGCCATGGTCTCCGGGCTTGCGCCGGGAAGTGGTGCCTGCACGTAGATCACGGGGAGATCCACCTGCGGAAGCGGCGAAACAGGGAGTTGGATATACCCAAGCACACCGGCCAGAGCGACACCGAAGCTGAGCAGAGTGGTGGCAACGGGCCGAAGTATTGCCAAACGCACCAGATTCACGGCGCAAACCCCGATGGGCCGGCATCCGGCAGGCCGGTAACTTGACGCAGGCGCTGGGCCAGTCGATCAAAGGCCACGTAGATCACCGGGGTGGTAAACAGCGTGAGAAGCTGGCTAACAACGAGTCCCCCAACAATGGCGAGACCAAGAGGGCGGCGGAATTCCGAGCCAATCCCGGAGCTGAGCATGAGCGGAACACCTGCCATTAAAGCGGCAAAGGTTGTCATCAGAATGGGACGTAGTCGCAAAAGAGCTGCCTGATGAATCGCGGTGCGGGTATCGAGATTTTCCTCTCGCTCGGCAGAGAGTGCGAAGTCGATCATCATGATCGCATTCTTTTTTACGATACCGATGAGCAGCACAATGCCGATAATGCCGATGACATCGAGATCTTGGCCCGCCAGCTCAAGCGCGATCAACGCACCTATACCGGCAGAAGGAAGGGTGGAGAGAATGGTAATCGGATGAATAAAACTTTCGTACAAAACTCCAAGCACAATGTACACCGCCAGCAAGGATGCGAGCAAAAGAAGCGCCTCGTTAGTCAATGAAGCCTCAAATGCCCGCGCTGCACCTTGATAGCTTATGGAAAAACTGGCGGGTAAATGAAGAGCCGATATGCTTGAGGAAACTCTACGAAGAGCTGTGCTTAGCGATGCGCCGGGCGCTAGGTTGAAAGAGATCGTGGTTGCCGGAAATTGGGAGAGATGTGTAATTTTCAAGGGCGCTGGGCGTTCCGTGATCTTTGCTATGGAGCGTAGCGGAACCTGCCCATTCATTGCCGTTGAAGACGGGAAGTAGATTTCATCGAGAGACTTGATCGACTGTTTTAGGGAAGGCTCCGCTTCCAAAATAACGCGAAATTGGTTTGATTGAGTAAAGATCGTTGTCACGATCCTCTGTCCGAAAGCATCGTAAAGCACATTATCCACGGTGGCGGGTGTAATGCCATAGCGTGCAGCTGTCGGGCGGTCGATCTCGATATCAAGGGCAGTTCCTTGCTGCTCCAAATCGGCAGCGACATCAACAATTTCCGGGAGTTTCCGAAGCTGCGCAACGACTTTTGGAACCCATTCCTCGAGCAGGCGGAGGTCGGTGTTTTCCATAACCAAGCGAAACTGCGATGCACTAATAGTTGCGTCGACAGTAAGATCCTGGACCGGCTGCAGGTAGAGGCTAATACCCGGCACTGTAGCTGTTTCCGCCTTAAGCCTGCTGATAATCTCGTTGGCGGATGCTTTTTCCTTTCTTTGATTCAGCGGCCGTAGGTTGATAAGAAGATAACCCGTATTCAGCGATCCGTTGGTGCCGTCAATTCCGACAAACGAGGAAACACTTTCGACATCGGGGTCCCTCAGTATCGCGTCCACGAGCGCACGCTGATGCTCGGCCATGTTAGCAAAAGAAGTGCTTTGTCCTGTCTCCGTAATTCCTTGGATCAGACCATTATCTTGAATAGGAAAAAGCCCTTTCGGAATAGCATAATAAAGCAGCCCGGTCAGAATAACCGTCAGGACAGCAATGCCAAGCACCGCTGGTTGATAATCCAGAACCACGCTGAGCGCCCGATCATAGTAGCGGCGAAGAAGAGCAAACAGGCCGCGCTCGGCCTGGTGCGGATCGGCTGGCCGAAGCAGCCGACTGCACATCATGGGTACCAATGTCAGAGAGATAAAAGCCGAGATGAAGACGGTAATTGCCAGTGTTACCGCAAATTCGTGAAACAGCCTTCCGATCACGTCTCCCATGAAAAGCAGGGGAATGAACGCCGCAACGAGCGAGGCGGTAAGCGATATAATAGTGAACGCAATTTGCCGAGCCCCCTTGAGAGCGGCCTCCAGCGGATGGTCTCCGGCTTCGATATAACGAGCGATATTTTCGATCATCACGATAGCGTCGTCGACGACGAAACCGGTGGCAATGGTAAGCGCCATCAACGAAAGATTGTTCAAGCTAAAACCTGCCAAGTACATGGCGGCGAGCGTTCCAACCAGAGACAACGGAACGGAAAGGCTCGGAATGAGAGTGGCCGGAATATTACGGAGAAAAAGAAAAATCGTCAGCACGACAAGCGCCACCGATATCATCAGTTCACGGCTGACACCGCGAACGCTGGCCCGGATGGATTGCGTGCGATCGGAGAGCAAGGTGACATCAATAGACTGCGGCAAGGTGGCTTGCAAACGTGGCAATAACGCCTTCACCCGATCGGCAACGGCAATCACATTGGTGCCCGGCTGGCGCTGGATGTTGAGAATAATCGCAGGCGTTTTGTTCATCCAGGCGGCGAGCTCGTCATTCTCTGCTCCGTCAATCGCGCTTGCCACGTCGCCGAGGCGGACCGGCGCGCCATTTCGATAGGCAATGACCTGATCGGCGAAGGCCTTTGCATTTGGGAGCTGGTCGTTGGCAAAGATGGTGTACGATCGAGACGGCCCGTCAAACGCGCCTTTCGGAATATTCACATTGATATTGGTGAGGGTGGTGCGCAGGTCATCGAGGTTGAGGCCGTAGCCCGAAAGCGCCCGCATATTCACGCGAACGCGCACCGCCGGCCGATGACCCCCGCTGACACTCACCAACCCCACGCCGGGAAGCTCTGATATCTTCTGGGCGAGGCGCGTTTCAGCCAGTTCCTCAACCTTCGTGAGCGGCAGACTTTCCGAAGTCAGCGCGAGCGTGAGTATCGGTGCGTCCGCCGGGTTGATCTTGGCATACACGGGGGGTGTGGGCAGATCGGCGGGCAATAAATTGCTGGCGGCATTAATAGCTGCCTGGACTTCCTGTTCGGCGACATCAAGGCTGAGGTCGAGGCTGAACTGCAACGTGATGATCGAGGCGCCCGCGGAGCTTGCGGAAATCATCTGTGCAAGCCCCGGCATCTGGCCGAATTGTCGTTCCAGAGGGGCGGTTACCGAAGATGTCATAACCTCAGGGCTTGCCCCAGGATAAAAAGTCTGCACCTGGATGGTAGGGTAGTCGACCTGAGGCAAGGCCGAAACAGGAAGAAAGCGAAGCGCAACCAACCCCACAAGCAGGATTGCTGCCATCAGCAGCGTTGTCCCGACCGGACGAAGAATGAAGATGCGCGAGGGGTTCATGGCGCTTTCCTCAGCAAGCCTCGGGTGCGCCTTTCCTAACGTTGCGCGGCGCGGGCGGGCGCAGCATCGCGCGTAGCGGCCGGAGAGCCGTGCTTGAAATGAGGAGGCGGAGCGGGAGGTTCGGTTTGCCCATTCACCGGCCGAACCTTCATCCCGTCCCGCAGCCGATCAATGCCGTCGATAACGACGTGTTCGCCAGGGGCTAAGCCGCTTGGCACGGCGAGGAGTTCACCATGCTGAGGCCCGCGCTTGATCGGACGGAGGTGAACCCGATGATCCTGATCCATCACATAAACATAGCTTCCCGGAGCACCCGTTTGCACCGCAGAAACCGGCACGAGCGGCACATTGTGCAGCGTATCCAAAAGCAGATGCGCATTTACGAATTGCTGGGGAAAAAGTTGGTTGTTTTTGTTCGGAAACATGGCACGAAGATTGAACGTGCCCGTTGTATTGTCGATAGCGCTGCCAATCGCGTAAAGCATTCCTTCTTCAAGCGGACGGCTATCACTGCGATCATAGGCGGTCACCCGCAACACTGCCCCTGCTTTGTATCGTTTTAAGACCTCTTGCACCTGATCTTCCGGCAACACGAAAACCACGGTGATCGGCTGCATCTGCGTAATGACGGCAATTCCCGTCGAGCTCGTGGTGAACACATAGTTGCCCGGGTCAACGCGCCGTAACCCGATCAGGCCGGTAACCGGTGAGGTAATATGCGCGTAAACCAAATTGAGCTTGTCGTTATCAATCTGTGCCTGGTCAAGCTTTACTGCCGCTTCGTATTGCTGCACGACATAGACTTGGTCTTCGGCCTGTTGCCGTGCGATCGAATCCTGCCGGTTGAGAATTTGGTAGCGTCTCAGGTCCATGCGCGCCTGTGCCAGCAAGGCTTGATCTTTCGCGAGCTGGGCTTGGTGTTGCTCGAGTTGTACCTGGTAAGGGCGAGGGTCGATCTGGGCGAGAAAATCCCCCTCTTTGACAAATTGCCCTTCTTGGAAGGCGACTTCGGTCAGCGGACCGCTCAAGACGGGCACCACCGTTACCGTGGCCACCGGGGTGACGGTTCCGAGGCCTACGAGTTCGATCGGCAAGTCACCGAGGCGGGTTTCAACCGTACGCACGGCAGGGGCAATCTCGGTTGCAGAGCGGGCCGGGGCGGGCGCGGGCTGACGGGCGGGATGAAGCCCGATTGCGACCCCGAGGCCTGCCACCACTGCAAGAGCGGCAAGCCAAAGCAAGGGGCGGGGCAGCCGGGTGCGGCTGCCCGGCACGGTTCGGGCAGTGTTCGGTTCAAGCTCTATCTCGCGTACACGCTCGTCCATTCTCGCTCAGTGCCGTAGGCGACGGTAAAGCACGCGTCGCGTCGGCTTCCATTGATACCCCTGCAAGGGTCTTCCGTAGCTCGCAATCTGCTCACGCAAACGCAATGTAGCGCGCAACCGGCATTTTTCACGCAGAGCTTACCCCAGCATGTCACAACTTTTGCAAAATGTTACGGGAGCACGGCTGCCCACTCAAGCCCCCTCGCATTTGACCATTTTCTCTTCTCCCTCTACGCTTTGTTTTGAACTTTCGCGTCTTCCCTGTGGCAAGGAGCGGAACACCATGACAGATTTCTGCATTGTGGGCTGGGCTCACACCAAATTCGGCAAGCTGGAAGAGCCGGACATTGAAACGCTCATCGGCCAAGTGGCAGGCAAAGCCATTGCCGATGCCGGGGTAGCGCCGCAAGATATCGATGCCGCCTTCGTAGGGTTGTTCAATAACGGCTTCTCTCGTCAAGACTTTCCTGCCTCACTTGTGTTGCAGTTCCTGCCGGAGCTTCGCTTCAAACCCATTACGCGTTATGAGAATGCTTGCGCAACGGGCTCTGCTGCCATCCACGGCGCGCGAGACTTTCTGGCCGCCGGTCGGGGCCGGTTTGCGCTTGTGGTCGGGGTCGAGAAGATGACCGCAACGCCCGGCCCGGAAGTCGGCGATATTCTGTTGAACGCGTGCTACCGCAAGGAAGAGGGAGACATTCCCGCCGGCTTTGCCGGGGTGTTTGCGCGCATTGCCGAGCGCTATTTCCAGCGTTTTGGCGATCAGTCCGACGCTTTGGCAACAATCGCGGCAAAGAACCATAAGAACGGGGTCGCTAATCCTTATGCGCAGCTCCGCAAGGATCTGGGCTTTGCCTTTTGCCGTGAGGCGAGCGAGAAGAACCCCTACGTCGCGCCACCATTGAAGCGGACCGATTGTTCTCCGGTTTCCGACGGCGCGGCGGCACTGGTTCTGACCGATGCCGATACCGCCCAGGGCCTCAGCAAAGCCGTGCGTCTCCGCGCCGCCGTGCAAGTGAACGAGTTTCTCCCTATCTCCAAACGCGATATTACGCGTTTTGAAGGGGCGGCCGAAGCCTGGCGGCGTGCGCTTGATCAAGCGGGGATAAAGGTTGGGGATCTTTCCTTCGCCGAGGTGCATGATTGTTTTACCATCGCGGAGCTCATGGTCTACGAAGCCATGGGCTTAACCCCGTATGGCCGGGGCGCCCGTGCTGCCCTGGAAGGCTGGACCGCCAAAGATGGCCGGCTGCCGATCAACCCCTCCGGCGGGCTCAAGTCCAAAGGGCATCCGATTGGGGCGACGGGGGTTTCCATGCATGTCATGGCTGCGATGCAGCTCACCGGTGAAGCGGGCGATATGCAACTCCCTAAAGCTGACATTGCCGGGGTCTTCAATATGGGCGGCGCGGCCGTGGCGAATTACGTCTCTATTCTCGAGCGGCTTTGAGCAGAGAGGGCGGCCCGGCTTCATCGTTGTCGCTCCTCCACACGGCGTGGTTGAGGAGGCCTGCTTCGACGCCAAAATCCGGGGCGTAGGCAATTGCGTCCCGCACATAGCGACGTGCACGAGCCACCGCTGCAAAAAGATCAAGCCCTTGGGCCAGGCCTGCTGCAACGGCACTGGCTAAGGTGCACCCCGTGCCGTGGGTGCGCTGCTTGATGAGTCGCGGTTCTTGGAAGCGTTCCGTTCCTTCCGCTGTCGCCAACACATCGACCACGGTCGGGCCGGGCAAATGCCCCCCTTTGACGAGCACGGCGGGGATCCCCAAGCTCAACAAAGCTTCTGCGGCGCGGTGCATGGCAGCAAGGCTATCAACGCGCATGCCGCTCAATTCTTCGGCCTCCGGCACATTGGGGGTGATGAGATAAGCCATCGGCAGGAGGCGCTGCTTCAACGCTTCAAGCCCCTCTGCATCCAAAAGAACCCCTCCGGCGGAAGCTCGGAGTACCGGGTCAACCACCACATAGCGCGGAGGGTTGGCCCCAGCTTGCAACGCATCACAAACTGCTGCCACCGTCGCGGCGTTGACGAGCATTCCCGTCTTCACCACGTCGGCCCCAGGCTCGGCCAAAGCCAGTGCGATTTCCAGCCTAACGAACGAAGGCGGCACCGGAATTGTCGCCTGAACGCCTTGGCTGTTTTGTGCGGTCAGTGAGGTAATAGCCGTGGCGGCGTATACGCCGAAAGCCGTTAGCGTTTTGACGTCGGCTTGGATTCCAGCGCCTCCGCTGGAATCGGAGCCCCCGATGACGAGCACCCGCCCACGCACTTCGAGACAGCACCTTTCTTTATCGGCTTTCTTAATCTGCTTCGGCTTCCGATGTGGCCTCACCAAGACGATTGGCTGCCGCCGTCAGCGTTTCGCAAAGATCATCCACCACACGTTCCACCAGAGCTTCGTTCTCAGCCTCCGCCATAACCCGCACAACGGGTTCGGTGCCGCTTTCCCGAATCACCAGCCGCCCGCTGTCCCCTAATACAGCCGTGGCTTTTGCAACGGCTGCTTGGACCGTACTCTCGCGCAGCGGGGAATGCCTGCCGTAACGAATACTGCGGAGCCTTTGCGGCAAGGGGGTAAACATTCGGCACACCTCGCTGGCTGCCCTTCCCCGCTGCAAAAGCGCCGCCAAAACCTGCAGTGCGGCAATAAGGCCATCGCCGGTCGTGGCAAAATCCGAAAGAATGATATGGCCCGACTGCTCGCCACCGAGATTTTTCCCAACCCTCCGCATGCGCTCGGCAACATAGCGGTCGCCCACGCGTACACGGTCCACAGTCAAGCCTTTTTTGGCAAGGAAATGCTCGAGCCCAAGGTTGGACATAACGGTCGTAACAATCCCCCCTCCTGCCAGGCGCCCTTCCTCTGCCCACCAGTCGGCAATCAGTGCGAGAATTTGATCACCGTCCACCAATGTTCCTTTTTCGTCGGCAAGAACCAGCCGGTCGCCGTCGCCATCCAGCGCGATGCCGATATCCGCCTTGTGCTCCAAGACTTGTCTGCAGAGAAACTCGGGGACGGTGCAACCGCAGTCGCGATTAATGTTCAGACCGTCCGGGGTGACACCGACCACAATAACATCGGCGCCGAGTTCCCATAAAACGGTTGGTGCCACGCGATAGGCCGCGCCATTGGCGCAATCCACCACGATGCGAAGCCCATCCAGCCGCAATCCGCGGGGGAAAGTGGATTTCGCGCTTTCGATATAGCGGCCGGCCGCATCGTTGAGTCGGGACGCACGGCCAAGCGCGGCCGGGGCCGCTAACCGCGGCTGCAAGGTCGATTCCATCAAACGTTCTATTTCCGCTTCCGTATCATCGGAGAGTTTGAATCCGTCTGGGCCGAACAATTTGATTCCATTATCTTCAAACGGATTGTGGGAAGCGGAAATCATCACCCCAAGATCGGCCCGTAGGCTCCGGGTGAGCATGGCGATCGCCGGTGTCGGCAGCGGTCCCACCAACACCACATCCATCCCCGCACCGATAAACCCTGCGGTCAGCGCCGGTTCAATCAAGTACCCCGAAAGACGCGTGTCTTTGCCGATGACCACGCGATGGCGGTGGCTACCACGTGTAAACAAAAGCCCCGCTGCCTGACCAAGCCTCAGCGCTGTTTCCGCCGTCATCGGTTCGGTATTGGCCGTGCCGCGAATGCCATCGGTGCCGAACAGGCGGCGTTGGTTTGCCATAGTTCTTCAACCCTCAGTCCCTATAGGTTCTGCATAGGTTCTGCCTTGCCGGTGCCGGCTTGCTCTCACGGCATCAATGCAGGCCGTGTCAACCCATGCCATGTGCGCACGGCTTGAATGGTTTCCGCAACATCATGCACGCGAAGCACCCGTGCCCCCCGTGCCAGAGCGAAAAGACCCCCGGCCAGTGAGGCTGGGCCACGTTGCTTCGGTCCCGCGCCGCCGGAGTAACCGGCAAGAAAACGCTTGCGGGAAAGCCCCACCAAGATCGTGCAGCCGAGGTTCATCAAAAGCGGCAATCGTCGGAGTAGCATAAGGTTCTGCACGGAGTTCTTAGCAAAGCCGATCCCCGGATCAACGGCGATGCGCGCGCGGTCAATTCCCGCCCGTTCCGCCGCGGCAACCCGTTCGGCCAATTCCAGTGTCACTTCAACCGCTACGTCGCGATAGTTGGCGTGGGCTGCCATATCGCTCGGCGTGCCGCGCATGTGCATAAGCACCAAAGAGCACTCCCGCTTTGCAACCGTGGCGAGTGCATCCGGGTCGTGCTGCAAAGCAGAAACATCGTTAATGATCGTAGCGCCGTTATCCAGCGCAGCTGCCATGGTTGCGGCGTTGCGGGTATCGACGGAAATCGGCAGGCCGAGTCCGGCGAGGGAACGTATCACCGGCAGGATACGAGCCTGTTCCTCTTGGGCGGGAACCGGGAAACTTCCGGGACGCGTGCTTTCTCCACCGATGTCAAGAATGTCGGCCCCGGCTTTTGCCATCTCTTCGCCGGCGGCAATGGCGTCCTCGGCACGCAACCGCTCGCCGCCGTCGCTAAAACTATCCGGGGTCACGTTCACAATGCCCATGACTGCCGGCCGCGAAAGCGGCATGCCGGCCCAAGCCGTTGGCGGCTTTGCCAGTTCCTCCAGCCGCTCTCGCCAGGGCGGAGCAAGATCCGCCGCACGTTCCACGCGGTCGGTCCCGTGGTCCCAATCGATCAAGCGTACTAAAGTGAACGCTAATCCTGTGTGACCCAGCCGGAACGCAAGCCCCGCGGCCACGCAAGCTTCCGCTTCGGGACCATCGAGCAGCCCGAGTGGCTCGATCAGCCGCATCGCACAGGGCTATCGCGCATGCGAAGAGCTTAGCCCGGCTGTGGCGCCGGCCCAAGCCCCGGGGCTGGCGGCGGAGCCGGCACTGCCGGTCGCGAGGTGCTCGGTACCGAGGCGCGGCCGCGCTCAAGGGGCTCCTCGGCCGCCTTGCGGATTACCGGTTCGCCCCGCAGCACTTGGCGGATCTCCTCGCCGGTCAGTGTTTCGTATTCCAGCAAACCGCGTGCCAACCGATGCAGTTCCTCGATATTCTCGGTCAGAATGGTCTTGGCACGCGTGTAAGCGGCATCGATGATCGCCTTGATTTCGGCATCGATTGCGCGTGCCGTCGCTTCCGAAAGATTCTTCTGCTGCGTCACGGAATAGCCGAGGAACACTTCCTGGCTATTGTCTCCATAGGCAATCATGCCCAGACGTTCGCTCATACCCCATTCCGTAACCATCCGGCGGGCCTGATCGGTGGCCATCTTGATATCGCCGGCTGCACCGTTCGAGACTTTCTCCGGGCCGAAAATAATTTCTTCCGCCGCGCGCCCACCCATGGCCATGGTCAATTCGGCCAAGAGCTTGGCCTTGCTCTTGGAATAGCGATCCCCCTCCGGCAAGCTCATGACCAGTCCCAAAGCCCGGCCACGTGGAATAATGGTGGCTTTGTGCACTGGATCGCATTCCGGCTCATACAAAGCGCAGAGGGCATGCCCGGCTTCGTGATACGCGGTCATGCGCTTTTCTTCTTCGCTCATCACGAGTGAGCGGCGCTCGGCGCCCATCATGACCTTATCTTTGGCGGCTTCAAATTCGGCCATGGAGACGACGCGCCGCCCAAGCCTGGCCGCAAGCAACGCCGCCTCGTTGACCAGATTGGCAAGATCCGCCCCGGAAAAGCCCGGTGTGCCGCGCGCAATTATCTTCGGGTCGACATCATTCGCCAGCGGGACCTTGCGCATGTGCACCCGTAGGATTTTTTCGCGCCCGTTCACATCGGGGTTGGGGACCACCACTTGCCGGTCAAACCGGCCGGGGCGCAATAGCGCAGGGTCAAGCACATCTGGGCGGTTCGTAGCGGCAATCAGGATGACGCCTTCATTGCTCTCAAAACCGTCCATTTCCACCAGCATCTGGTTTAAGGTCTGTTCGCGCTCGTCGTTGCCGCCGCCGAGCCCGGCGCCGCGATGCCGCCCGACCGCATCGATTTCGTCAATAAAGATAATACAGGGCGCATTCTTCTTGCCTTGATCAAACATATCTCGCACGCGCGAGGCCCCCACGCCCACAAACATCTCGACGAAATCCGACCCGGAGATGGTAAAGAAGGGCACATTCGCCTCGCCGGCGATGGCGCGGGCAAGCAAGGTCTTCCCGGTTCCCGGGGGGCCGACCAGCAACACCCCTTTCGGAATTTTGCCGCCCAAACGCTGAAATTTTTGCGGATCACGCAGAAATTCGACAATCTCTTGCAGCTCGCTCTTGGCCTCATCGATGCCGGCGACGTCGTCAAAGGTGACCCGACCCTGCTTTTCCGTCAGAAGCCGCGCGCGCGATTTGCCGAAACCCATGGCGCGCCCGCCGCCGGTCTGCATTTGGCGCATGAAGAACACCCACACGCCAATCAAGAGCAACATCGGAAACCAAGACAGCAGGTAGTGCAGCAGGGGATTAACGTCGGTCTCCTCGGGCTTGGCGATCACCCGCACGCCCTTATCCGTTAACCGCTGGACGAGGCTTGGATCCTCAGGCGTGTAAGTCTGGAACGTTCGCCCGTCGGTCAGCTGGCCGGTGACCGTATGGCCTTGGATAACGACATCGCGCACATGGCCCGCATTCACCTCAGCGAGCAGATCGGAATAGGCAACTTGTGCCGCCGCTTGATGGGAAGTTCCGGGTTGGAACAGATTGAAAAGTACAACCAGGAGCAGGGCGATAATCACCCAAAGCGCGAGGTTGCGACCAAAATTGCTCATTCCGTTCATCCTCTTGCTCGCCGATTTGTCCGCGACGAGACTCTCTGGCAACGCGGGAACGTAGCCCCTTATGGGACGCCGGACCCCGCTTGCTTCAAGATAGGGTGTCCAATGCCGCTCTGCAGCCCCATTCCGTGGCAGACAGAAATGATCCCCCCGCGGCAGGAACAGGGGGGCAAAGCACCACCGGCATAGCCCGACAGGCGGCGCTATTAGGATAACCGAGATGGGGCACCGCTACCAACACTGATTTACACCAGATTGCCGGTAAGGTCTGCATAACGGCAGCCGGCAAATGGCTGATATCGCGCAACCGCGCTGCCGAGGCCGCGCCGAGCGGCCCAAGCATGGCCCCGTTCGGCGGCTGCGCGGTAAAAGCCATGCGAAACCTGCCATCCCAACACTGGTCCGGTGCTGCCGGAACAGCGGGACCCATGGCGGCCGCCTCCCGCACCAAAAGCCACCCGTGGCCGAGCTTGCCCGCAGGCAGAACACGGATGCCCGCTAGGGTTGCCGAACGCGGCGAGGCTGCAAGCGGGGCAACTTGCCGAAGCGGAGGAGGATAAGCGGCGCCGGCGAGTGCCTGTATCAAGGAAGCCAGCGCGTTGGGCGGCAGCGGCCAAGACGTGAGCAGCGCGTACCCCTCGGGAAAAAGCCGCACACTCCTTGCAAGCGCCTCCGCAGACCCATGCTCGGCCGTTTTGCGTGCAGAGCCTGCCTCCTTCGCTTGGGTCAGAAGAAGAGGCCCCAACGTTTTTGCCTTCGCGGCGGCGAGCTGTGCCCGAAGCCTCGCGCGAAGGAAGCGGCGGTTGCGGTTCGAGGGATCTTCCACCCATGCCACGCCGGCCGTCTCCAACGTGGCGCGGAGCCGTTCGGGCGGAAACCGCAGCAATGGGCGGAGCAGCCGTACAAACGGCAGCTCTCGGAGCGCCGCCATGCCGGCAAGCCCCATGACGCCGCTTTGCGCTTGTTTGCGCATCCATATCGTTTCCGCTTGATCGGCGGCATGGTGTCCAAGCAAAAGGTGCAAAAACCCCATGGTGCGGCACGCTGCAATCAGCGCCTGGTATCGCGCTTCCCTGGCCTGCGCTGCCGTTGCTGCGCCGTTCGAAAGCGCAGAGAGCGATAAAATGCGGCTGGCGATCCCAAGAGCCGCGAGCCGCTCTTGCGTCAAAATCGCTTCTGCGCGGGACTCGGCACGCAGACCGTGATCCACAATCAAGGCAAGAAGGTGACCGCCGCGGGCCCGTACCCACGCATTGGCAAGAACGGCAAGGGCCATACTATCGGCTCCGCCGGATATTGCGGCGGCCAATCGCGGCGTTTCCTCAAACGGTCCGAGCGCAGCCATTGCGGTCGCGAATTCGGCCGCCGAAATAGGCTTCAACGACAGTTCGCCCTTTCACGCAAGGCTGCCATGCGTTGGCGTAATTCGCTTTTCAGATTGGGAAACTCAGCCCTGAGTTTGTTCAAAGTCGCACAAGAGGCAGGTTTGGCGTTGATGTTCAGCAACGAATCGGCAAGCCCTAGGAGTGCTGGGGCGGCGAAGGGGCCTGTACGCGCGCGGTTGTAGGCATCATCGAAGGCCAGCGCTGCTTGCTGATAGTTTTTTTGCCCGGCCAGCGCTTCCGCCATCACATATTGGGCTTTGGTGGCGGCTTCGCCCCGACTGCGCGTGAGCGCCGCGCGCGCAGATTTCTCCGCAGCGACGTAATCATGTCGATCCAGTGCTGCTTGAGCTTCCGCAAGCAATTGCTCCGGCGTTTTTGGCGCTGGTTTTTCGGCGTTTGGCGGGCCGGAGCTCGGAACTCCGAGCGGGGTCGGCTGGGCCGAGGTGGGCGAAGCCGCCCCCTCTTTTGCTTTTGCGGCTGCTCCGGCAGAGGCACCGCCTTCGACTTGGAATTTCAAATCGTCGATGCGCTTTCCCAGCTCTTGTCCTTGACGGTCCACCGTGTGGGAGAGCTCTTCCACTTGCCCACGAAGCACGCGGACCTGATCTTCCAGGACGCTGATCCGGTCCAGAAGTTCGGGCACAAGGTCCGGAGACGGGCCCCCTCCACTTTTCTCTTGGGAACCAGCACCAAGGGCAGAGCCGCCTCCTTGGCTTTGCAGCATCTGAAGTTGGTGTTTCAGCTCCAATATCTGGTTTTGCAGATAAATCCCCTCGCGGCTTTCGACCTGCGCGAATGCCTGGCTGGAAAGGCTTATCGCCAAGGCCGCGCCGGAAAGCACGGCGGCGAAGAACAGTTTCATGGCAACATATCCCGCGCGTCTCGCTCACCCTGATGCAAAGCAAAACCGGCGGCTTCCTGAAGCCGCCGTGCTTTGCACCGTCCGGCGAGCAGACCGGCGAGCGAAGGTTACTGCACCGATGTAATCGCGTTCCGATTCTGGGCCCAAGCCTCGGGAGTCGAGCCGAGAGCAACCGGGCGATCTTTGCCGTAGCTGATCGTCGTCATACGTGCAGCCGAGACGCCTTTCGCAACGACATAGTCCCGGTCAGCATCGGCGCGGCGCTGGCCCAATGCCAAATTGTATTCCTCGGTTCCGCGTTCGTCGCAATTGCCGGCGACCTGCACTTTGACCTGGGGGTATTTCTGCAACCACGCGGATTGCCGATCGAGCGTCTCTTTCGCCTCCGGGCGGAGGGTAGAGCGATCAAAATCAAAGTAGATCCGGTCGCCGACATTTTGCACGAGATCCTGCTCGCTGCCGGGAACCGGGCCAGAAGGCGCTGCAGTTGCGCCTGCTCCCGTGGTGGTGGCTGCTGTTTCCTTTTGTGCGCCGCATGCCGCAACAAAAGCCACGGCGGCGAATGCGGCAAGAATGCGAATGTTCATTTGGTGCGTCCTCGATAGGTGCGAAGCCGAGTGAGTGGAAAGACCCTGCGCGATATGCGCTTTCCGCTTGCCCTGCTTTTGCACGGCAAGCTTTCTGCCCAATACGCAGCAGCAGCGTTTCGGTCAAGGTCTGGTTTGTTTTCCATAGGATATCATCGGTCGATTGTTGCCAAATAGGAACCCTTATGCCCCAAGCGGCGACCATGCCGGGTCGGAGGCATCGGTGGGGGTGGGCACTTCCCGTTCGTTAAAGCCCGTAATATCGACGGTGACCAGCCGAGAAGTCCGCCCGGCGCCGCTGGCATCCCGAGCCGGCGTGGCACGCCAGAACATTATCACCCGTCCATTCGGGCAGAACGTCGGTCCCTCCACCGCGAATCCTTCGGAAAGGAGGCGTTCCCCGGTTCCGTCAGGGTGCATCACGCCAATATTCCAGGTCTCCTTCCCAAGACGGGTAAAGGCAATCAAGTCTCCCCGGGGTGACCATACCGGCGTGGCATAGCGGCCTTCCCCGAAGCTGATACGGTGCACGTTCGAGCCGTCGGCATTCATAATGTAAAGCTGCTGATCACCGCCGCGATCGGAATTAAACACGATTTGCTGCCCGTCGGGGCTGTAGCAGGGGCTGACATCAATGGCCCCGGAATCGGTCAATTGGCGTTTTCGCCCCGTGGCGAGATCCACAACATAGATGTTCGATGCTCCTCCCCGGGTTGCTGCGAGCACGACGCTGTTTCCATCCGGAGAAAATCGGGGCGAAAGAGTCATTCCATCCCATATTCCAAGGAGATTTTCCGCTCCCGTGGTGAGATCGAACAGGTAGACCCGCGGCTGGCGATGGGCGAAGCTCATAAAGGCGATTTCGGCGCGCTTCGGATGAAAGCGCGGGGTGAGCACCAACCATGAGCCATCGGTCAGATAGCGCAGATTGGCGCCGTCTTGATCCATGATCGCCAACCGCTTGATCCGGTGAGCCATCGGCCCGACGGCCGAAACATAGACAATTCGCGTGTCGAAATACCCCTGTTCACCCAACAGCCGCTGGTACACCGCATCAGCAATCATGTGGGCCACGCGCCGCCAATTCTTGACGGAAGTGGTATATGCAGTTCCCTGGATCTGCTGTTGCGGCAGAATGTCCCACAGGCGGAATTCCACTCTCACGCTGTCTCCGTTTGTGCCGCTAATGCGGCCGGTGACCAACGCCTGGGCGCCGATTGCCTGCCAGTCATGCCAAGCCGGCACGCCGCTTTGCTCAAATGCTTGTGCAGGCGCCACGAAAGCGGCCGGATTGATGGGTTTGAACAGGCCACAATTGGCCAAGTCGTTGGTAATCACTTGCGCCAGATCGTGGTTGAGATGCGCAAGCTCGCCGGCGCCGCCGAAGAAATCGGGAATGGCGATTGGGATCGGCGCAGCCCGCGCCCGATCCACATCGATAACGGCACTGCCCGCGCTCTCCGAAGGGGGCGCCGCAGTCGCAGTGCCGGAGGGTGCGGGCTGCGCCTCGGCAATGACCGGCAGCGCTGCGAAAGCACTTGCAAGCTCAAGCAGCTTGCGGCGTGTGAGAGAAAGAGCGTGCATTTTCTCCACCATCAGGATTCTCGGTCTAAGCGATCTCGGTCTACGCTATATAGTTTCATAGTTTCATGAGCCTTCGTGCGCTCTCCAAAGCGTCACGGTCTAAACCGGAAATCTAATGTGTTTCGCTGGCCGCGCAGGGAGGGGGGGAGCGGTAGCGTTGCGCAAAGAGGGTCAAGCACCGCCCGCATCGCACGCTCCGCAAAAGCGCGAAAGACGGGATCCGCATTGACGCGTGCAAGATCCGGCCCGACAACCCTTGCCACACGAGCCACGCCGTTTTCATCGGTCTCCACCTGCAGGCGCACCTGGAATTGCTCGACTTCCTTCGCGCCGGGATCATAGGTCCAGCAGCGCCGCACCTCATCGCCGATCGCCGCCCGTTCATCCGCGGAGAGCTTGGCCGTGTCGCTGCCCTCAGGAGCCCCGCCGCCATGCGGCGCTCCACCGGCGGCGGGGTTCGGATGGGCCCGCGGCGGCTGCTTTTGACGCTGCAGCGCCCGGAGCTTCTCGAGCGTATTTTCTAGCACCTGGCTTTCAGCAGCCATGTTGGGGGTCGGCAAGGGTTGATGGGTCCTGCTCTTCGGCGTCGGCTTCGGCGGCGGCGAAGCCGGCTGGGTCTGGGGCTCGGGCGGGGTTTGGGCCTGAGTGGGCGGAGCGGGAGGCGCCGGCGGCGGCGGTGGCAGCGGTAGGGATTGCGGGGAAAGCTCGGTCGGCGGCGAGGGAACCGGCGGTGTTGCCGCCTCGGCCGACGCCGCGGGCGGCGGCGGAGGCGGCGGCGGCGGCGGTGGTGGCGGCGCTTCGATAGGCGCAGGGTTTGGCGGGGGCGGGGGCGCCCCTTCCGGGCCTTCTTTTTTCGCCTTCGCCCCCGCCCGGCCCTG